>OBEQ010348877.1_pt1 | contig 124548 bp, 121 predicted proteins | sample 1670901 | NCBI WGS metagenome assembly OBEQ01 (sample SAMEA104232315, study PRJEB22302) | groundwater metagenome | biome: forest; feature: aquifer; material: groundwater | place: USA | collected 2011-08-07 | depth 5.4 m
GATGCCCAGGTACATTTCATCCCGGCCTGGAAAGTTTTTTGGACGATCTTTGGTACGTCCAACCAGCTTCTCGCCGCACTCACCTTGATGACTCTTTCTATTTGGCTGATGCGTTCCGGGAAACCGTGGTGGGTGAGTGCCGTTCCGAGCGCCTTCCTGATGATCATTACCGTTTGGTCGCTCTTTCTCATCATAAAACCCTCACTCTTAAAACTTTTGTCGGGGACTCCGGTGCTGGACCCCATCGGAATCGTCGCGCTTCTGCTTTTTGTCCTGGCCGCCCTGCTTGTTTTTGAAGCCCTAAGATCGCTTAAAACCGAAAGGATCTCATCATGATTTTTTTTGCAGCCATTTTGTGCATCATCGGCCTGTGGATTTCTGTTTATTTTACGGGGGTTTCCTACCGCTGGTTTTCTCCCGATGTGAAATGGGTCCCGAAGGTTTGCCAGCTGAAAGAATCCAGCTGCCAGCTGGTCGTCCACACCCCGCGCGCCAAGCTTTTCGGAATTCCCAATTCCGTTTTTGGGATCGGGGTTTATTCTTATTTGCTCCTTTTTTTTCTGGGAGTAAACCTCCCCTGGTGGATCGGATTTGTGGCGACGGCGATGGCCGTCATTCGTTCCGTCTATTTGGCCTACAGCCTGATTTTTGTGACCCGTATTTTGTGCCCCCTCTGTTTTACAAGCCACCTCATCAATCTGATTCTTTTTATTGTCCTGTGGCGAATCCATTAAGTATAATGCTCCTCTAAATATGGCCATCACCACTCAGTTTTCACACGGCGAAGTGATCGCGCTCTGGGCCGTCCTGGGGACGGCTGTTCTGGGTCTTTTTTACGCGGCGATCCTGATGGTCCAAGTCTTGGGGGAAGATTGCGGCACGCCCGAGATGCAAAAAATCAGCATGGCCATCCGGGTTGGCGCCAATGCCTACCTGACCCGCCAATTCAAAACTATCACCTTTCTTATTCTTCTTTTAACCGCCGCCCTCTACTTCATGGCCGGCGAAAAGCACATCGCCGTGGGGCGCGCCTGTGCCTTCCTGATGGGCTCTATTTTTTCGGCAACGGTCGGCTTTGCCGGAATGAATCTCGCCGTGCGAGGAAATGTCCGCGTGGCGGCAGCAGCTAACCGGAAAAGTTTCAGCCAGGCCCTCAAAATTGCCTACCGGACCGGAACCATTACGGGAATGTTGACCGACGGCCTCGGACTTTTTGGCGGCACCATCATTTTCATGATTTATGGAGAAAAGGCCTACGAAGTTTTGTTGGGATTCGGATTCGGAGGAACGCTTCTTGCGCTTTTCATGAGGGTGGGCGGCGGAATTTTTACGAAGGCCGCTGACGTGGGGGCCGACCTCGTTGGAAAAATCGAAAAAAATATTCCCGAAGATGACCCCCGCAATGCGGCGACGATTGCCGACAACGTGGGGGACAACGTGGGCGACTGTGCCGGAATGGCGGCTGATATTTTCGAGTCTTACGAAGTCACGATTGTCTCGGCGATGATTTTGGGTTGGGCCTCTTTCGGACACAAAGGCGTCATTTTCCCGCTCCTCGTGCGGGCGATTGGTGTCGTCAGCTCCATCATTGGGACTTACGCCGTGCGGACGAGCGATCAAGTCCGCGATGCCATGAAGGCCATCAATGTCGGTTTCCTTCTTTCGGCCGTTATTTCCATCGCGGGATTTATTGCGGTCGGATTTTTTTATCTTCGTTTTCCTAATTCCCCCCAGCTTCCTTTCTGGTTGAGTTTCGGGATCCCCGGTCTTGACCTTCGCCCGGTGTGGACCACCATGGTGGGAATCGGTCTTGCCATCACCATCAATCGTTTGACGGAATTTTTTACCGATACCAACAAGCCGCCCGTGAGACTTGTGGCCGAGTCCTGTCAGACGGGGCACGCCACGAACATCATTATGGGGCTTGCGATCGGGCTTGAGAGCACGGTCTGGGCAATTCTTGTAATCGCAGTCTCAATTCTTGTTTCAGCGTTTGTTTATCAGGGAACCAATCCTACTTTTATCGCTTACGGTGTCGCGATGTCGGGCATCGGTCTTTTGACCCTCACGGGAAATAATATTTCGATGGACGTTTTTGGCCCCGTCGCGGATAACGCCAACGGCATCGGCGAAATGGCGCACCTTCCCAAAGAAGCGCGCCAAATTTTGGCCGACCTGGATGCGGTGGGGAATACGACCAAAGCGATTACCAAAGGGGTTGCCATCGCATCGGCCGTCGTGGCCGCAATTTCTCTTTTCAACGCCTACATTACGGATATCAGTAATATCACAGGCGAAACTTTTCAACAGATTGCCTCCGCGCTCTCGGTTTCAGATCACAATGTGTTTGTCGGGCTTCTGATCGGCGGCGCCATTCCCTTTCTTTTCAGTTCTCTCACGATCCGCGCCGTGGGCCGTGCCGCATTTCTCATTGTCAAAGAAGTCCGGCTCCAACTTCAGGACAAAGACATTTGGGAGGGGCGAAAACTTCCCGATTATGGCCGTGTGGTTTCGATTTGCACGACCGCTGCGCAAAAGGAACTCATCCGGCCCGGGCTTCTGGCCATTTTGGCGCCTCTCATTGTGGGGCTCCTTCTTAAAAGAGAAGCGTTGGGAGGATTTCTCGCAGGGATGATTCTCTCAGGCCAGCTCCTTGCGGTCTTTATGGCGAATGCGGGCGGCGCGTGGGACAACGCCAAAAAATTAATCGAAGACGGAAATTACGGCGGCAAGGGATCGGAAACTCACAAGGCTGCGGTCACGGGCGACACGGTAGGCGATCCTTTAAAAGACACGGCAGGCCCGGCACTCAATCCTCTCATTAAAGTCATGAATATGGTGGCGCTGCTTTCCATTCCTATCATTATTAAATATCAAAATTCCCCGGTGGCCTTCGGTGTCGGAATCGTCGGCGCCATTTTTCTTCTCGCCCTCATCATCGTCCATCCGAAGCCCTCCAAAGAAGAAGTCCAAGCCGAGCACGACATCCTCGCCAAAGCCTGAGCCTCAGGCCAAGCCCGTAGTTTTCTCTTTCTGTGAAGCGTATAATTCTCCTCCCATGGTCGTCAAAGAAATCGGCAAAGGCAAAGCGGATCCCGAAACGGGATTGTGGGGTGTTGAAGCGAAACCGGAGCGGTTCATTATGAGCCTGCGCCAGGTGGACACCCGCCCCGAGGTCAAGGCCCTGAAAGCCGCCTATTCACGCCATGCCCGCAAAAGCCTTCCCTCCTCGCAGCGTCAAAAAGGCCGCGAAGAACGTTTCCAGCAGCGAAGAAATCTCAAAACCGAACTCAAAAAACTCCTGACGCAGGTTTACGGGGAAATTCTCAAAGAAAGTTTTTCTTACCCGGTCCCTTTAAGAAAAGACAAAGATTATGACCACAAAAGCGACTGGCGTTACTGCCTTTACGAGGGAATCATTTACCAGTTTGACCGGGCGGGTTACCGGGGCGAGGAAATGATCCGGCAAATCAGCGATCGGCGCCGCCAAGTGTCCGGCACCGTCAAAATACCCGCCGCCTAAATCTATGAACCCGGCACTTCCAGAAATGGTACCCAAACAAAATAATAATTGAAATAAGATAGATAATGAAAAAAGCAATTTCTGATTTCCTAAGACACCCATTAGTCGTAACAATAATTGGGACGAGCCTCTTTTCTTTAGCGGGAATATGCCTTACGGACTGCTATCAAAGAAAAGCTTGGGAAAGAGAAAGATCGCATGCGTTATTCGTGGAAAAGCTCAACGGTGGACTGGTATTGATTGATGAATTGTCCGAATTCATTAGTAAGAGATTTTTTGGGCTTGTTAGAGTCAACAATGTCTTAAAAAACTCTGATACGGTTGGTCTGAATGAAGTATGGCCTGAATATTACGATTCGGTAGTTGAGTGGAATACTAAAGCAATGCAGTACAGGGGTCGCTTGGCTCGCTATATCAATTCAATTTGCGCAGATTCATTTTTAAATAATCCAGACGCAGTCAATACGTATGAAGGCGGTCAACCAAATACCATACATGGTCATTTCCTGAGGACTCACTCAATAGCGAAAAATTTTCGTGATTGTTTGAATAAGGAATGTTCGAACGAAGCGAAAAAGGCTTATACTGAAAATCTTCGGAGTTCTTTAGATAAACTTGGAATCGAGATTGAAAAATTCATCAGTGACTGCACAAATGAGGTCTATAACAGCAAATAACTTAACGGTACCATTTCCAACCCTACCCTAAAGGGCTACTACGTTGAAGGGCTGCTGCGCTGACCCCGTGGGGGCTACAAAAAATGTTGAGTGCCGGGTTCAAATGAGACCTGACACTTCCGGAAATGGCACCTAAATTCGATCAAGAACTTTACGACAAAATTTTGAAATTGGTGGAGGAAAAATGAAGAAAAACTATGAAACCGGTACCACTTCCAAAAGTGCCGGGTTTAAATCAGTCGAAGAGAAATTAGCTTAGGGCAGGTTCGGGGCGGAGAGATTCTGTCGGCCTTCTTGTTTCCCTAAATTTAAAGTTTTTTTAGAAACTCTTCGGGAGTGAGATTGAGGTCGTTGAGAATTCCCCGAAGGAGCCCTCGCTTCAAATCTTTGCCCGGATGAATAGGAATGGTGACTCTCTTCTGGGTGATGGGATGTTTGTAGGTGGCGTGACTTCCCTTTTGGTGAGCTAGGACAAACCCATCTTTTTGGAGGACTCGGATTAGGTCCTTGGCTTTTAAGACGGGAAGGCGTTCTGACACTTATGCGTTGATTGAGACTTCGACGGATCCGACAAATTCTTCGGGTTCTTGCTGAGGACGTGTGCCTTCTTTGACGAGGCTTTCAAGGTGGCATTGAATGGCCTCAATGATGTTTTTCTTGGCTTCCTCCAAGGTTTCTCCTTGAGAGTGACACCCCACGAGGGAGGGACACCAGGCGTGATAGCCGCCCTCTTTGGATGCTTCGATAATCACGGTAAAACGCTGTTTTATGGTCATATTTTCCTCTGGCTTCTAAAATCGTCCAAAGTATAGCACAAATATCTAGCGGAAAGCGGGTTCAGGCACGAGTTGTCCGGCTGCTCTCTTTTCTTTCCGTTTGGCCAGGCGGTTTTTAAGGGCCGTTTCCAACATTTCCGCAAGCCGTTCGAATTTCACATCATAAAAAAGAGAGCCGTGATCGGCCAAGGAAATTTTTCCTGTTTCCTCAGATACCGTAATGGCGATCGCGTCCGTCGCTTCGCTTAATCCAAGCGCCGCGCGGTGGCGTGTGCCGAGCTCGGTGGGAAGATCGAGACGTTTTGATAAAGGGAAAATCACACCCGCGGCCGCAATCCGGTCGCCCCGAATAATCATTCCGCCGTCGTGAAGCGCTCCGGGAGGAGTGAAGATCGAATAAATGGTCTCACGCCGGATCCGGGCTTCCATGAGGACCCCTCCGCGAATCAGATCATCGAGGGAACCTTTTCGCTCAATCGCGATGAGGGCGCCCTGTTGGGACCCGGCCAGCATCCGGCACGCCGCAACCAGTTCAAAAATAGGGCCTTTGCCGTCCTTCAAGAGAGAAAAAATTCTTTTCTTATTTTTTCTTTTTTCTTTCCAATCGAGAAACGGCTCGCCCACGAGCCACATGAGACTTGTCACGAGAGCCGTATCCGCCAGAATCGAAAGCCAGCCCCAGGTTTTTTTGAGCCAAGGGTCCATGGCGAGGGTGAGGACAAAAAAAAGAAAAAGAGAGAAAAAAGAGATTTTTTGTATGGCCTTGCCGGGCCGGCAGACTCGGTAGAGGAGCACAAGCGAATTGAGGGTAAGGAGTAGGTAGAATCCCATAGATTTTTCCGGGCTTTATAGATTATCGGCCGGAAGCTTTTAAAATGGAGCCTGCGAGGACCTTGAAGAGAGCCAGAAGGGCCAAAGCTCCCCCAAAAGTACACACAATCGCGGCCCCCGTAGGGAGATCAAAGTGATAGGAAAAGAAAATTCCCAACAAACTGACCAAGCCCCCCAGCGCCCAACCGAAGAGGAGCCGGTGACTCAGTTTTTCGCAGAAAAGAATCGCGCCCACCGCGGGGACGATTAAAAAGGAAAAGACGAGGAGCACTCCGGCGATTTGGACGGAGCTCGTGACGACCAGGCCGAAGGTCAGATAAAAAACAAGGTCCCAAAGCTTCACCGGAATCTTTTTTCTAAAAGCTTCTTCGGGTTGGGTGGAAATCAGGATGAAGTTTTTACGGAAAACCCAATGAATCGACCCCACGATGCTGTAGAGAATCGCCATTTTGAGGATTTCCGGAAAATCCACGAGAAGAATATTTCCCACCAGCATGTAACGGATATGCTCGTCGCCTTCCGCGGCAAAACTCAAAATGAGAATCGCAATCGCGGCCGAGACGGCATAGACGATCCCGATGATCGCCTCCTGCGGGATTTTCTCATGGCGGGTTCTTGTCAGGGAAAAGACAACGGCCCCCAAAAAAGTGGCTACGAGAGAAAACCAGTAGGTGGCTTGTCCGTGTAAATCAAACCCAAAGAGAAAAGCGACCGTGGCCCCGAGCGCTGCGATTTGCGCCAGGGCCAGGTCGACAAAAATTACTTTTCTCTCGACCACGTGGACGCCGAGGTAACCGTGGATTCCGGTCAGGACAAGGCATGCCAGTAACGGCTTCCACATCAACACTAAAAAATCATTCACGGGTGAGCTCCCGGATATTGTAATCAATCATCGAGATATAATCTGAAGCCTCTTTCGTCTCTTCGACCGATTGCGCCAAGAGTAAAACCTTAGCGCCCGTTTCTTTCGCTATTTTTGCGGGAGTCCGGCTTTCCTGGTAAGACTCCTTCAAAATGACTTTGACGCCCTTTTCTTTCATCAAGTGAATTAACTCCGCCATGTGTTTGGGCGTCGGCGGAATGCCGGGCTTGGGCTCGAGTTGCCCCACCACCACAAATCCGAACCTTTCGGCGAAGTAACTCCAATTCTTGTGGTAAGTGACGATCGGCTCATCCTTATGAGGGGAGGCGATTCGCTCCCACTCTTTCATTTTCTCATCGATTTTTTTTCCGAAGGCCTCATCATTTTTCTGAAAAAAATCCCCGTCTTCCGGATACAAGCGCGCCAGACCTTCGGCGATATTGTGCGCGACGATTTTTCCATTCGCTGGGTCCATCCAATAATGTGGGTTGCCGTAGAGATGAATGTCTCCTTCGGCGCGTGACAAGCTCGTGGGGATTTCAAGGAGAGTGATTCCCTTAGACGCATCAATCTGCTTTTCTCCCGAAGGCCACATCAATTCGGTCCGCCCGACCACATCGAGGAGCGGCCCGCGCCAAGCCTCCAAATCAAGCCCCGCGTGGATAAAGACGTCGGCTGATTTTAATTTCATGACGTCTTTAGGCGTGGGGGAGATGAAGTGAATATCGCGCTTGGGAGACGCGATAAAGTAAATTTCCACTTTATCGCCGGCGATCTCCTTCGCGATACTGGCAAAGGTGCTGGTGGTGGTCACGATTTTAATTTTTTTGTCTGCCCGGGCGCTCGGGGCGTGCGACAAAATCAAAAAACAAAGAAGTGACAAAAATATATTTTTAGTTTTCATTGGAAGATTCTCCTTATTCCTACTGCACAGGGTGTTTGTCAACGCCGATTATGAAGTCGGCCTGCAAGAAAATCATATTGTCCGATTTGGCGTTGCCGCTTGCCGACTCCGTGTGCGAATACTGGAGTTTAAAGTCGGCAAACTCACTCTGCCATAAAGTGATGTAAGGAGAGACTGCCGTGCTCCGGCGGTGCTGTCCCACGACATCCAGTGGCTCCAGATAATCGAAGCGAATCCCGGCGCTGAATTTGGGTGAGAATTTATAATCCACGAGAGAATAAAATCCCCACGGGTCATCATTCACATGCACCAAATTCGACCGGTTCTGAAAATAAATCTCATTCTGCCATTTGAGCTTCTTTCCTTCGGGCAGGAACCAGTTGAACGTGGCATCGCCGCCAAAAACCTTAACCCCATAACGGTCTTGGCCGCCCGAACGGGTGACGTTATTGCCGGCGCCGTCCACAATAGGCGGATTTTCATCCCCAAAAAGCGTGGTCCAGCCGAGTTCGAGGTTGGCGTCCTTTGAAAGCTCAAAGTAAGTCTTCAAGTGAGTGTTGAAAATCGGACGCCGGGAAATCCCGGAAAAACTGGGGCCGTTGTTGCCGCGCAGAATTTCCCCGGTTATTTCGATGGGGATGTCCATCGGATTGGGAATCGTGTTCTGGAGGCGGGCTCCCGATGCGGCAAGGCCTTCTTCGCCAAAGAAATCCCGGATGACCAAGGGATAATCAGTCGTATCCAATCGGTGAAGGTGCAGCAGGTTTTCTTTACCGATTTTTGACCGGAATTTTCCGATCTGGCCTGTGAAACCGAGCGGCAGTCCCCAGCGGGTGTAGTACGCTTCCTCGATATCAACATTTTGTCTTTCAATGTTGTCATTGAAACTGAGGATGGCATCGAGGCGCGAATAAGGATCCACGACCTGCGCGAAGTTAAGCTCAAGCTCCTTCAGCGCAATCGTGTCGTTGCCTTCTTCATCCGCTGAGCTTTGGGTCGACTTGACTTGGACCGTACCCGTGACTCCGATTTCCGGATTGAAACCCTGCACCCCTGCCATTTTGGGGGCTCCGGCCGGTGGGGCGGCCACGCCGGTTGAGACCCGGCCGTTTTCCAAGGTGGCGATTTTGAGACTTTGTTTGCGCAAGACCTCCGACTGGGATTCCACGATCGATTGAAGGGAAGCCACCGTTTCCTTCAAACTGCCGAGGTCTTTTTGCATGGACTCGAGCATCGCTTCACTCGCGAAAGCCCGGTTTGAGATCATTAAAAATAAGATGGAAAAATAAACGGATCGAATCCGCATAAAATGCTCCTTTTTTAAGTTTGTGAAATTGAAACGAGGACGAAACTTAAGAAAGGAGAAGCGGCGGGGCGCGGGTCTTGAGTTGGGAGGAGGCTAGAAGAGAAGTGAAGCGGGAGAAAGAGGGGACGAGAAAAGATTTAGGGGTTTCCGAAAACAAAAGGACGAGTAAAACACCCAGAAAACAGGCAATTTGTCTGACGAAATGACAAACAGTGCAGTTAATGGAATCTTGGGCATCATTGTGATGATGCAGAAAAGCGCCCGTCAGTCCGATGAGAATGAGCGCCGCAATCAGAATGAGAAGAGGTTTTTTGCGAAGAAACATGGGCGTCAGTTTACCACGTTGGTTTTGGCGGAGGGGAGAAGAAAATTCCGCACATAATCCACGATGCCGTCGTGAGTCGAAAACCTGGCTTCAAAGCCAAGATCGCGTTTGGCCTTCGCTACGTCGGCTTGCGTGAAGTTTTGATAAAAATCATAAGGATTATCAAAATAATCGGGCGCAAGACTTGTCCCGAGCCCTTCATTTAAGGCCTCAATCACTTCATTAAAGGAAGTCGAGCGTCCCGTTCCCACATTGACGATGGTGTTTTGTTTTGCACAAAGACCCCGGAGCGTTGCCTCCACCACATCTTTTACGTAGATAAAATCACGGCGCTGTTCGCCCCATTTGAAAATCCGCGGCCTTTTTCCGGCCAACATTTGCCGGGCGAGTTGATAAATCATACTGGCTGCCGCACCCTTGAACCATTCTCCCGGGCCGAAGACATTGAAATAACGCAAACCCACAACTTTAAGTTTTCCTTCGAAATCGCGGGTGAGTTGGTCCATGGTCCATTTTGAGACGCCGTAAACATTGTTGGGTTTGCCGGCGTCTTCTTCCTTCATCGGTTTCTCCTGGCTGCCGTACACTGCGGCGGAGGAGGCGTAGACCACCGGGGCCTTCTTTTGGAGGGCGAGACCCAGGATATTCCGGAACCCCTCTACGTTATCAAACATCATCTTTTTTTCATCCAGGATCGTCGTGTCCGTGATGGAAGCGAGGTGAAAGATGGCGTCAAGTGGCCGGTTCTGAAAAGCTTTCAGCCATTCCTTTTGTGCGACGTCAAAGGTGAGGGTTTCGCCTTTGAAACCGCTCAGATTTTTAAGATTGGAGCCGCGGAAGTCGTCGACAACGGTAATTTTTGCCTGGGGGAAATCTTTTTGAATTTTGAAGGCGAGGTTAGACCCAATGAAACCGGCACCGCCGGTGATGAGGACGTTTTTCATTCAGACTTTGGCGAGGGAAGGCTTCTTCGACGGGGCAGGGCCGATCTTTTCCAGTTGGTCGCCTTTCCAGGTGTATTGCAGCCGGGAACGGCCTTTGTAAATTTTTTTCTGGAGGGCGTAGGCCGTAAGAAGGGGAAGCGCGACGGAGGGTTCGACAAAAGCCATCGCAAAATTTGCTTTTTTATTCACTTTCCCCCAAGAGCGGGCTTCTGAGAGGGTGCTCCCGCTCAAGCCGCCCCAGTGAGGGACGTCCGTTGTAACCTGAATCGCATATTTGTGTCCGCCCGTGTCACAGCCAAAGATATAACCCATAACGACCGAGTCATTGATGTAATTTTTGGGGACGCCGCCCGCGATATAGATGGCAGAAGTGCGTTTGGATTTTACGACGATTTGGGTGAGTTCATAATTATCGCGGATCGAATCGATGGCGATGCGTGGTTTTCCTAATTTTTTCGCGACATAATAATGTTCGGTGAGCCCGATTCCGATGGAGGAGTCATTGATGGCCGGGCAAAAAATGGGTACGCCTTTTTTTCGGGCCGTGACCAAGATCGAATTGTCGTCGTCGATTGTTTCGCTCAGTTTATGAATGAATTCGCGCGTGGAATAGCCCCGCGGCTCGAGCGTGTCCGCAAAACGGGCGATGGAAGTATCGAATTGCTGGAATTTTTCCTCATCGACATACGTGTCATAAATGCGGTCAATTAAAAGTTCCCGGAGTTCAGCGTCATCGGCCTCAGGGGTACCGGTGGAATGGATCCCGCCTTTGGCCGCATAATAATCCTGGTAGAGAATCGCGCCGGTCGAGACCACCACGTCCACGAGATTATAATGAATGAGATCGCGGATTACTTTGCGCAGGCCCGCGGCAATCAAAGGCCCGGCCAAACCCAGCAGAATAGTGGGGCGCTCTTCATCGGTGACCATGCGCTCAAAGATGTGGGCGGCTTCACCGAGATTGCGTGCCTGAATGGAGGCGCCGGCATACTGGTCCAGGAGGTCAGCGACATTTTTGATTTTTTCGAGATCAACCTGCTTGATGGGATTGGAGAGAAGATCCTTTTTCTTGCGCTTCATTTCGGGATCTTGGACGTGCTGGAAAACCCAGTCGCTGTAATTTTTGGGAGGCTTCATAGCACACTATCCTACGAAATTTCCTAGAATGTGCAAGGGAAAAGCCGTAAGATAAGGAAAATTGGCGATTCAGCTTGAAACTAAAATCAGCCGCTCCCTTAATTCTTTTTGCGACCCTGTTCTTTTTTTGGGGTTCCTCTGCGAGTCTTTACGGCGGTGATGACGCCAATGTTTCCTATGTCTCGCGAGGATTTTCGCGGGTTTTGACTTCGGTTTTCCAAATCCCGTATCATTTGATTAGCAAAACCATGAATGAGCCGCTGGTGTTCGGGACGGTCAACGGGGCGATGACAGGGACTTATCATGCAGTCCAGGATCTTTCCGGAGGGACCTTTGATATTGTTCGGGGAGTGATTCCGTATGCGAAATACCTTATCTTCTTCGTTTAAGTTTTTAATTTTCATCGCTCTTCTATTTCTTCCGGCCTCCTGCACCTACAACTACAATCCGGACGACCCCGCTCTTCCCGATGCCGCCGTCCTGAATCCGGTCAATGACTGGATGTATCGCGGCTCCCAGCCCAAAGAGGGTGATTTTTCGCGGATAAAAGCAAAGGGAATCCGCACCGTCGTCAATTTTCGCAACGAGCCGGGATGGGTTGAATGGGAGAAGGAGCGAGTGGAAAAGCTCGGCATGAAATACGTGAACCTCCCCTGGACCATTGTTCGGTCCGTAAAGCCCGAGCTCTTAGATGATTTTTTTAAAGTGTTGGACGATCCAAAAAACCGGCCGGTTTTAATTCACTGCAAACACGGCCGCGACCGCACCGGCGTGATGACCACCCTCGCTTTGATGAGGTATGACAAAAGGACCGAAGCGGATGCGAGAGAATTTGCGCTGGGGACGATCCGGCCGCACCGGCGATACCAATATTTCGTAAGTAAAAAAATTGATTTCTTTATTAAAGAGCGGCCTTCTTTATTTTTCGAATCTCCTGCCCCGGATCAGAAAACCCCCGAACCAACCCCGAAAGCGAGCGTTTCTTCCCCGGCGGCTTAAGCCGGGGCGCGATTTCCGCCAGCGGAAAAAGCACAAAGGCGAACCGCTCAAACCCTTTTCGTTTCCAATTCCCGTAAAGAATGAGATCGATATCGATGGGACGCGGAGCGAATTTACTTCTCGGAAGCCGTCCGAGTTCTAACTCAAGGCGTTTTAAGGTGGACCGGAGTTTTTCGCGTGAAAGCCGCGTTTCGATCTGCAGGGCGAGATTCCAGAATTCTTTTTTTCCGCTTACCGGCCCGACGGGCGCTGTTTCATAGATCGAGGAAATTTTACAGGCGCGAAAAGTCTTTTTGATTTTTCTGAGCGCACGCGGGATGTTCCGATGAGGCCGGATATTGGAACCGATCGAAAGGTAGGCCCTCACGGGTTACTTTCGGCGGGTGATTTGGACTCCCACATTTTTAGAGCCGCGGATCGCACCGGGTTTTGAAATGCGCACCGTCACTTCAGGGAGGCGAAATTTTTTCAGGCAAAGGCCGGCGATGGATTCGGCCAGGGATTCCACAAGTTGGTAGCGGCTTTTCTGGGTATGAGAAAGAATGGCTTTGGCAATTGCCTTATAATTGACGGCGTCTTCAATGCGGTCTTTTTTTGCCGCGCGGCGCACGTCCGCCGGAAACATCAAATCGATCAAAATCTTTTGTTTGACCTTGCGTTCCCAGTCGAAAATACCGATGATGCAGCGCGTTTCCAGGCCTTCGATAAAGATGAAATCTTTTTTTGAATCCATGTGCAGTTATCATATAACATAGGCTTTTATATGCAAACAAGATTGGAACCGCCCTGCCCTTATTTCGGCGTCTGCGGCGGATGCGCTTATCAAGACCTGCCCTACGAAGAGGAGCTTCATCTCAAGGAAAATAATCTGCGGCTTCTTCTCCAAAAAGAACTCGGACTTGCGGCGGAAGTTTTTGCCGATATTGTTGCTTCCCCCGAACCTTATGGCTACCGTTCTCGCCTTGATCTTTCCTTCCGGAGAATGCGCGGCGGCACGCAGTTGGGATTTATGTCGGAAGGAACGCGCCGTCACATTGCCATCGAATCCTGCGCGATTGCGCGTCCGGAGATCAGCGCTTTTCTCCCCTCGCTTAAAGAACTGGCGGCCAAGCAGCTTCCCGAAAATTACCGGAGCGCAAATCTCGTGATCAAAACAGGGGAAAACCGCCAAGTGCGTTGGGGAGGGATCGGCCGCAAATCGCTTCGCCTGGACGAACCCGATTATTTTTGGACCGAAATTGAAGGGAAGAAAATTTTTTACTCCCTCGACACTTTTTTTCAGGCAAATCTGGGAATCCTTCCCCGCCTGATCAAAAAAATTCGCTCCCTTCTTGATTTGACTCCCGACACTACGCTTCTTGATCTTTATGCCGGGGTCGGACTTTTTTGGGTGCTCCTTGCGGCCGAGGTCCGGACCGTTTGGGCGGTGGAGGAGAACGGGAGCTCGATGCGCGTCGCCGAATTCAACCGCTCTCATCACAACCTTTCGAATGTTTTTCTAAAAGTTGGAAAAACGGAAGATTGCCTGGAAGAAATTTTGACTTTGGTGGGACAAGAACGGACTGTTGCGATTGTCGATCCTCCGAGAAAAGGACTGGCTCCTCTTGCGCTTGAGAAATTAGCTCAGGCAAAGTGTCTGCACACTCTGATTTATGTCTCCTGTCATCCCCCTTCTCTTGTCCGTGACCTCGATGGGTTTTTGAAAGCAGGCTGGGAGATCGATCAGGTGGTTCCTTTTGATCTTTTTCCGAGAACGCGGCATCTTGAGACGCTCGTCCGTCTTCGCCCGGAGGCAACATGAGTCCCGAAACTGCGGGAACGATGATGTCGCCTGATTTCACGGCGCTCGGTCAAGACGTGACGGTAGGGGAAGCCATTCAAAACATTCGCTCTCTGGGCAAGAAAAAATCGCTTTATTACGTTTACGTGACGGATAAGGAAAACCGGCTTGTCGGCGTTCTCTCTATGCGTGATCTCATCTTATCCGATCCTCCGATTTCGGTCGGGTCCATCATGAAAGATGTTCTCTCGGTACCGGCTGATTTGGATCGGGAAGAAGTGGTGAAACTCGCCACGAAGCGCCGCTACCTTCAAATCCCCGTTGTCGATTCCAACAAAAGGCTTCTGGGCACGCTCAATTCCGGAGATCTGCTTGAAGCCGCAGCCGAAGAAGCTTCGGAAGACATGCAAAAAATGGTGGGCGTAGGAGGCGATGAAGAGGTGCTTTCCCCGATTCTCTTTTCTTTAAAAAAACGCCTTCCCTGGCTTCAAGTCAATTTGGCGACGGCTTTTTTGGCGGCGGCCGTGGTGGGTCTTTTTCAGGACACCATCGCGCGCATTACCGCCCTCGCCATTTTTCTCCCCGTCGTGGCGGGGCAGGGAGGAAACACGGGGGCCCAGACGCTTGCGGTTGTGATTCGGGGCTTGGCACTCGGACAGATTGAAAAATCGGTGGCAGGAAAAGTTTTGGTAAAAGAAGCTTCGCTCGGAATTATAAACGGCCTATGCGTCGGCCTGGTAACGGCACTCGTGGCTTTCCTTTGGGAAAAGAACCCTTATTTCGGTCTCGTTATTGGGCTCGCGATGGTCATGAACATGTTTGCCGCTTCAATCGCGGGTGCCGGAATCCCCATGGTTATGCGGATGCTCGGATGGGACCCCGCGCAATCCTCTTCAATTATTTTGACGACCGTGACGGATATTTTGGGATTTTTTTCCTTCCTCGGTCTTGCCACGCTCTTCCAGCATCTTTTGATATAATAGCGACACCTTTTCAATGCCGACAAAACCCTCAAAACAATTAGAGACTTTTCCGAACCCTTACCCTGATCGGGATTATGAAATTTCTTTCGATTGTCCCGAGTTTACCTGCATTTGCCCGAAAACGGGCCAGCCGGATTTCGCCACGATGAGAATTCACTACGTTCCCGACAAGCTTTGCGTGGAGCTTAAAAGCCTCAAACTCTATATTTGGTCCTACCGCAACGAAGGTCATTTCCATGAAGAAGTCACAAACCGGATTCTTGATGATTTGGTGAAAGCGACCCGTCCGCGCCGGATGACGCTAGAAGGTGATTTTTATGTCCGGGGAGGGATTCATACCGTGGTCCGGGTTTCGCATGAGAAAAAATAGGGGAGAAAATTATGGATGAAAATGAAATTCGCGGAGAACTCTTAAAGCTCGTGAAAGAAAAAGCCGTTCGCAAAGGAGAGCACACCCTTTCAAGCGGCAAAAAATCGGACTATTACATTGATGGGAAACAGGTCACCCTGGATCCTCACGGAATTCTTCTGGTGGGGAAAATGATCTTGGCCATGCTTCACGGGGTTCAAGCAGAGGCGGTCGGAGGACCTACGCTCGGGGCGGACCCGATTGCCGCCGCCGTGGCTTTGTTGAGCTCCCAAACCGGACGGCCCCTCAAGGCCTTTATCGTGAGAAAAGAAGAGAAAAAACACGGTACTCAAAAAAGGATTGAAGGCCCTGCATTGAACAAGGGCGAGCGAGTGATCGTGGTGGAAGATGTCGTGACGAGCGGAAAATCCGTGAAGGATGCGATTGAGGTAATCGAAAAACTGGGTTGCCGCGTCGTGAAGGTGATTTGTGTGGTGGACCGCGAAGAAGGAGCGGGAAAGCTCCTTACGGATTACAACTTCTCGCCGATTTTTACTAAAACCGAATTAGGACTCGCTTCTTAAACTTCCTTACTTCTTTACGTAATCCATCGAGTCGTATTTTTTCTTCGTCCCCGCTGGTTTTGCGTAATCTTCCGCTTTGAGTTTCGCAGGCTTGGCGAAATCTTCCGGTTGCATTTTCGGTTCGGGCAAAGCTTCCTGCTGCGCCTTCGACTCCGTCAACTCTTCATCGGTCAGGAGACAATTTGAATAAGAGCGGGAAACCGGAAAGCCATTGAAGCCCGGGACCCAAAAGGTGAGGATGTCCAAGACTCCTGATCCCGCGCGAAGGACAGTGCAGCCAATGCCGCTTCCGAGACCGGTGAGCGTTCCCACCAAAGGAGGACCTTCCTTGGTCCCTTCCACGGTATGAACGACGACGTCTACGAAGCAGGTGACGGCATTCAAAAGTCCGCGGCCCAGCATACCGCCCGCCTTGGTCCCGTAAACAGGAGAATTTGCCGCCTGCCACGTATTATCGACTTCATCCGCCCAGAGGCAGGGAGTGAAAACGAAAGAGAGTAAAAGAAGGAGAAACATCACCTTTTTCATGGGACCGCTCCTTTGGTTTTTATTTCGTGAGTGAAAAAAATCAAAAAGACTGAAAACGCCAAAACGAAGTTTCATTATACTAACACCCCTCTGATTATCCAACCCTATTCTTCGGCCAGTTAGCCACGTTTCTGAAGGGGCGAGGCACGCTTTTTCCATATAACAATATATAGCAATATTGACAGATTTAGACTTTAGTGCTAGTGTTTGTTATAGAATTCAACAACTTGAGCTAAAATTTTAATCAAAAAGGGGGATTTCAATGGAAAAAGCAGATGAATTCGTGAATCAGGAAGGCAAAAACGAAAAGAGAGAACACCCTCGGCGGGAGCGTACACAGATCATGACTCCCAAAGAAGCGGCAAAATACCTGGGTTTTCACCTGGTGACGATCTACCGGCTTCTCAAGAAACATGAAGTTCCCGCGGTAAAAATCGGGGGGCAGTGGAGATTTAAGAAAGACATTCTGGATGCCTGGTTAATGGAGCGAATGGGAAAAGGCTGACCACCCCTTTTTAAAAAAGAGGCTGCGACAACAAATGATTCCCGCTTGCCCCGCACTCTGGGATGAAAAACACTGGTATGCCCTTTCCACTAAGAGCCGGCATGAAAAGTGTTTAGATACTGAACTTCAAAAAAAAGGCGTCGAGACTTTCCTCCCGCTTCGCAAAATCACGCGTCACTGGTCAGACCGGGTCAAATCCATCGAACAACCCATTTTTTCGGGGTACCTCTTTGTCAAAATCCCCCTGAAAGACCGTTTAGAGGTACTCAACACCTACGGATCGGTCCGGCTGGTCGGATTTAACTCAGCTCCTGTGCCGATCGCGGAAAAAGAATTGGCGACACTCCGGCGTTTTGTGGAAGAAGCGATCACAATCGACCCTTATCCTTATTTAAATGCAGGAGACAGGGTCTACGTACGTTCAGGTTCTTTAAAAGGCGTTGAAGGTTTTATCGTCAGGAAAAATAAACACACGCGTCTTGTCATTTCCCTAGACCTTCTTTTTCAGTCCGTCTCTGTGGAAATTGACGAAGCGTTGATCGAGAAAATTTAATTTCGTTTCGTTGAAGGGCCCTCGTAAGCCGCAGGAAATGGATGGCCTGTGACTGAGAGGGCGAAGCTATGTGCGGAATCGCAGCGATATTTGCTTATCACTATGCGGCGCTTGAAGTGAATCCCCAGGAGCTCCGAAGGATTCGCGACGCGATGAGTCTGCGCGGGCCGGACGGCTCGGGGGAATGGATTTCCCAAAATCACCGCGTGGGACTAGCCCACAGGCGCCTTTCTATTATTGATCTTTCCGAGCGGGGAGCCCAGCCGATGCAAAACCGGGACGGAAACTTAATCGTGAGTTTTAACGGCGAAATCTATAATTACAAAGAAATCCGCTCGCGGCTTGAGCGTACGGGCCGTGTTTTTCATTCAGATTCCGATACTGAAGTTCTTCTTCATCTTTATGAAGAAAAAGGCGAAGAGATGGTTCACGAGTTGCGCGGAATGTTTGCGTTTGTTTTGTGGGACGCGCGAAAAAAAACCATGCTTCTTGCCCGCGACCCTTACGGAATCAAACCCCTTTATTATGCCGATGACGGTTGGACAGTTCGTGCGGCTTCGCAGGTGAGAGCCCTCCTGAAAAGTGATAAAGTTTCAAAAATCCCGGAGCCCGCGGGGGTCGTAGGTTTTTTTCTCATGGGAAGCGTTCCCGAACCTTTTACGACGTATCAAGAAATCCGACAGGTGCCGGCGGGCAGCATCGTTACCGTCAATGCTACCGGGCCTTCCGCTCCCAAATCCTATTTTTCCATTGCGGGAGTTTTTCAAAATGCAGCTCAAGAAAAAACTTCGGGCAATCACAAAGTAGAAGTCATCAAAGAAGCTTTGCTCGATTCGGTGCGTCATCACTTTGTATCGGATGTTCCTGTGGGGGTTTTTCTCTCTGCTGGAATTGATTCGGGTTCACTGGTAGGCCTGGCCCGTGAAGCAGGCGTCTCGAATTTGCAAACGGTCACTTTGGGTTTCGATGAGTTTCGAGGAAAACCGGAAGATGAACCCCCTTTGGCCCAAAAAGCAGCGGCCCTTTACGGGACGAAGCATCATATGAAGAAAGTTACTCGGGAAGAGTTTGAGAGCGATTTGCCGCGTATTTTAGAAGCGATGGATCAGCCCACGATTGACGGTATTAATACTTACTTTGTCAGTAAGGCCGCAAAAGAAATCGGACTCAAGGTCGCGCTTTCCGGATTGGGCGGCGACGAACTTTTTGGCGGTTACCCTTCCTTTAATGATGTGCCTCGAATGGTCTCAGCCTTTGCCGTGCCGTCCCGCATTCCGTTTTTAGGCGAAGGCTTTCGCCATTTATTTAATGGGGTGAATCGATTCTCCCGTCTTCACCCAAAATATTCCGGGCTTTTTAAATATGGCGGAACTTATCCGGGCGCTTATTTCCTGAAACGCGGGCTCTTCATGCCGTGGGAATTGGACTCAGTTCTCGATAAAGAAATTTCGCGGGAAGGATTGAAGCGGCTTCGCGTGGTAGAGCACATCAAAAAAGCGATCGAGCCGGATCCGGGAAATTCTTTCGGACGGGTAGCCGCCCTCGAAGCTTCCCTTTATTTGCGCAATCAACTGCTTCGCGACGCCGATTGGGCGGGGATGGCCCACTCGCTTGAAATCCGCACCCCTTTTGTCGACGCATTTTTATTAAAGAAAATTGCGCATTTTTCTCCTACCAAAAAACTTTTGGCAACAAGTCTCAGAACATCTTTGCCCGACGAAATCCTTAACCGCGCCAAAACCGGGTTCGGCATTCCCATGAAGCAGTGGTCCCCAAAAGATGGGGGACTTAACGGTCGCCCGTGGGCTCAAAATTGGGCTTCCTCTGTTTTTTTGGCAAACGACATTAATCAAAAATGCGAATCTTAGCCCTCGTTACGCAAACTTTGGGAGAAGAAGGAGGAATAGGGCGCTTCAATAACAATTTTTTAACGGCGCTCGCCGAAATGGATAAAATTAGATCCATTGTCGTTTTGTCGCGCGGAGCAAGTGCAGGAGAAAAATTTCCTCCCCGAGTCATTCTAAAAAAATCCCTCAAAGGTAAAATCGGATTTATTTTTTCGGCGTTGTGGACTTTTTTAACCGACGGGCCCTTTGATTTAATTTTTTGCGCACATATCAATTTAGCACCGCTTTCGGCTTTCTTGGCGAAGCCGGCAAAGATCCCTTTCAACATTCTTCTTTATGGAATTGAAAGCTGGACCGAGCCGGGGATTTTTATTCGTTGGGCAGTGAAACAGGCCTCGCTTATTATCGCCATAAGTCGGTACACTCGCCGTCGGTTTTTAACTTGGTCTGGCGTAAACCCCGAAAAAGTCAAAGTACTGCCACCCACTGTGGAAGAAAAATTCCAGCCAGGGCCAAAACCCCAATACCTATTAAAGCGCCACGGATTGGTTGGGAAAAAAGTTCTTCTGACAGTGTCACGACTTTCTTCGAAAGAAAGATATAAAGGTCAGGACCGAGTAATTGATCTCATACCTAATCTTCTTAGAAAATATCCCAATTTGGTTTATGTGATTGCAGGAGAGGGGGAAGACAGGTCTCGACTTGAGAAAATGGCTCGTGAAAAGGACGTCGAGAAGGCGATACGTTTCATCGGTCAGATCGAAGAGTCAGAGCTTGTGGATCTTTACCGAACAGCTGATCTTTTTGTGATGCCAAGTGGTGGTGAGGGATTCGGGATCGTGTTTTTGGAAGCCATTGCGTGTGGCATTCCCGTCATAGGAGGAAATCAGGACGGTAGTATGGATGCACTTGCTGAGGGACAATTGGGGAACGCCGTGGATATTAGTCACCCTGCGAGTTTACTCACCGCTTTAATGGATGGGTTAAACAAAACAACGCAACCCTTTTCCCCCGATAAATTTTCTCGAAATAATTTCTCTATTTTGCTACAAAATATAATTGAAAATATCGGAGCTCCGATATGTCAAGGTTAAGAAATTTGAGGATTTATTCTTCATTTATTACTTTAAGAGGCTTTTTCCGAAAAGTTGAAATTAACCCACTTCATTTTGCCGTTCCGGCATCACTCTCTTTGCTGGCTTCTGTTTTTGAGGGGCTGAGCATTGGTATTTTAGTTCCCTTTGTAAAGGGAGCCATTCAAATGGATTTTTCTTTTGTGCGAGAATGGCCGTTTTTCCAGGAAGTTTTTATTTATTTGCCACAGTCAATCGGTGCAAGAAATATCACCCTCGCCGGAATTCTTCTTTCCGCAATTTTTGCTTCGGCCGTTTTAAAAAACCTTTTTATGTATTTAAGCAACTGTAGCGTCTTTTATGAAATTCAGAAATTTGCCCACAACCTTCGAACCCTCCTTTTCAGTCGCTATTTGAGTTTCGGCAAACTCTACTTTGATCGCGCGAATGTGGGCCATATTGCTGAGATCTTGTCCGGTCACGTCAATTCCGTCGCGGATGCGCTTTCAGGACTCAATAACTTTTTTTACGGCTTTTTTATGTTTGCCGTTTACGTCGCTTTAATGATTTTTATTTCTTGGAAATTGACGCTCATTGTTTTTCTCACCTTTCCCTTATTCGGCTTTTCAGTAAAGTGGCTCATGAAGCGGATTCAAAAGACTTCAGAGATTCAAACTCGTCTGCGTGTTGGGCTCAGCGCCAAGATGTTCAATATTTTAAGTTGTATGCCGCTTGTAAAATCCTATAGCCAAGAAATGGAAGAGGGAAAAATATTCGCTTCTTTAAGCAATTCTCTCAGACAAATAGACTTCAGTATGAACAAAAAAACCAACCTCATCTTTCCCATTCAAGAAATCGTTACTCTCACGACCTTTCTCGCGCTCATTTCTTTTATGATTCTGCTGATTTCGAAACAAAGGGTTGGGACAGTTGCTGGATATCTGGTTTATTTCTACTTGATCCGTAGGACCTTAAATATGCTGTCTCTTTTTAATGATGTAAAAAGCAGGCTATCAGCTGTCGTAGGCCCGGTTAAAGATATCTTGAGTATCTTAAGCGATGAAGGCAAATATTTTGTCTCTGAAGGAAAGAAGAGATTTAATAGACTCAATGAAGGGATTGAGTTCAAAAATTTGGATTTTTCATACCTTAAAGAAGTTCCTGTCCTTAGAAGTTTAAATTTCCTGGTAAAAAAAGGAGAAACAACAGCTGTCGTCGGCCCTTCCGGCGGGGGCAAGACGACCTTGATTCATCTAGCCATGAGATTTTACGATTCTCCGCCCGGCTCCGTTCTTGTGGATGGTATCGACATCAGAGATTTCACATTGAAATCCTTGCATGATCGAATGGCGTTTGTCAGCCAAGAAGCTCTCCTTTTTAACGATACTTTAAGGAGCAATCTGACTTTCGGATTAAACGGTAAAGTTAATGAAAATGATTTGTGGGATGCGGTAAAGAAAGCCCGTTTGGACGATTTTGTAAATAAACTTCCCGAAAAATTGGACACCTTGATTGGCGATCGGGGAATAAGACTATCAGGGGGAGAGAAACAAAGGGTTTCGATTGCACGCGCAATTTTAAAAAAAGCCGACATTCTTATCCTGGATGAAGCTACGAGCGCATTGGATACGCGAACCGAAAAATTAATTCAGGAGGCAATTGACGAGGCGATTCAAGGAAAGACGGCCATTATCATCGCGCATCGGCTTTCAACGATTCAGAGTGCAGATAAAATCGTTGTGATCGAAGAAGGTGAGCTTATCGAGGAAGGCTCATTACAAGAACTACTATCAAAAAAAGGAAAGTTTTATGCGTACTGGGAGGCGCAGAAGTTTTATTGAAATGAAGCAAGGCGAAAGACAAGTCTCTCCCTCCCTTACGGGAATTCGCCCCGATCATATTTCCCGTTATCTTTTAGCCACAAATTACATAGAAAAAAGTCACAAGGTCCTCGATTTTGGTTGCGGAGTGGGTTACGGCGCCTACATTCTTTCCCCTTATGCAGAGACCATTTATGCCATTGATAAAGAATACGAGGCAATTGAATATGCCTTAGAGCATTATCGGAGCCGAAATATTGTGTATCGCGTTGGAAATTCTATCGATGTCGAAGAATTCTACGATGTTGTAACTGCCTTTGAAGTTATTGAACATGTCGATGAACCTTTTGAGGTGCTAAAAGAGATCCAAAAGGCCATCAAGCCTTTGGGTACGATTCTGATCTCCACTCCGGATGCCGATACCCAACATTATTCTCCAGAAAAATTCCCATTTCATAAACGGCACTTTACTCAGAAAGAATTTACTGAATTGATCGAATCCTGCAATCTCTGGCCAATTGCCCGCTTCACCCAAAAAGATAAGAGAAATCAAAAAATTGAGGAAGGTTGGGGAGGGCTTTTCAATATCGCCGTGTGCCGAAAACTATGAAAATATTCATACGTACTTTCAATGACAGAATTAACAGTAAGACTGGGACTCCTCTTCCGAAAGATCAAAAGCGGGGTACTCCGGAATGGCTGGTATTTGAACGACTCCTCATCGAAACAATAAAAAAATTAGGCCACGAAGTAATTACCCAAGCAGAACATCCTCATATCCCCGATCTCAAAGGAAGTTTTGATAAACGTATCTATGTCCATAAAACAAAACGGGATATTCCTCAGGGCGATTTTTTTTATATGCAAATGCATCTTAGGAATCTTTTCACTCTTGATACCAACGGGTGGGGTGCCGATCATTCTTCTAATGATTTCTCCCAAGAAAATTTTCCCTTCGATGAATACGCCATTGAATGGGTAAAAGAATTGTCTGAAAAATTATCGGCTTCGGGGGTATCGAAATGTGATCAGCCGGAGACAACGGATGCAACGCCAAAGAAATTTACTCTTGTGCCTATTCAGATTCCGCGCGATTACACGATTCTCTGGCATTCTCCCATCACCGTCCGTGACTTTATAGACTCCATCCAAGCTTGGGCCGTCGAAACAAAAAATTATGTTGGTTTCAAAATGCATCCTTTTAACAAGTATGACCTTGATCTTCACAAAGCCATTGATGATGCTACCAGTCGCAGCCCTTATGTCCAAAAAGTGAATGGGAATATCCATGAGCTTATCAAGCGCTCAATAGGGCTATTTGTTATCAATTCCGGAACGGGTTTTGAAGCCCTCATTCATGGTAAGCCGGTCTGTACCTTCGGAGCTTGCGATTACAGTAAAGTTACATTTAAGGGGAGCCTCCGCAGACTCGATGAAGCGAAGAATTTCCTGCTCTCTTATGAATCGGAACGGAGAGATTTGGCCTATCAATTTGTTTATTGGTACACCCATTATCATGCTTACGATTTAACGCTCAGCAACGTAGCTGAGAGATTAGAGGAATATCTATACTTATGTACCGCACTTGCGTAGTCATCCCGTCCCCAAATAAAGGATGGATTATTGATCGGATTGCTCATGAGGTGGGTAAGCGGATTGAGGGGGAGGTTTTCTATTCTTATTCCCAAGCCGCGCTTCCCCCTTCAGAATCCTACCTCATCATGCATTACGCTTTAACTCCTGCGGTATTTGAACTCAATCCTGGGGTAGAGGAAAAATCAGTGGTCTTTTTTACTCACGAGTCTTTACCCATTTCCCGCGTCAAACCGTTTCTTAAGAAAGTTAGGCAGGTGATTGCTGAAAACAAAACTAGTGTAGATCTCTTGGTTAAAAAAGGCGTTCCTCAAAATAAAGTTTCTTTTGTTCCAGAAGGTTCTGATCCTGAGATGTTCAAGCCACACAAGAGAAATAGCGGCCCGATTCTTATTTCAGGCTGTTATTACGAAAGAAAATCTCCCCAGCTTATGCTGTCCATCATTCAGAATATGCCACAGCGTCGATTCTTTATCTTGGGAACCAAATGGGAACAGTGGAACAAATTTAAAAAGTTGGCATCCCTACCTAATGTTGAATTGGTTCAAAATGTTGACTATTGTGATTACCCAAGACGTTACGAAAAATGCGACGTCTATCTCTCAACATCCGCCCTCGAGGGTGGCGGACCCAATGCCCTCATCGAATCGATGATGGCCAATCTCGTTCCCGTAGTCTCAGACACGGGAAATGCCCGTGATTATATTTATCATGGGCGTAACGGGTTTATTTTTCCAATTGGAAGTAAACCACGAAATGTGGAAAAGATGATCGAAGACGCCTACAAACTTGACACGGATGTCTCGAAAAGTGTCCAAGGATTCACATGGGACGTAATGGCCCAACACTTCAAAAAATACCTGTAGCCGGTCCAAACCTGAGTTCTCTCGAACGGCGCTTTCTTTTGAAAGCGTTTGATTCGGGTTGGATTTCAGGTCGTGGCCAATTTATTGAGAAATTTGAAAAGGCTTTTGCCCAATATATTGGCGTGAAATACGCTCTGACCTGTTCAAGCGGGACTTCTGCACTCCATTTAGCTTTATTGGCTCTAGAAGTAAAACAAAGAGACGAAGTTCTTGTACCGGACTTGACCTACATTGCCGTGCCCAACGCTGTGTCTTACTGCAATGCTCTTCCTATCATGTGTGATATCGATCCGGCAACTTGGAACATCGATCCTAAGGATATACGAAGCAGGATTAGCCGTGAATCGGTTGCCATTATAGCAGTCCATCTCTATGGAAATCCTTGTGATATGAACGAACTCATGGCTCTCAAGAAAAAGCATGGACTTTATCTCATTGAGGATTGTTCAGAATCTCTCGGATCAACTTATAAAGGAAAGCCGACAGGAGCTTTTGGAGATGTCGCTGTTTTTTCATTCTTCGCCAATAAAACTATTACGACAGGCGAAGGAGGTATGGTCTGCACCAATAACCGTAAACTAGCCGAGCGTATTGATAAATTACGCAACCAATGGGTAAGCAGCGGTTATAACCACGGCGGAATTGGCTACAATTATCGCATGACCAACCTACAAGCAGCTATTGGACTTGCGCAATTAGAACGGATTGATGGTCTTATCAAGACTAAGATGAGAAATTCCAAAATCTACGACGGATATTTGGATAGCAAAATGTTTGAAAAACAGCAAAGCACCGAACACTCCTTCTTTGTTCCTTGGATGTATGCTGTAAAGGGCCGTTTCCCTTCTGAAAAGTTTGTTAAATATATGGCCAAACGAGGCGTGGAAGCGAAACAGGTATTTACTCCCGTAACTCGTCAGAATCCTTATCTCGAGAAAACCCGTAAATATTCTAACAAAATTTCATCGACAGGAATTTGTTTTCCTTCGGGAACCAACCTTAAGCCGAGTCAAATCAGAAAAGTAGCCCAGCTCGCAAGCGGTTTCCGATCCAATTCTTGATTTATCGTCAATGAATGAAGATATGCGAACTCCCATAAGGATATTCATAGGCTCAAGTGCTAAAAATTTCATTGAAGAAAGAGTCTTAATATTTTCGCTTCATAAATGTACCAAATGGCCGCTGGAAATAAAGATATTTGATGGAGTAAGAGGAACCGTGAAAAACGAAAACGGTTCTCATGAGGAAATGTTGAGGGCCGCAGAGCACTTTCACTTAAATCGAGCAACTGCTTTTTCACTCTGCCGGTTTACCATTCCTTATTTATGCAATTATCAAAGCCGCGCAATTTATCTCGATTCTGACCAGATTGTTTTGCAAGACATCCTTGAATTGTGGAATTATAAATTAGATACGGGTTCAGCAATCGCCGCCGTTCCAGATAAAACAAAAACTACAGAAGATGGCTATCTTTCCAGTGTGATGTTGATGGATTGCCAAAAATTGGCAGGATGGAATCCCCAAGAGATCATCGAGAGTCTAGAGGAGGAAAAGTTTTTTTATAAAGATATGATGTGGATGAAATCTGGTTTCAGAAAGAAATTCGATTTTTCGGTGCAAGAACTTCCTGATATCTGGAATCATCTTGACGTGGTCAAACAGGATTCTAAGATCATCCATTTTACTGATCTATCACGCCAGCCCTGGCGATTTCACCATCACTGCTTTGGATTTTTTTGGGAAAAATTTTATTTGGAGGCGGTTAGAAAAGGGTTTCTCTCGTCCAAAGAACTGACAAGCGCCTGCGAGCAAGGTTTTATTCTAAAAAGAATAGCTTTTATCCCCAAAATGCATCCAATCGTTCGGCCTCTTATGAACGGAATATGGAGAATATGGGGACGGCTCACCCACTCTTTTAGACAGTCTTGGAAATATTTGCGACGTACAATCCGAACGGCCCTAAAAAAATGCTTAGAATGGCTCGAAAAATCTTTTTTGGGAGAAAGATATAATTTTTCAATACGAGAAAGAGTCGTCTATAAGAATCGTCTCACAGTACTGTGGAAGTTTTTTTGCTTCTTGTTCTGGGGGAAAAGGTTGCAAGGAGGAGAGGAGATCATCGTACTGATTAGCGCGACCCCTTGCGAGAGAATGCTCCTTCCGATTGTTTATCGCTTACTTCGTCGTAAAGATCGCCAAACGAGAAATTACAGAATCAATCTCGTTCTTTTAACAAAACTTAAGCCATTGATCTTGGAAGAACTTTTGTCTTTAGGTTGCCACATTGAATTTGACCAATATAGTTTTATACGAGCTGCCATTCAGCCTAAAGGTAAGGTTGTGCTCATGTGTTTAGATCAAAATTTAACAGCGCATTTTCGGTTTGGATTTGAAACGGCAAACCATTTGCGCAGATTTTCGGTGAGAACAATATCCATTCAGCATGGTGGAACACGCGATGATTCCTTGAAACAACTTTCTACGGCGGCTTCTGATATTGTTTTAATTTGGAATAAAGAAACCTTTAATAGACTCGTGACCCAATACGGGGTGAGTCCTTCTCGTTTACGGATTGTCGGGAACCCTCTCCACGATAGTCTAAATTCGGTCGATCGCGACAAAGTTTTGACTCGACTCGTAAATTATTTTTCTCTTAATCGTCAAATCATCGAGACAAAAAAACTGGTTCTTGTTACAACTTGTCTTCATTCAGAATATGGAGATAACGGAGAAAAATATGTTCGTTATATGAAACACCTTTACAACAGCATGGATTTTACAAAAATTTATTTGATCGTAAAAATGCATCCTAACGATTGTGTTAATCCCAATATTTATCGCACATCTATTCCGTCTGAAGTTCATGAGCCAGAGCATCTGGCTATCATCGAACCTAATATCCCCGGGCTAGATTTTTATTCCTTGTTAAGCATTTCAACCGTCGTAATCACAAGGGCTTCTACCGCAGGCGAAGAAGCATTGGCTTTGGGCAAAGCTGTCATCGCATTTGATATAGATTCATCAGGGCCTTCAAAAGGTTACAAACATTTGGAAAATCATCCAAATTATCAAACCGTCTATGCACGCCCAGAAGATGCTCTGAGAAATGCCATCTCTTTTGCCATAGCGCATTATCCAGATTTTTCTTCTCCGGACACAATGTTAATAAAAAAGCTGAATACAAATGGTACAAACAACGTTGAAAGCGCGGCTAACGTTATCTTAAAAGAACTACACACCAATTCAAACCTTGAGTGAACATCCCCGATTCTTCGTGCATTGTTTTCTAACCCCGTCTATTAATTATCAAATATGACGGAAATTCTTGTATCAGTCATCATTCCCTGTTTCAACGCCGAAGCCTATCTTCGAGAAACTATAGAGAGTGTTAAAAGACAGCATCTTCAAGAGATTGAAGTAATCGTTGTCGATGACGGATCCTCGGATCGGAGCGTGTCTCTCATCAGAAGCGAATTTCCAGAGATTATTTTGGTGGAAATCGAACATTGCGGCAACCCTGGAAGAGTCCGAAATCGCGGCACCCAGTTAGCCAAAGGAAAATTTATCCAATATCTTGATGCGGATGATGTCCTTGCTCCCGGAAAGCTTAAAACACAGCTTCAAGCTATGAAGGTTAGCGAAGCGGATATTGCCTATGGAAATTGGCACTCATTAACTCAGAATACCAACAACATCTATAGCCCAGGAGAAATCATTAAACGGGAGATGTCAGAGACGCCCGAAATCGATCTGTTTACAGATTTTTGGTGTCCACCGGCGGTTTATCTGTTTCGTAGAGAGATTGTAGAAGCGGTTCAGGGATGGAATGAGAAACTTTTAGTAATACAGGATGCCCGGTTCGCACTCGATTGTGCGCTTCGAGGAGCTCGTTTTATTTATTGTCCGGAAGTGATGGCCTATTATCGAATCCATACCGGTGAATCGGTTTCCACGTGTGATCCAAAAGCGTTCGTTCGAGACTGCTTCATCAATGCCGTTGAAATCGAAGCTTGGTGGCGCAGTAATGGCGGGGTAGAAGAGAATCGTCTCAAAGCGTTGTTAAAAGTTTACGGTTATGTGGCAAGAGCAAGCTTTGAAAAGGATCATCCGTTGTTTGAGGAAGCCCGCCTTGCTTTAGAAAGATTGCAGCCCGGGTATATCCCTGCTAGCCCCAAGTTCTTAGCCATTGCTTCTAAGTTTTTGGGTTACAGACAAGCCGAATGGCTGGCTCTAAAGTACCGAAGAACAAAAGCAACTTTGAGGCGATTAAAGCAAAATGAACCTTCTTAACTCACGGATAAGAAAGCATTTGATTTGCATTCCTTCGGAGCGGCATAAGCATCTAAGACGGATTTTTCGTACTTTGTATAAAATTCCTGGCGCGAAACTCCTTACTCGGAATATGATTCGTGATGCGATAAAATTCCCTTTTCTTTCATTGAAAAATAAACAGCGTTTGTACAATTTCTTTTCAGAAGATACACAACCCTCCAAGACCATCTTATCTAAGATCCAATTGCCGAATAGAAAACACTTAAAATTATTACTAGACCTTAGGGAGGATCTGAGTCGGATGTGGTATTTTTTTGGATATGACGGTTATGAGCGGGGGACTGCAAATTTTTTTTGTAAACTTCTAAAATCAAAATCTCACATCATTGATATTGGATCGAATATTGGTTATTACTCATTTCTGGCAGCCTCTTACACGTCCGACCGTGGAGAAATCCATAGTTTCGAGCCGAATCCAGACATATTTAATTGGTTAAAACAGAATAGCTGTCGTAATGACTTCAGAAATCTACATCTTAATCAAATCGCTTTGTCCGACAAGAATGGCCTAAAGGAATTGTTTCTGCCCACCGACCAAAGCTGGTCAACCGGCTCTCTCATTAGGGACTTCGTTCCCCAGAATCAAAGCATTCTAGTGCAGACAATGCGCCTTGATACCTATTGTTTAGAAAAAAACATTCATCAAATAGAGCTAATCCGAATGGATGTAGAGGGAAATGAATTAAACGTTCTCAAGGGAATGGGTGATCTCTTGGAGAAGTGGCACCCCGACATTATCTGTGAGGTGCTCCAACCTTACGAACGTGATTTAAACCATTTTTTCCATGGTCGTTCCTATCGTAAGTTTCTTATTAAAGACGACAGTCTAGTCGAAGTCGATCATATGACCGCACATTCTCAGTTTAGAGACTACTATCTCAGTTGCTCTCCAAGCATAGAAAGACAAATTTGAGATCCCAACTCAAAGTTATTCAAGTTCCATACTGTTTTCATCCCGATGCCATTGGAGGAACTGAGGTTTACGTGGAATCACTGTCCAAGCATTTGCAAAAGAGGGATGTCGAAGTCGTAATAACGGCACCAGGGAAACGTGACGCGAGTTATATGCATGGAGAGCTTAAAGTGAGACGCTTCGCCGTCGGGCGCGTTAATGATCCTCACGATTTATATGGAGAAGGGGACATCCGGGCAGCTGAGACTTTTGGGCAAATCCTCGATGAGGAGTTTCCAGAACTTGTCCATGTTCACGCATTTACGCGTGCCGTTTCTCTTCGTCTCGTGCGGGAAGCAAAGCGCAGAGGGATCCCCGTCGTTTTCAGTTACCATACGCCGACAGTGAGTTGTCAGCGGGGGACATTGATGCGTTGGGGGCGTGAGGTTTGTGAGGGGAGATTAAATACCGACCTGTGCACGCGGTGTACCTTGCAAGGCCTTGGCTTGCCGCGTCCATTAAGTGATTTGGTGGGGCGAATGCCCGTGGTTTGTGGAAATGTCTTAGGAAAAGCCCATCTTAGTGGAGGAATTTGGACAGCCCTTCGTATGCGTTTCCTCATTCAAACTCGTCACCAGACCCTCCGGACCTTTGTTTCGGAAGTCGATCATATTGTTGTTCTTTGTCAATGGACATTGGAATTACTCAAGAATAACGGTGTCCCCTTTGAGAAAATGACCCTCTCTCGCCATGGATTAAATCGAAGTCTTCCAATGCAACCTCACTCAGAACTAACGAAAAAGCCGGGAACCTCTCTTCCATTGAAACTCATTTTTCTGGGCCGTCTCGATCCAACCAAGGGAATCGATATTTTAATCAAGGCAGTTACCGCTTCGCCCCAGCTTTCCTTATCGCTCGATCTTTATTTCATCAATCAAGGAGAAGACAATTCAGTTTATTTGGAACAGCTGAGAAACTTGGCATCTTATGACTCCCGAATTTCTTTTCATTTTGGTAAAGACGGGAAAGAAATAGCGGCGATATTGCCTCGGTATGATTTGCTTGTCGCGCCTTCCCAATGGTTGGAAACCGGACCGCTGGTGGTTCTCGAGGCATTCGCTGCCGGCATTCCTGTCCTCGGTTCAAAATTGGGAGGTATTGCTGAGTTAGTACAACACGAAGTAAACGGCCTTCTTGTGGAATTTAATTCCCTTCAAGCATGGCGTGATGCACTCCGGAGGTTATGCGAAGAAAAGGATTTACTGGGTAAGTTACGTTCCGGCATTCAACCGCCCCGGCAGATGGAAGAAGTAGCCAGGGAGATGGAGGCGCTTTATCTTCGATGCATATCTTTGAAAAAGGGTGCATAACCCTCCGCCACAGTCATTTTTTGGAGCAAAAGGATTGGTTTTGGAATTGGGCGAGGCCCCGTTACAACAAGACAATTGCTTTGCTAGCACAAAAGGGGCTTGAGCGTACCATTAATGGAACCGACTCAATTTTAGTCTTACCGGAGCTTCGAGGGGTTCCAGAAATCTATGAGCCCGACATCTGGAAACATATGATGGCTGAAGTTCGCCCGGGTGATATTGTGACCGATGTCGGAGCTTTTATTGGACTCTATACGGTTGCTTTGGCAAGTCGTGTCGGGCCGTCTGGAAAAGTGGTTGCATTTGAACCTAACCCAAAAAATTTCAGCTTGTTAAAAGCACAAGTCGAACTCAATAAGGTTTCGGAACGGGTTGAACTGATTCAAACGGCCGTTGGTACGAAAGATGGTACAGTTTTTTTTGAGGCAAATAGAAGCAGTGAATCCAAAGTTAGCCCCATTTCAGAGAATGGAAGCCAGTCAGTGAAATGTGTAAGTCTGGATACAATCTTTTCCACGGAGCATATCGACATTCTTAAGATCGACGTGGAAGGCTACGAAGAAGAGGTGCTTAAGGGAGCTGTTCGTTTACTTCGGGATAGTCGTCGTGCTCCACGCATTATTTATATTGAAGTCCATCCTTATAATTGGAAGGAAATAGGAACCACGGCTGAATCGTTGCTAAGTTTCCTCAGAGAATGCCGTTATCAAATCTTCGATCAAAATAGCCGGCCTGTCAAAAAAATTGATGTATGGGGTGAAATCATTGCTCGGAAAATCAACAATTAAGCAGCAACGCGTTATTTATATTCAATATACGAATCCGGCGGGGTATCCGCCGCTTGAACACAGTTCTCATATACTGGCGCAAAATGGCTGGAATGTACTTTTTTTAGGGACAGGTAGCTATGCCACCGACAACTTGCGATTTTCACCGCACTCCAATATTCAGACACGACAACTTCCGTTTTGTCATTCCGGATGGCGTCAAAAGATTCATTTCGTTTGGTTTTGTATTTGGGTAGTTGTCTGGACTCTCAGATGGAAGCCGCGGTGGCTTTACGCCTCAGATCCTCTATCTTGTCCTGCGACTTGGTTTCTCAGTTTTTTCCCGGACTACAAGATAATTTACCACGAACACGATTCACCCAATTCCGGGATGACCAAATCATTTTGGATGACTCTTGTATTTCATATGCGGCAAAAACTGAGTCGGCGCGCTCAACTTTGTGTCCTTCCTAACGAAAGACGAGCTGAGAAGTTTGCAATGCAGACAGGCAATGGCCGGCAGAAAACAATCTGCGTTTGGAATTGCCCTTCCCAAAAGGAAGTTTCTCCTCCACAGAAATCTTTTTCTAATGGCGAATTGCGGCTGCTTTATCACGGTTCCATTGTTCCATCGAGATTGCCGCTTACACTATTGCAGGCTTTAACATCATTATCCGGAAAAACGAGGCTTCAAATCATTGGGTATGAACCTATAGGGCACAAAGGATATGTGCAACAATTGAAAGAAACATCGAGAAGAATTGGGCTAGAGAAACAAGTAGAGTTTTTAGGACCGATGCCGAGGAAAGAGCTTCTTAAGACAAGCCAAACCTGCGATGTGGGTATCGCGTTCATTCCGAAAAACAGTTCCGATATTAACTTTCAGAATATGACGGGTGCTTCGAATAAAATTTTCGATTACTTAGCTTGCGGTCTCGCCGTCTTGGTTTGTGATCTTCCGGAGTGGAAAAAAGCTTATGTGGAACCCGGTTATGGATTGGCCTGCGATCCAGACGATCCAAAGGGCATTGCAGAAACTCTCCGCTGGTTTTTGGATCACCCGCAAGAAATGCGCTCTATGGGTGAGCGTGGCAGGCAACGAATTATATCCGAGTGGAATTACGAAAAAAAGCTCCAGCCGGTTCTAGAAAAATTGAATCAATGAAAGCGACTAAGTCAGGCAATGGTTTGGTTGTAATCGAAACTCACCCCGTTCAGTATCACGCACCGGTCTATCGAATGTTGCAACAGTGTTTTGGTATTCCCGTTACGGCAATTTATAGTTCAGATTTCAGTCTTGCGGGGTATCATGACAAAGAATTCCGATCAACCTTCGCTTGGGATACGGATCTTTTGTCAGGATACACTTCCCTTTTTCTCTCTCGAACATCAAGCAATGGATCTCGTTCAATGAAAAAAATATCTACTGGGGGGATCGAAAAAGCTATTGAGAAAGTGCAACCAAAAACTGTTCTGCTTGTCGGTTACGCAGTTCCTTTTTATCAGAAGGCTTTTCACTACGCCTGGAGAAAAAAATATCCGATTCTTTTTCGGGCAGAGACAACGGACCATGCCTTAAAACGAAATTGGTTTAAACGCTGGTCGCGGGACAAGGTATTGCAATGGCTGTACCGGCGATGCCATCGACTCCTTTACATCGGTCGGCATTCTTACGCGCATTTTAAGCGTCTCGGATGTCCCGAGGAAAAACTCGTTTTCTCTCCTTATTGTGTCGATACGGCGCCCTTCCAATGTGAAGAAAAAGATAGGATTCGGCTAAGGACGACGGTAAGACAGAATCTGGGGATTGAAGATGACGAAATCGCTTTCCTTTTTTCCGGAAAGCAAAGCTTTCGAAAAGGTCCCGATCTTTTGCTGAATGCAACAAAGAGGTTGCCTGAAGAAATCCGTCGAAAGATAGCGGTTCTTTATATGGGAGACGGGGAGTTGAGAGGTAATCTTGAAATCTGTGCAAGACAGAGCCCTTTTATCAAAGCACGCTTCCTCGGCTTCCAGAATCAAAGCCAACTCAGTGGTTATTATCACGCAGCCGATCTTTTGGTTGTCCCTAGTCGCCACTCGGAAGTTTGGGGATTGGTAGTGAATGAGGGGCTACATCACGGACTCCCATGCATTGCTTCTGACGCGGTTGGTTGCGCTCTAGATCTCATTGACGTAGGCATCACGGGCGAAATCTTCGAAACTGAATCGGTTGAAGGTTTAAAGGCGGCTCTTCTTCGAGCATTCTCATTGATTAATCAGGCAGAGATCCGTAGCAAGTGTCGAGACAAGGTCCGCGGGTACACGGTGGAAAAAGCAGCCGAAGGAATCGCGAATGCTTATCGAACCGTGACGAATGAATAGTAATTGCGAGAACCACTTGTTCGTTGGCAAGAAAATGATTTTGGTGGGAAATGCCGGTAGCGAACATATCGGTTCTCATTTGAACAAAGCTGCGGAAGAACTGGGAGTTACGGCTAAATTTTTCGATACCTCCGAAGCATTTAGCGCTTTTCCATTAATCATGCGATTAAATTGGTGGCTGCGAGGGCATCGGCCGACTCGGTTGGTTGAATTCAGTCGAGAGATTCTCAGGGCTTGCCGTGCGTTACAACCCAAATGGATTCTTTCTACTGGGATCGCTCCGATCGAGGCGAGTGTTCTTACGGAGATAGGAAAGCTTGGTATTTTGAGATTGAATTATTTGACGGACGATCCTTGGAATGCCGCGCATCGAGCCTCTTGGTTTGATCAATCGTTACCGTGTTACGATCAAGTTTTTTCTGTTCGAAAATCGAATATAGCGGATCTGAAGACCCAAGGACGTTTTCATATTTCTTACCTACCTTTTGCCTACGCGGCGGGTCTGCATTATCCAGAATCTTTCGTTACAGAGGACGAGCGTGCTTACTTTGCATGCGATGTCGTTTTTGTGGGAGGCGCAGATCGGGACAGGCTTCCTTATATCAAAGCGCTTCTTGAGACCGGTCTAAGAATCGGGCTTTACGGAAATTATTGGGAACGCTTTTCGGAAACAAAAGCTTATACCCGAGGCCTTGTTCAGGCTGACAAACTTCGAAAAGCCATTGGGGGCGCGAAGGTAGCGCTTTGTCTCGTACGAAGAGCCAATCGTGACGGAAACTCAATGCGCACTTTTGAAATTCCAGCCATCGGCTCCTGTATGTTGACTGAGGATACAGGGGAACATCGTGAAATTTTCGGTAAAGAAGGGGAGGCGGTAGTCTACTTCCGATCCATTCCAGAAATGTTAAAAAAACTTTACTGGCTACTTGACCACGACGAAGAACGCCAACGATTAGCGAAAAGAGTACATCAATTGATCACAGAAGGTCATCACACTTATAAAGATCGGCTCATCAGGATGCTACAACAGCAATGAAAATCGCCATCGTGGTACACGGCCGTTTTCACGCATTTAACCTTACCCGGGCATTACTGAAAAGAAACCATAAAGTAATCCTTTTTACCAATTACCCTAAGTGGGTCGTTGAACGTTTCGGTGTTTCGAAGAAGTATGTACGCAGCTTTCCGCTTCATGGAGTCGTAGCCCGCCTATTGTGGTGGTTGCATCACAAATTTGGGTTTCCTTATCCGGAGGCGTTTCTCCATAGGGCTTTTGGTCTGTGGGCGGCAAAGGGGATTCAAAAAGAGCATTGGGATGTCGTTCATTCCTTTAGCGGAGTAGCGGAAGAACTCTTACAGACCCTAAAAGGAAGTAGTTCTTTGACCGTACTAGTGCGGGGTTCAGCCCATATCCGGACTCAAGCTCGAATTCTTAAGGAGGAAGAAGAACGTACGGGAATTCTTATTAATGAACCAAGCCCCTGGATGATTGCCAGAGAAGAGCGGGAATACGCGTTGGGCGACCGAGTAATAGTGCTATCAAAATTTGCATTCGAAAGTTTCGTTAATGAGAAATTTCCGTCGGAGAAACTGCGTCTGCTGCCTCTGGGCGTGCAAATGGAAGAGTTTCGGCCCTCTCGGGAAGTTGTAGAGGCCAGGTATCGCCGAATTTTAGACGGCCAACCTCTACTTGTGCTTTATGTGGGAGCTATTTCGTTTCGAAAAGGAATGTGGGATATGTTAAAAATAGTTCAAAGTGTAAATAAAAAGAGATTTCAATTTACTTTTGTAGGGACGGCTACCGCGGAGATAAAAAAAATTACAGGAGAATTGAGGAACAAAGTTGTTTTTGTTCCTAAACAACCCGAACAGAAACTCCTCAAATGGTATGCTGAAGCCGATTTGTTTATCTTTCCCACAATTGAGGACGGATTTGCGCAGGTCCTTACACAGGCCCAAGCGAGCGCCCTTCCTATTTTAACGACTACGAATTGCGCGGGCAGTGATTTGATCCGTCAAGGAGAAATTGGTTGGGTCTTACCTATTCGGCAGCCAGAGGCTTTTGTTAATCAATTGAAATGGTGTGACGAAAATCGAGAAAATATCGCTGAAATGGTCTGGCGGATTTACAGGGAGTATCATCCCCGGAATTGGTCAGATGTAGGGACAGATTTTGAGAAAATATGCCTAGAAAACCTGAAAAGAGAAAAAAGTGCAAACTAAACTTTTAACACAATGGGTCATTATCTGGGTTCTGGCGATCGCTGTTCTTGTCGTTATTCGTTGGAGAAGAAAAATTTCAGGAAGTGGACTTGTCTTCGCTTTTCTGCTCAACCTTTCTCTTATTCACTGGCTAGGTGCTTTTATTTATATCCTTCCTTGGTACGAATATCAATGGAACGCCCAGTGGTATAGGGACTTTAGCCCACAATGGATAGAGGACGGTTTCAGATTAAGTTTTTATGGACTCATCGCCTTTGTAGTCGGGAGTTCAATCATTGCCCCTTTTTTAATAAATGCGTTGCAGCGCAAGAAAAGCACGATGAATTATCTTTCCGACCCTCGGCTCCCCAAGGCGTATGTTCTGACTGGATTCATATGTTATTTTGTTCTTTCTCGTTTTTTGGGCCGCATCCCTACTCTTGCCTCGCTTCTTTCCAGTGGTTTGGGTTTAATGGCCGCTGGAATTTGTATGGGCTTATGGGGGGCTTGGAAGGATAAAAGACGTAGACTTTTTCGTAAATGGCTCATATTCGGTCTATCGGTTCCTCCACTTCTGACGATTGGGGGACAAGGTTTTCTCAGCTTTGGTGCGGGGGTCTTCTTAGCGGTCGTCGCCTTTGTGGCAAGTTTTTACCGTCCCAGATGGAAAGTAATTGTTATTGGGATTTTGCTTGGATATGTGGGTTTGTCTTTTTATGTGACTTATATGAGAGATAGATCCCTCATTCGAGAAGCGGTTTGGGGTGGCCAGTCTTTACCTTCTCGAATTAAACAAATGTATTCGATGGCAAGCAGCTTTGAATGGTTTGATCTTTATGATCAGAATCATCTCAAGAAGATTGATGCCCGAATGAACTTGAATCTGCTTGTGGGAGCTGCCGTGTCTCACCTTGGCAAAAATCATAATTATGCAAAAGGGGAAACTATTTTGCAGTCTTTAGCCGCTTTTGTACCACGAGCCCTTTGGCCCGACAAACCCCTAAAGGTTGGCGGCAATCAGTTGGCAACTCGATTCACGGGAATTCCATTTCCGCAGGAAACGAGTGTTGGAATTGGAGAAGTGATTGAATTTTATGCCAATTTCGGTGAGGTAGGCGTGATTGTCGGATTCTTTTTTATGGGTATGATCGTGACGATTTTTGACGCCTTCGCGAAGGATTGTTTTTCCAGAGGAGACTGGAGGGGATTTAGTTTGTGGTTTGTTCCGGGATTAACTTTAATAGAAGCGGGCAGTTCACTTGTTGTGATCACGGCGAGTGTTGGCGGCGCCTTCATTATGACAGTTATAGTAAACCAGTGGTTGAATCGATTTAAAGGTCGTCGATTATTGTCGGTCTCTCAGTGAAGATTCTTCATGTCATTCCTGCTGTTGCGGTACGTTATGGCGGACCCAGCCAGGCCGTTAAAGAAATGTGCCACGCCTTAATGCAGAGAGGCGTCGAAATCGAACTTGCAACAACCAATGCCAATTTAAATAGCAATCTTGACGTTCCTCTTGGGGAAAAGATTCTTTATCGGGAGATTCCTACCTTTTTTTTCCCGAGGACCCTAAAAACAGAATACAAATTCTCATGGTCTCTTAACCGGTGGCTGAAGAAAAATGTAAAAAATTATGATCTCCTCCACATTCATTCTATCTTTTGTTATCCCACAGCCGTGGCCGCTCACTACGCGAACCGGGTTAAGATTCCTTATATCATTCGTCCGGCTGGCATGCTCGATCGTTGGCCAATGAAGCAAAAAAAGATCAGAAAAACGCTTTATTTAAATTGGATTGAGAAAAAAAGTCTTAGAGGCGCAGCAGCCATCCATTATACGTCTGAAAAGGAAAAATTGGCTTCTGAGAGATTCCGATTTTTGTCGCCGGGGGTCGTGATTCCTCTGGGCGTTCATGTCGATTCGAAATACGGGAAAATTGAAAAAGGATCTTTTAGAAAGAAATACCCGGTATGTCAGGACAAAAAACTGGTTGTCTTCTTATCACGCCTCGACCCTAAAAAGGGTTTACACTTTTTAATTCAAGCCTTTTCGAAGATTTTGAGAATTCAGGATGATGTTATTCTGGTGATTGCGGGTCAAGGCGAGCCAAATTATGACACTTTTGTTAGAAAAGAAGCGGAAACAAATCTTAACAAGAAAGTAATCTTTACAGGGTTTTTGGATGACGAAGAAAAATATGTTTTATTTAAAGATGCTGATATTTTCGTTCTTCCTTCCTACCAAGAAAATTTTGGCCTCGCGGTAGCTGAGGCTATGGGTGCCGGGCTTCCTGTGGTTGTAAGCGGTCAGGTAGGAATCTCACCCGACATTGAGAAATATGGTGCGGGGATTATTATTAAATGTTCCGCCGATTCATTGGCGGAGGGAATCGAAAAATTGATTAGAGATCCTTCGCTTTGCCAACAAATGGGTCAACGAGGACAACAACTTGTTCGTGAGCGATTTTCATGGGACAAAGCGGCCGATCAATTAGTGAATCTATATGACAACATTCTCACCAGAAGAATCTAAAAATAGAGCTACGATCTCTGCGGTTATCCCTACTCTCAATGAAGAGAAAAACATTGAGGCTTGTCTCAATAGCCTTTCTTCTTTATGTGATGAAATTTTCATTGTAGATTCTGGAAGTAGCGACGAGACTTTGCAGATTGCTAGAAAATTCGGCGCACAAATAGTAAACCATCCCTATGCTAACGCTGCCAAGCAATGGAATTGGGCCCTTAACAATTTACCTCTTTCTGGTAAATGGATTTTGTGCCTTGATGCAGATCAACAACTAAGCTCCGAACTTCAGGAAGAGATACGGCGGACTCTAAAATCTCCTCCAACAGGTGTTGATGGTTTCTACCTTTGTCGTCGGCAAATTTTCCGGGGACGTTGGATACGCCACGGTGGGTATTATCCAAAGTATTTGCTGAAATTATTTCGAGCAGGCAAAGGAATTTCAGACGAAAATGAGTTTCAGGATTTTCGGTTTTATGTTCCGGGAAAAACGGAGAAATTAAGATACGATCTTATTGAAGATAATCAAAAAGAATGGGATATCAACTTTTGGATATCAAAACACACCCGTTTTGCGGAATTGCAGGCCAGGGAAGAAATGATGCGTAGAATAAACGGCGCCACGTGGAAAATCAAACCCTCTCTTTTCGGAACGCCTGATCAAAGAGTTCTCTGGGCAAAGAATTTTTGGTATCACTTACCTCTTTACGTGAGGCCTTTTTTATATTTCTTCTATCGTTATTTTATTAAATTGGGATTTCTGGATGGCAAGGAAGGTTTTGTTTTTCATTTTTTCCAAGGCTTTTGGTATCGATTGCTTGTAGACGTCAAGCTTGACGAATTAAGAAAAAACCCGTGATTCAGTACCCCTATTTTAATGGTGATAACCCCAACGGGAAAAATGGCCAAAAGTTAGCCGAAAAACTCAAAGCTAAAATAGAGAAAATTTCTGATATTAAAAGAATTTGTGAACTCGGCTGCGGAAATGGTTACTTCGTTAGTTCTTTGAAGTCAGCGGGTTATGGAATCCTTGGGATTGATGCCTCAGTTAGCGGGATCGAATACGCTAAAAAGAATTATGGAAAATGGGCGCAGTTTCTTTGCCGGGAAATTTCTCCCTCCCTTTCGAGTGAAGTGGGAGAAGGAAATTTTGACTTAGTCATCGCAATAGAAACAATCGAGCACCTTTTCCATCCCTCCTATTTAATTGAAACGGCAAAAGCATTACTTCGGCCAAACGGCTATTTACTCTTAACCACACCATATCATGGTTATTTAAAATATTTGGTATTGGGACTCACAGGCCAAATGGATAAGCACCTGAACCCTTTGTATGATTGCGGACATATAAAATTTTTTAGCACGAAAACTCTTTCGCAATTAATTTCTAAATGTGGATTTAAGAATGTCCAATTTGAATTTTTTGGCCGCTTTCCCGGTTTATGGAAAAGTATGATCTGTATGGCGAGAAAACCATGAATATTATTGGCCTTAATGCCTATCACGGAGACGCAGCGGCAGCAATTTTGGTCAATGGAAAACTTCTCTTTGCTGCAGAAGAGGAGCGGTTTAACCGGATCAAGCATTCGGCCGGCCTTCCGAAGGCCGCCTTTCAAAACACGCTTGAAAAATCAGGTATTTCGTTAAGTGACATTGATTATTTGACCGTTTCCCGTGAGCCGGCCGCGAATTTTATTCCCAAGCTTCAATTTATTTTGAAGAGTCATCCGCCCTTTTTATTTTTGAAAGACCGTTTCAGCATTTCCCTTCAATCCGGAAAACTTTTGGAAAATCTCGGCCTCGTTTCAGGGAAAAACGGCAAGTATCACGCAAAAAATGTGCGCGTCGAACATCATCTCTCCCATGCCGCGAGTGCCTTCTATCCTTCGGGATTTGACCGGGCGGCTCTTCTTACGGTGGATGGTTTTGGAGATTTTTCGAGCGTCATGTTTGGAATTGGGGAGGGGAACCGGATCAAAATCTTAAAACGTATTCTTTTTCCTCATTCGCTCGGAATTCTTTATACGGCCGCGACACAATATCTGGGATTTCCTCATTACGGAGATGAGTACAAAATTATGGGACTTGCCGGATTTGGCGAGCCAAAATTCTTAAAAGAATTTCGAAAATTAATTTCACTACGTCCGGATGGTACGTTTCAATTAGATCTCTCTTATTTTTCACATACGCGAGGCGAAATGGAAATGAGTTGGCGGGAAGGCGAACCCGTTTTGGGTCGGGCCTATTCTGAAAAATGGCGCGAACTTTTTGGCCCGCCCCGCCATCCTGAAGAGCCTTTGACGCAGAAACATAAAGATATCGCCGCTTCGGCGCAGGCGGTTTTTGAAGAAGTATTTTTTCATCTCTTAAACCATCTTCATAAGCAAACAAAAATGAAAAATGCTTGTCTCGCCGGAGGGTGTGTACAAAATAGCGTGGCGAACGGAAAAATTTTTGACGAGACCCCTTTCGAAAAAGTTTACATCCAACCGGCAGCTGGCGATGCGGGCACCGCTTTGGGGGGCGCTCTTTATATGGCTCATCACCGGTTCAATCAGCCGCGCAATTTCGTGATGGACCATGCGTATTGGGGGCCCGCGTTTGGCGAAACGGAAATTAACGAAGTGTTACAGGTCGAAGAATTGAAAAAAGGAAGCTATCAGATCGAAAAAGTCAGTGAATTACAGATTTGTCAAAAGGCATCCCGGGCTATTGCCGATGGTAAAGTAGTCGGATGGTTTCAGGGGCGGATGGAGTGGGGGCCGAGAGCGCTGGGGAACCGGAGCATCCTGGCTGATCCGAGACGAGCAGAGATGAAAGATATCTTAAATGCCAGAATCAAACAGCGGGAAAATTTCCGTCCTTTTGCCCCTTCGGTTTTGGAAGAGAAAGCGAGTGATTGGTTTCAAATGAAAACCCGGACATCTCCTTTTATGAATTTTGTTTTTCCGGTTCGACCTGAAAAAAGAGATAAAATTCCTTCGGTCGTTCATGTGGACGGAACCGCAAGGGTTCATACCGTCTCAAAGCAAAACAATCCTTTATTTTGGAATTTAATCAATGAATTTGAAAAAATCACAGGCGTTCCTTTGGTCCTCAACACTTCCTTTAATGAGAATGAGCCCATCGTTTGTTCCCCCAATCATGCGCTTGGTTGTTTTTTAAGGACTAAAATGGATGTTTTGGTTCTTGGTTTGAACTGGATCGAAAGAAAAGAGATCAGATGAAAATCAATTATTGGAAAAATAAGAAAGTTTTGGTTACAGGGGGAGCTTCTTTCATCGGCTCACATTTGACCGACCTCCTTTTAGAAACGGGTGCAAAGGTACGTGTGGTTGATGATTTGAGCAGCGGCAAACTCGCTAACATTAAAAAACATATTGATAAAGGAGAGGTGGAGTTTCATTCACTCAAACTCGATCGAACTGAAAATGCGGAGAAAGCGACAAAAGGAATCGAGATCGTTTTTCATTTGGCGGCAAATCATGGTGGCCGAGGTTATGTAGACTTACATCAGGCAGCTTGCGCCTCAAATTTTGCATTGGATGGAATTATTTTTAAAGCCGCGTACGAGACAGGAGTTGAGAAAATAGTATATGCTTCCTCAGGATGTGTTTATCCGAATCATCTCCAGATCGATCCCAATAAAGAAATCTATCTCAAAGAGGAAATGGCCAATACACCTCCCCACGATGCAGATAATACTTATGGTTGGGCGAAATTAATGGGCGAGATGACTTTGCGGGCCTATCATCAGGATTATGGGATGAAAGCAGCATCTTGTCGCTATTTCACGGTTTATGGTGAACGCGGACACGAAAATCATGCGGTCATTGCCATGATAGCGAGAGCTTTTATCAAACAAAATCCTTTCGTTGTCTGGGGAACAGGCGAACAAGTCAGAAATTGGACTCATGTGAGTGATATTGTGCGTGGAACGGTTTTGGCTGCGGAGAAAATTGACGATGGAACAGCAGTAAATATTGGTACCATGGAGCGGACAAAAGTCATCGACGCAGTTCACGAAGCGCTTCGGTATACAAACCACAAAGCTAAAATCGAGTTTCATCCGGAAATGCCGACGGGTCCCTACAACCGTGTGGCCGATAACGCTTTGGCTAAGAAACTTTTAGGTTGGAAGCCCAAAGTGAAATTTATGGACGGTTTTCATCAGACGATTGATTGGTACTTTAGTCATAAAAATCGTAAAGAAGTCAAAAAAAATCTAAAATATGCTTTAACGGAACGCTAAGCTAGGTAAAATACCATTCGAGTCCTTCTCTTAGACCGGTTTTATTTCCCAGACGAACAAGCCACGTCAGTTTATTTGACGGAGCTAACCAGAGCTCTCCAAAAAAAATTCGAGTTTGAAATCATCTGCGGGCCTCCGCTTGTCATTACACAAGAGCCGAAAGGGGTGGCTTCTTTATCACTTCCTTCGGTCCACCAGGTTTTCTCATTCCAATTTCACAAAAGTTTCTTTTTCGGTCGCATATTGAACGACTTAAGCTTCCTCTTTAATTCCCTATTCTGTGGGATTTTTTTAAAACGCCCCCACCTTGTTGTTTCCCAGACTTCTCCACCGGGTATTTGGTGGGTGGGTTTCTTGCTGAGCCAGTGGTACAGAACCCCCTGGATTCATATTTCAAAGGACATTTTCCCCGACAATTTAAAAGCCTTGAACGACAAGTGGGGCGGAAAATTTCTTTCCTTGGTGGATCATCTGAGCTCATTTCCGATTAAAAAATCTGACCGCATTCTTGTAATTGGGGAAGATATGAAGAAACGATTTTTAAATAAAGGCATTGATCATCGGAAAATTTTTCAAAGTCACGATTGGGTCGATTTAGAATTTATTCGCCCGCTCGCAAAAAAAAATACTTTTAGTGAGACCCATCATTTAGTTGATAAGTTTGTAGTTCTTTATGCCGGAAATTTCGGGAGAATCCATAACTTTGAAGACTTGTTAAGTGCCGCAGAAGAACTCCATTATGAATCACAAATCGTATTTCTTCTGGTGGGAGAAGGGGCTTTGAAAGAAAAATTAATTCACGAATCTCAATCTCGCGGGTTAAACAACATTTTAATCGTTCCCTTTGAAGTCCGGTCGAAACTTCCGGAAGTTCTGGCGTCAGCGGACGTGAGCGTCATTCTTCTTAAAAAAGGAATGGCGGGGCTATCCGTTCCGAGTAAAATTTACTCAATTTTAGCGAGCGGCCGGCCGATTATTGCTTGCGTAGAGGAAGAAAGCGATATCGCCGGTATGGTTCGCGACTCCCAGTCGGGTTTTGTCGTTCCCCCCGGGAACCCCCATCAATTTGCTGCGGCCGTGAAAGAACTTTTTAGCCAGCTACCATTGCGAAGCCAGTTGGGAGCGAATGCCCGCCGCTACGCGGAAGAAAAAGATTTTCGAACGGTGGCTTTCCGAGATTACGAAAGGCTTTTTAACGAGATTTTGGTCCATGAAAAGACTCTTTGATTTCACGCTCGCTTCACTAGGAATCATTTTTTTTCTCCCGTTCGCCGTCGTTTTCGCTTTTCTTGTAAAGATTGAAGACGGCGGACCCATCTTTTACATCCAGGAGCGTTGGGGGAAGCGAGGGAAAAAATTCAAGGCGTACAAATTTCGCACGATGGTAACGGAGTCGGATCAAAAATGGGGAGCGAAGCCGGCAAAGGAAAATGACGAAAGGATCACGAAAACGGGAAAATTTTTGCGGGCAACCGCCATGGATGAGCTCCCTCAACTGATTAATATATGGAAAGGCGATATGAGTTTCGTGGGACCCCGCGCTTTGGCCGTGGCTGAGCTGGATGCCCGGCACCCCGGATTTTTACTCCGCCATCAAATCCGTCCGGGCCTGACAGGTTTGGCCCAAGTCTACGCCTCCCGAGACGCCTCTTTTGAGGAAAAATTTCATTACGATCTGGATTATATCGGAAGCAGGACTTTCCTCGGGGATCTCAAATTAATTTTTCTTTCATTTGGGATCACCTTGAGGGGAAAATGGGAAAGCCGGCAGAAAAAGGTTTGAGAAACCCCGGGCTCTATGCTAGGTTGGTAATTCCCTTATGAACGATGTCATTATCGTAGGCGGCGGACACGTCGGGCTCTACACCGCTTTTCAACTCGCCCAAAGCGGTCTCCAAACTCTCCTTCTGGATCAAAAAAAATCTATCGGGGAGCGGATCGTCTGCACGGGAATCATCGGCGAAGAAGCCTTTAAAAAATTCGATCTGCCTGAAGATACGGTTCTCGGAAAAATTCAGCACGTCCGGTTTTTTTCACCCGCCGGCGCCCATTTCGATTATTTTCCGCCTGAAACTCTGGCGCGTGTGGTCGATCGCCCCCGTTTTAACCAGCACTTTGCCAGCCGAGCCATGGAACGCGGCTCGGAAATTAAAACCGGCTGCCGTGTCGAAGCGGTCCGCATCCGAAAAGACGGAGTCAGCGTTAAAATTATTGAAGAAGACGGCTCGGAATCTTCTCACGATGCCAAACTCCTCATCCTTGCAACGGGTGTTAATTATAAACTTTTTGAATGGGTGGGACTCCAGGCGCCCAAGAATTTTTTAGGCGGCGCTCAAATTCATATTCCTTTTCAAGGGGAAAAATGGACTTCGGTTTATTCGGGACGGGAAGTCGCACCTGGGGCTTTTGCCTGGGTGGTGCCTCTGGACTCAGGGGTGGCCCGCGTCGGTCTTCTCTCGGATAAAAATCCGGCTTTTTATCTGAAGAGGCTTCTGGACCGGATTCGTCCCGGCTGGAGGGATGATTTTAAGGAAAGCGACATCGATATCCGTCCGGTCGTACAAACTCCGCTTGAGAAAAGTTTTGCGGACCGCGTGCTAGTAGTTGGGGAAGCCGCCGGACAGATCAAGACCACGACAGGCGGAGGAATTTATTACGGACTCCTAGGCGCCCAGTTTGCCGTTGAGACGGTTGGGGAAGCTTTCCGGAAAAACCGTTTTACGGCAAATATTCTCTCTCCTTATGACCGGCGATGGAAAAAAGAAATCGGTGAGGAACTACGTTTTGGATATTATTTCCGGAAACTTTTTGCGAAATTGACCGACGAACAGATCGAAGAGCTTTTTGACCGAATGATTCAGGAAGAAATTTTAAATCTGGCCCACCGCGAAGCCGAATTCGACTGGCACAAAAACCTCATTCTCTCCATTTTCAAAATCCCCACCGTCCGCCGCGTCTTCCAAAATCCCTTCTGAATTTTTGGTGACCCACACTTTCAGATCGAGTCGTTTAGGACAAGCGCTCTTTTATGGCATCTACTTAGCTTTATCGACGCTCCTTCTTATAGTCTCTTTAGAAGGGGTCGTCCGGTTCGTTATCCATCTTCATTACGGACATTCGGGGAAAACATACGGGTTGTGGCGGTATGACCCAGAACTAGGGGCAGATCACCGACCCAATGGGTATAATAGCGTTGCTACCCTCAATAATTTTGGTTTCCGAAATCTCGAAGATGTCTTTCAGCCCAAGCCCCCCGATGGGTTACGGATCCTTGCCTTTGGAGGGTCCACTACATTCGGTTATAACTTAGCAGATGGGCAGACATATACAGAGAAATTGCAAGAGAAACTTAGAACCCTGCCAGAATTTGGGAAGACGCAAGTTTTGAATGCGGGCAGGATTAACTATTCAGCAGGACATAATTTAATTCTCATGAAACGGTTGGCCCCTCAACTGAAACCGGATTACGTGATCCTTTATGAGGGAGTCAATGAATTGCAAAATGCATGGGTCCTTCAACGAGATGGGGTGTCTTTAAATAACCTAGGAGAGACTTACAAGGTCCTTGGTAAAAGTTATGATCAGAATCGCTGGTTGAAACGAAATTCGACAATTGTCCGCCTCATTGATTATTATGTGAAGCCACGCGCAGAATATATTCGACAAGAAATCTTTGAACGCCATCGGAACTCGTCAACAGCCAAAGTTGAGATCCATCCCTGGATAATCCGAAATTACCGTTACGTCTTTGAGCAAATAATTCGTTACCTGCAAGAAGAAAAGGTAAAGATCATCGTGGTTCGTTACGCGACGTTTGATCATCCTGAGCTTAAAGCGTTTGCTGACCTCTCGGCAGAAGTGGCTCGTGAGAAGGGAGTTCTTATTTGTGATATGCAATCCCGATTTGATCAGTTTGGTGTGAATGCTGGACACTTATTTATCCATACCGGTGCCCATGTAAACTCCGAAGGCGCTAAAGTCCTAGCTCAGGAACTCTACGAAACGATTTTGTTAGATTTAAAGATGGATCGACATTCCTAAGCTCTCACAAGCGAGATACATTGTAGGCGCATCAGCCCAATAGTTTCGGACGCATTATGTGAAAACAAAAACTTTATCGAAAATTAAAAATCTTATTATTCCCAAAGGTCAAAGGCCTAGAAAAATTCCCTTGGGATTATATAAAGGCCTCAAATTTAATTTGGATTTTACCTGTCAAACTCAACTTTTCCTAGGCCTTTCGGAATGTGAAACACACTCCTGGTTAAAGAAGTTTTCCAAAGGGATCAACAGCGCAATTGATATTGGTGCAGGAGATGGCGAGCAGACCCTTTATTTCTTGGCAAAAACCGACGCAAAAAAAGTTTATTCGTTTGAACCATCAAAAGAAAGGCTTACAGAATACATTCAGAATATAACACTCAATGGATATGGAAAAAATCCTCGCTTTGTGTTTATTTCGAAATACGTTGGATCAAACAATAATGGAAGTACCATTACCCTTGATTCCATAGTGGACTCCATTATTCTTCCGTGTGTAATAAAAATCGATACAGAAGGAGGGGAAGTCGATATCTTGCGAGGAGCGAAGAGATTACTGGAGTTACAGCGAATCAGATGGCTTATCGAAACTCATTCTTATCAGTTGGAAAGTGAATGCATAAAGATCTTAGACAGAGCAAGATATATAACTAAGATCATCCCCAATGCTTGGTGGCGGACATTTATTCCAGAACAGAGACCAACAGAATTGAATCGTTGGTTGATCGCATATAAGGATCAGATTTAAGATTTGTAAAACGGAAGAGCCAAAACCTTCGCCCGGATGGGTGGAACCGAGGATTGGATTGAAACTTCCTGCCCCGCATCGAAATAACCTTTTTTTAGATAAACTAGGGCAATCCCTTTTCCGAGAGTGGGGGAATGGCAGGCGCTTGTGACCCACCCGATTTCTTCTTTTCCTTTTAATACCTTATCTTTGGTCCGAGGCAAGGCATTTTTGTCGAAGATTAAACCGGAAAGTTTCCGGTTAAGTCCGCCGTAAGCTTTGGTCCGGGCGACCACTTCCTGTCCCGGATAACAACCCTTCGTCTCGCTCGCCGCAAGTAAATCCAATCCCGTTTCCGGCAAAGTCATCGTCTCATCCATATCAATCCCGTAACGCGGGATCCCAGCCTCGATTCTTAAAATCTCATAGGCGGCCCAGCCCACCGGCCGGACTCCGTACGGGCGCCCTACTTCCAGGATTCTTTTGATAACCGGTTCCCCTTTTTCTTTGGGAAGAAGGATGTGAAAACCCTTTTCCCCGGTCACTGAACGCCGGATCAACGTGGACGGCGTGTCCAAGACGGTGAAATTCGTGTGATGGTATTCCTCGGTTACCATAACTGGCCCGTGAATCAAGGCGCCGACAAACGCTTCGGATTTGGGGCCTTGGAGTGAAATCAAAATCCAATTGGAACTTGTGTCCCGAAAGGTCACATCTTCGGTGACGTGGAGTTTTTCAAGCTGGTCGATCACCTTTTTTTCCAGCCCCGGTTCCGTGCCGAGGACAATATGATTTGCAAAGACGTAAACAACCATGTCGGCGAGGATTCGGCCTTGGGCATTGAGCAGTGCCGCATAACAGCCGTTTCCCATGCCGAGCGATTTAATGTCATTCGAAAGAAGGTTGTGAAGAAAGGAAACCCGGTCTTTTCCCGTCACTTCGATTTTGCCGCGCGCAGAAAAATCCAAGAGGCCGACTCCTTTTCTTACGGCCTCGCACTCGGACGCAAAATCCTTAAAGACGGAGGGGGTTTCCCAATCTTTTTCTTTTTTTAACGTGGCGCCGAGATTTTCCCAGAAGGAGGCGAGAGGAACTTTAGGCATGATTTCCAATGAGCGCTGCTATTTTTTGATGGGGACTGGGAAAAGGGAGCCCCTGTAATTTTTCAGGCCGGATCCAGCGCATGAGCGGAGGAAAACCGTTATGCGAAAGGGCCTCGCCTTCAAAGACCCGCAGGCGGATGCGGTATTTTGTGAATCCGTGTTTGATCTCGGTTTTTGGACGGAATTCGTCAATTTGGATCCCTAAATCTTTCGTCTTTTTTCTCAAGAATTCGGTTTCGCTGCCTCTTGGGTCCATTTTCCACTGAGGAAAAAGCCAGAGCCCACCCCAACGCGCCCGCAGCGGCTGCTTTTCAAGAAGAACGCGCCCCTTTTTCCAAATCACCGCGGCAACGGTTTGGATCTTCTCGGTTTTTTCCTCGCGAGATTTTACCGGGAATGCGGTTTCTTTTTTTAACCGGTGAGCGAGGCAGATTTTTTCAACGGGGCAAGCCAAACATTTGGGATTTTCCGGCAAACAAACAAGCGCCCCCAATTCCATGAGGGATTGATTAAAATCGCCACACTTCCTCCCCGACGACTCCACCAGCATTTTGGAAATTTCCCAAAGTTTTTTTTGGCCCGCTCCCGTATCCACCGCGTTCTTTAAGGCAAAGATCCGCGCCAACACCCGTTTTACATTTCCGTCCAAAATAGGTTCTGCCTGATCGAAGGCGATGCTCGCGATGGCCCCCGCCGTATATCGCCCGATGCCGGGAAGCGTTTCGAGCGTTTCACGAGAATCGGGAAATTTCTTTCCCCATTTTTTTAGAATAATTTTTGCGGTTTTGTGCAGGTTTCTCGCGCGCGAGTAATAACCCAGTCCTTCCCACGCCTTTAAGACTTGGGACAAAGGAGCCTTAGCTAATCGAGGAAGGGTGGAAAAGCTTTTCACCCAGCGCTCATAATAAGGAAGGACGGTATTCACCTGGGTCTGCTGGAGCATGATTTCCGAAACCCAGATCTTATAAGGATCTTTGGTTTCCCGCCAAGGAAGGGCTCGTTTGTGCTTCCCAAACCACTTGAGGAGGAGAGAGGGGATTTTTCTTTCATTCACGCGGGTTATCTTAGCGGGAGCCTCCGTGCCTGTCCAGCGCTATAAGGATTTTTTAATCCACAAGAAAGAACGACCGTTGTATGATATTTTTCCCATGAAAATCATCGCCGACTTCCATATTCATTCAAAATACAGCCGCGCCACTTCGCGCGAAATGGAAGTGGAAACTCTCGCCTTGTGGGCCGAGAAAAAGGGGATCAACCTCCTCGGGACCGGAGAGTTCACCCACCCGCAATATTTTGCCGAGCTTCAGGGGGCATTGGAACCGCTCGGAAACGGCCTCTTCAAACTCAAAACCCGCCCTTCGCCCGTTCGTTTTGTCCTTACGGTTGAAGTCAGCAATATTTTTTCTGTCCCGAAAGGGCTGAAGAGAATCCACACGGTTATTATTGCGCCTTCCTTTGAAGCGGTTCAGAAGATAAATACTTCTTTGGGGCGTCTCGGAAAATTGGGAAGTGACGGCCGGCCGATTTTTGGTTTTCACGTCAAACAAATCGTGAAAATCGCGTTGGACGCCTCGCCTGACTGTCTGGTAGTTCCGGCCCACGCGTGGACGCCGTGGTTTTCGGTTTACGGGGCAAATTCCGGATTTGATTCTCTGGAAGAATGTTTTGAAGAGGAAGCCAAAAATATTTTCGCCATCGAAACGGGACTTTCTTCCGATCCGGCCATGAATTGGCGGCTCTCCGCGCTCGATAAAATTACGCTTCTTTCTAATTCTGATTCTCATTCGCCCTCCCGGATCGGACGGGAAGCCAATGTGTTTGACTGTGAAATGGATTATTTGGAAATCATCCGCGCTATCCGGGAAAAAGACCGGAAGAAACTTCTTTATACGATCGAGTTTTTCCCCGAGGAAGGCAAATATCATTTTGACGGCCACCGGGCGTGTGATTTGGTGTTGGCCCCGTCGGAGAGTAAGAAATTAAACAAGGTTTGTCCACGCTGCGGGAAGAAACTCACGATCGGCGTGCTTCACCGGGTGGAAGACTTGGCCGATCGGGAAGAGGGCTTTGTCCCGCCCAATGCTATTCCTTTTAAAAACATGGTTCCCCTCGATGAAATTATCGCAGACGCCTTCGGACAGAATGTCGGCACGAAAGCGGTGGACCAGGAATATGAAAAACTGATCAAGCAGATCGGACCGGAACTTTCAATTCTCTTCGACCGATCTCGTGAAAAGCTGGCGTCCGTCGCTTCCCCGCAGGTTACAGAAGGGATCCTCCAGGTGCGCGAAGGCCGCGTCGAAATCCAGCCCGGTTATGACGGCGTTTATGGAAAGATCAAAGTTTTTAAAGAGGGTGCCCAGCCCGCAGGAGTGCCCTCTAGTCAGATGGAACTTTTTTGAAAAAAATCTCCCTCCTTTTTTTAATTTCCCTCATCGCTTTTTCTTCCTTTCTGTACGCCGAAGAAAAACCTTATGACTATGTCATTAAAGACGCGCTCGTTTTTGACGGCGAATCCCTCGTCCCCATCAAAAGAGACCTCGCGATTTCCAGAGATCAGATTGTGCAGATGGGAACCATCCCGCGCGAAGAAGGCCGGGAAGTCATCGAGGCCCAGGGACTTGTCGCAAGCCCGGGTTTTATCGATATGCATACCCATTCCGATTTTAATTCCTTTGTTTATCCGAATCTCGGTAATAAAGTCCTTCAAGGAGTGACGACAGAAGTAGTGGGAAATTGCGGGATGTCCGCCGCTCCGATTGAGGGAAACTTTGCAGGTGAGATTTCCAACATTTGGCGGCGCGAAGGGGTCGAGATCCCAAAAGCCATCCAATGGGAAAGTTTTGCGGATTATCAAAACGAAGCCGAGTTTCGGGGCCTTGAAACCAATATCGTGGGACTGGTGGGTCACGGCAATCTTCGTTCCGCAGTCATGGGAATGGATCCGAAGCCGGCCCGCCCCGAAGAAATTGAATCGATGCGAAAGCTCCTGGGGCAGGCGATGGACGAAGGCGCTTTCGGGGTCAGTTTCGGGCTGGTTTATCTCCCCGGCATTTTTGCCGAGCGCGAAGAATTGGTGGCGCTTTGCGAAGAGGCCGCGAAACATAAAGGAATATGCGCTTTTCATATTCGAAGCGAAGGCAGGGGACTCCTTAAAGCGGTTCAGGAAGTCATCGACATCGGCAGGTCGTCTCATGCCCATATCCACATTTCTCATTTGAAAGCTGCGAGTCAAAAAAATTGGCCGAAGATCCAAGAAGTTTTTCAGATGATCAACGAAGCCCGAAAGGAAGGTCTTGAGATCACAGCAGATGCCTATCCTTACACCGCAAGTTTTGCCGAATTGGGTGTTGTTTTGCCGGATGCGATTTATCAAGATCCTAACCGTGCGGAGCGGTTCAAAGATCCCGAAAAGAAAAAAGACATCCTGCGGACGCTTGCTAACTACTATCAAAAAAATCCGCTGGCTTGGGATCACATCAAGGTAGCGACCGTGACGACGGACGCAAATTCACGGTGGCGGGGCAAATCCCTTTTAGAAATCGCTGAGGAATCCAAGAAAACTCCGGTGGAAGTCCTCGTCGATTTGTTGGCGGATGAAGATTTTAAGGTGAGCGCCTTTTATTTTTCCCAGAGCGAAGCCGTGATTAGTCAGGTCCTCTCGCAACCGTATGTCGTCATCGGCAGTGATAGCATTGCCGACGGCAGCGCATCGCCTCATCCGCGGGCCTACGGAACTTTCCCGCGAATCTTACACCGGTGCGTCCAAGAAGGAGATGTCATGAATAACATCTGCTGGGGCCGCGCCATTCAACAAATGACCGGCTCACCCGCCCGGATTTTGGGACTCCGGAAAAGGGGCAGGATCGGGACAGGGCTTTATGCGGACCTTCTTTTGTTTGATCCCAAAGCCGTCCGCGACCGCGCAGATTACGATCATCCAAAAATCCCGCCCGAAGGAATCCAATGGGTCTTTGTTAACGGCAAGCCGGTGGTTCGGGAGGGACGTTATGAGGCCGCGCACTCGGGTCTTTTCCTGAATCCCGAGAAGTGATATACTTCGCGCCTCAACAGAAGGAGAAATTTTATGGCAGAACAAGAACGTAAAGGTGCAGCAACTTTTAAAGGGAATCCTTTGACTTTGATCGGTCCGGAATTGAAAAAGGGAGACAAAGCCCCCAATTTTCAACTTTTGGCCAATGATCTTTCACCGGTTACCCTGGAAACTTATAAGGGAAAAACCAAGCTGATCAGCGTGGTCCCTTCACTGGATACGCCGGTTTGCGATATGCAGACGAAACGTTTCAACGATGAAGCCTCCAAGCTTCCTTCCGATGTGGTGATTTTGACGGTCAGTACCGATTTGCCGTTTGCACAAGCTCGCTGGTGCGGAGCGGCTCATGCGGACAAGATCAAAACCCTTTCGGATCACCGGGACGCTTCTTTCGGCAAGGCTTACGGAGCGCTGATCAAGGAACTTCGGCTTTTGTCCCGTTCCATTTTTATCGTGGGACCGGATGACAAACTCCAATACGTCGAATACGTTAAGGAAATTACTCAGCATCCGAATTACGACAAGGCCCTCGCTTCCCTTCGCGAAAAAGTCCGCGCTTAAATTGCGCTGCAGAGTTTTCTGCAACGCCCTGATTTTCCTTTCCGTCTCGCTCCTGTTTCCTCTGGGAGCCCGTGCGGAACAGGTTCTGAAGGTGATGGACGGCCGGGTAAAAGAGATTTCGTCCGAAAAACACGAACTCGTTTTATCCTACCGTCATCCCGTGAGCGGTCAGATGGAGGAAAAAACATTCGAAGTGGACACCGCCACGGGATTTCCCGAGGGGATGCGCTTTCAAGATCTTCGTCCGAATCAGCCCCTATCCGTTGATTATCAGGAAGGTCCGCAAGGGAAGGCGCACGCCGTACGGATTCGGGCCGTTCCTCTGAGGGGTGTGCCGATTGATCGGAAAGTCATTTTTTAACCGGTTTCGAAACCTCGTCTCTTTTTTTCTCGCTCTAACCCTAAGCACTCCGGCGCTTTCCGCCCTTCCCCTGGATGATTCGGCCCGCATCTATTTCGAGCAGGCTTTGAAATCCAAACAAGAAGGTGATTTTCTGCGCGCCGAAAGCCTGCTTCGCAAAGCCATCGACGCCCAACCCGAAAACCCGGATTTCCATTTTGAATTAGCCAATCTTTTTGTCGAACGAAATCATCTGCGGGAGGCGCGGATGGAATATGAGCAACTCGTGATGTTGGCGCCCGACCACCTTGGCGCTCATTACAATCTCGGACTGGTCTATAAAGAATTGGGTTTGATGGGGGAGGCGCGGGGTCAATTCCGCAAAGCGCTGGAAATTGATCCGACAAATGTGAAAGCCCAACTTCAGATCGGATACGTCTATCAGGATCAGGGTTTTTTCGACGATGCCCGGCAGGCTTTTCAAAAGGCCCAGGAGATGGACGCCACAAATCCCGAGCCGCAAAATGCGCTGGAGGATTTGCCTCGTTATGAAGAAGCGGCGCGCCAAAAATCGAGGAGCGATCTGGAACGATCTTTTCACAACAATCCCTTCATGACAGGAGCCCAGCCGGGTGGCCAAGAATCCCTGGCTCAGGCGGGGGCGGTTCTTCTCCAGCAATTCATGAACCGGCGGAAATCCAATTCGGAGACGGATGGAACAACCTGATTACTCAAAAGTTAAGGCGATCTTTTTAGATGCGGGCGGAACTTTGTTTCGGCCCTTTCCCTCGGTCGGAGAAATTTATTCAGAGGTGGCTTTATGCCATGGCCTGACGGCAGATGCCGAAAAACTCGAAGCCGTTTTCCATTTAACCTGGGTCAAACACGACGGCCTGGCCAGTCTTTCAACCGGTTCCACGGAAAAAGAAGAAAGAAAATGGTGGCGGAATTTGGTCACCGAAGTCTTTAATGAATTCGGCACCATCGAGAATTTTGAAGGATTTTTCGAAGAACTATACGACCGCTTTGCCCGCGCCGAGTCCTGGCGTCTTTTTCCGGATGCCCTTCCTCTTCTTCGAGAAATGAAAAAAAGAGGAAAGATCCTCGGCATTGTATCCAATTGGGATTCCCGGCTCTTCGGAATTTGCGAGGGGTTAGGGCTCAAGCCTTACCTTAATTTTATTTTGGCTTCCGCCGTGGTGGGAGCCGCCAAACCTCACCCCAGGATTTTCGAAGAAGCCTTAAAACAAGCAGGAGTAGGTCCCCAAGAGGCGCTTCACATAGGGGATAGCCTCGAAGACGATGTTTCGGGGGCAAAAAGGGTTGGGATTCACAGCATTTTTCTGGACCGCAAAGGCAACCGGCCAACGGAAGCCCCCACAATATCTACCCTTCAGTTTTTGCATAGATTGTTCGTAAATTAAATGGTAACTTCTTTCAGGTCTTTTAACAGGAAAGGGAGGGCGCGAATGAAAAAAATAGGGATTTTTGTTGCCCTGTTTTTAATGGTTGGGGTGAGTGTTGGTTGGTGTAACTACAACGACTGGATCGAAGAAAAAGCAAACTCCGGTGAATATTGGACAAAAGCCGGTGGAATGCTGATTCGCGGTGCCGATCGGATCGTTGAGTCCCCCTTGGAACTTGCCTGTCACACCTACAAAGGAACGACCGAAGAGATAGGTCACGGTGAAGGGATTCTAAAGGGATTGGGAACCGGGCTTCTGTGGATGGGAGATAGCATCCTCCGCGGCGCTTGGGACATTATAACGTTTGCTTTTCCGGACTATCACGGAGAACCCGGCACGCATGTGCAGGAATGCTGGGGCAGTCACGCAGGCGGTAGTAGCGCCGGTGCCGGCAACGTTAAGTAAGAAATACAAGAATTTTACAATAAGGGAGGCAGCGAAAAGTTGCCTCCCTTATTTTTTTGTGCGTGCTTGACAGGATTTGATTCTCTGCGATAATCTTCATCGTTATGTCGGACACTCAAACTTCCGCAGAACCCGCCGCCTTTAAATCCGATCTCCTCAAAGGAAAAAAAGGAATCGTTTTCGGCGTTGCCAATAAACGCTCTATCGCCTGGGCGGTTTCAAAGGCCCTTTCCAATCACGGCGCTCAGCTTGCTTTTGCTTATCAAGGTGATCGTCTCAAGGAAAGCGTTGCGGAGCTTGCCGCTACCTTACCCGGCCGCTCACCCCTTTATCCTTGCGATGTGACCAAAGATGATGAAATCAAAAAAGTTTTTGAAGGGGTCGGCAAGGATTTTGGCGCGCTTCATTTTTTAGTTCACGCCGTTGCCTTTGCAAAAAAAGAGGAATTGGATGGCCGGACGATCGACACGAGTCGGGAAGGATTTCATTTGGCCATGGATGTGAGCTCTTATTCCTTAATTGCGTTGGCGAAGGCCGCAGAGCCTCTGCTTGAAAAAGAGGGGGGTAGCATTGTTGCGCTGACCTATTTAGGATCCGAGAAAGTCATTCCAAATTATAATGTGATGGGCTTGGCCAAAGCAGCGCTCGAATCGGCGGTCCGTTATCTTGCGTTTGATCTTGGCAAAAAAAATATTCGTGTCAATGGAGTCTCCGCCGGTCCTGTTAGCACCCTAGCAGCGCGCGGCATTTCAGGATTTACGACAATGCTCGAAGGGCATCGCCAGAAAGCCGCTCTCGGCCGCAATGTGGAAGTGGAAGAAGTCGGCAATACAGCCTTTTTCCTTTTGAGCCCCCTGGCCAGTGGGATTACCGGCGAAGTCATCTTCTGTGATGCGGGCTACCGCATCATGGGATTTTAGCTCTTCAATCGAATGTCGAACAACATCCTCGTCCTGGATTTAGAAACCCAGCGTTCCTTTAAAGACGTCGGCAAGCAAAATCTTCACAAGCTCCGCATTTCCGTCGTCGGAATCTACGACTACTTGACAGGCGCTTACGAGATTTATGAGGAAAAGGACCTTCTGAATCTCGAAAAGAGAATTCGAGCGGCCGAATTACTGATCGGTTTTAATATCCGCCGCTTCGATCTTCCGGTTCTTGCGCCCTATCTTTTTATGCCGATCGAAAATCTGCCGGTGTTGGATCTTTTAGAGGTAGTGGAAAAAGTCCGCGGCCACCGGGCGAGCCTTGATTCCATTGCTCAGCCCACGCTCAAGCTTCGCAAAAGCGGAAGCGGATTGGACGCTCTTTATCTTTTTCAGGAAGGGAAAATGGAAGAGCTTAAACGCTACTGTTTGGACGACGTCCGCCTGACCAAAGAGGTTTATGATTACGGATGCACAAACGGTAAGATCTATTTCACCTCCACCTGGGATTATAAGACCTACGAAATTCCTACTCCGTGGCAACAAGAGACCGACGAAATCCTACGCAAAACTTCCAAAGCCGAATTTCCTTCCAGCCTTTTTTAACCTCCCCTTCGATTTTCGATGCTTGAAACCAATCGCATTGCCTTCAAAGAATGGGCTTCCCTTGTTGATCTTCTCGGACGCGGTGAACAAATTTTAATTCTTCGCAAAGGCGGGATTCATGAAAAAGGCAAAGAATTCGATGTAGCCCACGAAGAATTTTTTCTCTTTCCGACTTTTGAACATCAAAATCCAAAGGATTTAAAACCGGAAGGCCAGAAAATTTTACAAAAAGTCCTGGAAGAGAAGCCTTCACCCAATCTGCTTCCGATCCGCTATTACTGTGTTGCGGAAGAGAGTTTTTGGATTTCAGACGAGACGGCTTTGAAACGCCTCGACCCTTTTCATTTTTGGTCTCGGGATTGCGTTAAGGCAAGATACGATTGGGGAGAGACAAAAGGGCTTTTTGGAATCATCGTCCGGACCTATGCTCTTCCCGAACCCCTTCCTTTAGAAAACCTCAAACGCTACGGAGGCTGCCGGTCCTGGGTTGAGCTCGAAAACCCTCTCCCCACAGTCAATCTTAAGGCTGTTTTAACGAATAAAGCCTTTCAAGAGCTTAAACAAAGAATAAAATCCTAACCCCTTTTAGTATAAAGAGTTAAAGAAATTTCATTTAAGCTTGACAAAAAGAGTCAGATATCCTATCATTTTATACATCAAGGAGATATGAGGTTATGAGGCTGACTACAAAGAGCGAATATGGGTTGATTTGTCTGAAGTACCTCTCTGAGCACTCGAATGGGGTCCCTGTCTCCGTAACGGAGATCTCGGAAAAAGAGCATCTCCCCAAAGATTATGTGGAGCAGCTCTTTGCCAAACTCCGGCGAGCCGACATTATTCGTAGTACCAAGGGAAGTCACGGCGGATTCATTCTTGCAAGAACTCCTTCTCAGATAACTTTGAAGGAGATTTTAGAAGCCTTGGAAGGCGATATCTTTGAAGTTTTTTGCGAGCCTAAAAATCGGGAGCGAATTGTCTGCGAACATTTTCATTCTCGGTGCAGCGTGCGGCCGATTTGGTACCGGCTGCGGGACTTGATTGATCAATTTTTTCAGAACATAACGCTTGAAACCTTGTTGAGCGGCGAACCCAAGATTCAACAGGGCCTTGAACTTTTACATCTTTCGCAGACGGAATGAGGAAATAACATGGTGAAATTGCCGATTTACATGGATCATCACGCGACGACTCCGGTGGACCCGCGAGTCTTGGAGGCCATGCTGCCTTGTTTGCGTGAGGTTTTTGGAAATGCGGCGAGCCGCAACCATCCTTTCGGCTGGCAGGCGGAAAAACTCGTCGAAAATGCCCGCAACCAGATTGCCCGCATCATTCACGCTGACCCCAAGGAAATCATTATCACGAGCGGTGCGACCGAATCGGACAATATCGCCTTAAAAGGCGCGGTCGAAATGTACCGGGAGAAGGGCAACCACATCATCACTCAAGTTACGGAACACAAAGCCATTCTCGATACGGCAAAATATTTGGAAAAACAAGGAATCCAAGTCACTTATCTTCCGGTCGATCAATACGGTATGGTGAGCTTGGAAAAACTTAAAGCAGCCATTACCGATAAAACTATTTTGATTTCCATCATGGCGGCCAATAACGAAATCGGGACGATTCAACCGTTGGAGGAAATCGGCAAGATTGCGAAAGAGAAGGGGATTCTTTTCCACACGGATGCGGCACAGGCCGTGGGAAAAATTCCGATCGACGTGGAAAAAATGGGAATCGATATTCTTTCCTTCTCGGCCCACAAAATGTATGGCCCGAAAGGAATCGGCGGGTTGTATGTTCGGAAGAAAAATCCTCGCGTGAGACTTGCCCCCGTGATTCATGGCGGTGGTCACGAGCGGGGGATGCGCTCCGGAACGCTCAACGTCCCGGGAATTGTCGGATTCGGTAAGGCCTGCGAAATTGCGGAACAAGGGATGGTGGAAGAAACCAAAAAAATCCTCAAGTTGCGCGCCCGGCTTTATGACACCGTTACTTCCGAACTGGATGAAGTTTACCTCAATGGTCATCCGGAGAAACGGCTTCCGGGAAATTTAAATCTGAGCTTTGCCTTTGTAGAAGGCGAGTCGCTCCTCATGGGAATTAATGAAGAGATCGCGGTTTCTTCCGGATCCGCCTGCACTTCGGCAACGCTTGAGCCTTCTTATGTATTAAAAGCCTTGGGCGTGGGCGAGGATTTGGCACACACTTCAATCCGTTTCGGATTGGGCCGTTTTAATACTGAAGAAGAAGTGGATTATGTGGCCAAGCGGATCATCGAAACGGTGAAAAGACTCCGGGAGATGTCTCCGCTTTATGAGATGGCCAAAGAAGGAATTGATATCAAAAGCGTCGAATGGAAAAAGGAATAATAAAAAGGGGGATTTGAGATGGCCTATTCAGACAAAGTGATCGATCATTACAACAACCCGCGGAACGTGGGAAGTTTTGAGAAGACGGACCCGGATGTCGGAACCGGCATTGTCGGCGCTCCGGAATGCGGTGACGTCATGAAGCTTCAATTAAAAGTAAAAAACGGAGTCATTCAGGATGCCCGTTTCAAAACCTTTGGTTGCGGCAGCGCCATCGCCAGCTCTTCTCTTGCGACCGAATGGGTGAAGGGAAAGACGATTGACGAGGCGTTGAAGATCAGGAACACGGATATCGTCAACGAATTGTCTCTACCTCCCATCAAGATCCATTGTTCGGTCCTGGCGGAAGATGCGATTAAATCCGCGATTTCCGATTATCAAAAAAAGCACGGCATCACGAGCTCGATCGAAATTCACGGCAACGCGGTCAAGCCCAGTTAAGGGAGGTTTTTGTGATAGCGGAAATGATTCAAGTCACACCGAATGCGATTAAAGAAGCAAAACGGCTTCTCACCCAGCAGCCGCCCCGGTCGAACCTTGGCTTGCGAGTTGGCGTGCGCGGAGGAGGTTGTTCCGGGCTTTCTTATTCGCTCAATTTTGACGTGAAGCACGAAGGCGACAATACTTTCGAATATGAAGGAACTCCGGTTTACGTCGATCCTAAAAGTCTTCTTTATTTGAGCGGGATGACGCTAGACTTTTCGGACAGCCTCGAAGGCCGCGGTTTTAAATTTATCAACCCGAACGCAACTAAAACATGCGGGTGCGGGGAGTCCTTTTCGGTTTAATATGATTTATGAAACGGCCACAAATGGTTTGCTGGAATTGTCATGCACGAGCCGAAGCGGACCATTTCTGTCCTGAATGCAAAAATATCCAGCCCACAGTTCCGGGCACTGACTATTTCGCTTTTTTTTCTCTCCCTCCGAAGTTAAACCTCGATCCTCAAAATTTAAGCAAACGTTTCTATGAACTCTCCCGAAAATTTCATCCTGATTTTTTTCAGCGTGCGAGCGAGCGGGAACGCGAGATCAGCACGGAAAAAAGCTCCGTTTTAAATAAGGCCTATGAAACCTTGCGCGATCCTTGGACCCGCGCCGAATACGCGGTCGGCCTCGAAGGATTGGATGCCAAGAAAAAAGCCGCCATTTCACCTGAACTTCTGGATGAAGTGATGACCCTTCAAGAAGAAATCGAAGAAAAAGCTTCGGCGTCGCGGCTTCAAATATCCATAGAAAATTTAAGGAAACGTCTTCTGGAACTTTCCGCCAAAAGAGATAAAACTTTTGAAGAGTGGGACCGGTCCGATACGCATCGTCCCTCGGCCGAAAAACTTCTTCAGCTCCTTCACGAAAGAAAATATCTGGAAACCGCTCTGCGAAATGCGCAAAGCGGCCTGCAAGCTCTCGGGAGCCGGAAATGAGCCGCATCGTCGGAATCGATCTGGGGACGACTTATAGTCTTGTGGCCTATGTCGACGGCCAAGAGGCGAAAGTCATTTCTGACGAAAAAGGGCGCTCTCTCCTGCCTTCCGTCATTTCTCTCGATACGAACGGCGAAATTTTAGTGGGCTGGGACGCCCGTTCCAAGCGGGTCAAACTTCCCACGCTTACCATTTCCTCCGTCAAAAGGTTGATGGGCAAAGGGTCCCGCGAAGTGGGTACCGAGGAAGATTTTATCCCTTTTAAGCTCGATAAGAGTGATGAAAAAATTGTCCGGATCGAATTGGGATCAAAAACGCTAACTCCACCCGAAGTTTCGGCTTTGATTTTGAAAGAATTAAAAAAGCGGGCAGAAAATTTTTTTGGCGAGCCTGTCACCCAAGCGGTCATCACCGTACCCGCTTATTTTAATGAAAGTCAGCGCGAGGCCACGCGGGTTGCCGGACAAATTGCGGGCTTTGAGGTCCGCCGGATCGTCAATGAACCCACCGCCGCGGCCCTGGCCTACGGACTTCATAAGAAAAAGCGGGGAAAAATCGCCGTGTTTGATTTGGGCGGCGGGACTTTTGACCTTTCCATTTTAAACCTTCACGAAGGCATTTTTGAGGTGCTTGCCACCTCGGGCGATACCCATTTGGGCGGAGATGATTTGGATTGGCGCATTGCGAAGAAATTTTTAGAAGAGTTGGAAAATCAATTTGGAAAATGGGTGAGGGAGGACCTCGAATTCAAACAACAAGTTTTGGAAGAAGCCGAACGCGCCAAAATAGCCTTGTCCCGAACGCCTTCGGCCGATGTCCATATCCAGAATGAAAAAAGAAAATTGGATTGGAAGCGCGCCTTTTCCCGTTACGAATTAAATGAGCTTACCCGTGACATTATCGAACGAACCGTTCCGCCTTGCCTGCAGGCACTCCGGGATGCCAAGCTTCAACCCTCAGAGATTGATGAAGTGATCTTGGTCGGTGGGATGACGCGGATGCCTTTAGTCCAAACTACGGCAGAAAAAATTTTCGAAAAAAAAGCTCACTCGGAAATCAATCCCGATGAGGTAGTGGCTCTTGGCGCGGCGATTCAGGCCCACATTTTGTCGGGTGAAATAAAAAATCTACTGCTTTTGGATGTAACCCCGCTTTCCCTGGGCATCGAAACCTTCGGAGGGGTGACGAGCGTTCTGATACCGCGAAATACCACGATCCCGGCCCAGGCAAAAGAAATGTTTACGACTTTTGTGGATGGTCAGACTTCCGTGGATATTCATGTTCTTCAGGGCGAGCGGGAACTCGCCCAGGACAACCGCAGCCTCGGCCGTTTCCAGCTTCGCGGGATCGAGCCTATGCCGGCGGGTTTGCCCCGGATTGAAGTGATCTTTTTGATCGACGAAAATGGTCTCCTTCGAGTGAAGGCGAGAGATGACCGCACCGGCAAGGAGCAAGCGATTGAGGTCAAGCCTTCTTTCGGATTGAAGGACGAAGAAGTCGAGAAGATGATCCAGGAGTCTTTTCTCCATGCTAAGGAAGATATGGAAATCAGGCTTTTGGTGGAGACAAAAAATCAGGCTCAAATTTCTCTCCAAGGAGCCAAAAAGGCGCTAAAATTAGGGACCCAGACGGTCAACGGTAAGGAGCGAAAGGCCATCGAGCAAGCGGTCCAGTCCCTTGAGAAACTCTTGGCCGGTGAGGATCGCGGGGCAATCGGGAAGGCGCGGGAACATTTGGAAAAAACAGCCAAGCCGCTCGCGGAAAGATTAATGAATGCCGCAGTCAAAGAGGCGCTCGCGGGGAAAAAATTATCGGATGTGGGGGAATCTTCTTAATGCCTAAAGTAAAAGTTACTTTTCTTCCGATGAAAAAAACAGTTGAGGTGGATACGGAGAAGGCCCCTTTTCAGCATGACGGCCTTCCCGGTTCCATTTTGGATATTGCGCTGGCCAACGGAATCAATCTGGAACACGCGTGCGGCGGAAACTGCGCCTGCACCACTTGTCATGTGATCGTGCAAAAAGGAATGGAAAATCTTACCGAGCTGCATGAGCGCGAAGCCGATTTGGTGGACAAGGCGGCGGGCGTCACGATCAAATCACGACTCGGCTGCCAGGCGGTTGTCCTGAAGGGCGAGGTCACTGTTGAAATTCCACCTTATACCGTAAATCAAATGTAGGAATGCATGGAACTTACTTGGGCAGATCGCGAAGAAATCGGGATTCAGCTGGCCGATAAATTTCCCAACGTCGATCCTTTGACGGTGCGTTTTACCGATCTCCACCGTTGGGTGACGGAACTTCCCGAATTCAAAGATAATCCTAAGAATTCCAACGAGAAAACCCTCGAGGCCATTCAAATGGCGTGGCACGAGGAATACCAAGACCGCCGATAAATGATGGACGAAAAAAAATCACAGCAGGAAAAATTAAAACCTCTCCGCGATGAAGTGCGCTTTCTGGGGGAATCGCTCGGACGGGTGTTGATTGCCCAGGAGGGCAAGCGCTTTTATGATTTGGTCGAATGGATCAGAAAGACGGCCATTGCACTACGTCAAGAATCCAACCCGGGACTGGAAGCCGCGCTGCTTCGTAAGATCCGTTCCCTTTCGCTGACCGAACTCACCAAAATCATGCGCGCCTTTACCATTTATTTCCAATTGGTAAACCTGGCTGAAGAAAAGCACCGCATCCGACGCAAACGTTATTATGAATCCCTTTCCCTCCCTACACCTCAGAAAGGTTCGCTGGAAGAAGTCAGCCAAAAATTAAAAGAATCGAAATGGAGTGCAGGGAAAATAAACCGCATTCTATCTGAGGTTTCGATCGAATTGGTCCTGACCGCCCATCCGACCGAAGCCCAGCGCCGCTCCATCTTGGAAAGGCTCTTCGCCATCAACCGACTTCTTATGGAACGCGAGACACGCCGCCTCACCCCGCGGGAGCTGGAAGAAAATAGCGAAAAAATTGTCCAGGAAATCACGCTTCTCTGGCAGACAGACGAACTCCGGCGTCGGCGCCAGACACCCTTGGACGAAGTGGACAATATCCTTTTCTATCTCGACACCATTATTTTTGATATTCTCCCAGCCACCCTTCTTCACTTTGAAGAAGACCTTGAAAAACGGCTGGGTCAGAAGGCAATTTCTATTGATCCGATCCTTAAATTTGGTTCCTGGGTCGGGGGAGACCGGGATGGCAACCCTCACGTGACTTCCTCCGTAACTTATGAAGCGCTTCGCCGGCAAAAAGACGCTATTCTCAGAAAATACATTCAGTATTTGGAGCAGCTGATTACCGAATTAAGCCAATCCATCGAACTCGTAGGCGCTACCCATGAACTTTTAAGTTCGATCGAGGAAGACAGGCTTCTGCTGCCCCGCTTTGATGAAAGGATGAAGGAAAAAAGCGCAAAAGAACCCTACCGGAAAAAACTTTCCTTTATTCAACGGAAACTCATCAACACCCTCCGTCTAAACGCCCTTCCGGAGGCGAGGCTCACAGCGCCTGACGAAACCATCGAAGTCTCTTATGAAAGCGCAGAAGAATTTCAAAAAGATTTGGGGATTCTTCAAGACTCTCTTCGCAAACACAAGGGTGACCTTCTCGTGCAAGGGCAATTTCGCCGGCTTGAATTGACCGTTTCTCTCTTTGGGTTTCGCTTCGTGAAGCTTGATATCCGGGAGAACCGTGAACCGATCGAAAAAGCAATTTCAGAAATCACAAAACTGGAAGGCTGGACGGACCAAGATTTTTCTTCCCTTTCGGAAAAGGAAAAATGCGCTTATCTGGAAGACTGGATTAAGGGCGCTCCCCACAATCTCTCAAAGGATCGTTGGTCCAAGGAAACGCGTGAAATTGTTGCCACTTTTGAAGTGATCAAACGCGTTAACCAGGAAATCGACCCCCTCGCCGTCGATACTTACATTCTTAGCATGACTCGTTCGGCGAGTGATCTTTTGATGCTTCTATGGCTTGCCGAAGAGACGGGAAACGATGCCCTGAACCTTGTTCCTCTTTTCGAAACAATTCATGATCTTGAGGAAGCGCCTCACATCATGGAAGCGCTTTACCAGAATTCTGCCTACGCAAAACATTTACAGTACCTCGAGAAGAATCAGGAAATTATGCTGGGTTATTCCGACAGCAATAAAGACGGCGGTTTTCTGACCTCCAACTGGAGTCTTTATCAGGCCCAGAAGCGTCTGACCGAGGCGTCTCGGCGCTTTGGGGTAAAACAGAAACTTTTTCACGGTCGGGGAGGGACGATCGGCCGCGGCGGCGGACCCACCAATCAGGCCATCTTGGCCCAGCCCACCGGAACGATTAATGGGCGGATTAAAATTACAGAACAAGGAGAAGTCATTTCTTCCAAATATTCCGATCCTTACATTGCCGAACGAAACCTGGAGCTTGTCATCTCTGCCGTGATCGAGGCGACGTGGTTTCAGCGATCGGTCTCAAAACAGGAAAAGAAATGGGAGAAAATTATGGACGTTCTTTCCCACAAATCTTTCCGCGCTTACCGCAGTCTGGTTTATGAAGATCCGGGGTTTCTCGATTATTATCGCCACTCTACGCCGATCGGAGAAATTTCCTCTCTCAATTTGGGTTCCCGGCCGGCACGGCGCATGGAAAGTGAGCGGATTGAAGACCTGCGGGCCATTCCGTGGGTTTTTAGCTGGATGCAGTCCCGCGTAACGCTTCCCAGCTGGTATGGTTTCGGAACCGCGGTGGAGGAATTTTTAAAAACTTCTTCAATTGCTCTTCTTCAGGAGATGTATCACAAGTGGCCTTTTTTTCAGACGTTGGTTGAGCTGACGCAAATGAGCATCCAAAAAGGCGACCTGAGGATTGCGCGCCTTTATGCGGACCTTGTCCCGCAGGCCCAAACCCGGGAAAAATTTTTCAAGTTGATCGAAGAAGAATATGTCAGGACCCGCCGAACGCTTCTCCAAATTACGCAACAGAAGGAAATGTTGGAAAGAAATTATGCCCTCCAAAATTCCATCCGCCTTCGCAATCCCTATGTCGATCCGATGAGTTATGCCCAGGCCATTCTCTTGAAGCGGTGGCGTAATCATCCCAAGGAAAAGGACAAGGACGGCCTCTGGCGCGCCATTCATCTTACGATCAACGGCGTGGCGCAGGGCCTTCGCAATACCGGCTAAGACTAAGAGAGGATTTTGTTCAGGTCTTGGGGTTTCCCGAGGAAAAAATCCGGCTTCGCTTTCTTCAATTCTTCCAGCGTGGTTTTGGGGTCTCGCGCGAATTTCGGAAAGGCTGCCGATTTGATGCGGATTTTTTTCTTGGCTCTTTCGGCGGCAAAAATATCATCGGGTAAATCCCCCACGTAAAGAAAACGCAAGCGAGGCGAAATCCGCCGCGCCGCTTCCAGAATGGGCCACGGATCGGGTTTTCTCAGGAGTTTTCCCGTTTTCTTTTCTGCGCGCCGCACTTCGTCAATTGTGATCAAACACTCGAAAAATTTCAGGATCCCGAAGCGTTTCAGCGCATATTTCGCCTCAAATTGGTTCCGCCCCGTCACAATTCCCAATCGAATTCCCCGGCGGTTCATTTTTTCCAAAATGGATTTTGGAAAAATAGGTTTTTCTTTTCGAATCAAACCCGGATATTTTTTCGTCCCCAAGTAGACTTTTTGAAAAATCTCGGCAACTTTTTTATAAGAGGGCGTATCAACCCGCTCATAAAGAATCCTGAGATTTTTCATGAGCCCTTCCATCCCGAGAGGGCGCTCGGTAAACGTTTGGCCTAGCTCTGAAATATACAGGCGCTGGCAACGGTGATCGCCGAAACGGATGGGTTTTCCCTGAATGGCGGTTTGGAGAAAAGTAATGATACCGTAGCAGCAGTCCCAGTCGTCATTGAAACCGCCCAAGAGCTTGAACTGGTCCACGTCTTTTGCCGAAACCACCCCGGGACGGTTCAGATAAATTTCAACGGTTTGTTGGATCGCGGCGAGATAGGAATGGCGGGTATCGACCAAGACATTGTCGATATCAAAAAGGACGGCGTCGAAGGTCAAATCGTGACCGCTCCGCGGGAAGCGGAGGAGAAGAGTTTGGCGTACTTCGCGAAAATACCACCCGTGTAACGCGGGGCGGGAGATTTCCAATTGTGAAGTCTTTGGTCGAGTTCCTTAGAGGCAATTTCGAGCGAAAGTTTTCGATTCGGCAAATCAATGGTAATCAAATCTCCCTCCCGGACCACTGCGATAGGGCCGCCTTCTTTGGCTTCGGGAGAAACGTGTCCGATCATGGGGCCGCGTGTCGCACCGGAAAACCGGCCGTCTGTAATGAGCGCCACTTTTTCACCGAACCCTTGTCCGGCAATAGCTGCCGTGACAGCCAACATCTCGCGCATTCCGGGACCGCCTCTGGGACCTTCATAGCGAATGACGACCACATCTCCCGCTTGGATTTTTTTGGCCTGGATCGCTTGAAAGGCAGCTTCTTCAGAATCAAAGACGCGCGCCTTTCCTTTGAAGACAAAATCCTTGGAGCCGGTGATCTTCATGACGCTTCCATCCGGCGCAAGGTTCCCGCGCAAAACGACGAGTGCCCCTTCGGGGTGAATCGGATTTTTGAGGGAACGAATAATTTCCCGGCCGGCTTCCAGATCAATATCAATCGCTTTCAGATTCTGTTCCAGGGTCTTTCCCGTGATTGTGAGCGCATCCCCGTGGAGGAGTCCTTTTTCCAAAAGTGTTTTGAGGAGGAGGGGAACGCCACCCACGCGGTCAAGATCGGCCATGACAAATCGTCCGCCCGGTTTCATGTCTCCGATATGCGGAGTCCGGCGGCTGATTCGCTCAAAGTCATCCAGGTCCAGTTTAATGCCCGCTTCTTGAGCCAGCGCAAGAAGGTGAAGTACCGCATTGGTCGATCCGCCGATCGCAACGTCTGCTGTGATGGCATTCTCGAAGGCTTTTTTCGTTAGGATATCCTTCGGGCGAATCCCTTTTTCGAGAAGAAAGAGAACTTGTTTTCCAGCTTGTGCGGAAGTCGTGAGCCGGCGTTCATCTTCGGCCGGGATCGAAGCATTTCCGGGCAACATCATTCCGAGCGTTTCGATGACAGTTGCCATCGTGTTGGCCGTAAACATTCCGGCACAGCTTCCGGCACCCGGACAGGCCACGCATTCGAGCGCTTTTAGTTCAGCAACGGACATTTTTCCTTGCGCAAACTTTCCTACGGCTTCAAAGACGTCCTGGATATTGACGTCGCGGCCCTCGTATTGTCCGGGATAAATGGTCCCGCCGTAGATGAAAACACTCGGGATATTGAGACGGATGGCGGCCATGAGCGTACCGGGAAGATTTTTATCGCAGCCGGCGAGTGTCACGAGCCCGTCAAAACGCTCACCGATTGCAGCGCACTCAATAGAGTCTGCAATGATTTCGCGCGAAATGAGGGAGGCCTTCATTCCTTCGGTGCCCATGGAAATTCCGTCCGAGACCGTGATCGTTCCAAATTCAAAAGGAACTCCGCCCGCTTCGCGGATCCCTGCTTTTACACGGGCGGCCAATTTATGAAGGTGGACATTGCAAGGGGTGATGTCGGACGCGGTATTGGCAACGCCAATAAAAGGTTTGGAGAGATCTTCATCTGTCAGCCCCATGGCACGGAGCATGGCCCGTGCAGGCGCTCTTTCGGGGCCTTCGGTAATATCTTTTGAGCGGTGTTTAAGTTTGGGATTCATAAAGGCGGGTATTGTAACACAGAAAAAGCGCCGGGAAAACGGACCGAATGAGCGTTCGGCCGGGCGAAACTAAACGAGTAAGTGCGAAAGAGGGCTTTTGAGGTCGCTTAGAGGCTTGCCGCTCCCATCCGCCGTAGGCAAAGTCCGCGGTGTGTACTGATTGAGAATGGGAGTATTGGCGGCGATACGGTCATAATAAGTCGGCAAGTCAACTTGATAAAAGATTCCGAGAGGAACTTGGTCACCCTTATAGTGCGCCATTTCAAAGGCCTGTTTTTTCTTTGCAATAATTTCGTCCTCATTGGTCGGATCTTTTACACGGCCGTCGTAACCATTTTTCTCGATTTCAAAGCAGCGCGGTTTTTGCTGGCCGTGGATTTCCACCATTTGAGAAAACCATTCTTTGTTATGAAGATCATTGTAAGTGGGGCAGGGCTGGAGAACATCCACGAGCGCCATGCCGCGGTGGAGGATGGCCTGTTTGACGGTCTCGCGCAAATGGGCGCCGGCAAAAGCGTAACTTCGGGCGATAAAGGTGTAACCTGCGCTTAGCGCGAGAGCCAAAGGATTGACCCCGTCATTCACATTGGGAAGCGGAAGGGATTTTGGTTTTTGACCGCGTCCCAAAGTGGGAGAAGCCTGACCTTTTGTGAGACCGTAGACTTCATTATTAAAAACAATATAAGCCATATCGATGTTGCGCCGACCGGCATGCATAAAGTGTCCCGCGCCGATACCGTAGCCGTCACCGTCACCGCCGACTGCCACCACTTCGATTTCAGGATTGGCCATCTTGGCGCCCAGCGCGAAAGGAAGGACGCGGCCATGAAGCGTATGAATTCCGTAAGTCTTAATGAAGTGAGGGGTTTTTGAAGAGCAGCCGACACCGGAGAAAAGAGCCACTCGCCAAGGTGCGAGCTTTAGTTCCGCAAGGGCTTGTTGAATGGAAGTTGTGATTCCGAAATCTCCGCAACCCGGGCACCAATCGATGTGAACATCGGTTTTGAAGTCCTTCGCCGTTACGGGTACGTCGGAAAGATTTTTCGGATCAATCTTTGTGGTTTCCATTTCGGTTTCCATCCCCTTCTTACATTCCGGCGGTCAGGACGACCTTTTCCGAATGTTTTTTTGCAATTTCCCGGACGCCGTCAAAAATCTCAGTTTCAGACATCGGCCGGCCGTTGTATTTCAGGATATTGTGATGAACTTGAATTCCCGTTTGGCCCCGGATCAAACTGGCCAACTGGGCCGTGTAATTCATTTCAATATTAATGATCTTTTTCGCCTTCTTGAGGATGCGTGTTACAGGCTCCACCGGGAAGGGCCACATGAGATGGATTTGGAGGAAATTGACGCTGATGCCGTCTTTTTTGAGTTTGGGAAGCGCATCAAGGATCGGTCCCTTGGGGGAGCCCCAGCTGACGATGGTGTAGTCGGCATTGGCATCACCGAAGAAACGGATTTGTTCTTTTTCAGGAATCTCAAGTCGGGCCAACTCCAGTTTGCGCATCCGCTTGTCGTGCATTTTTACGCGGTTGGCGGAACTTTCATCGATATGACCCAATTCGTCGTGTTCGTCGCCTGACATCCAGAAAATTCCTCCGCGCATTCCAGGGATCGTGCGGGCAGAAACGGGCGTTTCGGCGGTCATTGCAAAGCGGCGGTACATCCCGTCGACGGCATATTTTTTCATATCTTCGGGAGTAGCGATCTTACCCCGATCAATTTTCAACTTGGATTCATCAAAGGGAAGAATGCTCTGGGTATTGTTGGCGATTCCCTTATCAGCTAAGACGACAACAGGTGTCTGATACCGATCCGCATAATTGAAGGCATCAAAGGCATCGTAGAAATATTCTTCGTGATCCGCAGGTGCCAGGACAAGTCGCGGAAATTCTCCGTGGGCAAAATGAAGGGTGAATAAAAGATCGCCTTGTTCGTGACGGGTGGGAAGCCCCGTGGCCGGTCCGCCGCGCTGATAATTAACAATAACGAGAGGTACTTCATTCATGCCGGCCCAGCCAATTCCTTCCGCCATCAAAGAGAATCCTGGTCCAGAAGTTGAAGTCGAAGAACGCACGCCCATAATGGAAGCCGAGATAGCCTGCTCGACGGAAGCGATTTCGTCTTCGCATTGCATGACCATCATGCCGTATTCCGGAAGCCCTTCGAGATAGACCGATTCGTCGCTCGCAGGAGTGATCGGATAATAAGTTTGAAACCGGCACCCGGCCTTGATTTTTCCCAGGGCAACCGCGGTATTTCCGGTGATCAGGAGTTTTTGAGAAGTATGCGGAACCGCCTCGAGTTTGTAGGGAAATTTATCAATGTACTCTTTTTTGATGAAAGAGTAGGCCTTTCTTGCGACGGTCATGTTCATCGGAACCAGTTTTTCCTTGCGGCCCGTGAAAATTCCGCTGAGTGCTTTTTCAATGATGGATTCGTCAAACTCAAGAAGCGCGCAAGAAGCGGCCACCGAAATGGTGTTTTTCATGATGATGAGTTTGCTGAAAGATTCGCCGGTATCGGTGGCGACTTGTCTTAAGACTTCGGAATAATCGAGAGGAACCAGAAGGACATCTTTGGGAAGTTGCAGATTTTCGGGATGGGTGACGGTCGGGTCATAAATAAGCGCCCCGCCGGGGGCCATCTCGTGAGCATGAATGCGGGCCGTGGAATCTTCAAAGGTCGCAAGAAGATGGACCGGATCTAGGTGTGAACGAACTTCTTGTCCCGAGACGCGGATCTGGAAGTAGCTATGTTCTCCTATAATATTGGAGTGGTATTCGCGTTTACCAAAAATCCAAAGGCCGCCCGCTACGCAGGCACGCGCAAATAGGGTTGCGGAGGAATCCACACCGGTGCCTTGAGGGCCGCCGATCATCCAGGAGAGGTCATTGACTACTTTCTTCATCATTTAGCTTCCTTTCAAGTATATTCAATCCAAACAGACGAATCAAGAATAGGGCAATTTGGTTGCGTCAATTTAGGTTTTTCCTTAATATGAATGAGGGCGAGACAATATATCAAGTTAAACGCCCCGACTCAATAAAAAAGATGAAACTCCAAACAGCCAAAATCCCGCAATTGAAATTGCCCAAGCCGCTTCTATGGATCGGCGGTAAATGGGTGCCTTCGGCATCCGGGCGCACGTTCGAAACCTTGAATCCTGCTACGGAAGAAGTGATTACGAGCGTAGCCGAGGCCGAGGAAGCGGACATTGATAAGGCGGTAAAGGCGGCGCGGAAAGCTTTTGATTCGGGTCCGTGGCCCAAAATGAAAGCTAGTGAGCGTGAAAAAATTCTGCGGCGTTTAGCCGAACTCATTCGCCTTCATAAGGAAGAAATCGCCACTCTTGAAACCATCGATTGCGGTAAGCCTCTTCAGAATAGCCGCATGATCGACATTCCGGCGGCGGCCGAAGCTTTTGATTATTACGCCGGCTGGGCCAATAAATTGACCGGAGAAACCATCCCCGCCGATCCTGATTATTTTTCTTATACTTTACGCGAACCTCTCGGTGTGATCGGGGCCATTACCCCTTGGAATTTTCCTCTTTGTATCGCCGCTCAAAAAGTAGCACCTGCCCTCGCCGCAGGAAATACCGTGGTTTTAAAACCCGCGGAGCAGACTCCTTTAACGGCCCTCCGGTTGGCCGAATTATCCGCAGAGGCCGGGCTCCCTGAAGGAGTCCTGAATGTGGTCACGGGTTTTGGTCCAACAGCCGGCGGCGCGCTCGTGCGCCATCCGGAAGTCGACGGCATTTCATTCACCGGGGAATATCTCACGGGCCAGGAAATCATGAAAAATGCCGCCTCGACCCTCAAGCGGATTTCTTTCGAATTAGGCGGGAAATCCGCCAACATCATCTTTGCCGACGCCGATTTGGAACAAGCCGCGGATTTTGCCTGCGACGGAATTTTCTTTAATCAAGGCGAGGTCTGTTGCGCCGGCTCGCGTCTTTTCGTGGAAGAGAAAATTAAAAAACCTTTCACCGAGCGGCTCCTTGAGCGGGCAAAAAACTGGCAGCCCGGCAATCCTTTAGATTCCGAAACGCAAATGGGCGCGATCGTTTCCAAAGAACAATTTGAAAAAGTTCACCGTTATGTGGAAATCGGCGAAAAAGAGGGAGCCGAGCTTCTTCTGGACGGCCGAAGGGAAAAAGAAAAAGGTTATTTCATCGGCCCCACCGTTTTTGACGGAGTTTCTAATCAAATGCGGATTGCTCAGGAAGAAATTTTTGGGCCGGTCTTGGCCCAGATTTCTTTCCGTAATCTGGATGAAGTTTTGCAGAATGCCAATCAAACTTTTTACGGACTTGCTGCCGGTGTTTGGACGCGCGATATCCAAAAAGCCCACAAGGCGGCGCGGGCGCTTCGCGCGGGAGCCGTTTGGGTGAATTGTTACGGCGCTTTCGATCACGCCGTCCCTTTTGGGGGATACAAAATGTCCGGCTTCGGCCGCGAAGGCGGCATTCATACTTTTGATTTTTACACCCAAATCAAATCCGTCTGGATTCGTTTATGACTTTGGCCGAAGAAATCCAGTCGCTTGTTTGTAAGGGAATTCCTGCTTCCGAAGTCACGGTGCAGGATTTAACGGGAGGAGGGGACCATTTTGAGGTCATTGTGGTATCTGCGGCTTTTCGGGGAAAGATGCTGATTGAGCAGCATCAAATGGTCCATACTGCGCTGGAAGCCCTCAAGGACCGAATTCACGCCGTAAAGATAAAAACCCTCGCTTTGTGATTCAGTTTGCAGAGTCAAGCCAGCCGTAATAAAATAGAAGCCTATGTCGAATGTTAACGAAAGAATCAAATCGGAGATCAACGCCGATAAAATCGTGATTTTTATGAAGGGAACGCCCGATTCTCCCCAATGCGGATTCTCAGCCCGCACGGTAGGTATTTTCAAGGAATTGGGCCGTCCCTTCCACGCGGTGGACATCCTGGCGAACCCCGATATCCGGGCGATGCTTCCTCAGATTTCCAACTGGCCGACTTTTCCGCAGATATTCATTCAAGGGAAACTGATCGGCGGATGCGATATTGTGAGCGAGATGCAGGAGCGCGGAGAATTAAAACCACTGGTCGAGGAGGCCTTCAAAAATTGAAGCACAAACTTTTTCTTTCTTTCGCCCTTTTTCTTATGATCGGCTCGCTGGGGGCGGCACCGGCTCCAAAAATTGAAGACGGAAAAGAAGTTACGCTCACTTACAAATTATTTGTAAGCGGCAAGCTTTTGGAAGCTGCGGATGCCAAGAATCCGTTTACTTATACTCACGGGCAACATCAGATTGTTCCGGGTTTGGAAAAAAATCTAGCCGGCCTGAAAGTGGGAGACAAAAAAGCAGTTCATGTCCTTCCCAAGGATGGTTATGGGCCGATCAATCCTCAGGCTTTCCGCGAGATCGGCAGAGAAAAACTTCCTGCCGGCATTCCTGTGGAAAAAGGAATTCCGCTCGAGGCAAGATCTCCGAATGGCACGCCGATGATTGTTAAAATTGCCGAGGTGAAAGAGAAAACTGTTGTGATCGATTTTAATCATCCCTTGGCGGGCAAAGAGCTTGAGTTTCAAGTCGAGATATTGGGCATTAAATAAATAAAATTGGAGGCGGTTTCTCATGGTTAAGATTGGTCAGAAAGTTACGGATTTTGAGTTGGATGCATTTCATAATGAAGACGTCAAAAAAATTAAACTTTCGGATTACAAAGGAAGGTGGCTTTTGCTTCTTTTCTATCCGGCCGATTTTACTTTCATCTGCCCGACGGAATTAGAAGAGGCGGCAAATCATTACGAGGAATTTAAAAAACAAGATGCCGAGCTCCTCAGTGTCAGCACGGACACGGTGTATGTCCACAAGGCCTGGCACGATGTTTCTCCGGCGATCAAAAAAATTAAATTCCCGATGGTAGCGGATCCCACAGGAAAGCTTTGCCGCGAATTCGGCACTTACATCGAAGAAGCGGGTTTGTCACTCCGGGGAAGTTTCATCATTGATCCCGACGGTATTTTGAAGGCGTACGAAATTCACGATAACAGCATCGGCCGGAGCTCCAAAGAACTCTTGCGCAAAGTGCAGGCCGCCAAGTTTGTCAGAGAACACAAAGGAGAAGTTTGTCCTGCCAGTTGGGAGCCCGGCAAGAAGACCTTAAAACCCGGACTCGATCTCGTCGGTAAAATCTAAAAACCCAAAATCCCAAGGGAGGGAAACGCCATGGCCTTAAAGGATCTTTTCAGTAATCTCCACTTATTGGTCCGTTGGCTCCACGTCATCGCCGGCATCACCTGGATCGGCCATCTCTATTTTTTCAACTTCGTGAATGTGCCGCTGCAAGGTGCGCTTGATGATGCGACGAAGAAATTGATGAATCCCAAACTCCTTCCCCGTGCCCTTTGGTGGTTTCGTTGGGGAGCCATGATTACTTTTCTAGCCGGCCTTGTGCTTTTTACGATGAACTATATGTACACGTCCGGCGGCAGTTTTGGCCCAAACACTCTTTTCATAAATGAGAATGGGCTCACTTCGCGGGCGATCTGGATTTTGGCGGGAATGATCTTAGGGACGATCATGTGGTTTAACGTTTGGTTTGTTATTTGGCCCGCCCAGAAAAAAATGTTAACAGGCAAAGTGCCTCCGGATCAACTTCCTGCAGTCAGAAAAGGCGCTCTTCTCGCTTCACGCATCAATACCTTTCTCTCCGGCCCGATGCTTTTTGGAATGCTGGCCCCCGCGCATTACGGCGCCATTACCCCGGTGACGGTTGCGGTCTTTTTTGGCGTAGCGCTCCTTCCGATTTGGTGGGCGATCAAGGTGTCGCCGAAGGTCGGCACGGCAGTTTGAAAAATTCCTCCGATCAAAAAATCCGTATCGGCCACAGCCCGGACGCGGATGATGCGTTCATGTTTTACGCCCTTGCCAAGGGAAAAATTCCTTCAGACGGCTTTCAGGTCGAACACGTCATTGAAGATATTGAAACCCTCAACCAGCGGGCATTTCGCGCCGAATTAGAAGTCACCGCACTTTCCTGTCACGCTTTTGGTTTTCTCTCCGATCGTTACCGGCTCCTTCCTTATGGGTCGAGTGTGGGCGAAGGCTACGGCCCGATTCTGGTCAGGAAAAAAAATGGAACTCCATCCGTTCGCGGAAGCCGGATTGCCGTCCCGGGGCGCTACACCACGGCTTTTCTTGTCCTCCAACTTTATGAAGCGGATTTCCAACCGGTCTTCATTCCTTTCGATCAAATTTTTTCTGCGCTCCAAAACGACAAAGCCGATTTTGGACTTTTGATTCACGAGGGGCAATTGACTTATCAGGAATTGGGGTTTGAAAAGATTGTCGATTTGGGCGAATGGTGGAAAGAAAAATATGACCTACCGCTTCCGTTGGGAATTAACGCGATTCGCCGGGATTTAGACCCCGAAACAATTGCCCGTTTTACACGCCTCTTTAAAAAAAGTTTGGATTATGCGATGGCCCACAGGAGTGATGCGCTGGAGTATGCGCTGGAATTCGGCCGGGGGATGGATGTGAAAAAAGGAGACCGTTTCGTCGGGATGTATGTGAATCATTATGCGCTCGATCTCGGCGAGAAAGGTGTTAGCGCGCTAGAACTTCTTTTTGATCTCGGATGGAAAAAAGGTTTTCTGCCCGGGCGGGTGAATTTAGACGGAGTTAAAGCTCAAGAATTTTCGGCAACCGGTTCAAAATCCGGCAGCCGGTCTTCGTAACGACCACCATATCTTCAAGTCGCACGCCCCCCGCGTCCTCATAGTAAAGCCCCGGCTCGACCGTCACGACTTGTCCCGCTTTTAAAATATCTTTTCCGATGCTGATTCGGGGCGGTTCGTGAATTTCCAAACCGACGCCGTGGCCCGTCCCGTGGAAAAATCCCTGCATCCGGCCGTTCATTTCGCCGGTCCGAAATCCGAGTCGTTCAAAGCGCTTATGAATCTCGCCGTGAATCCGGCCTCCGTCAGCACCGTGGCGAATCATCCGGTAAGCGATTTCTTGGCCTTCGCGGACCGCGGCAAACATGCGTTTCAATTTGGGAGAGGCTTTTCCACGGACTACGGTGCGGGAAAGATCGGCGTAATAGCGGGTCTCCATCGATTGCGGAAAAATATCCATGACGATCGGCTCATTTGCCTTCAGCGGACCCGAACCTTCATTGTGAGGATCGACCGCCTGAATTCCGGGGGCGATAATCGTGTGCTGGGCGACGCATCCGCGTTCCATCAAAGCGACGTTGACGATTCTTTTTATTTCTTCACTCGTTAAAATTTTTCCCCGGTGATAAAGTTTTCCCCGCCGGATTTGCGAGCCAGCAATTACCTTACAGGCTTCCCGGCAAGCGGCTTCCGTGTGACGGAGCGCCGTTTCAATGGCACGGATTTCCTTCGGTGATTTGATAGCCCGTTCGTCAAAAAAAGGATCCGGCTTCGTTTCCATTTTGAAGCCCATTTTTCGGAAAGCATCCGCATACAGGAGAGGAAAATCGCCGGGGACGAGCAGGGATTTGATTTTTCTTCTTTGGAGAAAGTCGGCAATGAGGACGATGAAAGAGACCCGCTCGCCTTTTCGCTTCCGGTAATCGGCGCTGAGTCTGGAGAGGGAAAGGACCTCGTCCGCCTCGGATTGCGAGCGGGCGCGGTCGACTTCCAGGTCACTCATGAGGAGAAATTTACGGCCACCGATTTGAATGAAAACAAAGGAATCCGGCGCGATAAAACGCGTGGCATAATAAAGGTTGGCATCCCGTTCGCTTGCCGCAATGATCAGAAGGGCCTTTTTATCCATGGCCGGTCATTATACAAAAAAAACTTAACAAAGACCGTTTCTTGTTGAATAATCCTGTTGAAGAAAAAAGGAGGAATCATGGGGGAATATGTAAAAGTTGCAAAAAGGAGTGAAATTCCCGCTGACACGGGAAAACATGTCGAAGTGAAGGGTAAAGAAATCGCCCTCTTTAATATCCAAGGAAAAATCTGCGCGATCAATCATACCTGTCCTCATCAAGGAGGGCCGCTCGCCGAAGGAGGAATCGACGGGGTCGTCGTCACCTGTCCCTGGCATGGCTGGAGCTTTGATGTGACGACCGGAGTCTGCACCTTTAACGAAGCCATCCAACAGGAAACTTACAAAGTTAAGGAAGAAGGGGAAGATATTTTTGTCGAAGTCTGAAACCTGGCCGCGCCGGATCGTCTGTCTTACCACAGAAGTTACAGAAATCCTTTTTGCGTTGGGTGCGGGGGAGCGGATCGTCGGCGTTTCCGGCTACGCAACCCGGCCTCCCGAAGTCCGCCTCAAACCAAAGGTATCGGCTTTTACCTCCATCCGAATGGATAAAATCCGTGCCCTAGAGCCTGATTTGATTTTTGCTTTTTCGGACCTTCAAAAAGAGATCGTTCGGGATCTTACCGGAGAGGGTTACAACGTTTTTGCGACGAATCAGAGAAGTCTGGCGGAAGTAGGAGACGTCATCTTGGCGGTGGGGCGTTTGGTGGGTTTGGGAGAAAAGGCCGAAGATCTCCGTCACCATTTCTTTGAAGAACTGGATCAACTTGAGGAAAAAGCGAAAAGATTCCCGCGCCGGCTCCGGGTTTATTTCGAAGAATGGGATGATCCTATGATTTCCGGAATCCGGTGGGCGGGCGAATTGATTCGTAAATTAGGCGGCGAAGATATTTTTGAAGAACTCGAGGCCGGCAAGACGGCCCGAGAGCGTAAAGTTTCATCTGAGGAAATCATTCGCCGTAATCCCGAAATTATTCTCGCCTCTTGGTGCGGCAAAAAAGTCCGCCCCGAAAAAATCCGCTCCCGTGAAGGTTGGGACGCGATGGACGCCGTGCGGGCGAATCAAATCCATGAAATCAAATCGGCGGATATCCTCCAGCCGGGACTTTCCCTCCTGCACGGTGCGCGTCAAATTTTCGAAATCTTTCGCCAATTTCATGCTAAATTTTCCCTTCCCTTGCAGGCCCGAATCGCGTAAAGTACTTCGTCTTGCGGTCTTTCGGCCCAAACCCCCAATGAAAAAATTAACAATTGAAGAGTTGCCATCAAAAGCTAAGGAGATCCGCCGGGATATTATCCGGATGCTGGTCGAAGCCGGTTCCGGACATCCGGGAGGCTCCCTTTCCGCCACCGAAATTCTGACGGCCCTTTATTTCCATCTCATGAATCACGATCCCCAGCAGCCCAAATGGCCGGATCGTGACCGGTTGATTTTAAGTAAAGGTCACGGCGCGCCGGCCCTCTATGCAGCGCTTGCTGAGGCGGGATATTTTCCCCACGATCTCTTGTGGACCTTGCGAAAATTGGAAAGCCCCCTTCAGGGTCATCCGGATTTGCGCCGACTTCCCGGAATTGAAGCTTCGACGGGATCTCTCGGGCAGGGACTGTCCATCGGCATCGGATGCGCGCTCGCGCGGCGTCTCGATAAACGCTCTTATTATACGTATGTCGTGATGAGTGACGGGGAGACCAACGAGGGGCAGACCTGGGAAGCCGCCAGCGCGGCCGCTCATCACCGCGTCGATCACCTCATTGCGATTCTCGATTACAATAAATTTCAATTGGACGATTCCGTGCAAAAAATTTGCGATATGGAACCGATGGTGGGGAAGTGGCAGAATTTTAATTGGCATGTTCAGGAAATCGACGGACACAACCTCACGCAAATTATCGCCGCAGTCAAAGAAGCGCAACAGGTAAAGGGAAGACCTTGCATGATTGTGGCTCACACGATCAAGGGCAAAGGTGTTTCCTTTATGGAAAATAACAATCATTTTCACGGTGTGGCGCCGACCAAAGAAGAAGCCCAAAAAGCTTTGCAGGAACTGGCCTAATGGAAAAAAAATTAGGACCGGCAACACGAGACGCCTACGGGGAAGTCTTGATTGAAATCGGCAAGGAAAATCCCAATGTCGTGGTCTTGGACGCAGACCTTTCCAAATCCACAAAAACCGGCGCCTTCGGAGAAAAATTTCCCGAAAGGTTTTTTAACGTAGGAATCCAAGAAGCCGATATGGTGGGAATTGCCGCCGGGCTCGCGTCTTGCGGGAAAATTCCTTTTGCTTCCAGTTTTGCTTGTTTTCTTACCTGTAAGGCTTATGATCAATTGAGGATGTCCGTCGCCTTCCCCGAACTGAATGTAAAAATCGTGGCTTCCCACGGCGGGATCAGCGTAGGAGAAGACGGCGCTTCCCAGCAATCGATCGAAGATTTTGCCCTGATGAGTTCCTTGCCGGGTTTTGTCGTGATGAACCCAACGGACGCTTTTCAGGCCAAGGCCCTGATCCGGGAATCGGTGAACTATAAAGGCCCCGTTTACATGAGAACCGGCCGGCCCAAGGCTGCTCTTATTTATAATGAAAAGAGCCGTTTTTCGATCGGAAAGGGAATCCGGCTGCGGGAAGGAAAAGACATCACCTTGGTGGCCAACGGCCTCCTTGTTTTTGAAGCGCTTCTTGCGGAGGAAAAATTGAAGGCTGAGGGAATTGAAGCAAGTGTCGTCGATCTTCATACCATTAAGCCGCTCGATCAAGAACTGCTTCTTGAAGAGGCGCACCGGACCCATGCTGTCGTGGTCTGCGAAGAACACCAGATTTGGGGCGGTCTGGGAAGCGCGGTTGCCCGCCTTCTTTCTCAAGAAATTCCCGTACCCATGGAATTCGTAGCCATTCAGGATACTTATGCCGAATCCGGAAAACCGGAAGAACTGATGCAGAAGTATGGCCTCACGGCTTCCCATATTGTTGAGGCGGCAAAGCGTGTTCTTGCAAAGAAAAGCCGCGCGATCGTTTAAAGCGACCGCTTTTTTCAGTTTTTTTCTTTTTCTTTTCGCTCCCCCTTTTTATGCCGAAATACCGCCTCCCCAAAAATTAGTCGACCATCTTTCCATTGACCAGACCGCCAACGCGATGGTGGTCACCGCTCATCCTCTGGCCACACGTGCAGCTCTCGATATTCTTAAATCAGGCGGCAATGCAGTTGATGCAGCCATTGCGGCCCAATGGGTCCTCAATGTCGTGGAGCCTCAGTCTTCGGGAATCGGTGGAGGCGGATTTTTCCTTTATTTCGACGCCAAAAAAAGAGCCATCTATGCTTTTGACGGAAGGGAAAAAGCGCCATTCCGGGCTTTTCCGGAAATGTTTTTAGATGAATCCGCTAAACCCATTCGTTTTTATCCCGATCGAGTGACCGGCGGGCTCGCGGTCGGAGTTCCCGCCACACTCAAACTTCTCAAACGGATTCATGAACGCTTTGGGAACGGCAAAATGCGTTTTGAAGAGCTTTTTGTTCCCGCAATGCAAATGGCGAAAGGCGGAGTTCCGGTTTCCAAAAAGTTGGCACAGGCGCTGGAGGAAGAAAAAGATCGTCTCGATCTTTTTGATGCTTCCCGGGCGATTTTTTTTCATCCGGACGGGACGCCGCTTAAAGAAGGCGAAAATCTTATTCAAAAAGATTTGGGGCGTACCTTTGAAACGATTTCTTTGAAGGGAATCGGCGCCTTCTATGAAGGTGAAATTGAAAAAGCCATCGTTGAAACGGTTCAAAAATCGCGGGTACGACCCGGCTTTCTCACTCGCTTTGATCTCCAGTTTTATGAACCGGTTGAACGCGATCCTTTGCACGGAAATTATCGGGGCTATGACATTTTTTCGATTGGCCCGCCTTCATCGGGTGGAGTCGCACTGATCGAGATTTTAAATATCCTCGAAAATTTCAGCATTCTTTTTTACGCCGCCTCGACCGATTCTTTCCATTTGGCCATCGAAGCGCAAAAAGCGGCTTTCGAAGACCGCGCGAATTTTATCGGGGACCCCGACTTCGTAAAAATTCCGTTGGAGAAACTTCTTTCCAAGGAAACGGCCAAGAAAAAAGCCAAAGACATCAAGTTTGATCAAGCGAAACCGATGGAATCCCAAGTGGATGAAGCCACCCGTCCGGCTCAGGGAAATACTTCTCACATTTCGATCCGAGACAGCGAAGGTAATTTGGTTTCCTACACCACGACGATCGAACACGCCTTTGGTTCGGCCATGGTCGTGCCCGGTTGGGGATTTTTTCTCAACAACGAACTCACGGATTTTGATGCCCAGCCCCGGAATGCTTCCACCACCATGGACGCCATGGCACCGAAAGGGAGTCTTTTAAATTCCGCGCTTCCGGAACGAGTGAAGGGAAGACTCAAGCCGAATGCTCCGGGGCCCGAAAAGCGTCCGCGCAGCAGCATGTGTCCGGTTTTTGTTTTCCGAAACGGTCTTCCGGTTTTGATTGCCGGCTCTCCGGGCGGCTCGCTCATTATTCCTACGATCCAGGAAATCATTATGTACCTTGTCGATTTTCGCATGCCTTTTGATCAAGTACTGCCGGCCCCTCGTTTCGCAGCCCGGGGAGGAGAGGTTGAAGCGGAGCAGGAGTTTTTTGATAGTCCGGGGATCGTCCAGGAATTAAAAGACCGCGGCCACAATCTCGTGGTACGACAACCCTTCGGCAACGCCCAAGTCATCTTTTTCGATTCCAAAAACGATACGTTGGTCGGTGTGAGTGATCCGCGCGGCGACGGCAAGGCAGCCGGTTACTGAGCTGTGGTATAATCAGCCAGCGGAGTAAGGAATGAAGCCCTACCACGATCTCCTCAAGCACATCCTGTCCGTCGGAACCGAAAAAAAAGACCGCACCGGTGTGGGAACGATCAGCACCTTCGGCTACCAAACCCGTTTTAACCTCTCCGAAGGATTTCCTCTCGTCACGACCAAAAAAATTCATCTGAAGTCGGTGATTTATGAGCTTCTATGGTTTTTGAGGGGAGAGACGAATGTAAAATATTTACGCGACAACGGCGTTACGATTTGGGACGAATGGGCGAACGCAGAAGGCGAGCTTGGACCGGTTTACGGGAAACAGTGGAGATCTTGGCCCAAACCGGGGGGCGGGACGGTCGACCAAATAACCGAAGTCATTGAAAGAATCAAAACAAATCCGGCGAGCCGCCGTCTGATTGTGAGCGCTTGGAATGTGGGCGAACTCGAGGAGATGTCGCTTCCTCCCTGTCATTGTCTTTTTCAATTTTATGTGTTGAATGGGCGGCTCTCCTGCCAGCTTTATCAAAGAAGTGCCGACGCTTTTTTGGGTGTTCCTTTCAATATTGCCTCCTACGCTCTTCTGACCCTGATGGTGGCCCAAGTCACGGGCCTTAAGGCGGAGGAGTTTATCCACACTTTCGGAGACCTGCATATTTATTTGAATCATTTGGAGCAAGTGAAACTGCAGCTGAGTCGGGAACCGCGCCCGCTTCCCGTAATGAAATTAAATCCTGCGGTTAAAAATATTTTTGAATTTCGTTACGAAGATTTCACGCTCGAAAATTACAATCCCCACCCTCCCATCAAAGCTCCCGTCGCGGTTTAGGAAGTCATCCCGTGAAACCTTTTCACCTTTATCACATTGTCGCGGTGTCTCGTAATGGGGTGATTGGTAAGAACAATCAAATGCCCTGGCATTTTTCCGCGGATCTTAAGCGATTTAAGCAGCTTACCCTCGGCAACACGGTGATTATGGGACGAAAAACTTTTGAGAGTCTGGGAAAACCCCTTCCGGGAAGAGAAAATTTTGTGCTCACTCATTCAAAGCGGGCGAATGAAGCGCCTCTTAAATTTTTTAGTTCCATTGACGAAGCTCTAAAAAATGTTTCCACCGAAAAAGCTTTTATCATCGGAGGGGAGAAAGTATTTCAACAGACGATCGACAAGGTGGAAGGCATTTGGTTGACCCGAATTGACGAGGATTATGAAGGCGACGTCTTTTATCCGGAAATTCCTAGGCTTTTTGAAATAAAAACCCGGGAAAAATCTCCGGAGGAACCGAAATTGGAATTCCTTTATTACGAGAAGAAAAAATGAAAGAGCCCCGTCTTTATTTGAAACAATTGGAAGTCGGACCGATGCAGAATTTTGTCTACCTCATCGGGGACCGAGAAAAGCGCGAGTGCGTGATGGTGGATCCCGCCTGGGATGTGAAAAGCGTATTAGACGTCGCGGCCAAAGATGACATGAAAGTAACGGGCGCCCTTGTGACGCACGCCCATTTTGATCACGTGAACGGTCTCGACGATTTTTTGAAAGATGTGAAAGGAAAGATTTATTGCCAGAAAGATGAAGCGGAATTCTTGAAATTCTGGGAGTCTGATTTGAAGCCGATGGAAAGCGGCGAAAAATTGGCGGTGGGCGATACCGAAATCACTTTTCTTCATACACCGGGTCACACTCCGGGGTCTCAATGTTTTTTAGTTCAGGGCAAATTGGTCTCGGGGGACACCCTTTTTATTCAGGCCTGCGGCCGCTGCGACATGCCGGGCGGCAATGCGGAACAAATGTATTACAGTTTGAAACGGCTGTCGGAATTGGGGGATAACGTGGTCCTTTACCCCGGACATAATTATTCGGACGATGCCACAACTTCCACGATCGGCCAAGAGAAACGCTCCAATCCCTACCTCCAGACCCCCAACCTCGAGACTTTTTTAAAGTTCCGCATGGGCGGCTGAACCGATATAATCTTCTTCCCATGACTGAGGAAATCAAAAGACAATTCGTCAATTTTCGTTTTTTCAGGGTGGACCCTGCTTGGAGAAGGCTTCCCGATAGCGAGAAGGAAAAGGGAAAAAAAGAATTCATCCAAGCGGCCGAAAGCTTCCGCTCAAAAGGGGTTCTCTTTTTGAGCTATTCTCTTATAGGCCTTCGCGCCGAAGCCGATTTTCTTATCTGGAGAATTGCCGAAGAACTCGATTCTTTCCAAGCAATGTCTTCCGCACTTCTTAAAACCGGCCTCGGTAAGTACATCACGATTCCTTATTCATTAGTTGCGATGACCAAACGTTCGATGTATGTCGATAAACACGTTCACGAAGGTCAGGAATCGCGGCGCACGAGAATCGTGCCCGGTGAACACAAATATCTTTTCATCTATCCTTTCGTGAAAACCCGCGATTGGTACCGGCTCCCCAAGGAAAAGCGTCAGGAATTGATGGATGAACACATCAAAGTAGGGCACAAATATCCTTCCGTGAAACTCAACACGACTTATTCCTTCGGGCTGGATGATCAGGAATTTGTCGTGGCCTTTGAAACCGATAAACCCGCCGATTTTCTCGATTTGGTGATGGAACTACGTGAAACCGAAACAAGCCGCTACACGCTGCGTGATACCCCGATTTTCAGTTGCATCAAGAAACCCCTCGACGCCGTTTTGAACGGGCTTTAAACCGAGCTCGTATTCTTTTATAATAGGCCTTAACAGAAATAGCAGCCCATCCTTAAACTTTCGTAACCGACTTATTTAGAATGTCTTAGGAGAAGTTGAATTGAGCGGGATTCTCATCTTTTTTCTTTTCTCAGTAGCCCTTACGGGACTCTTCATTTTTTTGGCGACGACCCTCGGGCCCAAGCGTCCGAACGCCGCCAAATCCGAACCTTTTGAATGCGGCGAACAGCCTTTTTCCCTTCCGGAAAATAAATCGCCCGTGAGGTTTTATCTCGTGGCGATGCTCTTTGTCCTCTTTGATGTGGAGCTGGTCTTCTTTTTTCCGTGGGCTGTCGTCTACCGCCAATTGGGGCTTTTCGGATTTTTGGAAATGGTGGCCTTCTTATTCTTTCTGGCCTTGGGTTTTGCCTATGCGTGGAAAAAAGGAGCGTTGGAATTTAAATGAGCGAAGATTTTAATTCAAACCCTACCGCCGGATTTTTTACTTCCAAAATTCAGGAGATGGTCGGCTGGGCGCGCAAGTATTCCATTTTCCAATATCCGTTTGTTACGGCCTGCTGCGGGATGGAATATATGGCTACGGCCTGCTCTCATTATGACGTGGACCGCTTCGGCGCCGGACTCCCGCGATTTTCTCCCCGCCAATCCGATGTTCTCTTCGTGGTGGGGACCATTTCTCACAAGATCGCCCCGGTCCTCAAACAAATTTACGATCAAATGACCGAACCGAAATGGGTCGTGGCCTTCGGTGTCTGCACCTGTACCGGCGGATTTTATGACAATTACGCAACGGTGATGGGAATCGACACGATTATCCCCGTGGATGTGTATATCCCCGGCTGTCCGCCGCGTCCGGAAAATGTTTTGGACGGTTTGATGAAACTGCAGGAAAAAATCCAAAAACAAAAGCAGCTCATTTGATGGAAAAAATTCACCTTCGGATCAAAGAGAAGTTTGGCGGCGCAGTCCTTTCGAGCCATGATTTTCGGGGCGACGAAACGGCCGTGATCAGAAAAGATTCGCTCCTTGAGATCGCGCGTTTTTTAAAAGAAGATCCGGATTTGGATTTTAATGTCCTCATGGATTTAAGCGCCGTGGATTACCTGCAATTCGGCGAGACGCGTCCGCGTTTTGAAATGGTCTATCATCTTTATTCACTCCGGAAAAATCACCGCGTCCGGATCAAAGTTCCCTTAGAAGACGGGGAGCCCGGCGTCGCCTCGCTTGCCGCCATTTGGCCGGCGGCAGATTGGTATGAGCGGGAAGTCTGGGATATGTTCGGTATCCGTTTTAGCGGACACTCAAACCTGAAAAGAATTTTGCTCTATGAAGAGTTTGTCGGCCACCCCCTCAGAAAGGATTACCCCGTCAATAAGCGCCAACCTTTGATCGGGCCGAAGAATTAAATTGGAAACCCGCAGCATGATGTTGAACATGGGCCCCGCGCATCCCGCGATGCACGGAATCATCCGGATTGTCTTGGAGCTGGATGGAGAAAACATCGTCAAGTCGGATGTTGAAATCGGCTACCTTCACCGCGCCTTTGAAAAAATGTCCGAACAAAGCGGCTATCTTCAGGTGATTCCCTATACGGACCGGCTCAATTACGTTTCTCCCATCATCAACAATGTGGGCTACTGCATGGCCGTGGAAAAACTTTTTGGCATTACGGTACCGGAACGTTGCCAATATATCCGCGTCATTATGAGTGAACTTTCGCGCGTCACAGATCACCTCACCTGCATCGGGGCATCGGCCATGGAGCTGGGCGCCTTCACGGCATTTCTTTATATGATTAAGGCGCGCGAATACCTTTATGAATTGATGGAAGAGGTGACGGGAGCGCGTCTGACGGTTTCTTATGTACGGGTGGGAGGAATCAAAGGGGATTTGCCGGCCGGCTTTGAAGAAAAAACCCGCAACGCCCTTCGCGAAACTCGAAAAGTTTTAAAAGAATGCGACCAGCTTCTTACCCGCAACCGGATTTTTGTGGATCGGATGAAAGACATCGGCGTCATTACAAAAGAAGAGGCCTTAGCCTATGGAATTACGGGCCCCTTTCTTCGTTCCACCGGCGTGGATTATGACGTCCGGCGCGCAACTCCTTATCTGCTTTATGCCCGCCTCAATTTTGAAATTCCCGGCGGAACGCGCGGTGACAATCTCGACCGTTATCTTTGCCGGATGGAAGAAATGGAGCAGAGTATGCGGATCGTAGAGCAAGCCCTCAAGCAAATTCCGCAGGGCCCCTTGCAAGTGGACATGGAAGGAAAAGTAATTCCGGCCGCGGAAGCTGTGGATGAAGCAAAAATGGGCCAAACTGAAAAATTGGCCACTACCCGCGTGGCTCCGGACCCGACGCTTGAAGGAGCGCATAAAGATCAATACCCGTCGATTGAAGCGAAAGAAAAACGGGCCGTCCTTCCGGCCAAAGAAGATACTTACGGCAACATCGAAGGACTCATGAATCATTTTAAGATGATCATGATGGGTGGGGGTTTCGGCATGGGTGGTCACGGGATCCGCCCTCCCAAAGGTGAAGTTTATTTTCCGGTCGAGGGAGGCAACGGAGAACTTGGCTTTTATATCGTGAGTGACGGGACGGACCGACCGTATCGCGTACGGGTCCGGCCGCCTTGTTTTCCTATCATGGCTGCCTTGCCGATCTGCATTGAAGGTGGAACGCTGGCGGACGTGGTTCCCACTTTCGGTTCGGTCAATATGATCGGAGGGGAGCTCGACCGGTGATGGAAAATTTGATGAAAGTCAGAACTGAGGCCGACAAAATTCTCTCCCGCTATGAGCAAAAACGCGCAGCCATTCTTCCGGTCCTGAGGCTTTATCAAGAACACTATGGTTATATTTCGGAGGAAATAGAGCGCGAAGTTGCGGTGTATCTTGGCATTGCGCCGGTGGATGTAAGAGAAGTGGTAAGTTTTTACACGCTTTTACGCCGCAAGCCGGGCGGAAAAACTTGTTTGCGCGTTTGTCAGTCGCTTTCCTGCAAACTCCGCGGCGGGGATGAAATTTTAAAATATGTTGAATCGGAATTGGGGATTAAGCCGGGCGAGTCCACTCCCGATGGCCGGTTTTTGTTGGAAGAATCTGAATGTTTGGGTGCCTGTGAAATCGCCCCCATGATGCAGGCGGGCGATGATTACGTAGGCCCTCTGACAAAAGACAGAGTCGAAAAAATTTTATCGGGAAAAAAGGACAAGGCCGATACCTTTTTTTATCCGAGCGTCGATTCTTCTCAAAGACTCTTTTCAAAATTTTTCGAGCGCGGAAGTACCTACCTTTTAGATGCTTATCTTAAAAAAGGCGGTTATGAAGACGCGCGCCAGGCATTTGAGAAGTTCACGCCGGAAGCGTTGATTGAGGAAGTTAAAAAATCCAATCTCCGCGGATTGGGCGGCGCCGGGTTTCCCGCGGGGATGAAATGGAGTTTTGTGCCGAAAAATACCGGCAAACCCATTTATCTTGTGGTGAATGCCGACGAGGGAGAACCCGGGACTTTTAAAGACCGTTACATCCTGACCCGGACCCCTCATCTTCTTCTGGAAGGAATTTTAATCGCCAGCTACGCCAATCACGTCCACAAAGCCTTCATTTATTTGCGCGGGGAATACGAAGAGGCTTATCAAATTCTCGTGAAGGCCATTGAAGAAGCAAAGGCTAAGCAATTCCTCGGAAAAAATATTTTCGGAAAAAAATTCGATCTGGAAGTCGTGGTCCACCGCGGTGCCGGCGCTTACATCGCGGGGGAAGAAACTGGGCTTTTAGAATCGCTTGAAGGGAAAAAGGCTTTTCCCCGGTTAAAGCCTCCCTTTCCCGCCGTCGTCGGACTTTTCGGCTGCCCCACCGTTATTAATAATGTTGAGACGCTTGCCGCACTTCCTTTCGTTGTAAAAAATGGCGCTGAGGAATTTGCCAAACTCGGTTCTCCAAAAAATGGCGGCCTGCGGCTTTTTAGTGTTTCGGGTCATGTGAGCCGTCCCGGACTTTATGAGCGGCCGCTCGGCTATTCGCTGCGCCGTTTGATTGAAGACGCAGGAGGCGTCCGGAGTGGCCACGAACTGAAGGCGGTTGTTCCCGGCGGACTCTCCGCAGCGATCCTCAAAGCCAGCGAAATCGAAGTAGGTCTTGATTTTGATCAATTGAAAGCCGCCGGCACCATGGGCGGATCCGCCGGAATTATCGTGATGGATGAAACGACTTGCATGGTGGAGTCGCTTGTTACCACGATGAGTTTTTATGCGAATGAATCGTGCGGTCAATGTTCGCCCTGCCGCGAGGGGACGGGCTGGGTCGCAAAAATTATTCGAAGAATTTGGGAAGGCCGGGGACGTACTGGTGATGTCGACACACTCCTTGACCTTTGCAATTACATGGGAGGAACGACGATCTGTGCCTTGGCGGACGGTGCCGCCATGCCCCTCGGAAGTTACCTGAGAAAATTTCGTGACGAATTTGAATTTCATATCCGAGAGAAACGCTGCGACATAAAGGAAAAATATGCCCAAGCTCACCATTGACGGAAAAGAGATCACGGTTGAGCCGGGAACCAAAGTGATCGAAGCCGCGGGCCGGCTCGGAATCGAGATCCCGCGCTACTGTTATCATCCCGGCCTTTCCATTGCCGGGAACTGCCGCATCTGCATGGTGGACATCGAAAAGTTTCCCAAGACCCAAATTGCCTGCAACACGGATTGTCAGGACGGAATGGTGGTTCACACCGATACGGAAAAGGCCAAAGAAACCCGCCGCCATATCTTGGAATTTATTCTGGCCAATCATCCGCTCGATTGTCCCGTATGTGACCAGGCGGGCGAGTGCTGGCTGCAGGATTATTACATGCGTTACGGTCTTTACGACGCGCGCTTCTATGAACAAAAAGTAAAAAAACCAAAAGCCGTACCGATTGGTCCCACCGTGATGCTCGATGCCGAGCGCTGTATTCTTTGCTCCCGCTGTGTCCGGTTCGCTGACGAAATTACCAAAACTTCCGAACTGGGCATCATCAATCGGGGAGACCGTTCCGAAATCGCCGTGCATCCCGATAAGGAGCTCGACAATAAATATTCCGGAAATGTCGTGGATATTTGTCCGGTGGGTGCGCTCACAGACCGTGATTTTCGTTTCAAATGTCGCGTGTGGTATTTGAAAAAGGCGGATTCCGTTTGTCCAGGCTGCTCGCGCGGGTGCAATATCGAAATTCATTATAATTTGGAACGGCCACAGCACGGCGCAGGGGAGCGCGTGATGCGTCTCAAGCCGCGCGAGAATCAAGAGGTTAACAAGTGGTGGATTTGCGATGCGGGCCGCTACGGCTATAAATTCATCGACGAAAATCGCATTGAGAAACCCCTTTATCGTAATGGTCGTATCGGAGAAGAAAGTTGGAGTGAAATTTTAGACGAAGCCGTGGCCCGCATTAAAAAGGCCGAACGGCCCATCGGCGTTTTCCTCTCACCCCAACTTTCCAATGAAGAACTTTATTTCGCCAAAAAGCTTTTCAAGGACGAATTGAAATGGCGGAAAATTTTCCTCTTTTCGCCCCATCCGGAAGGGGACGAGGACGAACTTCTCATTCGTGCGGACAAAAATCCGAACAGCCGCGGGGCGGAATTTCTCGGGTTTTCCTATGATTCGGAAAGCGTTTCTGTTTTTCTGAAAGAATGCGAAGAAAAAAAGATGGAAGGCGCCCTCATTTTTGGCCAAGACCTTCTGACGCTTCTGGAAGGCCGGCGCATCCAGCCCGCCCTCCATCAATTACAATGGACTCTTTTCGTCGGCTCTAATCACAATCTCACTTCTGAATCCGCCACGTTTGTTCTTCCCTCGGCCGCTTACGCCGAGAAAAACGGAACTTTCACGAATTTTGAAGGACGGGTCCAAAAATTTAATAAAGCGTTTGAACCTTTGGGTGAATCCCTTCCGGAATGGGTGATCCTTCAGGAGTTGGCAAAGCGTCTCGGTGTCTCGAGGCTCTACACCGGGGAAGAAGAAATTTTTTCCGCTTTAGCGGGCGAAACTCCAGCCTTCCGCGGCATGAGCTATGAAAAATTAGGAAGCATGGGTTTTAAAGCGGGGGGGAAATGACTCCGACTCTTTTGATCCAGGTGGTTTTGGCGGCTGTCGTTTTATTTTCCGTCGTCAATTTCGCGGCGCTCCATACTTGGATTGAAAGAAAACAGTCCGCCGTGATGCAGGACCGGATCGGTGCGAATCGCGCCACAATTTTTGGAATCCGCGCGCTCGGGCTTTTTCATCCGCTGGCCGACGCGATTAAAATGTTCATGAAGGAAGATTACATTCCGGCGAAAGCGGATAAGCTCCTTCACACTCTCGCTCCTTTTCTTTCGATGACATTTGCTCTTGTCGCGTTTGCCTCGATTCCCTTTGGCGATACGCTGCGAATCCACGGTTACGAAATTCCTCTTCAAGTTGCGCCCCTCAATGTGGGGTTGCTGTATGTCTTTGCCATGATGTCGATGGGTGTTTACGGCGTGATTTTGGCGGGGTTTTCCTCCAACAGCAATTATGCATTCCTGGGAGGCCTGCGCGCCTCAAGCCAGATGCTTTCTTATGAAATTACCTTAGGAGCCACGCTTTTGGGTGTTGTGATGATTTACGGCTCGCTGGATCTTCAGGAAATTGTGCGGGGACAGGGGGAGCTTCTCTGGGGCTGGCTTCCCAAATGGGGGTGCTTGGTTCAGCCTCTCGGTCTTTTTCTTTTCCTCACGGCCGGTATAGCCGAGACAAAACGCATTCCTTACGACGTTCCGGAAGGAGAGTCGGAAATCGTGGGTTATTTCGTGGAGTATAGCGGTATGAAATTCGGCATGTTTTATTTTACGGATTTTCTGGAGACAATCCTCATCGCCTCGCTGACCGCCACTTTATTTTTCGGCGGCTGGCAGGTTCCTTATCTTTATAGTAGCGGGTTTTATTTTCCATGGATCGATGGCGGAAACACCGTATTTACCCTGCCGCACCTTGTTGTGACCTTTCTGCAGGTCGGGGCCTTCATTTTTAAGGTCGTTTTCTTTTGCTGGCTTTTTATGACCATTCGCTGGACGCTTCCCCGCTTTCGCTATGACCAATTAATGCGCCTGGGATGGAAAATTATCTTCCCTCTTTCTCTGCTCAATTTATTGGTCACCGCAGCCGTAATATTGATATAGGTTGAAAATCGAGCTAAAAACGGGTATATTAGGATCAACTCCTTTTCGTGGGAGATCACGATTCATTACCCCAAGTCGAGAAACGGCTGGGGATAACCACCGGTTGTGATTAAACTTATGGAAAATCAAAAAACAAAACAGAAATACAATATTTGGGTTATTGCTTGGATTGTGATTATGCACCTGGGGGTGCTTGCCGCTCCTTTTAATTTTACTTGGCCCGCCTTTATTCTTTTCGTCTTTCTTTCTTGGCTGACGGGAGGGATCGGAATCACTCTTTGTTATCACCGTCTTTTGACCCACGGCTCTTTCAGAGTTCCAAAACCCTTGGAGTATATTTTGACCTTTTTTGGCATATTGGCTTCCGAAGGAGGGCCGATTAACTGGGTAGCCCGTCACCGCATTCACCACCAGTTTCCCGATACGGATAAAGACCCCCATAGTCCGCGGCATGGTTTTTGGTGGTCGCACATGTTTTGGCTCTTTAAGTATAAGCCCATTTTCGATGACTATAAACTTTATAGGGCTTATGCGCCGGATCTGGCGAAGGATCCCGTACACCGTTTCTTCAATAGCACTCATGGTATTTATCAAATTCTTCTCGGAATCGGTCTTTATTTCTGGGGCGGCCTTCCGTTCCTTGTATGGGGCCTATTCGTGAGAACCATTTTTGTATACCACATCACTTGGCTTGTCAATTCAGCGACACACAAATGGGGATATCAAACCTACAAGGTGAACGATGATTCAAGAAACCTTTGGTGGGTTGCACTCCTTTCCTTCGGCGAAGGCTGGCATAACAATCATCATGCGCATCAGCGCTCAGCTCGGCACGGTCTGAGATTTTGGGAATTCGATCAGACTTTTTTGACCATTAAATTTCTTGAATTGCTCAAATTGGCCCGCGATATTCACGTCCCCAAATTCCCCAAGATGCCCAAGCCTCACTTGCCGAAAGTCCCTGACTTAAAATTGCCCGTTGTATCCGGTCTCTAAACCCTCTAAAATAATTTCTAGTTCATAGTTCATTCAAGGTCCCATGGCAATTCAAACAAAAGTAGTCGACCGTCCGGAACTTAGCTTTTTAGAGAAGTTTTATCTTCCCCAAGTTTTTCAAGGGATCCTTATTACCAGCCGCCATTTTTTCCGCAATCTTTCGATTCATATCCTTCACCGGTTCGGGCTGTTAAAGCACATCCGTGCAGCCGTCACTTTCCAATGGCCGGAAGAGCAAAGGCCGCTTGCGCCGCGTTCGCGCACGCGCCACCGCCTAACGAAACGTGACGACGGTTCTCCGCGCTGCGTGGCTTGCATGATGTGCGAAACGGTTTGTCCCGCGCGCTGCATTACGATTCAGGCGGAAGAACACCCAGATCCTAATATCGAAAAGCGTCCTAAAAGTTTTGTGATCGATCTCGGCAAATGCGTCTACTGCGGTTTTTGTGTGGAAGCCTGTCCGGAAGATGCGATCCGTATGGACACGGAAATCCTCGATATTGCGGCCTATTCCCGGGAGGGCATGGTCCTTGATATGCCCGAACTTCTCAACCCGCGTTCTGCCCGTATCCTTTCCAAGAAATAGCCCTTTTGCATCTTCGATCATTCTGGATCAAATAAGCCTTTCGATCATAAAATCCTCTCAGCTTTTTTGACACTGTAACTTTCGCAAGTTACTATTTATCAACTCCTTAGGTTTCCATTATGATTTTCAAAAAAACCAAAAGAATTATCTGCCTAGTCACCGTTTTTATTTTTGCTCTCTCGGACTTTGCCCGTGCGGGCTTACCGGTCGAAAAAAATCCTTCTTTTAAGCTTTCCCTTCCCGGCGAACTCGGGACCGTTCAAGAAACTTATCTTTCCGATTTTTCCGAAGAGGCACCTTTCATCATCCATCTCCAGACTCCGCACGCCCATTACGAAAGCGCGCTCCAGATCAAAAAAATTATTCAATACTTAAAGAAGCGTTATCACATCGATTTCGTATTTGCCGAAGGCGCCAGCGAAGCGCTCCATCCCGAGTTTCTTCATTTTTTTGAAGATAGCCGGCTCAATCAAAAAATGGCAGAGGCACTTGCCCAAAAAGGAGAGTTGACGGGAGTCGACTTGTCGCTTTTAGATCCAGGGATTAGGGCCACGGGAATTGAAGACCCGGAACTTTACCGGGCAGCCTACCGTGAATTTAAAAAAGTTATTGAGAATCTGGACGACAATCAGGCTTCCCTGGATCAAGCCAAGATGAAACTGGACCGGCAGGCCTCGCGAATTTTTTCACCTCGGCTTCGAAAGCTTGTCGGGACGTGGGAAAAATTCAATTCCGAAAAAAGGGAAATCTCAGCCACGGCGAAATTTTTATCTGAAGAGTCTAAAAAGTCCCTCCGGTTAGATTTTGAGGACGCATTTTCCCAGTTTGAATGGCCCCAATTCACGCGACTTGTTCTTTTGACCGAGCTTGAGAGAAAAATTGATCAAGGCGCGCTTGAAAAAGAAAAACAAAAACTGGTCGATTGGCTGCATGGGGAAAATATCCCTTCCGATTTCCTTCAAACTCTTGAATCCGATCAAAGCGTGGGAAGCCGGGACTTTTATAAAAATTTTTTAAGAGAGGCTTACCCTCGGGGTTTTCGCTTCGGCGATTATCCGCAAATTACTTATCTTGCCGCCTCGCGGGTTTTAAAAAGTGAGCTTGAAGCGTCGTCTCTTTTCGGAGAATTTGCGCGTCTTTTCGACAAACTTTTCAAAACTATGACAAAAACCCAAGAAGAGAAATCCCTTCTTGAGAAATATAAAAAGCTTTTTCTTCTTCAAAAGCTTTTTCGCCTTGAATTAACCCGGGCCGAATGGAAGGAATCAAAAATCGCCCCGTCCCAGAAAATGTCTTCCCCGCGCCGTTTTTACCTCCTTACTGAGCGCCGTGAGTCCATTTTCTTAAAAAACATCAAACAAGAAATGGAGAAACGCCACGTGAAAAAAGCCATCCTCGTCACGGGTGGCTTTCATGCAGACGGTCTCGCCGAACTTTTCAGAGAAAACGGAATTGGTTTCACCACCGTGACTCCGCGTGTTTCGGGAGAGATGGATTCTTCTCTTTATCATCAAATAATGCTCCGCCAGGCCCATCTTGAAAAACCGGAATTCCTCCAATCGGCCGGCGTTTTCGGAAACCGCAATTATTTGCGTGCCGAAATTGAGTCCGTTAAAGCCGCTTCCGAAAAAATCGGAACAATCGATCTCCACGCCCCTTATTTTCTCGACCGTGAGTCTTTTCTCCAGCGCGACAAAGGAAGGGCCGAAGTACGCCAGTTCCAGCTTCCTCCTGTTGAAGAGCTGCGTCAGCGTTTAAGTCTGCCTTATAAAGATAAAGTAGGGGAATTTATTCGCGGAAACGGTTGGATTCGCATTTCCGCAACTCCCAAGGAAGCCTATTGGTTTTACAACACGTGGTCCAAAAAAATAGGGGGCACCCATGAAACCACTTCTGAAGGAAAGAAAATTATTTTCAACATCGATGCTTTGCGCAAAGCGGCACATTGGTTTAGGGGAAACGAAGAGTTTGAAAGAGTCGGTTTTTTTGTCGCAGAACGAAAAGAAAACGAAATCCTGATTACCGATTTTATCCCTGTGCCTTCCTATGTGATGGATCCGACGTTAAGTACAGATATTGAAATAAAGCAAAATCTCCGCATCCTAAATTTCCCCCGGGAAGTTGAAGACGCTTTGGGTCTCTCCAGCCGGGGATATGAATTGTTTTTCCCCAACTCGAAATCTCTTATTCCTATCCATAGTCATCCCGCTTGGAGCCATTACCCCAAAGGTCCTTCAAAACATGATGTCACGGGAATGAAACCGGGCACGGTTGAATTTGTTTTTGGATTGGCGGAAAAAGTTTTTAGCATCTACAACTCCGACGGGCGTTCAGAAAATATTTATAATCTGCGCTCTGAAGTCCGTAACGCCACGGAAGAAGCAGAGAGACGTTTTTATGCATGGAAAGAATTATTCGATAAGACTCTCGACGAATTAGCGGGGGGCCCTTATAAAAATCCTTCCGCCCGGCAGCTTCTCAAAGATTGGGGCGGTTTTGTTCTCGGGATCCCGGTCCGTATTTATCAAACTCGGGCAAGGGTCGGTAATCAAAATAAGCCTTACCGTTTTGAGATCGTTCAAGTGAAGGGTGTGCCACGGATTAAAAGACTTTATCTCGCCGAAGACATTACCTACCGGGAGATTTTGGAACTGAACCGGGAGCTGAGGCGTTACCTTGGCCCCGAATCTTTTTTGGGATCCGGTCCTGCACTTCTTGATTTGATGGAATGGGCACCTGCGGCATTCTTAAGAGTCCTTCCGGGACGAATGCCCGAGACATGGGACCCTTCACAAAAAATGGCGATGACCCAGCAAATCGCTCTTAAGTTTTATCGTTTTGTCCATCCCGACAAAGCAGATCAAACCGATCAAGCCTTATTGATAGAAATCGCCCATGGTCCCACCACCGTCGACCAAATGAAGGCAGCCGGCCGATGGTTTTTTGATCAGCCCCAAGCGCCTTTTATCGTCCGCCTGCCCGGAACTTTGGGCCGGACCCAGGACGTTCCGGATTTGATTAAAATCGAATTGGAAATGAGCCTCTTGGAAGATAGCCTTAAAAAACTGGAAGATTTAAAGGGTCCTCATCTAGGGAAGACGCTGCGAGCGCACAATCGCATGATGCGCCAATTTGGTGAAGCGCCTTGGAGCTTGAAACAAATGGTGCAAAATTACCGTAACTTATTCGGCGAAGAAAGCGGAAAATTTTTCTTCTGGTCTTCCAGGCCGCGGCAAAAACCTTTGTTCAAGATCCTAAAAAAAGTCGTCACTGATTTGAGGATGCAGGGAACGACCGATATGAATCTAGAACTTACGCACCTTGCAGGCAAGATTTCTCATTACACAGGAGGGGCTGAAAGGCCGCGGATTGAGTTTAGGTTCCGGGAAGGAATCCGGCAAATTGCCTCCGGCGCCTTTCTCTGTGTAGGTTCCGCCATCGTCTCGGGTTATTTTTTACAAAAATTGGGATACCGTTCTTCTTTCCGGCATCGTTACACCCGCGATCGGGGGAGGCCGGAAAAAGGGGCGGTTTTTCCTCATAGTTCCATCTGGGTCCGGGGAGGTAATGAATCTTTTTTATTTGATCCGGCTGGAGAACAACCCATTCTCAAAAGAGTGACTCCGCCTCATACCGCAGAAAACCAAAAATGGGACACCGCCGTCGAAAACTGGATTCCCGAATTGGGCACAGCCGTCTGGATCCCGACTTTGGGAGAAGAAAACCCATCTTATATTGTTCCTTTTCTTCAGGGGGCCTATTCCTCGCTTCTTTATAATCTATCCAGCTGGTATAACCGAGAACCAGAAGAACGAGAAGCTACTCTTCTAAAGATTCGAAAGATCGATCCCGCCTCTTCCGACGCTGCACATCAACTGGCTAAACTTTATTTGGAAGAGGACCGTTACGATGAAGCCATCGCGCTGCTTCAACAAGCCATTGCTCTTAATCCGGATGTTAGAATTTTTTGGGTGGGTTTGGGAACCGTTCTGGGTGATAAGGCAACTTCACTTGACGACCCTAAAAAAGCGATACACCTACTCCGTAATGCACTCAAAGCTTATCGAAAAGCATTGGAATTATCTCCTTCTGCCTCCTCGGAGATTTTATTAAATTTTAGCATTGTCTATGGGTGGTTAGCGCTTATCTATCAAGAGTTGGGAGAAACAAGGAGAGCGCATCGATTATCTCAAGGTACCGTTGATTATCTCAAGAAAGCCATGCTTCTTAATCCCCAAAACTTACAAATATGGTCCCTCTTGGCAGATATCTACCGCCAACAGGGATATGAAGAGGCCGCCCGTTGGATTGACGAAACGCTCCACAGACCTTCACGACTTCCGAAGACCGAAGAAGCCATTCAAGAAGTTTTTCGGAGATTTGATTACATAGAGCTTTTCGGTTTGGGTGCGGTCGATACATCTTCCATCCAAAATTTTAATCAAGATCTGTATGAGGCGTTTACCAAGGCGCGGCTCCCTTGGAGCACGATGCTTGCAGGCGGAACCAAAATTTCAGTTATGTATACGAAGGGCGCTTCGGTCTACATTCAAAAATTGGATATCCGTGATCTCAAAGAAATCAGGAAGTTCTTCGCCGAAAATCTTCCTAACGAGCTGGCAGAAAGTGCCGACAAAAACATCTTGGTCTCGGAAGGATATTCCATCAAAACCCGCCGACGAATCGATTCTCCTCACATTAATTTGGAAGTTACCGTGCCGGGTTACGATTCTTTGAAACTGACCTTGGATAGCGAAGAAGACGATTACAAAAAGTTTATTTCCGGCATTGAAAGGGATTTATCAATCAAATCCTTGGAAGAACTTCACCCCTTCCAATATCAATGGCAGAGATTTAAGAAATTCGGCCTCGGAGTCATCGTGATCCCTCATCTTATTTTTATGGCCGGTATTTTCACCGGAGTCTTTTTGGGCGGCGTTGTAGGGGATGGAGTTATGCTTGTCACGACCCTGGGGGCCATTACGTTGATGATTAACCGCGCCATGAATTTTATTCGTTTTCTTTTCCCGATCTTTTTCGCCAAAAGGGAAATGATGCGATTCGTAGAAAATCACGGCGGGCATTCCCGCTCCGAAGTACGAGGCCTGAAAACTCTCATTCTTTCCGGCATCCTCGGTCTTTTCGCCCCGTCTTTTCAACCCCTTCTGGCACAGCCCGAAAAAACTTCTCCAAAAACCGTTCAGAAATCTCAAGCGACCCCGTCGGCGGAAGTAACACAGAAAGAAATCGATCGATTAATAGAAAGGCTTGCCTTGCCGGATTATGCATTCACCGGATCCGATCGACGTTCCCTTATCAAAATAGGCAAACCGGCGGTTCCCGCTTTGATTAAAGTGTTAGAAAACGAAAAAGAACAAACCGGAAAGAAGAAGTACGAGGTTATACGAATTCTAGGCGAAATTAAAGACCTACGGGCCGTTTCAGTTTTGACGGAAATAGCAAAAAATCAAAACGACCCTGATTTTCGAAAAATTGCTATTGAAGCTCTCGTAAAAATGAGAGCTCGATCCGCCATTCCTCTTTTGATTGAACAATTTAAAAACAATAGCGTTGAGCAACACAAAGCCGCGCAGGTACTTGGAGAAATGAAGGCTCGGGAAGCCGTTCCTGTCTTGATCGAATCTTTATTGAGAACATATCGTTCTAAGCCTCTTTCTGCGGAGTATTCAGATGCCGACGTTCAAGCCAACGCCCTTCGAGACATAGGGTCTCCCACGGCGCTCTTTTTTTATTTCCTCTATCATGAGAATATTTCTGAAGCTTCCAAAATTAAACATGCACCTGATCTGGCAGTAAAAATTTTAAATTTACACAAAAAGAAATTTCATATTGGCGTTGTATGGCGGCAAGGCGCTCTTAAGATTTTACTCAATAGGGAGCTAGGAAAAGAGGAAATTGAGAAAGCCATTCCTGTTTTGATCGAAACTTTGCGCTCTGAAAATGTGGCAGAGCTGACGAAAAATGTGCTTGAAAAAATAGGCGGGCCGGCCGTTCCTGCTTTGATCGAAATATTAAAAGAAAATGAATACCACCCCATCGAACAAAAAAGTCTTGCCGCCGAAGCGTTAAGCAACGTTCTTAAAAACAACCCGGAAGCCATCCCGATTTTCATTGAAGGCGCTAAAAAGGAAGGTTTTTTGAGACGCGAAGTTGCCCTTGAAACCCTACCTGCTCTGGCCGAGCTCATGAAAAGCCCCAATCCTTACATACAACGAATGGCAATACAGGCACTCGGTGAACTCAAAACCCCGGAAGCCGTTCCGGTCTTAATCGAATCTTTATTAAAAAGAGAAGCGGGGCGGGGAGGCGATATGGAAGCGGAAGCGCTCAAAACAATAGGATCTCCGAAAGCTTTATTTTATTATTTTCTCCATCACGAAAAAATTACTGAAGCATCCAAGATCGAAGAGTCAACCCATTTAGCGGTAGAATTGATCAGTAGAGACTCCTATCGTTTGCAGGAACAAGCCTTCCGGGTGCTTCTCGATAAAAATCTTGATCAGGAAGAAATCCGAGAAATCATCCCGATTTTAATCGGGTTCTTGCACCGCCACGCCCACGATTTTTCTGAAATCGCCGAAGTCCGATTGGTCAAATCTTTCTTCATAAAAATGAATCAACCCGACAGGGTAGTTTCGGCTTTAATCGACGATCTCAAAACTTCTTCCGACCCCGCTTTTTACTCCTTTGATATTCTCGAAAGCTTTAAAGATAGGGTCAAGGTGTCTGATCTGATTGAAATAGAAAAAAAGCATGGGTACATCAAAGGGGAAATGCGCTCCTATATCGATCAACAAGTTGAGGAGAAAGTAAAATCTCTCATTGAAAATATGGGCCTATCTGCCATTCCCGCTTTGCTGGAAGCATTAAACGACAAAGATTTTCACATCCAAAGACTCGCTCAAGAAGTGATCGATAAACAATGGAAGGACATCGGAGTCAGGAATAAATGGAAATATTATTGGGTAACAAATCCGGGAGGAATGTATTGCGCTTCCGGTATTATTTTTTCCATTCTGTTTTTTATCGGGGTCTATGTAAAACTGCTTATTTCAGCCCGAATCTTTCTTGCGCTTGGACGTCAAAAAGTGTTGTTCGCACAGCCCGGCCTCTTAAAGCTCTTAAAATGGGAAGGAAGATTTGGTGGGGGATTCCCGCTTTTTTATACCAATGCTTTAGTTGTTGAGACGCTCGGTTCTTACGGAAACCAAATGTCGGAACGCGCTCTTCGTGCTCTTGCCGAAATTTTAGATTCCAAAAAAACACCGGACGATCTTCCGTTAGGCACCTATAAAGATCTCGTGGCGAAAATATTCAAAGGGATCACTCATGAAGTTGCCGTCACGGCTTTAATCAATGCGTTAAGTTCTCACCTGTTAAATTTTTCACATTCCCGTACCCCAAAAATCGCTGCAGAATCTTTAATGGCGACCCCCACGCCGAGGGCGCAGTTTTTTGCCCTTCTTTACAATGATCAAGCGGAGCAAGCTTCAAAAGTGAACAATGCGTTTGATTATGCGATCGAAGCATCTAAGCAAGAGAACCCAAAAATAAGAGCGGGCGCAATGACAGTGTTTCATTATTTAGGCAAAGAGGAGTCTTCGCCGTATTTAATTGAGAGGTTGGCGGATTCTTCTCCCGATGTGCGCACCCTTGCCATCGAAGCCCTTCGCGTTTTATCTTCGCCACCCGCTCAATTTTATACCGCTCTTTATGAAGGGAGAATCGTTGAGGCGCTACACATTTCGCAAGCCAAGCAATATGTGCTTGAGGCGCTGACTCACAAAAATGCGGATCTCCGCGGCAACGCTGCTTTAGCGGCCGCTGAACTTAAAGACGAAATTCTCATTCCTAATTTGATGGCAGGGCTTAAAGATCCGAATAATGTCAGCGTGTTCGGTTCCTTTACTACTGCTCTCGCAAAAATGTCTTCGGCAGTTCATCCATACCTTATTCAGAGATTAAAAGAGGTTATGGCGGATGTTCAGAGAAGTATAGAAGAAGAAAATCGGCAGCTAAGCCAAAGCATTGGTGATTATGATGACTATGGCAATTATATAGCATCGCAGACCGCGGCTGAGGTGAAAGAAAAAATCATGAATGAAAAAGTTGTACCGGTTATTCAAGTAATAGGAAAAATCGGTCCTTCCATGAGCATTGCCATTCCTCAGTTAGGCGACCTATTAGCAAATCATCAGATTAATAACGCGACAGCGGCCGCCATAGCACATGCTTTAGGAGAGATCCGAGATCCCGTTACACTTCCAATCCTGTTCCAAGCTTTGGATTTTTATGATGCGCTTACAGCAATAGACGTTTTTGAAGCCTTATCCAAATTTGACGATCCCAAGGCAAAGTTTTACAGCTATCTGGGAAAGAGCAATCTGGATGCCGCAGCTCTAATGCCAGACTCCATTTCTTCAGCTTTGAAAGCTATGCAGAGTAAAAACTTAAAAGTTCATTCAAACGCCATTAGACTTTTGGCTCTGAAAAAGGTCCAAACAATCGTTCCTGAACTTATTGAAAAACTTTCCATGCCCTTTATGCTTAATGAAGAATTAGCGGCTACCATGGCGTATGCATTAGGAGAAATTCGGGACCCTGCCGCGCTTCCGGTTTTACTCAAAGCATTAGCTGGCCTAGAGACTTTTAGGTATCATTCCCTTTTACCAGCGGTCGCAGAATCATTATCCAAATTTGACGATCCCAAGGCAAAATTGTATGCGTTTCTTTATCAACAGAAGATTATTGAAGCTTCCCGTATTCCGGATACAGAGGGTTATCTCGAAGAGATACTCAAGGATGTGAAAAATCCAAGAATCCAATTTTCCGCCGAAGCGGTTCGCCGATTTAAGAAAGGCACCCTATTGGCCTTCCTTTTGGAAACGCTAAAACATTCCCAGAAAACTCAAATGGCTGAAGAAATTTTGCGTCAGACCAAAAATGAGTTCTCAGTGCCTGCATTGATCGAACCCTTAATTCAAATATTAAAGCCGGGGAATGATGGAGCCCGCCAGGCCACCTTTCGTCTTCTTTGCGACATTCTTCGAGAAAATCCCAAGGCGTTTGATTTGATTAAATCTTACCATCACGAGATCGAGGAACTTTTTGCGATTCATTTCGTTCAACACGGATTTTCAGAGTCGGTCTTAAAAGCCGGAGATAAAACATCACTCATTGACTTTGTTACTCTCGGGGCAAAAATCGGAGCCGGTACTTCGGAAAAGAAAATCGCTCTGGCCACATCCGATCCCACAGAACTTGCAAAATGGATCACGGCCAACAAATCAACTGAAGGCTCAAACGAATTGCAAGTCTCCATCGGTTATGACACGGGCATTCTTCCTTCACAAGAAGAAAGAGGAAAATTTATTTCAACCTTTCTTTTTATTGCAACAACTTATTTAAATCAGTTTCAAGGATTACAATCTCAGCCGAAGAGAGATCCTCGTGCCGCCTATGGAATGTTGATACGGGGACAAGTAGTCCAAACGAAACATCCGGGCCAAAAAAACAATAAGCGTCTGGATTATATTTTTAATTTGTCAAATGAAATGACGGAAAGAAGTTTGACGGAACATCTTCGACAAATTCAGCTCCTTAACCTGGGTCTCCTTTTGGCTAGCGCCGAAGATAGTTTCCAAAGGTTTTTTCCCGGACAAAACCCCTCTTGGATGGATCAGAAAATGAAAAATATCGCCGAAACTTACAGAATTTTTGAGAGTAGACTTGTTTCGTTACTCAGAGAGCACAATCAATATCGAGACCCGGGAAAAATTTATAAGCTTAAAAAAGAAAGTGATGAGGAAAGGATCTCCGCCTTCCAAAAACATCTTTTAGAAGAAGCGCTTTACCCCACTTACCATTGGCTTGTTCCTCTTAGCAGTCAAGATGATCAATGGGAAAAATTAACCCCTCTGCTACGTACCATAGAAAGCATGATGCTTCACATCGGTGCTTCGGAAAAGGTAGCGTCGAATCCCCAAACAGATCAGGAGGAAAGATTTACTAGGGGAGAGAATTTTATCCGCCAAGTGCGAAACTTGGGTTACCAAACCATGGAAGAAATGGAGCGGATCCTCCGGGGGGATCTTCCGGAAAAAGAAGCCCCTTCTTCCCGCGATCCTTTCATCGATTCCGCAAAGTATCCGGAGTTGACACTCAATTATCTCCAACACATGGTGGATGCTCTTCAAGATCATCAAATTTCTTTGGATCACCTTTCTCATCCGGAAGTTTTCCAGGCGGCAGTCCAGTACTACGGAGTGACTCCTTCGACAAGAAGTGAAATACGGATCACCTCCTTGGCTCAAAAATCATTTCTAACTTCTCCTCGTCTCAATCGGCGGGAAACCGTACCCCGGGAAGAGCCCGAAAAAGTCCCGCAAACGGTGCCCGCACCGGCTCCCGCGCCTCAACCTGCGCCAAGTCCGCAACCGGCGCCTGCCCGACCCGCCGAGCCTGTTCCAGCTAAACCGGATCTTGTACCGGCCGGCGTAAGTGTTTTATCCATCCGTTCCGAGGCACGAGGGGAAAAAGAAGATGAGGAGGAGAAAATCAAAGAACTCATCCTCCGAATGGGCAATAAGCGAGAACACATTAGTGCAGCAGCGGCTGTGGCGATCGTGATGAGAGGCAAAGCTGCTATTCCCGCCCTCCGGAGAGCTCTCAAGAATGGAAACTCTCGTCTTCGCGAAAATGCGGATTGGGCTTTACAGAGAATCAGAGAGGAACAAAAAGAAAAGGAAGAAAAATCGCCAAGGTCCGAAGTGCGGGGTTCCATAAGAGCAGCGCTTGAGAAGCACCGCCAAGAAATCCTAGAACGCAGACCTAACCTTACCGAGTTGGCAAAGATAACGGGAATTAAAATTCCGAACCTTTCCAGTTATTTCAGAACCCATCCTGAGGATGTTGAGGAGTTTCAGATTGAAAAAGGACCGCACCGCGATCCCCCCACGACCTTTACCAAAGACGAAGAGATCGCTTTTCTTGATCAATCTTTGGAGACACATCTGGGAAATCTAGCCTTAGTCGCAATTGATTTAGAGACTATCTACAAGAGAGCTTTGGGTGAAAATATAAACGTCAATGCCCAATTAATGTTTCGCCGGATTCAAGCTGCCCAAAAACTGACACAAAAACGTGAAAAGCTCGTTTCCGAATGGGGCGAACGTTTCCCGAATCCGGGCGAGAAAAATTTAATTAGGCTGCTAAGGAATTACCAAGGTCTGAACTTATTTGTCCTGGATTTTAGAAATCGTCACACCAAAAAATTTCAAGATGATAGGGCTTTTTTAAAAGCCCTCAGAGATTATAGCTACTACAAACAGGATGGTAAAAAGGCCCGCCCGATTTTTACCGGGCATAATGTGGTCGATATGGCGGATTTTCTCACGGAAATAGGGTTTCCTGTCGACATGTTTATTGTCCAGCATTGGTTGAAATTTCTAAAACCCGCTACTTACGACCGATCCGAAGCCAGGGAAGGAGCCGCGAAGAAAGTCGAAAAAATGATTGATAGTTCAACGCCGCTTTTCGATGACGAAGTCCAACTTCTCGAAGAATCGATCGGCAGAAATTTTGGAAATACAGCGCTTATGGCTCCGGGGGTGAAGGAACGGTATGAGAAAGTTTTTACCGAGCATCGGGATATTCCGCCGTCCCTCCATCCTCTCATCAATGATTCTTTTATTTACCGCCGAATTATACGTTTTTCAGGACCCAGAGAAATATTGTCAGGTTTTCTCGCTCATTCCAATGAATGGAGCTCGCGTTTTCCAAAGCCGGGCGACCGGGAATTAGTTCAACTCTTGGAGAGATATCAAGGACAAGCTCGGCATGTCATCGAATTCAGAAATCGGCATGCCGGAAAACTTTGGGACGACATCGCTCTTTTAGAATTGCTTGAAAACTTTAATTACAAGACTCCCTCCAAACCCCGAGAATCCATCTCAAGACGCGATGCCTTTGATTTCGCAGCCTTTTTTACCGAAATCGGGTTTCCCATAGATATGTTCATTGCCGGCCGATGGCTAGATAAGTTAGCGGAGATTAGGTTTTTACGATCTAAACCCCCCAAGGATTTATCGGAAGAAGATCGCCCCCGTCGTTCCGAAGCACGCCAGGCGGAATCGGAGGAGAGTTTAAAAGAATTGGGCCGCCTCGTTGTTGAAGCCCACCTCCGACACCTTGAAGAGGGAAAACCGGATCCCGTCACCATTATTTTTAAAGGGAACTCCGGCACTTCTAAGACCCGTATCATCCGGCATCTTCGGGCGGCCTTGGAAGATTTGGAATTCAAAGTAGAAGTTGAAGATCAAAAAGGCAATCATAAGGATTCCGCAGATTTATCTCCGCTTACTTTTGAGAAATTGAGAAAGAACCACCCCGGGACTCAATTTTTGATTTATGAAGGAGTGAACGAATTCCCGCGCGATCCCGAAAATCTTGATCTGCTCATTCGAACTACGGTTCCCAACGACGGAATTCGTCAAGAGCGGGTGATTAAAAGAGAAATAAAACTGGCCAAATCAAAAGCTCAGGGAGATTCTTACGCTCATCTTTACGGGATTTATGATTACGCTATAGAAATCGCCTCGAGTACGGAAGGAAGTTATTCGCACAAACCCGATTTAGAAATCGATACAACGGGCCAATCCGGGCACCCGATCGGCGAGCAAATCGATGTGACCAAACTTCTAGCCGACCGGATGCGGGAAATCCTTGCTTCTGCACCGCGTTCGGAAGTACGCAGGGCTGAGCGTTTGGCATTTGATTTGCCTTTTCTGAATTTTTCACCCGCCATCGCCGCCGATTTTCCGATTCTTACGGCTTTCGCTACGTTGGGAATCGCTTCTGCCGATTGGAACGGGCAAGAGACAGGACGTTACAGGAGTCTTTTAGAAGATGTAATTGCAGAAAATATTTTAGCAGGACAAACTTTCGAAAGCTATTCCCAAAAAGTAAAAATTCTGGAGGATGCTAAGAAAGACGGTGTTCATTTTGAATCCACCGCGGGCGATTCACCCGTGGCCCTTTTGATCGACTCCAAGGCGCTTGATCCGAAAGATCAAAAAGAAATCCGTTTGCGTCTCGGGTCCCTGCCAGAGGGAAGTGTTGTGATCGAATACGTTGACCCAAACCAAGCCGGTATTTTGAGTCCCCTAATACGGGAATTTCCGATGCTTAAATATTCTCGCCGAATTTATCAGGGCCAAATCAAAATGGCGGAAATTCGCGAAGTCCTGCTAGATCGCCAAAATAACACCGCGATGCGTCAGCATATCGCTATTCTTTTCTCCCATTCCGAAGGATTGGAAAATCTCGAACTCAAAAATTTAGGAATTGCCGCTTTTCAATTTGACAGGACCCGTCTTCCCGAAAATTACCGTTCCCTTCCGGGTCTGAGCGCAGCCATCTTTGGGGAAGTTGCCGAATATGCGAAGCTCGGACGGGATCTCAATCAAAGAGCCCTGCAAGCGAATCGGGCACTAGGTCTTTTTGGATTCCGAAACGGAGTTTATTCTTTCCTATCGACTTGGTTTGATGCCAGGACAAGCGAAACGCTTCTTTCCGTCTCCGCTTAGTTTAAAGAATCCCCCCAGAACGCCGTTTCAATAGAAGATGATGCGCCGATTTCTAAGCTTCCTTCTTTTTGTTCTGCTCCTCATTCCTACCGGCTGCGCCAAACGCTGGGACGCTCTTTCCGAAAAGGAAAAAAAAATTTTAGGAAATATTTTGGCGCACTGGGAGACATGGGTTCCGGCAAGGAAAAAAGAGGGAACAGCGCCTTTGATGGCTTTCGATGAGCTTTATGCAGGGCTTGGAGCCGAAGAGCGGGAATTTCTCGACAGGGTTCGAACCATCAACCCAAAAAAGAGTTTTGATTTTCAGGGTGACTTGCTGGGAGAGGCTGGCGAAAAAGCTAGTTTTAGAAAACTTGGGAATCAAAAAGTTAAAAAGTCAGGAAAATCGGATCCGATAGACGCTCAATATCTTCCCGAAAATGTCTATCAGGCTTACAAGAAAATGATGAAGGCGATGAAAAAGGATTTGGGAAAAAAAATTTTGGTGGAATCCGGCTATCGGTCACCAGCCTACCAGCTTTACACTTTTATTTTTTACTGCCCCAAACATCATTATTCTCTGGCTGAGACAGGCCACTGGGTGGCACTCCCTGGTTTTAGCGAACACGGCTCACCGCAGCGACAGGCGATCGACTTTATTAATGAAAACGGAATTAATGGCGATGACCCTGGGCAAACGGTGGAGGATTTCGAGAAACTTCCCGAATACGGCTGGCTTCAGGCTAACGCGTGGAAATTTGGATTCGAGCTTTCTTATCCGCGCGGAAAAAAGGGCGTCACCTTCGAGCCCTGGCACTGGCGTTATATCGGAAATTAGACGAGGGAGTTTGCGGCGCGGGAAGCGAAGTGAAAAAACGGCGCCTGCCAGATTCCGATCAAGACAATTCCTGCCATGAGCACAAATAAAAGCAAAGTGAGCGGCAGCGATAAAGAAATCGGAGTATCCTTGCGCGGTTTTTCAAAATAAACCACCCGAATGACGGCAAGATAATAATAAAGGGAGATTGCCACATTCACCGCCCCCACAAAAACGATCCAAAGGATTCCGCTTTTTGCGGCTGAGAGAAGGATGAAGAATTTGGCAAAAAATCCGCCAAGGGGCGGGACGCCGGCAAGGGAGAGAAAGGCCAGAAACATTCCGGCGGCGAGCAGGGGAGAACGGTGCGCAAGGCCCCGGAAGGCCTCGATTTCATGAGAGCCTTCTGCTTGTTCTACCGCGAAGACCACAAGAAACGCCGAAAGGTTCGTCAGGGCATAGGCCAGTAAATAATAAAGAAGAGAAATGCTTGCCTGCAGTTTAAAAGCGGCTAGGGCAATTAAAAGAAATCCCGCGTGCCCGATTGAAGAATATCCGAGCAGCCGTTTCATATCTTTTTGCACGAGCGCCCCAAGATTTCCGTAAAAAAGAGTCAGAGCGGCAGAAAGAGAAAAGAGCACCTGCCATTTCGCCTCAAGCGGCCCCAGGATTCCCAACACAATTCTAAGGAGTGCGGCAAAACCCGCTGATTTGGAAGCCACGGAAAAAAAGGCAACCACGGGGGTGGGGGCGCCCTGGTAGACATCCGGAACCCAAACGTGAAAAGGAACGCTTGCCACTTTGAAGCCGAGAGCAGAAATAACCAAGAGCGCTCCGGCGAGAAAAAGTGGGGAAATCTGAGGATCCACCCGCACTACCTTGGCTAATCCATCAAAAGAAAGCGTTCCGGAGGCGGCGTAAAGCAGACTGATTCCATAGAGCAGAAAAGCCGAGGCGAGAGAGCCCAGCACCAGATATTTGAGCCCGGCTTCGATGGATCGAAGATCCCGGTAGGAATAGGCGGCGAGAATGTAAAGGGAAAGCGTTAAAAGCTCGAGTGCGATGAAAAAAATCAGAAAATCTTTTGATGAGACAAGAAAAAACATTCCCAGGAGAGCGCTCCATAGGATGAGCCGAAATTCCGGTGCTTCATTCAAGCTCTGAGAATCGTGCGCCATCAATAAAACCACCGCAGCGGATCCTAGGAAAATCAGTTTGAAAAATACGGCGAAAGAATCCGAGATGAACATTCCCTGAAAAGCCGTTCCGGTATGGCCAAAAAGCCGGATGAGGGCTGCCCCCACAAAAATGACGCCTAAAAGATTAACCCATTTTCCAAGATTGCGGCTTGATTCCGGCAGGAGAATTTCAAGGAGAGCGAGCGTTGCGGTAATTCCGACAATTAAAAGCTCAGGAAGGATGAAGTGAAGAACCGTCGGCATCAGGGAGCTCCTACCAGAAGGGCTACGCTCGGTTGAATTATTCTAAGAAGCCCTTGGGGCCAAAAACCAAAAAGGAGAAGAGTGCCGAGTAAAAGCACAAAAGGAAGACGGCCCAGAAAGCCTGAAGGGTCATGAAGATTTTGCCATTCCCGGGTGAGCGGGCCGAAGAAAACTTTGCGCACGGCACGGAGCAGATAAACTGCGGTAAAAAGAATTCCAAAAACCGCTAAAACCGCCGGCCACCGATAAACTTTCCAGGCTCCTAAAAAGATTAAAAGCTCGGAAACAAAATTAGAAAATCCGGGAACCCCGGCGGAGGCCAAGGCCGTCATGACAAAACAAGTGCTGATAAAGGGGAGTTTTTTCGCGAGGCCGCCGAGATCAGACAATTGACGGGTGTGTGTTTTTTCGTAAACGTAGCCCACAAGCGCGAAGGCGGAAGCAGCCATGACGCCGTGAGAGAACATAAGAAAGACAGCTCCCGAAAGAGCCGTTTGGCCGGCTGTCGCGATTCCCAGAAGAACATAACCCATATGACTTACGCTGGAAAAACCGATTAAGAATTTCAGGTCTTTTTGGTCGATTGCCGCAAAAGCCGCATAAAGAATATTGATGGTTGCGAGGAGAGCAATCCACGGAAACCAAACCTGTGCCCCATCGGGAAAAAAAGTGAAAATGAGACGGATCATGAGATAAGGCCCCATTTTTTTTAAAACTCCCGCATGAAGCATACTGACGGCCGAAGGCGCCGCTGCGTAACCAATAGGTGACCAACTGTGAAAAGGCCAGAGTGAGGCGATTACGCCAAATCCAAAAAGGAGGAAGGGAACGATCCAGCGTTGGATCTCAAACGCAACGGCCTGGTGGCTCAAGGCTTCACGGATTGCGATCAGATCAAAAGTTTGAAGACCCGTGAGACCGTAAAGAGAGAGGATGCCGGCCAAAGCGAAAACGGCCCCCGTCGTGATGTAAACGGTGAGCTTCATGGAGGCATATTCTTTGTTCTGACTTCCCCAGATGCCAATCAAAGGGTACATTGGGATCACGGACATTTCATAAAAGAGATAGAGAAAGAAAAGATCGAGTGAAATAAAAACGCCGTAAATGCTTGCTACAAGGACGAGATAAAAAATCATGTATTCTTTCACCCGGTCTTTAATCCAAAAAGAGATGAAGGCCCCGCTTGTTGACACGAGTGCAAGAAGCAGGACAAGCGTGAGACTGATCCCGTCCACTCCAACTTGATAACTGATTCCGAGTTCGGGGAGCCAATCGCGGCGAAAAACAAAATGATAGCCGCCAGAACCCACGGGAAAGCGGAAAAGAAGAAAACAGGTGCCCGCGAGGCACAGACTCATGACCACTACCGTGACTTTTCTGAAGTAACCCAATTTTCTTTCAGGAATAAAAATAAACGAGACTGCCGTTAAAAGAGGAAGGAGCGGGAGAAAAAGAAGGATCAGTGTTTCCACAAAAAGACCCCGTAAACGAGCGCCGTAACGCCCAAAGAAAAAATAAAGGCATAAAATTGGACCTGTCCTGTTTGCAACTTGCGAAGGAAGTCTCCGGTCAGGCGCGTGACCCTTGCCGTTCCGTTGACCGCAAAATTGATGATGATGTAGCGTTCAAAAAGATCGCAGATTTTTGCAAAACCGTCCTGCCCATAGCGGATCAACACGTTATAAAATTCATCAATGTAGTATTTCTTTTCGAGGATTCTGCGGGGTTCTTTCAGAACTTCAGCTAGTTGCTCCACGGTCTTTGGCTGAAACAAGTAAAAATAAAGGGTAAAAAGAAGCCCCAAGACGCCCGCGCTTAAACCGAGAATCGTGACCAAAAACGGGGCATGAATTTCCTGGGTGACGGGAACAAATTCTTTGAGGGGAAGGAATCCTCCCACAAGGGCAAAAAGAGACAGGGCAAGTAAAGGCGCTTTCATTTTCCAGCCCGGCTCTTCCGCGCGTTTTTTTTGCGGAGCACTTCTCATAAAGGCCACGGCAAAAAGCCGTCCCATGTAAACTGCCGTAAGAAAAGCGGTCAGAAGAAGCAGGACGAAAATCGGGAAATTCTGGTGATAAGCCGTGGCGAGGATTTCTTCTTTTGTCCAAAATCCGCTCATCGGAAAAATTCCCGCCAAGGCTAACAATCCAACAAGGAAAGTCCAGCCGGTTACGGGCATTATCTTAAGAAGCCGAGACATTTTCCAAATATCTTGAGTATGAAGTGCATGGATGACGCTCCCCGCCCCCAGAAAAAGAAGTGCTTTGAAAAAGGCGTGGGTCGTAAGGTGCGCCATTCCCGCCTGCGGGTTGCCGAGGCCGAGTACGGCCACCATCATCCCGAGTTGGCTTAAGGTGGAATAGGCAAGAATACGTTTGATGTCGTTTTCTACGACGGCGATTGTGGCAGCGAAAAACGCCGTAAAGGTTCCAATACCCGCGATCACGGCAAGAACCAAAGGGCTTACGGAAAAAAGAAAAAAAAGCCGAGCGAGAAGAAAAACACCTGCCGCCACCATTGTTGCGGCGTGGATGAGGGCGCTTACAGGCGTCGGTCCTTCCATGGCATCCGGCAGCCAAACATGAAGGGGGAATTGGGCAGATTTTCCTACAACACCTAGAAAGATCAATAAACCTGCGGCCGTCAAAAGAGGCGGGGCTTCAGCCGGTCCTGCTTGGTGAATTCCTTTCAGCAAATTCTCAAGGGCCAAAAAATTAAACGTTCCCTCGCCTCCTGCTTGCAGCCAGCCGAAAATGAGGAGGATTCCTAAAAGGAATCCGACATCGCCGACCCGCGTCGTGAGAAAAGCTTTTTTTCCGGCATCGCTCGCCTCGGGTTTCTCAAACCAATGGCCGATGAGGAGGTAAGAGCTGAGACCCACCAATTCCCAGAAGATAAAAATCTGGATCAAATTGTTGGCGAGGATGATTCCCAGCATCGAAAAAACAAAAAAAGAAAGCGCCGCGAAATAGCGGGCATATCCTTTGTCGTGGGCCATGTATTCTTGGGAATAAAAAAAGATGAGCGTTCCCACTCCCGTGACGATGAGGAGCATGAGGAGGGTGAGGCCATTCAGGAGAAAACCGAATTCGATCGTAATTTGGGGGAGCACAACCCAGCCGATGGAAGATTCCGCAGATTCTTTCGGAATTCCTATCCGGATCAAGATAAGGAACGAGAGAACAAAGGAGAGAAAGACTGCCCCGGTGGCAAGCCAGCCTGCGAGACGCGGCCGGTTCAAAAAGAAAAAAAAGATCGCAGCCGCCGCGCAAAAAGGCAGCCAAAGAATCAACCCGACGGGGGTGATCATTTTTATCCTTTCAGGAATTCAATTTCTTTTGTATCAACAGAACCGGTTTTTCGGAAAAGAAGAATGGCCAGGGCCAGTCCTACCGTAACTTCCACCGCCGCGATGGTCATCCCGAAAAAGGCGAACACTTGACCGGTCAATTCGCCCCAGCGCGCACCGGCCGCAATGAAAGAAAGGTTGGCGCTATTTAAAAGGATCTCGATGGAAAGCAGGATTAAAAGAAGATTTTTTCGGGTGAAAAGCCCAAGGAGTCCGATAGAAAAAAGGATCGCACTTAAGATGAAATAAGGAGCAAAAGGCATCAGGTTTTCTCTGCCTTTTTGGGTGCCGCAAGCGCTACGGCTGCGAAGACGCCGATCAATAAAAGAAAAGAAACGAGTTCAAAGGGAAGAAGGTAACGAGTGAATAAAAGCATGCCGAGATTTTCCGGTGATCCTCCCGCTGGCGTGAGCGGGGTTTTTCCTAATGTGCCGGCCAGTAAAACAAGCAGAGCCAAAAAGGCAATCGAAACACCCACGCCGAGGCCCAGGAAGATTTTTTTTGATTCAAAAAAAGCGGGTTCTACGTCTCCCATACCCAGCAACATAATCACAAAAAGGAAGAGCACTAAAACCGCTCCCGCATAAACGATCAAATGAACCATCGCTACGAAATAGGCATGGAGTTGGAGAAAAAGAGCGGCCAGAGAAAACATGGTAAGGATGAGTGAAAGAAGAGCCCGTGTCGGCTTACGGAGAAGAACCACGCCGAGTGCACCCAAAACAGCCATAGCCGCGAAGGGATAAAAAAGAAAGGCCTCCATCAAAGAGAATCCGAGTCGACCGATTGGGTTAAGAAGAAGGCGTGATTTTTAAGGGTTTGGAAAAAACCCGATCCCACATGGAATCGGCGCGTTTCACCGGAAGGGAGACGGATTTCAAAACGCCCGCCCGGAGAAGAAGTAATATAAGCTGTGTGATTCGCGAGAATCCCGACAAAGCCGTCTTCTGCCGGCACTTCGGCGTGGACCACCTGATCGGAAAAAAACCGGCCGCGGGGGGTCAGGATTTCCAGCTGAAAGGTGTTCATGCCTTTACGCCGAGTTTTTCCGCTTCTTCCAAAACTTCATCCACGGTTCCCATCATATAAAAGGCCTGTTCGGGAATGTGATCGAGCTCTCCGGAGACGATGCGCTTGAAGCTCTGGATCGTGTCCTTTAATTTGACGTACTTTCCCTTGCGTCCGGTGAAGACTTCGGCCACGGAAAAGGGTTGGGAAAAAAACTTTTCAATCTTGCGGGCGCGCGTGACAGTGAGTCGGTCCTCTGGGGAGAGTTCATTGATTCCGAGAATCGCGATGATGTCACGCAGATCCTTGTAACGCTGAAGAATGCGCTGGACCTCGCGGGCTACACTGTAATGTTCTTCGCCGACGACTCGGGGATCGAGCATTCGCGAAGTGGAGGTGAGCGGATCGACGGCCGGATAAATCCCGAGTTCCGCAATTTGACGCGAAAGAACCGTGACGCCGTCCAGATGGGCGAAGGTGGTGGCAGGCGCCGGGTCCGTGAGATCGTCTGCCGGAACATAAATCGCCTGCACGGAAGTAATGGAGCCTGATTTGGTCGAAGCAATCCGTTCCTGAAGTGCGGCCATCTCCGTCGCAAGATTGGGCTGATAGCCTACTGCGGAAGGCATCCGGCCCAGGAGCGCCGAGACTTCAGAACCGGCCTGCACAAAACGGAAAATATTATCCACGAAAAGAAGAACGTCTTGATGGGTTTCGTCGCGGAAATATTCAGCCATGGTAAGGGCCGAGAGAGCAACGCGAAGCCGGGAGCCGGGCGGCTCATTCATCTGACCGAAGACAAGAGCCGTTTTTTTCACGACACCGGACTCATTCAATTCAAGCCAGAGATCGTTTCCTTCCCGGGTTCTTTCACCGACGCCGGCAAAAACGGAGACGCCGCCGTGTTCGGTGGCAATATTATGGATCAGCTCCATCACGATGACGGTTTTTCCAACACCGGCACCGCCGAAAAGGCCCACTTTTCCGCCTTTCGGATAAGGAGCGAGCAGGTCGATGACTTTGATTCCGGTTTCAAAAATCGTATTGACGGGTAAAACTTGGTCAAATCCCGGCGGGGTGCGATGAATCGGCCATCTTTTCTTCGGGTCTTTCACATTTCCTTTTTCATCGATCGGCTCTCCCAGAAGATTGAAGATCCGCCCGAGCGTCTGGTCGCCGACCGGAACGCTGATCGGAGCGCCCGTGTCCCTCACTTTCATCCCGCGCACGAGTCCGTCGGTCGAAGCCATCGCGATCGTCCGGACCATATTATCGCCGATATGCTGGGCCACTTCCAAGGTGAGGGTTTTTTTCTCATCAGCCAGATCCACGATCAGCGCGTTATAGATGAGAGGTAATTCTTCGGGCGCGAATTGGACGTCGACAGTCGGGCCGATCACTTGAACAATTTTTCCGGTACTCATAAAAATTGACTCCTTTATTTAAGTTTGAGCGCGCGCGAGCCGCTCACAATTTCGATAATTTCTTTGGTAATGGAGGCCTGCCGGGCTTTATTTCGCTGAAGCGTGAGTTCTTCAATCATTTCTTTGGCATTCTGCGTAGCCTGGCGCATGGCGCTCATGCGGGCAATTTGTTCTGTGAGAAGCGCATGATAGAAAATGAATCGCAGCCGGGCTTCAAAAAAAGCAGGGAGGAGACGGTTGAGAACCGTCACATTGTCCGGTTCCACCAAATAGGGAACCGAGGTATCGGGAGAAGCGGATTGGGATGAAATCGGAAGAATTTTTTCCACCCTCGGTTCATATCGCGACAAATTTTCCATGTGCGTATAGGCTGCATGAACTTCCGTCACGTCCCCTGCCATAAATGCCTTCTCTAAACTTTGGCGCATCCCTTCCAGGACTTTATCCGCCCGGCTCACGCGAAGATCCGAAAAAAGGCCCAGCGTGTGTCCGCCTCTTTTATGAAAGGCATTGGCGCCGTGTTTTCCGACAAAAAGGAGCGAGATCTTTTTATCGGTATTTTGCTTGAGCCATTGCCGGGCCGCTTCTTCGATCACACCGTTATAAGTCCCGCAAAGGCCGGTGTCGGAGGTGAAAACAATCAGCGCAACTTTTTTGGGTTCAGCGGATTTTTCAACCGCAGCATTTTTTTCGAGAAAAGGATGGGTGTATCCGGCCGGAAGCATTCCCGAAATCCGGCCGAGAAGCTCTTCTAATTTTTCCGTGTAAGGCCGGGCCGATTCAAGGAAGTCCTGAAAACGTCTGAGCTTGGCCGCAGCGACCATCTCCATCGCGCGCGTGATTTTCTGGGTGTTTTCAACACTCCGAATGCGCCGCCTAATTTGTCGGAGGGAGGCGACGCTGCTCACTTTTCCTGCTTGAACTCTTCTTTAAACTGGCGGATCGCGTCTTTTAACTTCTGTTTGAGCACGTCATCCAGCGCCCTTTTGGTGGCGATTTCATGTTCCAGGGCCGCATATTTTTTATCGAGATAGGCGAGAAGCCCTTTCTCAAAGGCCTTCACCCGATTGAGAGGAAGGTCATCCAGGAAACCTTCGTTGCCGGCCAAGATAATGATGACCTGGCGCGCAAAGGGGACGGGATCAAGGATGTCCTGCTTCAGAATTTCCGTCATTCGTTCCCCGCGGGTGAGCTGTTCTTGCGTGGCTTTATCGAGTTCGGTGGAAAGCTGGGCAAAGGCGGCCAGTTCACGGTATTGCGCGAGCGCGAGACGAAGCGATCCTGCCACTTGCTTCATCGCTTTGGTTTGCGCATTTCCTCCGACGCGGGAAACAGAAAGCCCTACGTTGATGGCCGGCCGGATACCCGCATAAAAAAGATCGCTTTCCAGATAAATTTGCCCGTCCGTAATAGAAATAACGTTGGTCGGGATGTAAGCCGAGATGTCTCCCAGTTGGGTTTCGATGATGGGGAGTGCGGTCAGAGACCCTCCCCCCAAATCTTCGCGCAACTTGGCGGCCCGCTCGAGAAGTCTCGAATGCAAATAAAACACGTCTCCGGGATAGGCTTCACGGCCCGGCGGTCTTTGGAGGAGAAGGGAGAGTTGGCGATAAGCTTGGGCGTGTTTTGAAAGATCATCATACATCACAAGGGCATGGCCCTTGTTGTTCAGGTATTCTTCGCCGATGGCACAGCCCGCATAGGGGGCAATAAATTGCAGGGGAGCCGGATCTTCCGCCGAAGCGACGACAATCGTGGTGTATTCCATGGCTTCGTATTTTTCAAGGGTCTGAACAAGCGCAACAATACTTGAAAGTTTTTGCCCGATGGCGACATAAATGCAGAAAACCCCGGTTCCTTTTTGATTGATAATCGTGTCGATCAAAATCGCCGTCTTTCCGGTTTGACGGTCCCCAATGATCAGTTCTCGTTGGCCTCGTCCGATCGGAATCATGGCATCGATCGCTTTGATCCCCGTCTGAAGAGGTTCTTTCACGGGTTGACGTCGGATGACATTAGGCGGAATCGATTCAAGGGGACGAAAGCGCTCGGTCACGATCGGTCCTTTGCCGTCGAGAGGTTTTCCAAGCGGATCGACTACGCGGCCGAGAAGGGCTTTTCCCACCGGTGTCTGGAGGATTTTGCCGGTGCGCTTAACCACATCGCCTTCTTTAATGCCGGTGTCCGATCCAAAAATCACAATTCCCACATTATCCTGCTCCAAATTAAAAACGGCGCCTTGAACTTCATTGGGGAATTCCACCAGTTCGCCCGCCATGACGGCTTCGAGCCCGTAGACGCGGGCAATGCCGTCGCCCACCTGGAGGACGTAGCCTACGGACTCCATACGGAGTTTCTTTTCGTATTTTTGGATTTCTTTTTGAATGGCGTGCGTGACTTCTTCAGGTTTCAGCATAAATTTAAGGATTTAATAGTTTTTGTTTGAGTTCGTGAAGCGCCGTCCGGAAACTTCCGTCAATTTGAGTCCCTTCAAAATCCAGAACCATTCCGCCCAGAATCTCCGGGTGAACTTCGGTTTCCAAAAGGATGTCTTTTTTTAATTTCTTTTCAAGCGCCCGCCGTAGCTTGTCCTGCATTTTTTCATTTAACGAAACGGTTGTTTGGACACGAACCCGTTGGATTCCTTTTTTGTTCTCATAAAATTTGTGAAACTCTTCCCGGATGAGTGAAAAATCCTGAAACCTTCTTTTTTTGATCAGGACTTTAAGGAAGTTCAGAAGAAGGCTCGACGTCTTTTGCGGAAGAATTTTCTCGAGAAAATCTTCCTTCTCTTCGCGGGCAATGGTGGTATTCATCAACAGATACGAAATCTCCGGATGTTTCTGGGTGAGTTCAGCCGTTTCTCCCAATTCTTTCATGATTTCTTCAAGCCGGCCCTCTGCCTCGGCAAGCCCGAAGAGTGCCGCTGCGTAGCGTTTTCCAAGACGGTGATCTTTCATGACCGGCCTTCCAACTCCTCAATCATTTCGAGGATTTTTTCACGGTGTTTGTCATCCGTCATTTTTTCGTGAAGGAGTTTTTCGGTAGCCAAGAGCGTCAGGTTGGCGATCTCGCGGCGCAGTTCCACGCGTGCCTTCGCGATTTCCAGACTCAAATTTTCCTTTGTTTGAGTGAGCGCGTCTTTCGCATCTTCGCGTGCCTTTTCCTGAATTTCTCGGGAAATTTGTCTCCCTTCATCAATGGCCGATTGGAGTTTCGCGCGGGCCTCTTCCTCGATCTTCTCAACCCGGCGCTCGTAATCGGAGCGGAGATTCTCGATTTCCTTTTTCTGGGAATCGATTTGGCGGAAGGCCTCTTCAATGCGCGAACGCCGGGCCTCCAGCATGCCGAGGACCGGTTTCCAGAAAACTTTTTTCAGAACCCAGACGAGGATGAGGAATCCGAGCGCCTGGGTGAGAATCTCTTGAAGGGAAAGGCTCAAGGCCGATTAACCGCCGATTTTTCCCTGCAGGATGAGGACCGTCAATAGCGCATAAATCGTGAGCGCTTCAATAAAGGCGCAGCCGATGATCATTCCGGTTTGAATCCGGCCGGCGGCTTCAGGCTGACGTCCCATGGCTTCCATGGCGGCCGAGACGGCGCGCGAGAGGCCCAGTGCGGATCCAAACGCGGCGATGGCCACAGCGAGAGGAAGGGTCCAAGAAAGTGCGGTTTGAAAAGGCATTGTTATCCTCCTGTTTTAATTAATGACCGTGCTCCTCATGCGGGAGCATCAGTGAAATGTAAATGGTGCTCAACAAAGCAAAGACCACTGCCTGAATCGTCCCCGTGAGAAGCGCCAGCATCAGAAAAGGAAACTGAAGCGGCAGTCCCACGGGCAAATGAAAAAAGGCCAAGGCGCCAATCCCGAGCGCCACAAACGCTGCTATAAGCGAATCTTCCCCGAGAATATTTCCAAAAAGTCGAAGCGAGAGGCTCAGGGGTTTGATGAATTCCTGCAAAACATGAAGCGGAAAATTAAGCGGCACCATGATCCAACCCACAACATCCCGTGGGCTTCCCATCAAGTGATCCACGTAACCTAAAATCCCGTTTTCCCGCAGGCCTGTCCATTGGACGTAGAAAAAAACCGAAACCGCTAACGCCACGGTCGTATTGAGGCTCGAAGTGGGGGATTTCATTCCGGGAACAATTCCGATGAGATTCTGACAAAGAATATAGAGAAAAAGAGTGCCGATGAAAGGGACAAATTTTTTCCCCCGGTCCCCCAGAATGTCCGTAACAAAATTTTCCAATTTTTCTACGACGGTTTCGAGAAAATTTTGAAAAGGGCCTGGGATTTCATTTTTTTTGCGGGTTCCCAGCAAGGCGACCAAAACGAGGCCGAAGGCGACGATCCAGGAGAAGACAACATTTTCCCAATGGTGGAGGAAATCCGCCCACGGTGCGCCGTGCCATCTTTCGGAAATGAGAGTGATCCAATTGGCGAGTTCTTTGAGACCTTCTTGGGCTTTTTCCGTATGTGCTGTGGTGTGATGAACTGCTTCAGCTGGCATCAAACAATCAATCCTTCTCGGTTTCTTTAATCCAAGTTTGAATAACCGAAATGACCTGTTTTAAACTCGCCGCAAATCCCAACAAACTCACAATTACCGTACCCCAGGGAGTCAGACCAAAGCGTTTATCTACCCATTGGCCGATCCAATAGCCCACGAGGGGGCCGGCCGCGAGAATCATAGGGATTGTGGTGACAACCCCGATTTGTCGGACGAGCTTTCCGTAAGACAAAATTTTCACTTCTAACTTCTGGGAAGGAAAAGAGTTAGAGAAACTTAAGAGAAAGATATTATGGGAAAATTCCTTAGAAAAGTCAAGCGCTTATCGCGGCATCAAAGGAATTTGAAGGTGGATGAGGAAAAGGGCAATGACGATCGTGATCGTTGAGACGACAAAGCCGGGTTTTAACCATTCCATGAACTTGATATTGAGTCCGTATTCTTTCTCGAGCATTCCCATGGCCACGATGTTGGCGGTACTTCCGATTACGGTCAGGTTTCCATAAAGCGTGCCGCCGAAAAGCATTCCCCACCAAAAAGGAAAGGCGTAAATCCCGGCTTTTTGGATCTCCAAAAGAATGGGAATGAAGGTTGCCACCGCAAGAACGTTGTCCATAAAACCGGTCAAAAGACTGATGGCGGAAGTAAAGACGATCAAAAGGGTGGTGGGATTGTGATGTCCCAGAGAAAGCATCGATTCAGCAATCCGTTCCGTGACGCCCACATATTTAAGCGTCCCCACAGATGCAAAAAGTGACATGAAAAAAGCCAAGGTCCACCAGTCGACCCGTCGCATAAAAAATTCCCGCGCTGTCCCATGATTGAGCAGAATAACAATAGCCCCCGCACCTAGAGAAGTGGCGAGGAGCATGGAATTTTTTTGTAGACCCAGAAATTTTTCCAAATGAGCGTGAAGCACCAGAAAAAGCACCGTTCCCAGAAAAAGAAACCAACAGAGCTGGATATCGCTTTTTTTGTGGGATACGTGTTTGGCTTCATCCAGTTCTTTTTTCTCCGCCTTCATTTTTTGGTCCAGTTCCCGGATGCTTTTTCCGAAAAGAAGGAAGCATAAAAAAATGGTTACGATCAATGTGAAGAGCGAAATCGGAGAAGCCCACCGAAGAAAATCGGCGACTGTTAAATGAGCCCTCATGGCGATCATAACGCCGATGGGATTGCCTACCGCGGTGGCGGAGCTCCCGATGTTGGTGGTGAAAACCAGCATTAGGAGAAAAGGGATAGGATTTACTTTGTAACGTTTCGTCAGGTGAAACATTGTCGACATCATGAAAAGAATAGAAGTAACCTCATCAACCAACGCGGCAAAAAGCGTGGCGAGACTCATTAAGACCGTCATCAAAAGATAAGCATGGTGTCCGATCCGATCTACGACCCGAGCGATCAAGTATTCAAAAAAGTGTTTTTCTTCCAGGAATCCGATCAGGGTCATCATTCCAACGAGGAAAAGAATAATATCGAGGCCTGCAAATTCAATCACATGGGGGATATCCAGCAAGTTCGATGCGAGAAGAACCGCAATCCCGCCGAAGGCAAACGTGAGCCGGAATTGCCAGTAGAAAAGCGTTCCGCAGATGACGGTTAGGAAGACAAGCGTTGAAATAATTTGCTGGGTCGTAAAGTGTTGGAAAGAAAGAAAAATGGTGGTTCCGATCAGAATCCCAAGAAAATAAAGCGGCTTTTTAAAATCCACTTTGCCTTCCCTCCTAATTTTTTATAGATTAAGTTTTGACTTCAGTTCCGTCGTCTAAGACAACGCTTTCCAGGCTCACGGAAACCTTCACGCCGCCTTTCGAAACAGCCTGGCTCAATTTTTCAAATTCAGCGGGATCTTTGAAATTGGGCTTAATCCACTCCAGACGGGACTCTGCCACAAGACCCGCCGGGATAGAAGTAACATCTCTCATATTAATGCTTAATAGGATTTGCTCCTTATCCCCGAGAGAAAAAGCGTAGCTTATTTCTTTGATCCCACGATCCGATTTATTTTTGAAAACAAGAGAGACGTTTATTTTTTCATTGACCATCCCCACATGAGAATCAACCAGCTCGATCACTTCGCCGATCTTTTTTGAAGAGGAAGGCTCTGGGGGAAGGGCTGCCGAGGTTGCAGCCTCCGTAGGTTGTCCCGTTTTGGAAGGAGCACTTAGAAAAGAAAAGAGGGTAAATCCCACCATGGCCAAGCCCACCAGGATAATCCAAGCTGCCCATCCGGAAATTTTTCGTCCCGTGAGATTTTCGAGCGATGACGCTACCGGGGCAAGGATTCCGGCCGCACCGGTCAAGATAATGAGCCAAAGGAATTTATAAGCAGCCACCATGGAAAGACCGGTTGCATTGAGGGCCTTGGGCATGCCGGTGGTAAAATAAACGAACAATTCAAAAAGGCAAACGACGAAAGCAACTCCTAAAATTTGAAAAGCAGTTTTGTTTGTCATGGATTAATCCGCCTCATAGTGTTCGGTGGAGCGAAGGTCATAGACCATGATGATAAGGTCATGGCTTTCTCCTTTTAAATCTTTAACGTGTTGGGGAAGAACGGCCATATTGACGAACCCCAGTTTCTCAAAAATATCGATTTGTCTTGTTTGCTCCGCCATGAATTCCGCATCCAGCTTTACCAGCCCGATATCCAGAGCAATTTGAATCAGCTCAGTCAACAGAAGCCGGCCGATTCCTTTACCGCGGTATTGCGGGTGAATGACCGCACGGACCGTGCCGATGTGGCTTTTCCAACCACGCTTTTCCTGGTGGAGGGTCGCATCTCCGATGATCTTGCCTTCCAGATCGGCGAGCAAAGGCAAGGTGACTTCATAATCTAAAGTTTCACTCCAATGCTTGATGACGCGGGGATCTTTTACGTTATCGCGCAGGTAAAGCAAATCTTCGTCGGGGAAGGAACTGAAGAATTGGCTAAGGGCCGCTTCATCCTGTGGGATGAAAGGGCGGATCATGACCCTTTTTCCGTCTTCCAGCTTAGTCTGTTTGGGAAACCGCTCTTCGAGAGTGTCCTCAAGCATGAGGGCTATAGTTTATAGGATGAGGGCGCGCTCGACAAACTGAATAAAAGGGCCGGGAAAAATGCCAATCGCAAGGATACCGGCCAAGGCAAGCACCACTGCAATCAAAAGGGAAAGGGGATGAGTGAGAGGTTCACGGTTTGAAGCGGGGACAAGATACATGAGCCGCACGACTTTGAAATAATAGAAGGCCGCAACCGCACTATTTAACGCGGCAACAACCGCCAGCGTGAAAAATCGTCCCTGGATTGCGCTTGAGAACACATAAAATTTGGCCACGAAGCCGGCGAGGGGTGGGATCCCTGCGAGCGAAAGAAGAAAAAGGGTCAGTGCGAAAGCCAAAAAGGGGGAACGTTCCGAGAGGCCGGCGTAAGAATCAATTTCATCCGTTCCAAAATGATTGGAAACCATGATGACGCAAAGAAACGCTCCTAAATTGGTGAAGGCATAAGCCGCGAGATAAATTAAAACTCCGGCCAGGCCGATTTGATTGGAAACGGCGAGACCCATTAAAATATACCCCGCCTGCGCGATTGAAGAATAACCCAAAAGTCTTTTGATGTTTGTCTGCGAAATAGCGACCACGTTTCCGATCGTCATCGTCAACATCGAAAGCGCCGCCAAAAGAAATCCCCATTTGCTGTGAAGATTCAGAAAACTGGTTTGTAAAACACGGAGAAAAATAGCAAAACCCAAAGCCTTTGGCCCGACGGTAAGAAAGGCAGTCACCGGGGTCGGCGCGCCTTCATAGACATCCGGCGCCCACATGTGAAAGGGCGCCATGGAAATTTTGAATCCGAGACCCACCATAATGAGAAGCAGGGAAGCAAACACCAATTCCGGAGAGGCCACACCCTGGGCGAGTTTCATTTGGATCAAATTGAGGTCGATTTCCCCCGTCATTCCGAAAAGAAGCGACATTCCGAAGAGCATGATGCCGGAGGAGGTGCTTCCGAAAAGAAGGTATTTGAGAGCCGCCTCTTTTGAGCGCGAACTTTTCTTGAGAAATCCCACGAGGAGGTATGAAAGGATGGAGACAAATTCGATAGAGAGAAAAATCATCAAAAGATTATTGGAAGATCCCATGAGGATGAGGCCGAAGGCAAGAAAGAGGAAGAAA
>OBEQ011019727.1_pt1 | contig 123953 bp, 113 predicted proteins | sample 1670901 | NCBI WGS metagenome assembly OBEQ01 (sample SAMEA104232315, study PRJEB22302) | groundwater metagenome | biome: forest; feature: aquifer; material: groundwater | place: USA | collected 2011-08-07 | depth 5.4 m
CTCGACGACCTCCACGCCGCCGTGCTCCGCGTCAAACTGCAGCACGTGGATCGCTGGAACCAGAGACGCCGCACTCTTGCGGAAATCTATGCTACCAGTCTCGCCGGCGCGCCCCTCGCTTTGCCCTTCACGCCCGCCGGGTATCAGCACGTCTATCATCTCTACGTGATCGAGTGCCGGAATCGCGACGCCTTGCAGGCCCATCTCGCTTCGCAGGGCATCACCGCTCTGACTCACTATCCCATCGCCATTCATCAGCAGGAGGGATTCCCGTGGGGACGTCCGGCTCGCGTTCCTTCGCTGCCGGTTACGGAAAACTCCGCGGCGAGCGTTCTTTCGCTTCCGATGTATCCGGAGCTCACCGACCAAGAAGTCGAGCGCGTCGTCGGGGAGGTTTTAAACTGGACGGCGAACCACCGGGCACTCAGCAAGGTCGCAAGTTGAGCTGCTTCCGATGAGTGCGCCGCGAAGATATACGGTTGCAATTTGCGGGACCGGAAAACGCGGCAGGGTGCACGCCGAATTTTTCCATAAGGACGCCCGCTTCGAGGTGGTCGCGGTTTGCGGGCGGGACCCGCAACGCCTGGAAGCTGCCGCCTTGCTCGCAGGGAATCCTGAAAAATATCACGACCCGGCGGAGATGTTGCGCGAGACACGGCCGGATGTTTTCTGTTTCTGCACGCCGCCCTCGGTGCGGCTCCCCCTGATTCGACTGGGCGTCGAGCACGCCGCGAAGCTGATTGCCTATGAAAAACCGATGGCCACTTCGTTCAATGAAGCGGCGGAGATTACCGAGCTCTGCCGCAATGCCGGCGTGAAGACCGTCGTCTCCCACCAGCTTAAGTACGGCGAGCATTTTCAAAAGGTGAAGGAACTGATTGCCAGTGGCGCGCTCGGCCGCATCCAGACGGTTTACGGGACGACGCTTGGCTGGCTGCTCCAGATGGGCACGCACGTGGTGGATTACTGCCGCTATTTTAACGGCGAGGCCGAAGCGGAATGGGTGTTTGGCCAGGTGACCGGCAGCGAAAAATTGACGGATTCGCATCCTTCTCCCCATTTCGCCTTGGGTGAAATCCAGTTTTCCAACGGCGTGCGCGGCATCGTGGAAATCGGAAGCCTCGCCCAGGATGTTCCCGAGGTGGAATATTTCTGGCACAAGGTGCGCATCGGCGCGCAGGGCACAGAAGGTTTTGCCGAAGCCTTGATTGGCGGTGGATGGCGCGCGGTGACTCGCCATTCCGGTGGCGTCGTCTCCGGCCCCGGCTCCTGGAACGCTCAACACGATCAGCCTCTCTACATTCGCGATATTGCTTTGTGGCTGGATGACGAGAAGCGCGTGCACCCCTGCAATGGGGAAAGCGCTTTCAAGGGGTTCGAGATCTTGATGGCCATTTGCCGCTCCGCAATCGAGCGCCGCAAGATTTCGATTCCCCTCGACCGCAGCGAGCCCGAAATCCAGAGACTTGCTCGCGTCCTCACGGACGGCCAAGCCGCCGCCGTCCGTTTACGGAATTAGTGCCTATGCTTCTGCTCGCATACATGCCCACGCTTACTGGCTCTTTCCCCTCCTCAGGGCTATAATTTCGCAAACTGATGCCGCTCTCCTCGGGCACAAAGCTCGGACCTTATGAGATTCAGACGCCCTTGGGCGCGGGCGGTATGGGAGAGGTGTACCGGGGACGGGACACGCGCCTCGACCGCACCGTCGCGATCAAGGTCCTGCCGCGGCACTTTTCTGATAATCCCTCTTTCCGCCAACGCTTCGAGCGGGAGGCGCGGGCGATTTCTAGCCTGAATCATCCGCACATCTGCACGCTGCACGATGTCGGGGAGCACGATGGCGTCTCGTTTCTCGTTCTCGAATATCTGGAAGGGGAGACGTTGGCCGCGCGGCTGGAGCGCGGACCGCTTCCGACGGGGCAGCTCTTGCGCTATGGACAAGAGATCGCGGATGCCCTCGATAAAGCCCATCGCCAGGGCGTGATTCATCGCGACCTGAAGCCGGGAAACGTCATGCTGACCAAGTCCGGCGCCAAGCTCATGGATTTCGGTCTGGCCAAGCCGGCGGAGCAGAGCGTGCTGGCAGCGGCTACGGCGGCGACCACGCTGGAGAAGATGACGATAGAGAACAAGCCGCTGACGGGCGAAGGTACCATTGTCGGCACCTTCCAGTACATGGCGCCCGAACAACTGGAGGGCAACGAAGCGGACGCGCGAACCGACATCTTCGCTCTAGGGGCCGTGCTGTACGAGATGGCGACGGGGCAGCGGGCGTTCGCTGGCAAGACGCAGGCCAGCGTGATTGCGGCCATCCTTGCGTCTGAGCCGAAGCCGATCACTGAACTGCAGCCCATGGCACCGCCGGCGCTGGAGCACGTCGTCAAGAGCTGCCTGGCCAAGGATCCGGACGACCGCTGGCAGAGCGCGCACGACGTGGCCCGCGAACTCGCCTGGATTGCCCAGGGCAGCGGCACGGCTACGATCGCAGCAGCATCTGGTGCGCACAAACGCAATCGTGAGCGCCTAGCATGGGCTTGCGCAGCCGTGTTTGCTTCGGTGGCTTTGCTTCTCAGTTTCCAGTATTTGCGTCCGGCTCGGAGTGAACCGCAATCTCTGCACGCTGCAATTGTGTCGCCTCCCAACACCACCTTCCACTTGAACGGGGACGACGGCGCGCCAATGGCACTCTCGCCGGACGGCACCCGCATCGCGTTTGGCGCGAGCGGCAGGCTTTGGGTGGAGTCGCTCGAGACCGGCGCTTTCGTTTCTCTTCCTGCCACCGAAGGTGCGCACTTTCCTTTCTGGTCGCCGGATGGCCTCCTTCTCGCCTTCTTCGCCGATGGAAAACTCAAGAAGACGGACGCGTCGGGCGGCCCTATCTCCGTTGTGTGCGATGCTCCCAATCCCCGTGGCGGAACATGGGGATCGAGCGGCGTGATTGTCTTCACGCCCAATGTGCGTACAGGCTTATACCGCGTACCAGCGTCTGGGGGGACGGCCACGCTGGTGACCAAAGTGGATGACTCGCAGCATACCAGCCACCGCTGGCCTCATTTTCTCCCCGATGGCCGCCACGTGGTCTATGTTGCTGTGAATCATGCCTATCCCGCGTCCGACCGTGCGGGAGTCTCCCTCACAAGCCTCGAGGGCGCGGCTCCCCTCCGCCTATTTCAAGGCTTTGACAGCCCCGTTTACGCCTCCGGCTATCTGCTCTACGTTCGCGAAGCCAGCCTGATGGCCCAGCGCTTCGACCCGGAGAAGCTCCAGCTTACCGGCGAGCCCCTGCGCGTTGCCGACGGCGTGAACTACGATTCCGGCATCTGGCGAGGCGTCACCACCGCTTCCGAAAACGGACGCATCTGTTTCCAGCCTGCCCAGGAAGGGATTGGCGGGCAGCTCAACTGGGTCAACCGCTTCGGGCAGACACTGCGCACCATCGGGGAGCGCAGCAATAGCTTTTGGCTGCGGCTTTCGCCCGATGGCAAGCGGCTGGCTATTGTAAGTGGTGATCCCAACAATGATATCTGGATTTACGAGCTCGGCCGCGACATCAAAGTCCGCGCCACTTTCGCGGCTCAGGTCAACTCGCTTCCCGTCTGGTCACCCGATGGCAACTCGCTTGCCTATACGGCGCTCACCGGCACCTCGAGTTTCTCCTTGCTGCTCAAGCAGGCGGACGCTCCCGGGAACGGCCGCACTGTGTTGGACATCCAAGAGGGCTTTTACCCCACCGATTGGTCGCCGGACGGAAAATATCTGCTCTATGAAAGAGGAAACATCGCCGAGACTCACGTTTGGGCGTTTCCGCTTGGCGCTGAAAGAAAGCCCCTTCCCATCGCCAATACGCCTTTCTGGGAACAGAGCGGCACGTTCTCTCCCGACGGTCGCTGGGTCGCCTTCGCTTCCCGCGAATCAGGCCGCGTAGAGGTTTACGTCACGCCATTCCCTGCCGCCGGTGTGAAGTGGCAGATTTCCTCCAAAGGAGGGAGCCAGCCACGCTGGCGCCGCGACGGCAAAGAGCTGTTCTATGTTTCTCCCGATGGCGAACTCATGGCCGCCCAGGTGAATGGAACGGGCGGGCGCTTTCAGGTGCAAGAAGTGAAGTCACTGTTTCGCGTCAACCTCTTCACTGGGCCGCGCAGCGGCTATCCCGCCTTTGATGCCAGCGCTGACGGCCAACACTTCCTCCTCAATCGGGCCAGCGAAGTGCAATCTGCCCCGATCACCCTGTTGGTAAACTGGACCGCGCACTTGAAGAAATGACGCCTGCTCCAAGAACAAAACTCGGGCCGCGCGCGTTACAACTTCACGGATGCCGAAACCGTTCCCTCTGGCCATAAACTGCCAAAACAACCTCTCGACACGATCCCGCTTAGCCGAATTTCAGCAATCATCGCGGCTGTTGCAAATCTGCATCCTGCCCTCACCCGGAACGACGAAAAAAATGCGCCAAACGCGCAATCGCTGGCCGCAACTTGTGCTAGCCTGAACTGCAAACTGGGCGAGCAGCTTCTTGGCTTTGCTCCAGACTCCTTCACGAGGAACTGATGTCTGCGCTCGCGAATCCGGTGTTTCCACGGACCGACCCTGCCTTCAGGCCGGCCGGTTCTGCGCCCAAACGCATAAGTCCTTTGGAATGCATGGATACGAAAAACGCGCCCGCAACCCTTTTAGATTCCACTGATACAAATTCATTGGACTTAAAGTCCTTTAGATTCCACTGTTACAAAAAACACCCGGGGGTACCCCCCTCCTTTACCTCCTGCTGCCTCCCTGCCTCGTCGGTTTTTCTTTTCGCTGGGCTACTCGACCTTCAGGACAACCTTGCCGGTGTTTTGCCGGGAGTGGATGTAGCGGTGAGCTTCGGCGGCGGCCTGGAGCGGAAACGTTTTGCCGATGACCGGCTTGACCTGCCCGGCGGCGTACATCCGGAAAATCTCTTCGAGCTGGGTGCGCAGCAGTCCCTCGTGCCCTTTCATCCGTCCCAGGTGCACGCCGATGACGGAGATGTTGTCGCGCATCAGCCGCAGCGGGTTGAACCGCGGCATCCCGGCGAGAGCGCGCAGCCCGCGCCACAGGTTGCTTGGCGAGGTGCGCGAGGCGCCTTGCGGCCCGGCGGCGGCCGAAAAGCCGTACACCACCAGTCGTCCGGTCGGCCCCAGGCACGCATAGCTTCTCGCAAACGACTTCCCGCCGATGGGGTCCATCACCATCTCGATGCCATCGGGCGCGATGCGCCGCACGGCCTGGACGAAGTCTTCGCGGCTGTAATCAATCGGATGGTCCACGCCGATCTGCCGCAGCAGCTCCTGCTTGGAGGGCCCGGCCGTGCCGAACACGACCAGTTGCCGGGCGCGCGCCAACTGCACCGCGGCGATGCCCACGCCGCCCGCCGCGCCGTGGACCAGGATGCGCTCGCCGGGCTGCAGATTGCCCATGTGAAACATCGAGTGATAAGCGGTCAGGTAGTTGACGGGAATCGCCGCGGCGTCTTCGAGCGGCACGCCCTCGGGCACGCGGAAGACGTGCTGCGCCGGGACGGCTACGCGCTCGGCATAGGCGCTGAAGGTAGCCAGCGCGGCCACCGCGGCGCCTTTCTGGAGATGAGCGGTGGGACCCGAGAGGCCAGACGGGACAGACTCGACGATGCCGGAGACTTCCATGCCGGGGATGAATGGCGGGCGCGGCGTCCCGGGATAGAGTCCCATGCGCTGGAGCAAGTCGGCGAAGTTGATGCCCACGGCCTTGACGCGGATGAGCACATCGCCCGGGCCGGGCTGCGGGTCTGCCACCTCGCGCCACTCGAAAACTTCTGGAAGCCCATACCGCCGGACGACCATCGCGCGCATCTAATTCTCCCGGGCCGCCGGTGCGCTGCCGAAAACCGCGTGCCGGACGATCCCCGCACCGCTCTCCCCGCCAGCCGCGGTGCCTTCGCTTGCCGGCGGGTGGCCCATCCTAGCACAGCCGCGGGGGCGGCCTGTTTACCCCTTGTTTTTCGGCGCGGGGGAAGCGTTTGTGGTTTACCTGTGAATTGGCATAAACTGATTGACTTTGCTTGACCGATGAGACTTCCACTGAGAACGCCCAACCGAATTCGCCGCAGCGCCGGCAGAGTGTTGATGCTGGCGCTGATCGGCCTGGGCATGGCGGCGCTGGCGCGAAGCCCGGCAGCGGAGGGCTCCTCGCCGCAGAAGCCCCCGGACTCGCCTGTGCTGGCGGCGCTGGCGGCGGAGCTAAACCGCTCCATGGCCGTGCTGGGCAAGGCCGACCCGCCGGCCTACTTCATCGGCTATATTGTGACCGAAATGCAGCGCGCCGAGGTGATGGGGTCGAATGGCGCCCTGCTCAGTAGCCACGAGGCGCGCGCGCGCTGGCTCGAAGTGCAGGTGCGCACGGGCAGCTACGAGCTGGACGACACCCGCAAGGTGGGCGACCGCCAGCCGTCGTTTTCGGCCAGCCCCGGCGCGTCGGTGCCCCTCGAGGACGATGCGGCGGTGCTGCGCCGGGCCATCTGGCTCGAGACCGACCGGCAATACCGCGCCGCGGCTGAGGCGCTGATCAAGATCAAGACGGGCAAGGAAGTGAAGGTGCAGACCGCCGAAGGCCAGGCGCCCGATTTTTCCCGCGAGCAGCCGCAGGTCTCCTACAGCCCGCGAGCGTCGTTCACGCTGGATCGCCGCCCCTGGGAAGAGAAGGTTCGGCTCTATACCCGCGCCTTCCGCAGCTCCCCGACCGTGCTGAACTCGATTGTCACCTTCACCGCCGTGGCCCAAAACCAGTACCAGGCCACCAGCGAGGGCACCCGCTTGCAGTTCGGCGAGCTGCGCTACCGCCTGGAGCTGTTCATCCAGGGTAAGGCGCCCGACGGGATGGACATCAACCGCTACTCCAACTACGACTGGGTCAATCCCTCGGAAGCGCCCGACGATCAGGCGGTCCTCGCGCAGGCCAAGGTCATGACCCGGGAGCTCGAGGCGCTGGTGGCGGCGCCCCTGGTGGAGCCTTCCGCCGGGCCGGCGCTGCTGACCGGGCGCGCCGCGGCGGTCTACTTCCACGAAGTCTTCGGCCATCGCGCCGAGGGCCACCGGCAAAAAGACATCAGCGAGGGACAAACGTTCGCCCGCAAGGTCGGCGAGCAGATCCTCCCGGACTTCCTCTCGATTTATGACGACCCCACGGTGAGGCAGGTGGGCTCGAGCATCCTGCTGGGGCATTACCCGTACGATGACGAAGGAGTGCGGGCCGAGCGCGTGAAGCTGGTGGACCGCGGCGTGCTCCGCGGCTTCCTGATGTCGCGCTCGCCGCTGGTGGGCTTCCCCCAATCGAACGGGCACGGGCGGCGCCAGTTGGGTTACTCGCCGGTTTCGCGCCAGGGCAACCTGATCGTGGAGAGCAACCGGAAGGTCACCAACGCCGAGCTGCGGCGCAAGTTCATCGAAGAGATCAAGCGTCAGAACAAGCCCTTCGGCATGCTGATTGACGACATTGCCGGCGGGTTCACCTTCACCGGGCGCGGCCAGCCGCAGGCGTTTCAGGTGCTGCCGCTGGTGGTTTACAAGGTGTATGCCGACGGACGCCCCGACGAGCTGGTGCGCGGCGTGGACATTGTGGGCACGCCGCTGGTCTCGCTGACCAAGATCTTGGCCACCGGCGACACGCCCGAGGTGTTCAACGGCTACTGCGGCGCCGAATCGGGTTCCGTGCCCGTGGCCGCGGTCTCACCGGCCATCCTTATCTCCGAGCTGGAGGTGCAGAAGAAAGAGACCTCCACCGACAGGCCGCCCATTCTTCCGCCGCCGGCCCACGACCCGAAAGGAACAGGCCCGTGAGCCGACTGCGCTTGTTCGGGATAGCTCTCGCGCTTGCGGCGGTCGTCGCTGCGGCGCCGCCGGCATTTGCGCAGGCCCCGCGGACCCAGCCCGGCGACTCCGACCAGACGCTCGCGGCCATGCGCGACGAATTGCGCAGGTCGCGCGAGCGGCTACAGATTCCGGGACTCGAGCGGCCGTTCTACATCCAGTACCGCCTGGTGGACCTGGACGTGCGCACCGTGAGCGCGGCCTTTGGCGCGCTGGTCTCCAGCAACACCTCGCGCAACCGCTCCATGAGCGTGGAAGTGCGCGTCGGCGACTACAAGGTGGACAGCTCCAACTTCATCTCCGACGACACGTTTCGCGGATTCATCGGCTCGACCGGCACCGTGGGCATCGACCGCGACTACGACTCGCTTCGGCAAGACTTGTGGCTGGCCACCGATCAGGCCTACAAGGAATCGCTGGACGCCCTGGCTCGCAAGCGCGGCTTTCTGCGCAGCCTGGCGCACCCGCCCAGCATCGACGATTTCTCGCATGCCGGCCCGGTGGTGCTCATCGAGCCGCGCAGCGAACCCGACTGGACCTCGCGCAAATGGGAGGAGGAAGCCAAAGCGGTCTCCGCCGCGCTGCGCGCCCATCCCCAGCTCACCAGCTCCCGCGTCACCTACCATCTGATCTACGTGACTTCGTACTTGATGAACAGCGAGGGCAGCGAAATCCGCGTCAGCCGGAGCCTGGCGGCCGTCGAGGCCGGCATCGAGACGCTGGCGGACGACGGCACCCCCCTGCACCATTTTTATGCGGCCTACGCGCGCCGCCCGGCGGAGTTGCCGCCGGCCGAGGCCGCCCGCAAGGGTATCGAGCGCGCTGCGCGCGAGCTGCTCGCCCTGCGCGCGGCGCCGCCCGCGCCGGACTACATCGGTCCGGTGCTGTTCGAGGCGCCCGCTGCCGGCTCGCTCCTGGCCCAGATGCTGGGGCCTTCGCTCAGCGGGGCGCGCCCGCCGCTCTCCATGCTGCCGATGTTTGAGCAGATCATGGAACGCATGGGCGGGCGAAGCGAGTGGACCGGGCGAGTCAATACGCGCGTGCTTCCGGCCAACGTGACCTTGGCGGACGATCCCACGGCGCTGGAATTTCACGGCCAGCCGCTCCTGGGCGCCTACCAGGTGGACGAGGAAGGCGTGCGCGGACAGCGGGTCGCCATCGTCGAAAATGGCATGCTCCGGCATTTGCTGATGTCGCGGCGCCCCGGAGCGGATTTTGAAGAGTCCAACGGCCACGGGCGCTCGGCGTTTCTCGGCGACCCGCGACCCGCGATGAGCAACCTCTTCTTTACCTCCAGCGACGCGCAGGACCCGGCCGAGTTGCGCAAGAAATTTTTGGTCAAATGCCGGGAGGCGGGCCGCACGTCGTGTCTGGTGGTCCGGCAGATGGACAACCCGGCGCTCGGCATCCATCGCCAGGAAGACTTCTCGGAGCTGATCGGGGCGCTCGCGGCGGGAGCGGCGAGCGGCGACCGCTTGCCGTTGCTGGTCTATCGCGTGAGCGTGGAGGACGGCCGCGAAGAGCTGCTGCGCGGCGCGCGGCTGATCGGCCTGAACCTGCGGGCCCTGCGTGGCCTCACCGGCACGGCAAACGATTACTCCGTGTTTGCTTTCCAGCAGAGCCAGGCGACGGGATTTGGCGGCACCGCACTGGGCGCGTTTGGGTCGGCGCAGGGCGGCCTGCCCAGCACCGTGGTGGCGCCCTCGCTGCTGTTTGACGAGGTGGAAGTGCGCGGCGCGCGGGGCGAGCCGCGCCGGCTGCCGCTGGTGCCGCCTCCGCCGCTCAACTAGCCCGGCGCGTTCGCCTCACTGCTTCACGTCGGCGAGAATGTCTTCGTAATCGTTCAGCGTGATTTTTTCGGGCCGCTCCGGCAGGCTGAACTCCACCCGGTTTTCTTTCTGCGTGGCGCGGGTCCAGCCGAGCAGAATCGTTCTGCCCGATGTGTGCAGGTAGAGTGGCAGGATGTCCTTCCAGCCGTCCGGAACGCCGCGCTGGCTTAGCGTGCCGGCGACTTTCCATTGGTTTCCGGCGGCCGATTCGATCCGATAGTGGAACTCGTAGTGCGGGATCCCCGTGCCGTAGACGTACTGGCGGAAGAACCAGTCCATGCGGTGGTTTGCTTCGATATCCATCGCCGGGATCATATGTTTCTCGACGATGGCTTTGAAGTCTTCGGTTGAGGCTGCCCTGTTGTTGTAGGTTTCGCAGAATTCTTTCATCATGCTTTGGAAGCGGGCTTCCGGGTTCTCGGCGTTGCTCGGGTCGTAGAGCATCATCCGCAGCATATGCAGGATGTAGCCGCCCTTGCGGTAAACCACCACGCTGAAGGCTGCGGGAGATTCCGAAGACGACAGGCGCGTTCCCATCCACACCGGACCCACGGATTCGTATACCCGGCCGTGCGCGTCTTTCAGCAGCAGCTTCTGCTTGTCCTCACGGACGTGGATCAGGTAGTGCTTCATGCTTTCGCGGAGATGGACGAAGAGGTTGCCGGAAAACTGGGCAAACCCCTCGGACAGCCACTGGTCGTGGTAGCTCTTCCAGCCGACACGGTGGCCCCACCACTGGTGCGAGCTTTCGTGGGCACGAAAGAAATCGGTGAGCTCATCGTTCTGGGGCAAGCGTAGGTTGTTTCGCTGCGTGGAATCGAGGAAAGAAATTCCTGACAGGTAAATCAGGCCAGGCCAGCCCTGGCCATAAAAATAGGGGATGTTTGTCACCGCCAGGGTCTTGTAGGGATAAGGGCCAAAGTATCGCTCGAACACTCCGAGGGTGTTGGCCATTTCTGCGGCCATCGTTTTGGCCATCGTCGCTGGGCTCAGGGTACCGACCGGCAGTCGGGTAATGAACACCGGCTGTTCCCTGCTCTCTCCGCAGGGGCCGTCGCCGCAGCGGTCTTCGCGACGGTTGCCGTAGCGGTCGATCGTGCTGTCGACGCGATACCTGCGCCACTCCAGGCCCTGCAACATCTCGTCCGGGTTGCGATTGGCATAGACCTGGATGGCGATGGACCCCGCCATTTCGGTTTGCACCTGGTAGTCGCCGAAGGCGAAGCCCGCCACGGCCAAGGGGATTTCGCTCTTCCACGTGGTGAAGGCCCAGTCTCCTTCCGAGGTCTCGCCGGTTTTATTCCCGGTGGCCACCAGGGTGTACTTCCTGGGGCTGCGAAAGGTGAGGTCGAATTCCGCTCGCCGGGCAAAGCTATTAGGCCGAGCGGGGTACCAGCCGTAGCTTTGGCAGAAGAAACTGCCGTTGCCGACCTTGCGGATCAGGTGCTTGCCGGAGTAGCGGAACGCGAGCGTGTGCGCGTCACCGGCATGCGTGGGGCCGGGGAGCACTACAGCGACGTAGTCGCCGTAGGATTGCGCCCGATCTTTCGGGTCGCGGGCTTGAAAATAGGACAGGGAACTTGCGGAGGGGTCGTTGGCACCGTTCGGAAGCAGTTGCACCGAGTCCACGCGAAGGTGCGGGTCAAGGAAAAACAACAACACGCGCTCCCCTCCCGCCCGGTGCTCCACCGCCACCCGGCTGGTGGCACGAAGCTCTTCGGCTTCGGTGACGCTGGCCTCAATGCGGTAGCTGCGGATGGCGAAATCTTCCTTGGCCAGTGGCTCGCGGTGCGCTTCTTCGGAGCCCCGTCCTCCCGCGGGGAAGCTCATCCAGTTGTCAAACACAGTCCGCCCGGCCGATTTGGCCCAGCGGCCGACGGTGACCTCTTCCTGGTCGAGCGCGTCCACACGAACATGGATCCAGCCCTTTTCGTTGGTCTTCAGGTCGGCGGCGAACAGGGACGTGCGCCGGTGGGCATACGAGAGAATCCCCTTGAAGAGGCGCGGCAGGAGCGGGTCGCCGGCATCCTCACGATCCTTCTCGCGGGCAGTGAACAGTTCGGCGGAGAGCGCCCCGGGATTGGACGCAAACTGCACCTGACGCGATACTTCGGCGAAAGTGTCGTCCAAAAAGACGAACACGGCCTCGCTGAACTCCACGTCGAGCGTGTCCTGCTTGGTGAACAGGCGGAGTTGCTGCGCTTCCAGCGCGTCCGGAGGGTCCACCTGCACGCGGCCGCGGCCGCGGAATGTGGCCGCGAAGACGATGCCGTTCACCGGCTGCGTGAACTGCACAGTGCCCTGGGCGAGCGTGATGCGGATGCGGTCGCGCACCAGAGCGAGGTTGCTGACGCTCGCGGATTTATCGGCGGAGAACGTGGGTTGTTGCAGGCTGTTCCAAATCGCAGAAGCGTCCTGCGCCGCCGCGGGCACGGCCAGCGCCGCATAGGAGAGCACCACGCATAGGCGAAGGAATTTCATAAGCTTACTCCTCGGCCGCTATTGCTTCACCTCCGCAGCGTCGGGCGGCTGCACTTGCAGGTGACCGCGGCCGCGGAAGGCCGCGCCGAACACGATGCCGTAAACGGGGCCATAACTCTATAGTAATGGAGAGGCGTTGGCAAGCTGCGCTTACGGGGCTGACGTGGCGCGGGGGTCTTTTACTTTCCGACCGTAATCACGGCCAGCTCCGGCCGGCAGAGAAAGCGCACCGGCAGGACCGAAGTGCCGACGCCCCGGCTGACGTACATCCGCGAGCCGCCCTGCTCGTACCACCCCGCAAGAAACCTCCCTGAGCCGCGAGGCAGCCAGAGGGGTCGCAGGAAGGGGAGGCGCACCTGGCCGCCGTGCGTATGGCCCGCGAGCGCCAGCGGGCAGCGGCTTACGACCTGGTCGAAATAGAACGGGGAGTGGAACAACGCGATGACAAATGCGTCCCGCGGCACGCCCTTGAGTGCGGCCGCGAAGTTGGGCGAGCCCGAGGAGGGATCGTCCAGCCCAAGCATCCAGACGCCTTCGCGCGCCTGGCGGGCCTCATTGAGCAGGAAATTCACTCCTGCGGAGGCGTAAAAGGCGCGTTCACCCTTCAGCGGCCGCCAGTTCTCCCAGTTCCCCCGCACGACCCAAACTCCCAGCGGCGCATGCAGTCGCGCCAGCAATTGCCGGCACATCTCGTAGCTGCCGCTTCCCGCCAGCGTGTCGCCGGTGACAACGATCAAATCGGGCCGCTCGGTTTCGAGCAGGGCCAGGAGTCGCCGTTCGCGGCGCCCCACGCCGTACGTGTGCAGGTCGGAGAGGTGCGCGATCTTGAGCGGCGCGGCGAGCGGTGTCGAAATCTTGTGGCGCGTCACCTCAATCCAGTCCGACTCAATCAGGAATCCGTCTACGGCCGCCGCAGCGCCGAAAAGGAGCAACGCGATGCCGATCCAGCTCTTGCGCGAGCGCGGTACGCGCCGCCTGGGCGCGGGGACGGGAGATTCCAGCGGCGTGGGTACAGGCGGAAGCGCGCTCATGGATACTGCGATGATGGCACGCGCGCAAGAAATTGCGTTAGCAGAATCGGCGTCTGCGTCGCCCGGTGCTATAGTGTGCTCCCCGCAAGGCCGGAAAATGGGAGTGTTGGGGCGAGCTTACCGCCCGCCCGTCAAGACCTTCGATGCGGAGAGATCATGACGGAACGAACGGCATGGTTGCCAGCGTGGACCACCCCGCCGCGATTCTGGCGCACATACCGTCCGGCCGGCGCATCTTCGCCTTAGGTCCATCGGTGAGTCACAGCCTGCCGCAGCGGACAGGCCGCGTATAATTAGGCATGCGGTCGCCGGTGAGCATTTCCGAAGCCACACGCGAGAAGAAGCTGGCCGCTCTGGGGTCGGTAGGCTCGGCCGTGGTGCTGGTGTCGTTGAAGGCCTTTCTCGCTGTGGTGACCGGCAGCCTGGGCGTGCTCTCCGAGGCGCTGCATTCGGGCCTCGACCTGGTGGCCGCAATCATCACCTATCTCTCGGTGCGCGTATCCGACCAGCCCGCCGATGCCAAACACCCTTACGGCCACGGCAAGGTGGAGAATTTCTCCGCTTTCGTCGAAACGGGCCTCCTGCTGCTGACGGCGGTGTACATCATCTGGGAAGCCTTTCAGCGGCTGTTCTTCCGCGAAGCACACATCCAGCCGAGCCTGCTGGCCATCGGCATCCTGGGTTTCGCGCTCGTGCTGGACGTAGTCCGCGCGCGAGCGCTCGGGCAGGTGGCGCGCAAGTACAGCAGCGAGGCGCTGGAAGCCGACGCGCTGCATTTTTCGACCGATGTGTGGAGCACGCTGGTGGTGATCGCGGGTGTCGCGGTGGTCTGGCTGGGCGGGCGGCTCGGCGCGCCCTGGCTGGGCTACGCCGACCCCATCGCCGCGTTGGCCGTGGCTGGGGTGATCATCTGGGTGGGTTCGCGACTGGGCGCACGCACGCTCGACGCGCTGCTCGACGTCGCCCCGGCCGGCCTGCAGCAGCGCGTCGCCGAGGCGGTCGGCGAGCTCGACGGCGTGCTGGCGGTGGACCGCGTGCGCGTGCGCCGCGCGGGTAACCGTCACTTTGTGGACGTCACCATCAGCGTGCCGCGCACGGCCAGCTTTGAGCAGGTGCACGCCATCAGCGACGCGGCGGAGCGCCGCATCGGCGAAATCATGCCCGCCGACGTGATGGTGCATATGGAGCCGCGCGCCCGCGCCGGCGAACACTTATTCGAGGCCATCCGCGCCACCGCCCAGCGCCGAGGGCTGCCGATCCACGAGCTTTCCGCGCACCAGGTTGATGGGCGGCTGTTCATCGAGCTGCACCTGGAGGTCGAGGAGCACCTCAGCTTGCGCGAGGCCCACCGCCGCGCCAGCGAGCTTGAAGAGGAGATCCGCCGGCTGCCCGCCGTGGCGGATGAGGCGACCAATGCGGCCGGCGACGCGGCGCAGGGGAATATCCACATCGAGCCGCTGGGCACGCGCGTGGCGGCCGCCGACCACACCCCCAGCGAGATGCAAGAGCTTTCGCGGGCGGTCGAACGGCACATCAACAGCCTTCGCCGGGAGTACCACGAGCTGGCGGACTGCCACGAAGTGCGGGTGCGGCAGGTGGAGCACAAAATTCTGGTGTCCTGCCACTGCGCGATGGAAGGCAACCTGCCCATCACGCAGGTGCACGACGTCACCGCGGCGCTCGAAGACCGCGTCAAGGAGCAGTTCCCGCAGATCTTCCGCGTCACCATCCACCCCGAGCCCATCGAAGAGAGCTAGCACCGTTTCGATTCATCGGGAGCGCGATCGCCGCAGTCTGGCAGAGCGAAGGATGGGGAACCAGCGCTGCCGAGGATGCAGGCGTTTTTTAGGAAGGCATGCCGCGCGAGGGTTTCGCCCAGGCCAGCGCGCCGAGCGCCAGGACCGCCGGGAAACATTCCACCACATAGCGCGGCTCGGGCGTATCCACCTGCGTCAGGAAAGCCGTGCGCACGATGATGAACGTCGCCAGCAGCGCGACCCCAGGCTGGCTTCGCCAGCGCCACGCCCCCGCGAGTGCCAGCCCGACGTAGAGAAAATTCAGCAAGCCGAGCCCCAACGTGACCGAGAAATCCGCTGGATCTTCATTCCATTGCCGGCCAGGCGGCCACAAGTGGCCCGAAAGAGGCAGCAGTTCGACACGCGGGGTGAACCAGAGCGTGGCCACGCGACCCAGCGGCACCCATAGGTAGGTGCGCAGCGGCTGCCGCGCCGTGCGTTCGCGGGCAATTTGCGCGAAGCCGCGGTCCACCTCCTCGGAGATAGTCAACTCGCGGTTGTAGCGGTCCAGCAGCGCCGCCACTCGGACGCGTTCCTCAGCGGAGTCGAACGCCGATGCAGGCAGGTCTTCGACGCGGATGGGCTCGTCCCCGAGCTTCCACGGAGCCAGGTAGACGTCGCGGAAACGCACCAGCCAGGTGTTTGTCCAGGCATAGAAGCCTCGGGGAACATATTCTCCCGGCATCTCCGTGTACCGTGGGGCGAGGAATTGCACGTGGTGAAGCGTTCGCCAGTTGCGGGCAGCCCAGGGAGCGAGCGGAAGGAGCAGCCCCGCGCCTGCGAGTGCTCCGGCGCGCAGCAGCCTGGGCCAGTCGGCAGGCCGTCGCCAGCGTGCCGCGAGCACCAGAGCCACCGACACCAGCAGGAGCGGCGCCTCAGGCCGCACCAGCGCGCCGCATCCGACGATGAGACCGCCATACCACCAGGGATTCAGCGACGCTCCTGCCGATGCCTCGGCGGCCCGCCCGGGAAGCAGAAACACCAGAAGCGCGAGCGCAGTCAGAAACGTCGCCAGGACTTCGCTGAGCCGCGCGGCAGCATAGTTGGCTACAAACGGGCATGTCGCTGCGAGCCACAGCCCGGCGACGGCGACGCGCTGCCGCTGTGCCAGGGGAGCGAGGCGCGCCGCCAGCGCTGCAATCACAAAGCACGTGACCAGATCCAGCGCGGCCTGCGCCAGTCTCACCGGGAGGCGCGAGGTGCCAAACAGCGCGTAGAGGGAGGCGAGAAAGGCGGGGTACCCGGGTCCGCGGATGTCCACCGGCGTGAGCTGCTGGCCGAGAAACAATCCGTAAACGTGATGGTGCAGCCAGTTGCGCGCCAGCTCCTCGTAGATGGGCGTGTCGCCGGCCTCCTGCATGGGAAAACGCAGCACAAAGAGCAGCCGGAGTCCGAGGCCCGCCAGGGCGGCGAGCCACACGTGCCTGTGCATCTTATCCATGGGAGCTTGTGCATCCCCGGCGAGAGGGACATTGACAGGTTCTCGCCGGGCGGCTAGCTTGGACTGAGCCTGTGAAAGAACGCAAGCCCATTTTCTACGACGAACGGCGGCGGCGCTGGTGGCTGACGCGGCGCGTGCTGGAAGTTACCGGCGTGTTATTCACCGTGCTGCTGGCGACGTTCTTCGTCAGCGTGCTGAGGAAGCCCGATCTTCCCGAGCTGCTTCTGCCGACGGGGCGGCCGGTGCTGCATGCCCTGCGCCCGAAGCGGCCCACCAAGGTTCCCCTTTCGCGCCCGGGCCGGCGGAAGCGTGTTGCCGCGCTGGGCAAGGTACCCGAGAAGTACGATCCACTGCGCGCTGCGTTTTACGTGAGCTGGGATGCCGCCAGCCTGGCCGCGCTCCAGCAGCATTACCGCGACGTCGACCTTCTCATCCCCGAAACGCTGCATGCGGTTTCGGCCGATGGCCGGCTGGACGTGGTCTCGGACCCAAAGCTGCGTGCCTGGATGCAGTCCGCGGGGATTGAGCTGCCGACCATGGCGCTGGTGAACAACTACGACGGAGTCGAGTGGCGCATCCGCGAAATGACGGAGATGCTGGCCCAGCCCGCCTCGCGCCAGCGACTCGTGCAGGCGCTCACACGTTACGCGACGGACGCGCGCCAGGTCGGCATCGTCGTGGACTTCGAGGAAGTGCCGGGCAAAAGCCAGAAGCACTTCCGGCAGTTCGGCGCGGAGCTGGCAGCGGCGCTGCACGGTGCCGGGCTGAAATTGATGGTGGCGCTGCCGGCGGCCGATGCCAGCTACAACTACGCCTACTTCGCCTCCCAGGCTGACGCCATCATTCTGATGAACTACGACCAGCACTGGTTGAGCTCGCCGCCAGGCCCGATTGCGGCGCAGGACTGGTTTGTGCGCAACCTGGAGAACACGCTGCGCGAGGTGCCACGCGAAAAACTGGTTGTGGCCATCGCCAACTACGCCTACGACTGGCCTGAGTCGCGGCCCCAGGTGCCCCGGGAGAAGGCGCAATCGGAAAGCGTGCAGCAGGCCCTCCTCACCGCGTATGAATCGGAGGCGCGAGTCGAGTACGACCCGGACTCGCTGAACCCTTACTTTTCCTACTACGACGAGCGCAACCGCATCCACCGCGTATGGATGCTCGATGGTGTCACCGCCTATAACCAATTTCGCGCCTGCGACCGGCGCGCGGTGCGCGGCACGGCAATGTGGCGGCTGGGATCGTTGGACAGCTCGCTGTGGTACGTCTGGGACGCCACCCAGGCAGACGACGCGACACGCGCGCGCCTCCAGGATGTTCCGCCCGGTCACGACCTGATCATTGAGGGTGAGGGCGACATCTGGCGGATCAGCGCCACGCCGCAGAGCGGCCGGCGAACGTTTCGTTACGATGCCTTGACCGATACGATCGTGGACGAGAGTTACGAGAAGTATCCGCTCTCCTACCGCATCGAGGCGCTGGGCGGCATGCAGCGCAAAATCGCGCTGACCTTCGATGACGGCCCGGATCCGCGCTTCACCCCGCGCATCTTGGACACCCTCAAACAAAAGCGCGCCCCCGCGACATTTTTCGTCACCGGAAATGCCGCCAATCAATATCCCAGATTGCTGCGGCGCGAGTACGCCGAGGGCCACGAGATTGGCAACCACACTTATACGCATCCGCACTTCGACGCCATCTCGCGGACGCAACTTGGCTGGGAGTTAAATCTCACCGAGCGGCTGTTCGAGGGCACGCTGGGCATCAAGACACTGCTGTTCCGCCCGCCCTACGGCATTGACCATCAGCCGGAAACGGCCGACGAGGTGGCGTTGCTGCCCATCCCGCAAGGACTCGGCTACGTTCTGGTGGGCGCGCAGATTGATCCGCACGACTGGGGCAATCCGCAGGGCGGCCCGCCTCCGACTGCCGCGCAAATTGTTCAGAGCGTGCTGGACCAGGCCGACAAGGGCAATATCGTGCTGCTGCACGACGGTGGCGGGGACCGCGACGCTACCGTCGCTGCGTTGTCGGAAATCATTGACCGGCTGCGCGCCGCGGGTTACGAGTTGGTGCCCGTCTCCACGCTGGTGGGGCAGACGCGGGCGCAGGTGATGCCCGCGCTCGCGCGCGACGAGCGCTGGGCGGCGCGCGCGGACGCTTTCATCTTCATGCTCTTTCACTGGCTGCGGTTGGGGATTGCCTGGGTGTTTGTGCTGGGCATTTCGCTGGTGAGCGCCCGGGCGCTGCTGATCGGATTGCTGGCCCTGGCGGAAAAACTTCGTGCTGCTCCTGCCAACCACCCCGAGTTCCAGCCGCCGGTAAGCGTGCTGATCCCCGCGTATAACGAGGAAGAGGTGATTGTGGAGACGGTGCGCGCGGCGTTGGCCTCCGACTACGCGCACCTGGATGTTGTCGTCGTAGACGACGGATCGGTGGACCGCACCGGCGAGCTGTTGGAGACGAATTTTGGCGCGAACCCCCGCGTGCGCATCCTCAGCCAGGCGAATCGCGGAAAGGCCTTGGCGCTCAGCCGGGCACTGGCCGAAACCACCGGCGAGATTGTCGTTACCATTGATGCCGACACTTGCGTCGCGCCCGACGCCGTGGCCAAGCTGGTGCGCCACTTCGTGGACCCGCAGGTGGGCGCTGTGGCGGGCAACATCAAGGTCGGCAACCGCACGCGCTGGCTGACGCGTTGGCAGGCGCTCGAATACATCACCAGCCAGAACCTCGAGAAGCGCGCCTTTGACCTGTTGAACTGCATCACGGTTGCGCCCGGCGCGATGAGCGCGTGGCGGGTCGAGGCCATCCGCACCTGCGGCGGGTTTTCCGCCGACACGGTCGCCGAAGACACAGACTTGACCATCGCCATTCGCCGGAAAGGCTGGCGGATCCTTTACGACGAAGAGGCCCTCGGCTACACCGAGGCCCCGGAAACTGCGGCGGCGCTGGTGCGTCAGCGCTTCCGCTGGACCTTCGGCACGCTCCAGTCGGTCTGGAAGCACCGCGACACGCTTGGCCGGCGGCGTTACGGCACACTCGGATGGGTCGCGCTGCCCAACATCTTCTTGTTTCAGCTCTTGCTACCGCTGTTCTCCCCGGTGATTGACCTGCTCTTCCTGGGCTCGTTGCTGCTCTGGGGCCTGGCGCAGTTCCACGTGGCGCGCCTGCCGCAGCTCTGGACGGTGGAGGACGTTGAGCGCTCGCTGATCTTCTTCGTCGGCTTCATGCTGATTGACCTGCTCACCTGCGTGATCGCGTTTGCGCTGGAGAGGCGCGAGGAGTGGTCGCTGCTCTGGCCGCTGCTGTTTCAGCGCTTCTACTATCGGCAGATGATGTACGTCGTGCTGTTCCGGGCGCTGATGCGCGCCGTGCAGGGCCGGGCGATCGGCTGGCGCGGCGTCGAACCCGAGGTGCCCACACCCGTGGCTCAGGCCTGAGGGACATCTCCGTCCACGCACCCAAGGCACGAAATTCCCGAGACGGGTTACGCGGGGGAATCCGATGACGGGTCGCATGGGTGGTGCCGTTTTGCTTCTTTTCCTTCCACCCAATCCGAAAGTCCATATCGGGTGGGCTGGCTCCCCCTCCCTATACGGCGCGCACTATTTTGGCTTGGCGCGCGGGTGGAATCTCTGTTAGCATGGCTTGGCATGGGCTGTACCCCGAACCAATGGGGACGGCACCGGAGGGCCGCATGAGCACCGCACCGCGTGCGGGCAACGGCAAAGTGACCGTGCCCGACATCCTGAACTGGAAATCCCATCCCTCAACCGAGCCGCCGCAAACCCGTCGTCGGATCACCTGCCTCACCGCCTACGACTATCCCACCGCGCGCCTGCTGGACGAGGCTGGCGTGGATATTCTACTGGTGGGCGATTCACTGGGCATGGTGGTTCTGGGCTACGACAACACCTTGCCAGTGACCATGGAAGAGATGCTGCACCACACTCGTGCCGTGCGCCGCGGCGTGCGCCGAGCCCTGTTGGTGGCGGACATGCCGTATGGCAGCTACCATGCTGAGGCCGCCGAATCGCTGCGCAATGCTGTGCGCTTCGTGAAAGAGGCCGGCGCCGAGGCGGTGAAAGTCGAAGGCGGCGAGCGGCGACTCGAACTGATCGCGCGCCTGGTCGAGGCCGAAATCCCGGTCATGGGCCACGTCGGCCTGACGCCGCAATCGCTACACGCCATGGGCGGCTTCAAGGTGCAGGGGAAAAGCGTGGAGGCTGCCGAGCAACTCCTGCGGGATGCCCGGGCGGTAGAGGCCGCGGGAGCATTCTCCATCGTGCTTGAGTCGGTGCCGCGTGAGCTGGCGGCGCGCATCACTGAGCAGCTTCGCATCCCGACCATCGGCATCGGCGCCGGGCCGGAGTGTAACGGCCAGGTCCTCGTCTTCCACGACCTGGTGGGCCTCACCGCGGGCAGCGTGCCCAAGTTCGCCCGGCGGTACGCCGACCTGGCCGCGGAGATTGCGCGCGCCGCGAGCGAATACTGCGAGGATGTGCGCAGCGGCCGCTTTCCCTCGGACCAGGAGTCCTATCATCTCCCGGGCGAACTTCGTGAGCCCCTGCTGGCGCGGCTGCGACCCTGAACGCCCAGCAGGGCACTCATTCCTGCTTGCCCGTACAAGAGGAGGCTCTCGGCGTGACGCCGGAACACTTCCGCCAGCTCTACGATTTCAATGCCTGGGCCAATCACCGCACGCTCGGCGCCTGCGATGCACTCACTGTGGAGCAATTCACCCGCGACCTGGGCTCGAGCTATTGCTCGGTGCGCGACACCCTCGCGCACATCATGGGTGGGGAATGGGTGTGGCTCGAGCGCTGTCACGGCCGCTCCCCAAGCGCGCTGCCGAACGCCGAGCAATTCCCCACGCTAGCCACCGTGCGCACCCGCTGGGCGGAAATCGAGCCCGGCTTGCTGAGTTTCGTCGCCGGGCTCTCTCCCGCCGACTTGGATCGCGTGATGGAATACCGAAACATGCGCGGGAACCAGTTCGCGTACCCGCTGCGGTTCATGCTGCAGCACTTGGTCAACCACGGCACCTACCACCGCGGGCAGGTCACCACGCTGCTGCGGCAGTTGGGCGCCCGGCCGCGGGCGACGGATTTCTTGCGCTACCATGACGCTCTCGCTGGGCAGCCGGAGGAATGACCTCTCTTGGACGACGGGCCGAAGCGCCGGCTGACGATTTCGCGAGCGTCATGGAAACGATCTACACCGTCGAGTGGATGAAGCAGGTGGCGCGGCAGGCCCGCGCCGAGGGTCAAGTGGTCGGCATTGTTCCCACCATGGGCGCGCTGCATGAGGGCCATGTGTCGCTGGTGCGGGCGGCGCAACAGCAGTGCTCGCCCGTGATCGTCTCCCTGTTTGTGAATCCGAAGCAGTTCGGCCCGAGCGAGGATTTCGAGAAATACCCGCGCGCGCTTGAGGCCGACCAAACTGTACTTGAAGGGCTGCAAGTTCCCTACCTATTCGCCCCGACCGCCGCGGAGATGTATCCCGACGGCTTTCGCACCTCGGTCAATGTGGAAGTCCTCGGCGAGAGGCTGGAAGGCCGCTCACGCCCCGGCTTTTTCCGCGGCGTGAGCACGGTGGTGCTGAAGTTACTGGAGATCGTTCAGCCACACTTCGCGTATTTTGGCCGCAAGGACGCGCAGCAGGCGCGCGTGGTCCGCCAGATGGCCCGCGACCTCAACCTGGACGCGGAAATCGTGGTCTGCCCAATTGTGCGCGAGGCGGACGGCCTGGCGATGTCGTCGCGCAACGCTTACTTGAAAGGCGATCAGCGCCGCGCCGCGACGGTGCTCTATCGGGCGCTGGGCGCGGCGCGGGAGGAGATCGCCTCGGGCGAACGCGATGTCGTGCGCTTGCTGGCGCGGATGCGCAACGTGCTGGATGCGGAGCCGCTGGTCACGGTGGACTACGCGGAAATCGTGGACGCGGAGACGTTTGGGCCGGTGTCCCGACTGCGCCGGACTTGCCTGGCGGTGGTCGCGGCTTTTGTGGGCTCGACGCGGCTGATTGACAACCTGCTCGTCGAGGAACAGGACGACTCGCTCCGCGTCCTGCTCTGACGCCGATTGTTTTGCTGTCGTATCGCCCGTTCTGTTACACTGTGCTCGCAAGCGGCGATATTTCCAGGGAGGGAAAAGCAATGCGCAGATTGTCAGTCGCGTTTCTGGTGGCAGTTTTGTTGGCGGGCGCGGCGGTGACGCTCCACGCGGAGGGCACTGTGCCCGCCGGGAGCAGCATCGTGGTGACGCTCGATCAGTCCGTCAGCTCCAAGGACGCCCGAGTAGGCCAGAAGGTGGACGGCAGCGTCGCGCAGGACGTTGTCGTCAACAACAAGACGGTGATCCCGAAGGGATCGAGGGTTTCGCTGTCGGTCGCGAACGCCCAGGCGTCCGGCCACCTGAAGACCCCGGCCAAGCTCTGGCTGAAGATTGACTCGATTCAGGTGAACAACAACACTTACACGGTCTCCACGCGTTGGTCCGGACAGACCGGACCTTCCCACAATAAGCGCAACATCATTGCCATCGGCGGCGGCACGGCGCTCGGGGCCACGATCGGAGCCATTGCGGGCGGCGGGAAGGGCGCGGCCATCGGGGCCGCTGCGGGCGCTGGCGCGGGCACCGCGGGCGCGGCGATGACCGGCAAGAAGGACATCACCTTCCCAGCGGAGACCAGGCTGCGCTTCACTGTGAGGGAAGCGTTCACGGTGAAGTAGGCCGACGACTCACCGAGCGCCTTGCGCTGAGGAGGCTGTCCTGAGTCAGCCCTGGCGGGCGAAGGACCTCAGCGTCGTGGCTCGAACATGGCGTCACCCAGGGGCATCGCGGCAAGCACTTGAGCGGCGTGTCCCCTGGGGTTGACCTTCTCCCAGGTCCGGGCAATCTTCCCGTCCGGGCCGATCAGAAACGTGCTGCGCACGATCCCCAGGAACGATTTCCCCAGGAAACTCTTCATTCGGCGCGCCCCGTAGGCTTCGATGGCGGCGAACTCCGGGTCGCTCAAAAGCGGGAAGTTGATTTTGTGCTTGGCCCGGAACTTGGCTAGCAGCTCGGTCGAATCTGCGCTGCAACCCAGGATGACTGCGCCGGCCTTGTCGAACTTGGCTTTGGCGTCGCGAAACTCGGACGCTTCGCTGGTTCAACCCGGTGTCAGCGCCTTGGGGAAGAAGTACAACACCACGGGGGCGCCGCGCAGGTCGCTGAGCGCGATGGCGCGACCGTCATCGGCGGGCAAGCGAAACTCCGGCGCCTTGTCTCCCGGTTTCAGCATTGCTCACCTCGGCAGCGCTTGCGTCTCGGAGAATCAGGAATTCTCCCGCCGGTGCCAGTACTCGCGGAAGCGAAAGATGCGCTCGCCGCGGAGTTCGATGAACATCACGCCGCGCAGCTCGATGCGCCTGCCGGAGTCCGCGCGCGTGAACTCAACTCCCCACTCCACCACATCAAGACCCTCCGTGGAACTAATCGGCTGCCAGCGAAAACAGATGTCGCGATGGTATCTGGTGGCCTCTTCCCAATAGCGATGGATGCCGGCGTGGCCGAGCATCGGCGCCCCGAACGGGTCTGCCTGGTAGGTGGCGTCCTCGGTGAACACTTCGAGCACCAGTGCGGCGTCGCACGTCTCCCAGGCGCGGCCATACGTCTGCATGATGCGCTCGAGGGGGGCGTTGGGCTCAGCGGTTAGTTTCGGCTCGGGCATGAATGTACGGCTAGCGGAGTAGTCGCCGAAGAATTTCGTTGACCTGCTGCGGGTTGGCCTGACCCCGCGAGGCGCGCATCACCTGCCCCACAAAAAACTTGAACACACCTTCGTTGCCCGCGCGGTACTTGGCCACGTTGTCCGGATTCGCGGCGATCACTTCGCGGCAGAGGCGCTCGATTTCGCCGGCGTCGCTGATCTGCGCCAGGCCCTCGGCGGCGATGATATTCCCGGCCGGCTGCCCGGTCTCGAACATGCTGGCGAACACTTGCTTTCCGCTCGCGGCGGTGATCTGGTTGCCGGCGACGAGTTTCAGCAGCTCGGCAAACGCTACGGGCGTCACGGGGCTCTCTGGGATATCTTTCGCCGCGTCGTTCAGGCGGCGGAGCAGTTCGGTCTCTATCCAGTGCGCGGCGGTCTTAGGCGGCGCGCCGGCGCGCACCACGGCCTCGAAGTAATCGCCCAGCGCGGGCGAATCGGTCAGCACGCCGGCATCGTACGGCGTGATCTGGTAGTCGCGGAGGAAACGATCGCGGCGCGCCGCGGGCAGCTCGGGCATGGTCTCAAGGATTTCCGCCCTCCACGCCTCGCTCACGTGCACCGGCAGCAGGTCGGGCTCGGGGAAGTAGCGGTAGTCGTGTGCAAATTCCTTCGATCGCATCGGTTCGGTGCGTCCCGCCACCAAGTTCCACAGGCGCGTTTCCTGCTCGACCTGCCCGCCGGCTTCGAGCACACCGATGTGCCTCTCGATTTCGTACTCGAGGGCGCGCTGGAGGTAGCGGAAGGAGTTGAGGTTTTTCACCTCGGTTTTCACGCCGAACTTTTCCGCGCCGCGCCGCCGCACGCTCACGTTGGCGTCGCAGCGCAGCGAGCCTTCCTCCATGTTGCAGTCGCTCACGCCGGTGTACTGCAGCACCTGCTTGAGCGTGTTCAGATAGGTGTAGGCGTCGGCGGGCGCGCGCAGGTCGGGCTCGGAGACGATTTCGACGAGCGGCACGCCGCAGCGGTTGTAGTCAATGTAGGAGTTGCGGTCGGAGTCGGGGAAGCCCTCGTGCAGGGCTTTGGCTGCGTCCTCTTCCATGTGCAGGCGGGTGATGCCGATGCGTTTCGGCGCGCCCTCCTCTCCGGGAGGGAGGATCTCGAGCCAGCCCGCGGAGGCCAGCGGCAGCTCGTACATGGAGATTTGGTAGCCCTTGGGCAGGTCGGGGTAAAAGTAATTCTTTCGTGCAAAGCGCGAGCGGGCGTGAACCGTGCAGTGCAGCGCCAGCGCCGCGCGTACGGCCATTTCCAGGGCGCGGCGATTGAGCACGGGAAGCGAACCCGGCAGGCCGAGGCAGACCGGGCAGGTATTGTTGTTGGGCGTGTCGCCGAAGCGGGTTGAGCAGGCGCAGAAGACCTTCGTCGCGGTCTTCAGTTGCACGTGGACTTCGAGCCCGATGACCGGCTCATACCGCGCGAACAGCTCGGGCGTTGGCCGCGGCAAGCGGCGCGCGTCGTGGACAACTTTGGTCATGGCATTGAGCGAATTATAGCATCCGGGCAGGAACGCGTCGGCCCGAGAGACACTGTGCCAGAAATGCGCTTGTCTAGGACCGGGCCCGCCATGCTGTGGAGTGCGGCGAGTTGTCGCAGCATTGCATAATGGCTATTGGGCGCTCGGCTTTCCCTTGAGGCCTAGAGATACTGCCAACCCGTTCCTTCGCGCCCAAAACGAAATACGGCAGGGTGCAGGACTTCAGCCAAGATCTCGAAGGATTCCGCCAGTCGCGGCCCCGGGCGGTTAGAGAACTGATTGCCATCCGTCAGGCACACGCGCCGGTCCCGAACCGCTCGCAAGCCTGCCCAATCTGGCCTTTTCGTCAGCGCGGGCATCTCCTCCCGCGAACGCCTGATGTCGAAGCCACATGGCAACACGACGATCACTTCTGGATCCTTTTGCCACAATTGTTCCCACGTCATCCAGGGCGAGTGTTTCCCGGCTGAGCCGAAAAGATTCACGCCGCCCGCCATCAGTGGCTCAATCCACTCAATGCAAGCAACGGTGGGTCGTTGAGGCAAAGCTCGGGCCTTTTCCAAAATGGCACTCATCCGCCGCTTGAGTCGCCCAACCAGTTCGTCCCCGGACTCAGGATTCCCCAAGGCCTCAGCGACGCGGCGAATATCCGCCCACACGTCTAGAAGCGGGTGCGGTTCTAGCGAGACCAGTTGTGGTCGTGAATCCAGCCAATTGCAAAGTGCTTGCTCCACTTCCCGTAAGCTGACGGCGCAGACCTCGCAGTGGGATTGCGTAACGATTACATCCGGCTGCAACTCTTTCAACTTGCCCACATGGACGCGGTACACCGATAACGCATGCGCCAAGATGTTTCTGACACGCTGGTCAATTTCGTGGCTTGTGCCAAGGGTGTCGAACTTAGGCTCGGTGCAGGCAGGCAGACGTGCAACCGAAGGTGGGTAGTCACACTCATGCGAGCGTCCTACCAATTGGTCTTCGTATCCCAAAGCGCAGACAATTTCTGTGGCACTCGCAATCAGTGAAACGATTCGGGGTTTACTCATTTCTTCAGTGACCCCATTGAACGGCGGCCTCGGCTTCCCATGACACAGAAAATTCACGTTCAGCCAGCGCAAGTCCGCCGAAGAGCACGGCCGTGTGAAGCGCGTCGCCAATCATTGTGTTTCTAAAAAACGGAACTGCGGCGAGGTAGCAGGTGATGAGCCCTTGCATTGTTTTCGGATAGAGCGAGCCCTGCGCCAAGACCCCGAAGTCGGTCACGATAAAAAACAAGATTGCACTTGCCAGTGCTGCGCTTGCAACAGGCAGCAATGTTCGCCGCGTGCGGGGCCACAAGTCAATGCACACGATCAAGGCAAAAGTGGCATAAACGACGGGCAATCCTCGGTGTAAGCCAATGACCAGATCGTTGAGGAACATGGCCGCCAGCGTCACCAGAAAGGCCGCGCGTTTATCAGAGAAATAGGCACCACTGAAGAGCGCCATAGCTGCAATCGGCGTCGGATTCGGGGGATGCGGCAGCAACCGCGAAGCGGCGGCAGCCAGCACCATTCCGACAAGCACAGCGAAGCGAGTCTTGAACACGCGCGTCTCCCCTTTTCTTTTCTCTCCTTATTTCTTATCCTGCAAGCTTCCACTACGCCGGCAACAAGTCGCAAAAGTAAAATGAATCTCTTAGGACAACTTCTCCCACGGAAAACTTTATTTCCTCGCTGAAGATCGGGCCATCGAATACGAAAGAGTGAAACTCCCCGTTCTCGCCACACGGATCAATGGGGTTGGGCAGTTGCTTGAGAAAATCATGGTCGATCAGTTTTCCGGCAAAAGATGGGCCGAGAACTTTGGAATCCACGCAAACGATAATCGCCCGGAAGCCCAATTGGATGAATGTCCTGACCAGCTCGCGTGTATCCCGCTTCCAGATGGGGAATAAACCTTTCATTCTCTGTTTCGTAAGTTTCTCTTCCCGGTATTTGCGCAGACTCTCCAGGAAAATGTCCCCGAACGCCACGCGCTCGACTCCGTTTTTTTGATGTATCGCAAGCGCTTCTCCCATCTTGGATTCGTACTCCTGGTTTACGCAGCTCTTGGAAATGAAAATCTTGTGCAGCGGCAAGCCGAGGGACTCGGCTTGCCGCTCGAGCAACGTCCGGCGGACGCCATGCATACTGATCCTGTTGTATCCATCCGTGATCGTCGTCAGCAGGGCAACAATCTGGTGGCGATCCGTTTTCTTCAGCTCATGCAGCGTCATGCAACTATCTTTCCCACCGCTCCAGGACAAGAGTATCTTTTCTTTCATGAGTGTGATCACTCTCCGCCGAAGATGAACTTCATCCCCAGCCGATAGGACCGGCGGTACGCCGGGAAACCGAGCGAATCCTCGTATCGCTTGTCGAACAGGTTTTCGATGCGCCCGAATGCTGTGAAGCCCCGGCGGAAGGTGTAACTGCCGGCCAGGTCGAACCGAGCGTAGCCCGGGTTGCTCGTGAGGCATGGCCCGATGCACGCGTTGCCAAAGCGCACGCTCAAGAAGTCGCTATCGGTGCGCCGCCCGGTAAAGTAGCCCGCCAGGTTCCAGTTCATGCAGGCAAAGCTGGCGTTTAGCAGGAGACTGCCGGAGTGCACCGGCCGCTTGAACAGCCGGTTCCCCGGGATCTGCGTGGGGTCAAAGGCGTTCGGCGACCGCAGGACGCGGCTGTCGTCGTAGGTGTAGTGCCCGGTGACGCGCAGCCAGCGCGCCAGGCGGGACTCGAATGTCAAATTGCCTCCGCGGGCGCGCGCCAGGTCGGTATTGAAGAAGGTGCCGAAGCCAAACGGGCAGTCCGGCGGCGGCGCAATCGGACAGGGGCCACCCTCGAAGCAGAAGGTGAAACTGACGACATCGCGGAAGCGGTTGTCGAAGTAATCGGCGGAGATGCGCACCCGATCCGAAGCGAGTCGCTGTTCGATGCCGGCGGTGTACGTCCGGCTGCGCTCGGGCCGCAGCGCCGGGTTGCCTGGGAAGCAGGGGTCCGAGCCGAAGGATTGGTCGAGCCGCGGCTCCTTGATGCCCCGGCCGTAGGAGAACCGCAGCCGGGTCGCGCCCCAGAAGTCGTGCCCGTAGCGCAATGCTAGGGCCGCGCCGATGCGCGGCACCACGCGTGTGCCGAAGCTCTGGTTGGCCTCGACGCGGAAACCGCCGCTGATGGTTAACCGCGGCAAGGGTTGCAGGCGCCCGTCGAAAAAGCCCGCCTGGTTGTTGCGCCGGGCGTGCTGGCCGCTAAGCGCGCTGAGGAAAGCGTTTTCCACCTCATACTGGTAGCCCGCCGTGGCCGCGCCGTGGCGAAAGAGGAAGCTCGACTGCCCAGCGAAGCCGGCGCGATTGAACTGGTTTCGCGCAATGAACGGGAAATCGCACAGGAAAGGGGGAGTCGTGAAACAGAAGTCGCTCTTTGGATTGGCAAACAGTTGCCGCGAGTAGGCCTCGGTTCCCGCCAAGCGGTGCCGCCAGTGCGCGCCGGTCGAAAATTCCCAGCTCAAGTTAGCGGAGAAGTTGTGCAGGGCGTTGTGGTGGTCGAGATCGGGCGGCTCGAACAGCGTCTGCCCGACCGCGCCGGCGTCGCTGGTGGTGTTCCGCAGGGTGAGTCGCAGCGCGTCGGAGTCCGAGAACCGCCAGCCGAAGTTTCCCGAGAGCGTGCGATTGAGGAAGCCGTCGTTCGGTCCCTGGCCCGCGGTCTGGAAGTAGGAGGCCGCGGCAGAGTAGTCGAACCGGTCGGCGAGGCCGCTCCACTGCGCGGCGCCGCGGCCGGTAGAGAACTTGCCGCCCTCTGCCAGCAGCGTGAGCTGCGGTCGGCGAGTTGTGCCGCGGTGGGTGAAGATCTGCACCACACCGGTCATGGCATCGGAGCCGAATAGGGCACTTTCAGCACCGTGCACCACTTCGATCTTCTCTACGTTGTCCAGCGTGAAATTCGAGAAGTCGATCGAGCCGCCCGGCTCGTTCACCGTGGTGCCGTCAATGAGCACCTTGGTGAAGTTGGAGTTGCCGCCGTCCAAAAACAGTGTGGTGACGCCGCCCTCGCGACCCAGTCGCGTGAGGCTGAAACCCGGCATGGTGGCGAGCAGCGGGCCGAGCGAGATGGCCTGGCGCTGCTCGATCTCCTCGCGAGTCACGAGGTTGACTGGCGGGCTGGCGGCCTGCGCGGCGATGGGCTCGGCCTGCGCCGAGACCACCACCGTGGCGGCCAGCCGCTCGAGCTCCAGACGCAGCGGCAGCTCGCGCACTTCGCCTGCAGCAAGCGCGACGTCCAGTTCGACGCGGGCGAAGGAGGGATGCGCGATGCGGATGCGGTAGCTGCCCGGCGCAAGCGACATGGAGAAGCCGCCGGCGCTGCCGCTGGTGGTGCGCAAAACGTTTGCGCCCGACGCCGGCCTTGGCGCTGCGGAAACTTCGGCGCCAGCAACGGCTGCACCGCTCGGGTCGGTGAGCGTTCCGCGGAGGGTGGCAGTGGTTTGCGCGTGCGCGCAAGGGTTGGCGACCAGGGTTCCCAAAAGGGAAGCGAACACAGGTACGGCTACAAACGGGAAGCGGAATCGCATGACATTTCCTCCTCTCCCTCTCGCGCGGGAGTTGAAGGTTGTCCCGAAAGATCAGGAAACGATTCCCGGCCTTTCGGGCTGCGGACTCCGCCGGTCTCCTGGCTTGGCGGCACATATCCACGGCGCGGCCTTCCCACCCGGTCCGACCCTGTTGGGTTGCGTCGGGCCGGGCAGTGACCTGCGCGCGAGCACCTCTCCGCCTCACAGTCGCGCGGCGGCGACGGCTTCTCACCGTCTTCCCGTGCACGGAGTCTGCGGTTGATCTTTGCGGCGCCCGCCGTGGCGGGCATCGCAGGAAAGAGGGCGCGGCGTCAGCCCGCGCCCTCAACTCGTTTGCCCCGGACGATGACTCGAGGCCTGCCCGCGGAGCTGAGCTCCACTTCGAGCGAGGTCTCGAAAACCTGCTCGAGCAACTCTTGCTGGAACACCTCGGCCGGCGGGCCGACGCGAAGGCATCTTCCGCGGTGCAGCAGCGCCACCACGTCGGCAAATTCCGCGGCCAGGTTCAGCTCATGCGTGACCACAACCACGGTGTACCGGTTCTCCTCCGCCAAGCGCCGCAGCCGCCCGAGCAGTTCGACTTGCGCGCCGATGTCCAGGTGCAGCGTGGGCTCGTCGAGCAGCAGCAACACAGGCTGCTGCGCCAGCGCTCGCGCGAGGATCACGCGCTGTTTTTCGCCGCCTGAGACCTGGTCCATCCAGCGGTCGCGCAGCGACTCGGCGCCCACCTGCGCCAGGGCGTTGGCGGCAATGGCGAGGTCCTCCGGCGTCTCGAAGCGCAGCGCCTGCCGGTAGGGGTGCCGCCCCTGGAGCACGTACTCCCAGGCGCGCGCCGGGAACAGCAGTGGGCTTTCCTGCTGCACCACGGCAATGCGCTGGGCGCGCGTGCGCGGATCCAGCCGGCTGGTTTCGAAGCCGTCGAGCTCGACGCGGCCCGAAAGCGGCTTCAGCGCGCCTGCGATCAGCCGCAGCAGCGTGGATTTGCCGCTCGCGTTCGGCCCCAGGATGGCGACAAGCTCGCGCTGCTGCGCCTGAAAGCTGGTGGCTTCGAGCGTGAACAGCGGCGCCTCGCCTTCCTCCGCGGCATAGGCGTAGCTGGCCTGCTCGACGTTGAGTCGCACTTCACCCGGACCCCAGCTCGGGCTCTGCTGTCCCATGCGCTGCGCCGTGATCGTGCGGCCCGAGCTCATCGCAGCCTGCGTCGCAGCAGATAAATGAACATCGGCGCGCCGGCCATGGCCGTCATCGCGCCTACGGGCAATTCCGTCGGCGCGGCAATGGTCCGGGCCAGCGTATCCGCCAGCACGATAGCGATGGCGCCGCCCAACGCCGAGGCGGGAATCAGCAGCCGGTAATCGGAGCCGAACAGCAGCCGCATCACGTGCGGCACCAGCAGGCCGACGTAACCGATGGCTCCGCTCACCGACACGGCCAGACCCGTCAGCAGGGAAGCCGCCACGTATACCACCAGCTTCACGCGCGTCACGTCCACGCCCAGGTGCATAGCTTCCTGCTCGCCGGTTAGCAGCAGATTCAGATCGGCCGCGGTGGTGTAGATTGCGCCGACCCCCGCCACGAGCCCACCCACAAACAACCAGCGCAGGCCCGCCGGCAACGGAGTCGAGAGGTCGCCCATCAACCAGAAAGCCATGCCGCGGAGGTCCCGCCCCGAAAGCGTGGTCATCAGGAACATGATGACTGCGGAAAGGAACGACGCGGTGATGATCCCGGCGAGCAGCAGCGTCCCGCTATCGAGCTGCCCGCCGCGCCGGCCGAGGAAATAGACGGCGGCGACGGTCAGCCCCGCGCCCACAAACGCCGCGAGCGGTGTGATCAGCGGCACGTGCGGCGAGGCAAGCAACGCCACAATGGCGCCCAGCGCCGCACCGCTGGACACCCCCAGCACGTACGGGTCCGCCAGGGGATTTCGCAGCAGCGCCTGAAAGCCCGCGCCCGCCACCGAAAGCGCCGCGCCCACCAGCATACCCAGCAGGATGCGCGGGAGTCGCAGCTCGAAGACGATCAGGCGGTACTCGCTGGGCAACTGGTCGCTGCGGCCGATGGCCACGCGGCCCAGGTTGAGCACCAGGTCGCTCACGGAGATGGATACGGCGCCTAGCTTCAGCGCCAACACCACCACGGCAAGCAGCACGGCCAGCAGCAGGCCGCAGGTCCACACCAGCCGCCGCAGCGTTACCGGGCGCACAGCGGGCACTCCTCGCCGGCGGACGGCTCGGCGGCCGCCAGCAGATATGGCCGAGGGAAAACGGAAAGAGGGAAAGGGGAAAAGAGAAGATCAGCTTGGCTGTACCGGGCCGGCTCATTTTTTATTTTTCCTGATCCATTTTGTTTTTTCTCGGCGAATGCTTCGGGGTGTAGCTGGCGTGCCAAGTCGAAAATGGCGCCCACCAGTCGCGGCGCGGGCCGGCTGATGGCCTCGCTGATTATGGCCACGCGCCCGTGGCGGACTGCATCGAGGCTGCGCCAGCCGGGCTGCTCGCGCAGGGCCGCGAAACTTTTCTGCTCCTCCTCGGCGTGCGAGCTGGCGAACACCAGGTACTCCGGCTGCAAGCGGACGACTTCTTCGAAGCTCACCCGCGGCCAATCCTGCCTGGTGTCCACCACCGATTCGGCGCCCGCCCATCGCAGCGCATCGGCCAGGAAGGTCTCGCGGCCGATGGAAATCAGCGGGTCTTGCCAAACGACAAACAGCACGCGCCGCGGCGGGCGCGCGCCGAGCTGCTGCTTGAGCTCCGCGAGCCGCACATGCAGCCCGGCGACGAGCGCTTCGCCTGCCTCGCGCGCCCCAATGAGCTCGGCCAAGCGAGCGGTGGAGGCCAGCACTGCTTCGACCGAGCGCGGGTCGGTGGCGTATGCCGCGAGGCCAAGGCGATCGAGCGCGTCCACGGTTTCGCGGCGGTTGATGGCCTTGGTGACCAGCACCAGGTTCGGCTTGAGCGCCACCACCTGCTCGAGATTGGGATTGACGGGCCCGCCGACCTTTGGTTTCGTCTGTGCTTCGGGCGGGTAGTCGCAGTAGTCGGTGACGCCCACGAGGCGCTCTTGCGCGCCCAGCGCGTAGAGCGTTTCGGTTAAGCTCGGCGCCAGCGAGACGATTCGCAGCAGCGGCTGCGGGATGTTCACTCGCCGGCCGAGCTCATCGGTGACTTGCTGGACAGCCGCTGCCGGCGCTTCCGGCCGAGGGCTGACAGCTTGCGCGCGCGCCCCGCCCGCCGCCAGGATTACCGCAGCGAGCGCACAAAATCCCGTGCAGGGGCGGGGGGAATCCATCCCCACCATGCGGGAAGCCCGCCCGCGACGCCGTTGGCCCCGCAAGCGTGGTAGCGCCGGTGCCGGTCTGCGGAGAAAAATCATCTCTTCAGCCAACAAAAAAGCCCCACGAAAAAGAATGGGGCTCAGAGCCACACCCTCTCTCGCGAAGAGTGTCAGCGGAATTAATGACTCAGGCAGGTTTCCTGACTTACGGCCTTCCGTGCACCGCACCCCGCGATTGGGGTGCCGGCGCCGCGGAACTCAGGCGCTGCTTCGCTCCCCGGGAATTTTCTCAAGCTCCCATGAGGAGCGCCCCTTCCCAGCCCAACTCACCGAGCGAGTCGATGGGCCAGTGGGCGTCGTCGCCGACGAGCAGCGCCGGCCGATCACAGTGGCGGGACCGTGGCCGATTTGCACGGCCTTCCCGTTTGCCCCACGAGTGGCCCGCAGGGCCACTCGAAGAGTTCCCCTGCCCGCGGCTAAAACAGCCGCTTGCAGGGTGAAACCTGAGCCAGCTGATTGTCGCCGGGGAGTGTATGCCCGCGGGCGTGCCAAGTCAATCCACGGGCGAGTCGAACAGGCGGAATGGAAAGAGCAGGCTGTTTTAAACGCTGACGCGACCCTTGAATTCCGGTTCGGAGCCCCAGCGGAGGTCGTCGATCCACCAGCGGCCGTCGACGCGCACCAGCGTGAAGCGGGCCGTGTAGCGCTCGCCGTTCTGGGCGAGCAGAGAGGTTTCGAGCACGGCGCGCTCACCCGACTCCTGCTGGCGGATGACACGCAGCTCTCGGGTGTGGAGCATGCGCCGATGCGCGAGCACCAGGCGGCGATACTCCTCGAAGGAGACCTGTTCGCGGTAGTGCCGAGAAAAGAGCGCATAGGCGGCGCGAAATTCGCCGCGGTTGAGCGCCTCGAGATGCGCCTTGACGATTCCGGCGGGGCGGTCGGCCTTCGCTCCCCAGCCGAACAGGCCGAACGGGCTGTCGTAGCGCACCAGCGTCCAAGTGGTGAGCGCGAACGCTGCCCCGCCGGCAGTCAGCAGTGCCAGCAAGCGCCGCAGCAGGCTGCGTCGCGTGGCCTCGCGCCGCTCCGGCGCCGGGCCCGGCTCAACAGGATGAAGATTCAGCGGCTCATTCATTTTTTTCGTCTGGACTTGTGATCGCGCTCGGAAATCAGCCGCGCCGCTTCAGCGATTCTTCCACTGCGGTTTGCGCCGCTCGATCAGCGCCCGCAGGCCCTCCTGCGAATCCTCCAGCCGGTAGAGCTCGTTCAGGAAGATATTCATCGAATGGCGCAAGCCGTCGCGCAGCGACATCCCCATGCCGCCCAGGATCGCTCGCTTGGCCATGCCCAGGACCGCGCCGGAATGCGCGGTGATTTGGACGATCAACTCGTCCACCGTTTTTTCAAGTTGCGCTTCGGCGACTAGGCGGTTCACCAGGCCCAACTCGCGGGCGCGCTCGGCGGTGATGGCCTCGCCGATGAGCACGAGCTCGAGCGCCACCTTGGGTCCGACCAGGTAAGGAAGAATGGTCGAGGCCAGCGGCGGGAACACGCCGATGGTGATCTCGGGCTGGGCGAAGCGCGCCTTCGGCGTGGCCACCACCAGGTCGCCGAACGCCGCGAGCTCGGCGCCGCCGCCGATGGCCGGGCCGTTGACGACGACCATCACCGGCTTGCCCACTTCGAGCATGGCCGTGAAGGCGGCATGGAAGGCGTCGAGCATCTGGAAAACGCGCTCGGCGGTGTATTCGCCGATGTCGATTCCGCCGGAGAAAACTTTGCAGGCTGAGTCGAGCACCAACAGCTTGACGTGATCCTTGTCATCGAGCGATTCGATCCCCGCGGCCAGCTCACGGAGCATCGGCTCGTTCAGCAGATTGTGCTCCGGGTGGGCGAGCGTCATGCGCGCCACCGGCCCTTCGATCCGGTAGCGAACGTACTTGAAATCCTCCGGCCTGCGTCGCGATGCCTTGCCCACAAATTCTTCGTGTCTTACGTCTTCCACCATGGTCTTCGCTCCTCAGAGAGTTTCGATGGCCAGCGCCACACCCAGCCCGCCGGAAACGCATAGTGTGGCCAGGCCACGCTTGCCCGCCGCCGGCGGGCTGCGGCGCAGCTCGTGCACCAGGGTCGTGGCGATGCGCGCGCCGCTCGCACCGATCGGATGGCCCAGCGCGATGGCGCCGCCATTGGGGTTGAGCTTGCGGCGGTCGAAATGCAGCTCGCGGTCGCACGCCAGCACCTGCGCCGCAAACGCTTCGTTCAGCTCGATGGCGTCGAAGTCGGCCAGCTTCCAGCCCGTGCGCCGCTCGAGCTTCTGCGCGGCGGGCACCGGAGCAATGCCCATCACCCGCGGGTCCACTGCCGCCACCGCGGCGTCCACCACGCGCGCCAGCGGGGCCAGGCGCAGCTCGCCGAGCTTCTGCTCGCTCACCAGCACCAGCGCCGCTGCACCGTCGGTGATGCCGCTGGAATTGCCCGCGGTGACGCTGCCGGTCTTCGAGAACACCGGCGGGAGCTTGGCCAGACTTTCCAGAGTCGTGTCCGCGCGCACGTGCTCATCTTTTTCCAGGCGCGAGACATTGCCCTTTTTGTCCGTGCGCTCGATGGCCACAATCTCCGCCTGGAACCGGCATTCCTGCATCGCCCGCGCCGCTCGCCGATGGCTTTCGAGCGCGTAGAGGTCCTGTTCGTCCCGCGGGATTTTGTACCGCTCGGCCAGCAGCTCGGCCGTTTCGCCCATCACCATTTGCGACATCGGGCAGAGGAAGCCGTCGCGATACATCGCATCCACCAGCGGCTGGTGGCCCAGCTTGAAGCCCCAGCGGCCTTCCACCAGATAGGGCACGCGGCTCATGGATTCGCTGCCGCCAGCCACGACGATCTCCGCCTCGCCCAGGAGTATCTGCTGCCAGCCGAGCAGCAACGCGCGCAGGCCGGAGGCGCAGGCCATGTTCACGGTGAACGCCGGAACGTCGTCGCCCAGCCCCGAGCGCCAGGCAATCTGCCGCGCCAGGTTTGGGCCCACGCCCGCCGGGCGCGCGTTCCCGAAAATCAGTTCGTCCACCCGCCACGCACGCGCCTTGTCATTCTGAGTCCCGACAGGGTCGGGACGAAGAATCTCTCCGCCAACGCTGGCTTCCTGCTTGGTATCCCCAGGCTTCCGCTCCGGCGGCGCTTCACCGAACGCGCGTTCGAGCGCCGCCCGCACCACAATCACGCCCAGATCCGCCGCGGTCAACTCCGCCAACCCGCCGCCGAATTTGCCAATCGGCGTGCGCGCCGCGCTGACGATGTAGGCCGCCCGCGTCATTCCCTATCTTTCACCCCGAGACAAGACCCTGTCGGAATCGCAGAAGGAGGGGGATACCCCTCCCCCCGGTATTTTTTGTAACTGTTCATTCCAGGACACTTTAAGTCCAATAATCTTGTATCTACGCATTGCAAAGGACTTACAGGAACGTTTTTTCGTAACGACGCATTCTAAAGAGCTTGCTGGCGCAAACATGAGTAAGTTCAGCGACCTTTCGACTGGGCTCGCTTTGGCTGCGCTCAGGGTCAACGGGTCAAGGCCGCGGACAGCGACCGGCAAGCACAACCTCCTCAGATGAAATTGCGTCCGCCGTGGCGGACGCTTCCTGCTTTTTACACTTCATTGTACCGAAGGTTGCTGGCAAACGATTGCGCATATGGCGCATTTTCTTTTGGCCGCCAGTGCGGCTCCGCCCGTCCAGAATTCGATGCTAGCACACCGCGCTTGGCGCGCGTAGGGTTGCGCCCCGCCCTGTGCCCTTATCATTCTGATCGCAGCGAAGAGCCTCTCTGTCAGTTCGAACGTGCCTCGCCTGCTGCGAGAGAGCCTGGGAAACGGAGCAGGACACTCTCTGAGACCTCCAGGAGTAGAATTGCGCGGGGGAATTGGTTGGGTTAAGGAGCCGCTCATGACAACCGAAACTGCTTTTCAAGTCGTCAGGCAAGTTCTTATAGAAAATGGAGAGAACGGAGAACTCGAAGGTGTATTAAATCGGTCGCGAGTTGCAGCGCTAAACCGGATTCTGCTGCTCGCGGAGCCGGAATTTCTGGGGCGTCGGCGAGGGCGTAGATTAGTTATTTACCAAAAGCAGATGCCAGCCGCAGTTGGGCCGTCGAAATATAGGCGCATTGGGTCTCTGAAGCTCGCAGCAGGTTGAGCACGGCGGCCACATCATTTGCATCTGCTGAGGAGAAAATGAATCTGACGCTGCCCACTGCTGGCTTGGAGCGCTACAAGAGCGCTTCGCAGCGCGCTCGCGTCGCCACCGAAGCATGGGGGAAATCTAATCTCTACTGCGTCAACTGTCGTTCACCAAGACTCAGGGCCGCTCCTGCGAACACCCCAGCAATCGACTACGTCTGCCCACGTTGCGATTCAGCCTTTCAATTAAAAGGTCAATCTCGGCCATTATCACGGCGGCTTACCGATGCAGGATTCGAGGCCATGCGTGAAGCCATCCGGTTAGGCAGAACCCCCAACCTTCTCATCGTTCACTATCGCCCCGAGAACTGGAAGGTCTGGAATCTTCTCCTCGTGCCTCGATTTGCATTCTCTTACTCCGCTCTGGAAAGGAGAAAGCCGCTCGGGCCTGGAGCCCGCAGAGCAGGCTGGGTTGGTTGCAACATCCTCCTCTGCAACATCCCGCTCGATGCGCGCATTGTGATTGTGCACGAGGGGCTGGTAAGGAGTGCGGGCAAAGTTAGAGGACAGTACGCGCGGTTGAGGCCACTCGCAGACCTGAGCCTGGAAAAGCGCGGCTGGACCCTCGATGTCCTGAACGTCGTACGCTCACTGGGCAAATCAAATTTTTCTTTGCCGGAGGTTTATGCCTTCGAGGACGAACTTTCGCGTCTGCATCCTGCCAATCTCCACGTTCGTGACAAGATTCGTCAACAGCTCCAAGTTCTACGTGACCTTGGATTAGTCACTTTTCTCGGCGGCGGTAATTACCGGCTTCGCTAGAGTCTCAAGACTTCCGGCCTCACACGAAGCGTCTTCGCGATATCATCCGGGCGTGGCGGCGGGATTTGGACCCATTGCGGGACTGAAGGTCGGCCATGCGCAGGACACCTCGACTGCGCTCGGTGCAAGCTCGGCAGCGCTGACCGGGTGCACGGTCCTGCTGGCCGAGGCGGGGATGGTGGCGGCGTGCGACGTCCGCGGCGGGGCCGTGGGCGAGCGCGAACTGGAAACGCTTCGCCCGGGCCACCTGGTCGAGCGTATCCACGCGCTGGTCCTGGCGGGCGGGAGCGCGTTTGGTCTCGATGCTGCTGCGGGAGTGATGCGCTGGTGCGAGGAGCGCGGCATCGGCTTCGATACCGGCGTGGCGCGCATCCCCATCGTGCCCGCAGCCATTCTGTTTGATCTGCGCATTGGCGACCCCAAGCGCCGACCCGACGCGGCGATGGGCTACTCCGCAGCGGAAGCTGCGGCGCAAGCAAGCCCCGAAGCGCCCGCGGCGGAAGGCAACGTCGGCGCCGGCACGGGCGCGACAGTCGGCAAACTCTTTGGCATCGAGCGGGCGACCAAAGCCGGCATCGGCTGCTGGACCGAAGACTTGCCGGGCGGGGCTCGTGTGGCTGTGCTCGCGGCGGTGAACGCCTTTGGGGACGTCCGGGATCCCGATACCGGCAAAATTATCGGCGGTGCGCGCCGCGCAAAGGGCTCCGCAGAATTTGTGGATACCGCCGCAGCGATGCGGCAGGGGGCCGCGCGCAAGGGTTTCGCTGACCCAAACACGCTTCTGGTGGCCGTGGCGACAAACGCCGCGCTCAGTCGCCTGGAGGCGCAACGCCTGGCGATGATGGCTTCGGCGGGCATGGCGCGGGTGATTTCGCCGGCGCACACCACATTTGATGGCGACGTGGTGTTTGCACTTTCCCTCGGCGACAAACAGGCCGACGTCAACGCGCTGGGCGCTGCCGCGGCCGAGGCGGTGGCGCGCGCGATTGTGCGCGGCGTCACCCAGGCGCGCTCCGCCGGCGGGGTGATGGGTGCCAAGGGCTAGACGCTAGAAGTCATCTCATAAATGCCTGAGCCTCTCGAGAGAGATTGGCCTCAGGGGCTAAAGCCCTGGTTTCTTGCGGGGTTGTGATGTCGCGGCTGAAGCCGCGACCCCCTAAACCGATTTATGAGACACCATCTAGAATTTGGCGGCTAGAAGGAACTTTCTGCTCAGCGGGATTCTTCGGCCCGACCTAGTCGAGCCTGAGAATGACGTGCCCTTCGTTCGCCGCGGTCCGGTTTGCGGCCCCGGCCAGCCGGGGCGACCGGACTCCAGAGACCGGAGCGGAATCAGGATGACATCGCTGCCTGCTTACCGCTGATTTCTTCCGGCCAAGCACTGCAAACGAAGAGCTCACAACTGAAAACTGCGCGTGGAAAGCCTGCTTTGCGGTATCCTCTGCTGCCGATGCACGACCTCAACTATTTCCGCGACCACCTCGAGCGGTTCGAACAGATGGCGCGCCACCGAGGCGTCACGCTCGACCTCAACGGCTTCCGCGGGCTCGACCGCGAGCGGCGCGAGCTGATCACCGCCGCCGAACGATTGAAAGCGGAGCGCAACAAAGCCAGCGAGGAGATTGCCCGGCGGAAGAAGGCCGGCCAGGACGCCGCGGCGCTGCTCGCCGAGATGAAGCGCGTCGCCGACGAGATCAAGCAGGACGACGAGCGCATCGCGCAGCTTGACGAGCGCCTGCGCGACTTTCTGCTGACGATTCCGAACCTGCCCCATGCTTCGGTGCCGGTGGGCAAGGGCGCCGAGGACAACGTGGAGGTGCGGCGCTGGGGAGCGCCGCCGAAGTTCGACTTTCCGCCGCGGCCGCACTGGGAAGTGGGCGAGCGCGCCGGCATTCTCGACCTGCCGCGCGCGGCGAAGATCGCCGGGGCGCGGTTCGCGCTCTACCGCGGCGCCGGGGCGCGCCTGGAGCGGGCGCTGGCGAACTTCTTCCTCGACGTGCACACCGAGCATCATGGCTATACGGAAATCCTCCCGCCGTTCGCCGCCAATAGCGCCTCGCTGACCGGCACGGGCCATCTGCCCAAGTTTGCCGGCGACATGTTTCATCTGGAGGGGACCGACCTGTGGATGACGCCCACGGCCGAAGTGCAGCTCACGAACCTCTACCGCGAAGAGACGCTGGAGGCTGACGCGCTCCCCATCAAGGTCTGCGCGTGGACGGCCTGCTTTCGCTCCGAGGCCGGCGCGGCCGGCAAAGACACCCGCGGCATCGCCCGCCAGCACCAGTTCCAGAAGGTCGAGCTGTTCAAGTTCACCAAACCCGAGGAAAGCTACGCGGAGCTGGAATCGCTGGTGCGCGACGCCGAAGCCATCCTCCAGCGGCTGGGGCTGCACTACCGCGTCGTCGCGCTCTGCACTGCCGACCTCGGCTTTGCCTCGGCGAAAACTTACGACCTCGAGGTCTGGCTGCCGTCCGTTGCCGGGTTCAAGGAAATTTCTTCGTGCTCGAATTGCGAAGCCTTTCAGGCGCGCCGCGCAAGCATCCGCTACAAGCCCAAGGGCGGGAAGAGCGAATTTGTGCACACGCTGAACGGCTCGGGCCTGGCCGTCGGCCGAACCTGGCTGGCGCTGGTCGAAAACTACCAGCAGGCCGACGGCTCCATCGTCATCCCGGAAGCCCTGCGGCCTTACATGGACAGTGATCGCATAGCTGTTTCTTCCCCTTCAACACTCTAGGGAGTTGTCCCCCCAGCCAGTTCTTAGCCCTCGATTCCTCTGTATCCCATTTACAATCAATAGGATAATCCAGATTAGGTGGGCCAACCCCACGCAAGGCTGCGGCGGGTGGACCCGGAGCTTCGCCCGGTTTTCATTGACACTGCTTTTCGGGGTTGACTAAACTTTGCATTTCGCGCAACTTACAACGCGCGCGAAACGGCAAGCGGTGGCGCAGACGTCCCACCCTAATAGGGGCGACGGGGCGAGGAAACCTGCGTCGCCGGAGAGCGTGCCCAGCGGCATGGCGTTTTTGGCTCGCATTTTATGGGTCCTGCTGTGGCTGGTGCTGGCCACATGGCTTGTCCGGCGGCTTTTGAGCCTGTTCGCCTCGCCTGCGCGCAAGGCGGAACATCGGCCAGAGCCGATGACTGCGAAGCCGCTCTATCGGGATCCCTGGTGCGGCACGCACGTTTCCGCTGAAATCTCGCATCCCCTGAATGAAGCGGGCCAGACATTGCACTTCTGCTCGGCCGAATGCCGCGAACGCTATCGAGCGTCCGAGCGGCGCGCGGCCAGCGGATAACCGAAGGAGAGAACACTGATGGCCACGGTGGCGAAAGCTGCGCCTCAGCCGATGGTGCCGCGGATGGCGCCGCGTGAGGATCTGAACCCGTTCCGCATCTAGCAGATCCAGTTCGATATGGCCGCCGAATATCTGAAGCTTGACCCCGGCCTGCGGCAGGTGCTGCGCACGCCGAAGCGCGTGCTGGAAGTTTCCATCCCCACGAAGATGGATAACGGTCAATTGAAGGTGTTCACCGGCTACCGCGTGCAGCACAACATCGCGCGCGGGCCGTCGAAAGGCGGCATCCGCTACCACCCCAACGTCACGCTGGACGAAGTGAAAGCGCTGGCGGCATGGATGACCTGGAAGACGGCTACGGTGAACATCCCCTACGGCGGCGGGAAGGGCGGGGTGATTTGCGACCCCAAGCGGATGTCGAAGGCGGAGCTGGAACGCATGACGCGCCGATATGCCAGCGAGATTCTTCCCATCATCGGGCCCGAGCGTGACATTCCCGCGCCCGACGTTTACACCGACGCGCAGACCATGGCCTGGATCATGGACACATACTCGATGACCGTGGGGTATTCGGCGCTGGGCGTGGTGACCGGCAAGCCGATATCGCTCGGCGGGTCGCTCGGGCGCAACGAAGCCACGGCCCGCGGCTGCTTGTTTGTGGTCGAGGAGGCGTGCAAGGTCAAGAAGATGTCCCTGCGCGGCGCCACGGTCGCCATCCAGGGCTTCGGCAACGCCGGGTCGATTGCGGCGCGGCTGTTCGCCGAAAAGAAAGCCAAAATCGTGGCCATCAGCGACTCCCGCGGCGGCGTATTTAACTCCCGCGGGATTGACCCGCTCAAGGCCATCCGCTACAAAGAGCGCTCCGGCACCGTCGTGGGCATGCCGGGCGCGTCGCGCATCTCGAACGACGACCTGCTGACCCTGAAGTGCGACGTGCTGATCCCTGCGGCGCTGGAAAACTCCATCACGCTGCACAACGCCGACCAGATCAAGGCCAAAATTGTCGCCGAGGCCGCCAATGGCCCCACCACGCCCCACGCCGACGAGGTTCTGGCGCGCAAGGGCGTCTTCATGCTGCCGGACATTTTGGCCAACGCCGGCGGGGTGACGGTAAGCTACTTCGAGTGGGCGCAGGACCTGCAAGGCTACTTCTGGCAGGAGAACGAAGTGAACGCGCGGCTGGAGATGGTAATGAAGCGCGCGTTCGCCGACGTCCACGACACCATGCGCAAATACCACACGCACATGCGCGCCGCGGCGTATATCCTCGCCGTGGGGCGCGTGTCCGAAGCGACGCTCGTCCGCGGCCTGTTCCCGTAGTCCTCCGTCCAGGTCTCTCCCGGCTCGGCCCACTCGCGCTTGCTCATCCTGCTGGATGGGTATCGCGCGGCGACGCGAACCCACGATTGTGGCGAAGACGAATCCAGAGAAAGCGCGCTGCGGGACAAAAATTTTTCTTGCGTTGCAGCAAACAACGCGCGTACATTTCCTGTTGCCGGCTCAGTCGCTGCGATGGCTGAAGCCGGCCCCGCTTTCTGCGGGGTGCCTGGCGCGGAGGGCACCAAGAGTTGAGCAACCATCACAACCCAACCCCGCCGATTCTCCTTACCATTGCCGGGTTCGACCCATCGTGCGGCGCGGGCATCGCCGCCGACCTGAAGACTTTTGCGGCGCACAATTGCTACGGCGTTGCCGCGGTCGCGGCGCTCACCGTGCAGTCCGCGCAGGGCGTAGAGAGCACGCACGTGACGCCTGCGGCGACCCTGCGGGCGGAGCTCGACGCGCTGGCCGCCGACGTGCCCATCGTCGCGGTGAAGATCGGCATGCTGGGAAATAAAGCCAACGCGGCGGTGGTGGCGGAATTCCTCGACCGCGGCGGGTTCGCGCACGTCGTGCTCGACCCGGTGGTGAAGGCCACGGCCGGCGGCGCGGACCTGCTGGATGCGGCTGGCGTGAAATTCCTGGCCGATGAATTGCTGAAGCGCGCCAACGTCGTCACACCGAACATCGCGGAAGCCGAATTGTTGACGGGGATCGAAATCAAAGACTTGGCGGCGATGGAGGCGGCGGCGAAGAAGCTGGTCGAACGTGGCGCGCGCGCCGTGGTGGTCAAGGGCGGTCATATGGAGAAAGCCATTGACGTGCTGTTCGACGGCGCCGAGGTGCTCACGCTCGGCGGCGAGCGCGTCAAGAGCGAGAACACGCATGGCTCCGGCTGTACCTTCGCATCCGCTATTACGGCGCAACTCGCCTCGGGGCGCCCGTTGCACGAGGCCGTGTTGCTGGCCAAGGCTTACGTGACAAAAGCGATCGAGAAGGGCTTCGCCATCGGCAAGGGCCCCGGCCCGCTCGACCACTTCTATCGCATCCATCACGAGCCGCCGCCCCGCGGCGTCCATGAGGTGCCGCAGCACGGCATGCATCCCCCCGCCGAGCCGGCCCTCCGCTAAGACCATCACCTCCGGCCATTGACGATCTCTGCCTGCCCATTCCTGCTTGAGGTTCCGAGCAAGCCCGCCTAGTGAGATGAGAGATGAATCTCTCAATTCAGGGAGTGATCCTTCATCCCGGCAGGGCCGGGACTCAGGAGGACAGCAAGTCGGCAAGAGCGGGACGGGCTCAGGGAGAAGGCTAACCGGCTAGCGGCGGAAGGTGATGCGCCCGGCGACGATGGTGATCATCGGTGCGCCACGGAAGCTGCGCCCATCGAACGGTGTATTCCGCGACCGACTGGCGGAGTCGTCTGCGCGGAACGTCCAAGCGTGCTCCACCGAGAACAGGGTGAGGTCGGCGGGCTCGCCCGCGGCGATGCGCCGCGAGATGCCGAGCACGCGCGCCGGGCCGCTGGTGAACAGCTCAACCAGGCGCGACAGCTTCAGGTGGCTCGCGTGCACCAGCTCGAGCGTAAGCGCCAGCGCTGTCTCAAACCCGGTCACACCAAACGGCGCTCGGTCGAACTCGACATCTTTTAACGCCGGCTCGTGCGGCGCGTGGTCGGTGGCGATGGCGTCCACAGTGCCGTCGGCCAACCCTGCCCGCAGTGCCTCGCGGTCTTCCCGCGAGCCGAGCGGCGGGTTCATCTTGAAGTGCGTGTGGTAACCAACGTCCTCGTCGGTGAGCGTGAAATGGTGCGGGGTAACCTCGCAGCTCACCGGCAGGCCGCTCTGTTTTGCGGCGCGCACCAACTCGAGCGAAGCGCGCGAGGAAAGGTGCGCGATGTGCAGCCGGCAGCCGGTGAGCTCAGCCATCTGGATATCGCGAGCCACGGCGATGGACTCGGCGGCTGCGGGCATGCCGTGCAGGCCGAGCCGCACCGATTGCCGGCCCTCGCGCATCACGGCGCCGGCCGCCAACGAAGCATCTTCGCAGTGGTCCATCACCGGCAGATCGAGCCAGCGGCAGTAGTCCATCACTTGGCGCAGCAGCCGGGCCGTGGCGATGGGCCGGCCGTCATCGCTGACGGCGACGATCCCCGCCTGCTTCATGGCTGCAATCTCCGCCAGCGACTCGCCTTTGCTCCCCGCCGAGGCCGCGCCGATAGGCCAGACGCGCGCGTTGCCGGCAGCCTGCGCCCGCTCGAGGATCGCCCGCGTCACCGAGGCGTTGTCGTTCACCGGTTTGGTGTTGGGCATCGAACAAACCGCAGTGAATCCGCCGCGGGCGGCAGCGCGCGTCCCGGTGGCGATGGTCTCCGAAGTTTCGTCTCCGGGCTCGCGAAGATGGCAGTGCAGGTCAATGAAGCCGGGCGCGACAACCAAGCCGGTCGCGTCGAGGATCTCCCGGGGCTCAGCGGCGGGCCGCGCGGCGAGCGCGCGCGCCATCTCCGCCGCCGGCGCGACGCTCACGATGCGCTCGGCATCGATCAGCAGATCGAGCGCGGCGTCGGTGCCGCCGGCCGGGTCGAGCAAGCGGCCATTTTTAATGTGCAGCATCGGCGGCGTCCTTGGCGTCGGCGGGCGTTGACCCCACCAGCAGGAACAGCAGGGCCATGCGCACGGCCAGGCCGTTGGTGACCTGCTCGAGCACGCACGATTGCGGGCCATCAGCCACGGCCGGATCGATCTCAACCCCCCGGTTCATCGGGCCGGGGTGAAGCACCAGCGCGTCCGGCCGGGCGCGGGCAAGCCGCTCGGGCGTGAGCTGGTAGAGCAGGATGTACTCCTCGAGGGGCAGCGCCGGCTCGTGCAATCGCTCCTGCTGTACGCGAAGGACGATGACCACGTCGGCGCCCTCGAGCGCCTCTTCCACTCGCGCGACGCGCCGCAGGGGGTAGCCCAAGCATTCGAACTCCCGCGGCAGCCACATTGCCGGGCCGCACAGCGCGAAGCGACAACCGAATTTGCCGAACAGATGGATGTTGGAGCGGGCAACGCGGCTGTGCAGGATGTCGCCGAGGATGGCGACGTTCAGGCCGGCCAAGTCGCCCTTGCGGTCGCGAATGGTGAGAGCGTCAAGCAAGGCCTGCGTGGGATGCTCGTGGGCGCCGTCGCCGGCGTTGATCACCGGGATGTTGAGGCGCCCGGCAATAAACTCGGGCGCGCCCGCGGCGCTGTGCCGCATCACAATGCAGTCGGGTTTCATGGCGTCGAGCGTGCGAAGGGTATCGAGCAGCGATTCGCCCTTGCGCAGGCTGGAGGCCTCGGCCTGGAGGTTCATGGTGTCTGCGCCCAAACGCGCTGCGGCGGTGGAAAAACTGATGCGCGTGCGCGTGGAAGGCTCGAAGAAGGCCAGGCCGACCGTTTTGCCCCGCAGCGTGGCCAACTTCTTGAGCGGGTGCCGCTGGATTTCCTGAAAGGGCTTGGACTGGTCCAGGAGAAAGACGATTTGCTCGGCGCTGAGCGGTTCGATGCCGAGCATGTGGCGGAAGCGTTGCGGCACAACCAACCTCGAACAAGCGGTTCGGCGCGTCGCTCCCCGAGCGAAGCCGGCCGCGGGAAGCTGTCGGCTCAGGAGACGCGTTCGACGAGCATCACACGTTCTTCATGGTCCACCTCGTTCAGGCGGACTTCGATGATCTCGGTGTCGCTGGTCTGGACGTGGCGGCCCACGAAGACAGCCTCGATGGGCAGCTCGCGGTGGCCCCGGTCGATCAGTACACACAGGCGAACGCTCCGTGGGCGGCCGAGGTCGAACAGGCCGTTCATCGCGGCGCGGATGGTGCGGCCGGTGTAGAGCACGTCGTCGATCAGGATCAGGTCTTTGTCGTCGACGGGAAAGGCGATGTCGCTGGATTGCAAGACCGGCTGCGGCGCGACGGTGGACAGGTCGTCGCGGTAGAGCGTGATGTCGAGCGTGCCCACGGGCACCTCGACGCCATCAATTCCGCGCATGGCCTGCGCGACCCGCCGCGCTAGCGGCACGCCGCGGCGGCGGATGCCGATCAGCGCGAGGTTGGCCGTGCCGCCGCTCTTCTCCACGATTTCATGCGCCAAGCGCTGCACGGTGCGGTCAATCTCCGTGGCGGACATCAATTGCTGCTTTTCCACGACGCGCATCGGGCGAACATCCTAGCACAGAGCCCGCCGCTGCCGAAGCTTTGTGGGGTGAGGTGGGGCGCCCGTTGGCGCGCAGCGCAGCTGTGCTACACTGCGGCGGCTTCGGAGGAGATTCAGGGATGAAATGGCGGATCAAACCTGCGGCGGCGCTGGCGCTCTGCGCCTTGCTGTTGTGGGCGACGAATTCACCGGCGCAGACGCGCCGCGAGCGACCTCGCCGGCCGAAGCTGGTTGTGCTGCTGGTGGTGGATCAGATGCGCGCCGATTACGTGGAGAACTTTCGCCAGCAGTGGACGGCAGGGCTGGCGCGCCTGGTCGAGCGCGGCGCGTGGTTTCGCCTCGCGGCTTACCCCTACTGGAGCACGCGCACCTGTGTGGGACACGCGACGATCTCTACCGGCGCCTTCCCCGCTACCCACGGGATCATCGGCAACACCTGGTGGGACCGCGAAGCGAACAGGCAGGTGACTTGCACCGAAGACCCCCAAGCAAAGTCCGTCAGCTATGATGGCTTAACCGAAGCGGGTAACAGCGCGGCGCGCCTGCTGATGCGCACGCTGGCCGAAGAATTGGGCGCGCAGGCCAGCGACCCCGCGCGCGTCGCCAGCTTCTCGCTGAAAGCGCGCAGCGCCATCATGCTGGCCGGCCACCGCGGCACCGTGGTCACCTGGTTTGGCGAGAAAACTCACGCCTGGATGACTTCCACGGCCTACGCCACCGGTTCGGCTGCTTTCATGGCGCGCTTCGTGAAGGGGCATCCGGTCGAAGCCGACTTCGGCAAGGTCTGGGAGCGCGCCCTGCCGGAGCGTGCGTATCTCTACCGTGATGCTGCGCCGGGCGAGCGGCCGCCGCGGGGCTGGACGTCCACGTTCCCGCATGTGCTGAAGGGTTCAGACGAAAAGCCGAACGAGGCCTTCTATGCCTTGTGGGGGACGAGCCCGTTTGCGGACGCGTACCTGGGGCGGATGGCCGCGGCGGCCGTGGACGCGCTGCATCTCGGCCAAGGCCCGGGGATCGACTTCCTGGCGGTGAGTTTTTCTTCACTGGACCTGGTGGGCCATCAATTCGGCCCGTTCAGCCACGAAGTTCAAGACATGCTCGTGCGGCTGGACGCAACGCTGGGAGCGCTTCTGGGCCATCTGGATCGCACTGTGGGCGCAAACAACTACGTCGTTGCGCTCTCCGCCGACCATGGCGTCGCGCCGATACCCGAGCAAAGGCCTTCGGGCGAGCTCGATGCCGGGCGGTTGGCGATCGACGAAGTGGTCAGCCACGTTCAGAAGGCTCTCGAGCCGCTGCTCGGCCCCGGCCAGCCCGCGGGGCGGCTGGGGGGCAACGATTTTTATTTTGCCCCGGGCGTCTATGCGAGGCTTCAGGCCAATCCTGCGGCGCTGCAGGCGGCCATTGACGCCATTCTCTCCGTGCGCGGCGTGGCCCAGGTCCTGCGCAACGATGAGCTGCTCGAGCGGTCTGCCACCACGGACCCCCTGCGGCGCGCCGCGGCGCTTAACAGTTTCGCCGGACGCAGTGGCGACCTCATCATCCTCCAAAAACCGTACTGGCTGATGGAGTGGGCCCCGCGGGACATCGCACCCGCAGCGGCCACCGATCACGGCACCGCCTATGCCTACGATACCCGCGTGCCTCTGCTGCTGATGGGCTTCGGAATTCGCCCCGGCGAATATCTTTCCTCCGCTACGCCGGCGGACATTGCGCCAACGCTCGCCTTTCTTTCCGGCATCACGCTGGCGCGGAGCGACGGCCGCGTCTTGACCGAAGTGCTGGCTGTTCCGGCACCGTCGGCGGTAAAGCCGCCCGCGGCTAAGCGCTGAGCGCATTTTCCACAGGCAGCCTGGGCACTCTCAGCGGTGCCTCGTGCTAGACTACGCGCAATGGGCAGGCCCAGTGCCATTGACCTGCGCGTGAATGTTGGCGCGCTGCGCCTTGCCAATCCCATCCTCGCCGCCAGCGGCACGTTTGGCTACGGCATTGAGTTCGCCCACCTGGTGGATCTGAATCGCCTGGGGGGCATCGTCGTCAAGGGCCTTTCGCTTGGTCCGATGAATGGCGCCCCGGCGCCACGGCTGTGTGAAACCTCGGGGGGGATGCTTAACGCCGTGGGGCTGCAAAACGTCGGAGTGCGCGCCTTCGTCGCCGAAAAGCTCCCCGCCCTGCGCGCCTACCGCACCGCCATCATCGCCAACGTCTTCGGGCACACGATCGAGGAGTATGCGGAAGTCATCCGCGTGCTGGAGGACGCCGAAGGGCTGGCGGCGTATGAGCTGAACGTATCCTGCCCCAATGTGGCTCGGGGCGGGATGCAATACGGCAGCGACCCCCGATTGACAGCCGAAGTTGTGGCCGTCGCACGCAAGGCTGCTCGGCGGCCCCTGTGGGTCAAGCTCTCCCCGAACGTGACCGATATCACTGCCATCGCCCGGGCGGCAGAAGCTGAAGGGGCAGCCACCCTGACAGTTGCAAACACCTACCCTGCCATGAGTGTGGATTACCAGACACGCCGGTCGAGGCTGGGCAACCTGACGGGGGGTCTATCAGGTCCAGCTATACGGCCGATTACCCTGAGGCTGGTTTACGAAGTCAGCCGAGCGGTATCTATACCCGTGGTCGGGCTGGGGGGCATCGAAAAGCCGGAAGATGTCCTGGAATACCTTATCGCAGGGGCATCGGCGGTTCAGGTCGGCAGTGCCCACTTTGTTGATCCGCGTGCCTGCCTCAGGCTTTTGGAAGGTGTCGAGCGTCTCTGTTTGGAAGAAATAGTCAATGAAATCAATAAGTTAACAGGTTCTATACGAGCAGAAACTTGTTGACATTTGGGTTGAAGTTTGGTAGCATTTCTTCATTCACTGTCGTCAAAATACCACACTATGCGTAGCAGACTTTTAATCCAGTGGGCGGCTATACGCTGGCTCCTGCTCATGTTCCTGGTTGCTCCAGGGCTTGAAGCGCCTTTGGTTGCCTACCCGAGTGAGCCTATAAAGCCTCTGCGGGTCTGGCACGGGCTGGCGAGTTGGTATGGGTCACGCTTCCACGGGCGGGTGACGGCCAGCGGCGAACGTTATGACATGAATGCCGCCACTGCCGCGCACCCTACCCTCCGCTTTGGCTCCCTGGTCCGGGTGGTAAACCTCAAGACCAACCAGAGCCGGGTAGTAAGGATAAACGACCGGGGCCCATTTGTAGAAGGCCGGGAAATTGACCTATCCTATGAAACTGCCTGCCGGTTGGGGATGGACGACCGGGGCCTCGCCCGGGTCCGCTTAGAGCTCCTTGAGGTGCCTGAACGCCGGTGAGCGAGGCTGCAAGCCGCCGGCTCATTGTCGCCCTGGATTTCGATTCCCTCGCCCCCGCCTATAACCTGGCCCAACGACTGGTCTCCCTTGCCGGGATGTTCAAGGTTGGCAGCCGGTTATTCACCGCCGAGGGCCCTCGAGCCGTAGAAAGACTCGCTCGGCTGGGGCCAGGGATTTTTCTAGACCTGAAATTCCACGACATTCCCAACATTGTCGCCGGGGCGGTGTCCGCCGCCGCTCGCCAGCCAGGCGTCCGGCTGATCACCCTGCATGCTCTGGGCGGAAGGGAAATGATGCAGAGGGCTGCCCGGGCGCTGGTCGAGCACGGTCGCAGGCGGGGCGAGCGTCCCGAACTGCTCGCAGTGACCATCCTGACGAGCATGGAGGCAGCGGAAATGCGAGGGGTGGGAATCCAGGGTCGCCCTCGAGATCGTGCGGTGAGGCTGGCTCGGCTCGCCCGGAAGGCGGGCCTGGGCGGAGTGGTGGCGTCGGCACAGGAGGCGCCCTTGATCCGCCGGGCGTGTGGGCCAGGGTTTCTGATTATTGTGCCCGGCGTGCGGCCCAGCGGCCCGGGCACGGCACGGACGAGGGACGACCAGACGCGCGTGGCCACTCCGGCGGAAGCTATCCATGCCGGCGCCGATTACCTTGTGGTCGGACGTCCGATCACCGCAGCAACCCATCCTGAGGCCGCGGCCGCGGCGATCCTCGCGGAAATCTCTCAGGCGCTTCGTCGGCGAATTTGACGCCCTTCACGCTCTTCGTTAGCATCCTGTCCTGTCGTTCCACGGAGCCCTCCGCGTTTCCTGCACAGGACGCGGATCGCGCACAAGGCGCCGCGAATGAAGAACGTCATCGTGGGCACCGCCGGCCACATTGACCACGGCAAATCGGCTCTGGTCGAAGCGCTGACCGGCGCCAACCCCGACCGGCTGGAAGAGGAGAAGCGCCGGGGAATCACCATTGACCTCGGCTTCGCCTTCCTTGAACTGGGCGATGTGCGCCTCGGCTTGGTGGATGTGCCCGGGCACGAGCGGTTCGTGCGCAACATGCTGGCGGGAGTGGGCGGCATCGACCTGGTACTGCTGGTGATTGCAGCGGACGAGTCCATCAAGCCGCAGACGCGAGAGCACTTCGATATCTGCCGGCTGCTGGCTATCCCGCGAGGGCTGGTGGCGCTGACCAAGTCCGACCTGGTGGATTCCGATGTGCTCGGGCTGGTGCGGCTCGAAGTGGAAGAGTTCCTCCGCGGTTCGTTTCTGGAGGGCGCACCCATCGTTTCAGTGAGCGCGCGCACGGGCGCGGGCGTGGACCGACTCAAGCAGGAATTGCTGCGCGTTGCGAGCGAGGTGCCGGATAAGGACCCCGCGCGATATTTCCGCCTGCCCGTGGACCGCGCCTTCGCGATGAAGGGCTTCGGCACGGTGGTCACCGGCACGCTCGTCTCGGGGGAAGTGAGGCCGGAGGATGAAGTGGAATTGTTTCCTGCCAAGCGGCGCGTGCGCGTACGCGGCGTACAGTCCGGCGGGCGGGGCGTCCCGCGGGCCGTGGCAGGGCAGCGCACGGCGCTGAACCTGGCGGGCGTGGACCGCACAGAGCTGGAGCGCGGGATGGTGCTGGCCTCGCCGGGGCGCTTCGAGCCGACACGCCGGTTGGATGCGCGGGTGGCGCTGCTGGCCTCTGCTCGCCGGCTGAAGAATCGCGCCCGCGCCCACTTCCATCAAGGCACTGCAGAAACGATCGCGGAGATCATCCTGCTCGACCAGGCGGAGCTCGCGCCGGGCCAGTCGGCCTTCACGCAGTTGCGCCTGAACGACCCCGTGCTGGTGCTCCCCGGCGACCGCTTTATCCTGCGCCAATTTTCTCCGGTGGTGACCATTGGCGGCGGGGTGGTGTTGGACGGGCTGGCCTCGCGGCACCGCCAGCGCGATCGGCAGGTGATCCCTTATCTCGCCAGCGTCGAGCGCGGCGGCCGCGAAGAAATCTTGGCGGCCCTCGCAGCGAACACTCCGCGAGGGCTCGCCATGGCGCAGATAGTGGCGCGTTTGGGCTGGCTGGAAGCGGAAGTGCGCGACGCAGCGGCACGGCTCGAGCAAGCCGGCAAGCTGCGCGTGGTGGCCCAGCAGCCGCTGGTCATCGCCTCGGCGGCAAGCCTGGCCGAATGCGCCGGCCGGATGCACGCCGAGCTGGATGCGTTCCATCGGGCGAATCCGCTGGTCGAGGGCATTCCCAAGGAAGACCTGCGGGCGCGCGCCGCTGCGGAGGTGCGCCCAGAGCTTTTCCGCGCCGCGCTCGAAGCGCTCGTGGCCGAGGGCTCGGTGGTCGTCGCCGGCGACGTTGTCAAGCGCGCCGGCCGCGAAATTGCCCTGCTGCCGGAGGAGGCGCGCGCCAAGGAGCAGATCGCACAGGAATTCGCCCGGGCCGGACTGGCCGTGCCGTCGCTGAAGGAAGTGCTGGCCAAGCTGCCGGTGGAGGCCCCGCGCGCGCAAAGGCTGCTGCAGCTCCTGCTGCGGGAGCAGGCGCTGGTGAAGGTGAGCGAGGATCTGGTCTTCCACCGCTCGGCGATGGCGCGCCTGCGCGAGCTGCTGGCGGAGTACAAGAAGAAGAAGGGCGAGCGGCTGCCGATTGCCGCGTTCAAGGAGCTGACCGGCGTCACCCGGAAGTACGCCATCCCCCTGCTGGAGCACTTGGACCGCGAGCGCATCACCCGGCGCGTCGGCGACGAGCGCGTCATCCTCTAGCCAGGCCGGACGGCAGGAAGCACCGGCGCTGGGCAGCCGGGGTCAGTTTGTTTTATTGACGCAGGGGGCGGCGAAGCCTAGAATCGCCGAAGGAGGGTGATCTATGGGCAGGCTTGGTCCCACAGAGCTTCTGATAATCCTGGCCATCGTCCTGGTGTTTTTCGGCGGCCGCCGGATTCCGGAGATTGCCAAAGGGCTGGGCGAGGGGATTCGCCACTTCAAGGAAGGGATGCACGGCCCCGAAAAGTCCTCCGGTGAGAAGCCTACCGAAGAGAAGAAGCCGTCCTCCTGACCCGGTCTGAGGCCAGGTATTGTTCCGCCGTGGCGGCCCATGCGGCCGCCATGTTTGTCTCCGCTCTTACCCGCCCGGCCAGCCCAATTCACGCAGAATGCGGTAGAGCCGCGCCAGCGGAAGCCCCACCACGTTGAAGTAGCACCCCTCAACGCGCGTCACAAATCGCCCAGCGCGTCCCTGGATGGCGTACGCCCCGGCCTTATCAAAAGCCTCTCCGGAAGCCACGTAGTCGTCGATCTCCTTGGCCGTGAGCGGGGCGAGGGTAACCAGCGTGGTTTCGTGCTCGGTGCGCTCCGCGCCATCGGGCAGGCGCATTGCCGCCAGCCCCGTGATGACGCTGTGCGTGCGCCCGCTCAGCCGGCGAAGCATGGCCCGCGCCGCCTCAGCCGAAGCCGGTTTGCCTAGCACCAGTCCGTCCACCACCACCTCGGTGTCCGCGCCGACCACGATCACCGGGTCACCAACGCCGGCCAATTGCGCCGCCGCAGAGCGCGCTTTGGCATCGGCCAGTCGCCGGACCAGCTCCTCGGGCGGCTCCTCTTGCCCGTGCGACTCGTCCACGCCCGTCGTCAGCGTCTGGAAAGGGATGCCGGCATTGCGCAAGACTTCTGCGCGCCGCGGCGACGCCGATGCCAGAATAAGTCTCATCTCACGAGTTTCGCTTATGGATTTTCGAAATTCGGGAACCGGGATTGTATCACCTGCGGCGGGGAGGGTTTTCCATTGCGGCGACGGCCTCTACTTTGGACCAGCCGAACAACCGGGCCAGGCGCGCCGGCTCGGCGCCCGGATGCCAGCGGAGATACGTCGCGACGATCGCGGCGCGGGCCGTGCCGGGCGTGATGCGCCGCGCCGCGGCGGTCTCGGACGGAAAGGCTCGACTGGTCAGCTCCACCCGGCTCGACGGCCATGCCGCGGTTTCCTGCTCGGCGCCGAAGTGCACCACCAGCAGCAGGCACTGGAGTTCGAGCATGGCCCGCTTGAAGCGAATATTGGCGACCTGGCTGTCCATCTTGCAGGCGTGACGCAGTTCGAGTGTGGCCAGCGGGCCGTGCTGTTCGAGCGCCTGCCAGATCACGCTTGCGTCATGGCGGATGCGCCCGGCAGCGTAAAATTTCCGGTGGTCGTCGGGCGCCGCCGCGGTTCCGCGCATGGCCAGGAAGTGCGGCAACAGGCCCAGCGAGATAAATGTGCCGCGGCCCTTGAAGTATTTGGCGTAAAACGCGCGGCGCTGCCGGCCGAGTTCGTCTTTCCAGCGCCAGATTTTTTCGGTGTAGCGATCCCACGTGACTGAGGAGCGCCGCGCGACGGCATAGTAGAGCGACGGCAGCGGAAGGTTTTTGATAGGGAAGAGCAGACAGCAACCCATCGCATCCAGGAAGCGAACTGCGTCGGCGGCCGTGCGCACTGTTCGCGGCCAGAGGATCTCGCCTTCGATGGGTCGCTGCACGTCTTCAGTCGCTGGCCGCTTTCCGGAGGATCTCGATCAATGGTTTTGCTCCAGAGTTGGGTCGGTCCGGGAATACGCTGGATTTAGACGACCACGGATTCGGTGTACTCGCCGAAGGCGCGACGCAAGGCGTCGGAAATCTCTCCCAGCGTCGCGTAAGCCTCCACCGCAGCCAGGATGGCCGGCATCAGGTTTTCCCCGGAGCGCGCCCGGCCCTCGACAACGGCGACCGCCGCACGGGCTTTGCTGTTGTCGCGGCGCCGGTGCAGGGCTTCCAGGCGAGCCACCTGCGCGCGCTCGATTTCGGGGTCGATGCGCAAGGTGGGGATGGGACGCTCCTCTTCGGCCACAAACCGATTGACGCCGACCACGACCCGTTCGCCGCGCTCGACGGCTTGCTGGTACTCGTACGCTGCTTTTTGGATTTCGCCCTGCACGTAGCCGGTCTCGATGGCGCGCAGCATCCCGCCCAGGGCGTCAATCTTCTCCAGGTACTCCCGGGCGCGGGCTTCCAATTCGTCGGTGAGCTTTTCGATGGCGTAGGAGCCGCCGACGGGATCCACTGTCTGGGTGATGCCGCTCTCGAAGGCCAGGACTTGCTGGGTGCGCAGGGCGAGCAGGGCCGCCTGTTCGGTGGGCAGCGCCAGCGCCTCATCGAGCGCGTTGGTGTGCAAGGACTGGCAGCCCCCCAGCGCCGCGGCGAGCGACTGGATGGCCACGCGGACCAGGTTGTTTTCCGGCTGCTGCGCCGTCAACGAGCTCCCGGCCGTCTGCACGTGGAAGCGCAGCAGCAGCGAGCGCGGGTCGGCGGCCCCGAATCGCTCGCGCATCAGCCGGGCCCACAGGCGGCGCGCAGCACGGAACTTGGCGATTTCTTCCAACAGGTCGTTGTGCGCGTTAAAGAAGAAGGAGAGCTGGGGCGCGAACTCATCCACCTTCAGCCCGGCCTGCAGCGCGGCCTCCACGTAGGCAATGGCGTCGGCCAGCGCAAAAGCCACTTCCTGCACCGCGGTCGAGCCGGCCTCGCGGATGTGGTAGCCGGAGATGGAGATGGTGTTCCACTGGGGCAGGTCGGTGCGGCACCAGGCGAAGATGTCAGTGACGATGCGCATGGCCGGGTGCACCGGATAGATGTACGTGCCGCGGGCGATGTATTCCTTCAGAATGTCGTTCTGCACCGTGCCGGAAAGCCGCTTCAGGTTGACGCCCTGCTTCTTCGCGACGGCCGCGTACAGCGCCAAGAGAATGGCGGCGGTGGCGTTGATGGTCATCGAGGTGGAGACGCGGTCGAGCGGAATGCCCTCGAACAGCGCTTCCATGTCTTCGAGCGAGTCGATGGCCACGCCGACCTTGCCCACCTCACCGCGAGCGAGGGCGTGGTCGGAGTCCATCCCAATCTGCGTGGGCAGGTCAAAGGCCACCGAGAGACCCGTCTGCCCTTGGCTCAATAGGTAGCGGTAGCGCTGGTTCGATTCCACCGCCGTGCCAAAGCCGGCGTATTGCCGCATGGTCCACAACCGGCCGCGATACATCGTGGGATAGATGCCGCGAGTGAACGGAAACTCTCCCGGATAGCCGAGGGCGCGGTCGTGGTCCCAACCGGTTAAGTCTTCCGCCGAGTAGTGCGCCTCGAGCGGCAAGCCCGAAAGCGTGGTGAATTTTTCCTTGCGCTCCTGCGGTGCCACGCGCTTATTGGTTGGTTCGCTCATTTCCCGAGCCGCTTCTCCAGGGCACGTTAGCGAATGCGCCGCGCGCTGCGAAACGATGCCACGGCGAACGCCGCCATCATCACTGCGAAGGCAATGGTCACTCCGACCAGCCACTGCGCCGAGCCCTTCTGCCATTCGCGCCAGGCCGCCACCGCGCCCACCAAGGCAAAGAGGAAAAACAGAGCCCCGGTGGTCTCGTGAAACAATTGCCGGGCGATGCGCGCCGCGGTGCGCGCGAAGCTGCCCGCCGCGCGCGCCAGCGCGGCGCCCAGATGCCTGCGCATCCTCGGATTCTAGTACAAGCCGCGCCGAGGACGAAGCGGGACGGAGGGAGTAGGCTGGTTAGACACGCCCAGTGCACCCTGGGGTCTTGTATCCGCTGCGGCTGCGCCATACAATTTGACTGGGGGCTTTGTTCAAGGAGGGACCGGCCTTGCAACTGGATGATCAGCTCAAGCAATTGCTGCGGGAACTCGGCCACGCCATCAACGACACGGTATCGGAGTCGGAGCGCATCTCCGGAGCCATCGCCAGCGTGCGCGCCGCGGGCTACGACATCGTCTTGAAGCTCGACGCCACCATCGGCCTGGCCAAGCGTGAATCCCCGCCGACCCAGATCACCGCGCAGGACCGCCGATTTCTGGAATCGCTGCACATCCAGGTGGACCAGGAAGTGTTGGGGGACGAGCGCCGGCCGGCGAAGTTTGAGATCACGCCCCAGGACATTCGCTTTTTGAAGTCGCTGAAGATATCCCTCGATGATGCGTTCTAGCATCCGCGCCAGCTTGCTCGCGGCGGCGCTCGCGGCCGCCCTCCCGCTGGGAGCCCAGCTCGACACCAGCAAGCCCATCCCCATCAAGACGCCCAAGCCGAAGCTGGTCACATTCCAGGGCGAAGTGATGCACGCGAATTCCGTGCAGATCACCGTGCGCAGCCAGGAAAACGAGCGTGTCATCCGGACTTTTAGTTACACGCCGAAAGTGCGCGAGCAGATGCAAAGGATCATCGATGCCGGCGGCTACCAGTACGGCGACAAGGTGGAAATCCAGCATCAGGCCGGCGGTAGCGTAGCCCTGCGCATCCGCGGCAAACCCTCCAAGCCCCTTTAGTCCGCGCCAGGAGGCGCGCCATGATTCGCCTCCCTGCTGTCGCTGGCCGCTTTTATCCCGCCGATGCCGGCGAACTGACCCAGCGCGTTGATCTTCTGAGCGTCGCTCCGCAGCCCGGAGAAAAGCTGCGTGCGCAGGCGTGCCTGGTGCCCCACGCCGGGTACATGTATTCCGGCCACGTTGCCGGCGCGGTGTACAGCAAGCTGGCGCTGCCGCGGCGCTACATCATCCTCGGCCCGCGGCACTACCCGCAGGGCGAGGCGCTGGCGATTTTGTCGGAGGGTGTTTGGCAGACGCCGCTCGGCCAGGCGCAGATCGATAGCGAGTTGGCTAGAGACCTGAAGCGCGCCTGTTCGCTGCTGCGCGAGGATTCGGTGGCGCATCACGCCGAGCACTCGCTGGAGGTGCAATTGCCGTTCCTGCAGCGCTTGGCCGGGGAATTCCGTTTTGTGCCCATCGCGCTGGGCACGGTGAATTTCTCCGAGCTGCAAGAGCTGGGGCGAGCCGTGGGGGAAGTGGTGGCGGCGCAGGGTGAAGAGGTGCTCGTCGTGGCCAGCTCGGACATGAACCACTACGAAGGCGACCGGGTGACCCGCGTCAAGGACCGCAAGGCGCTAGATAAGTTGCTGGCACTTGACCCCCGCGGCCTCTACGACACCGTCCGCCGCGAGGGCATCACCATGTGCGGCTATGGGCCCGCCGTGACCATGTTGACCGCATCGCGGCAGCTCGGCGCGACGCAGGCGGAACTGGTCCGCTACGCCACCTCCGGCGACATTACCGGCGACCGCGACGAAGTCGTCGGCTACGCGGGCGTTGTGGTGCACTGAGCCGGCCGCCCGATCCGCAAGTCTTCCCTGAAAAACCAAACGGCCCGCGCGAGGCGCGGGCCGCAGGCTTGGCGAATTCCGAATGCCGCAGGCGTCTCCGCGGGCGCGGTTGTCAACGCCGTGGATTCGCTGGCGCCCGCGGCGTGGAGGAAGAATGCGACGACGATGAGGGAGACGGACGCGACGCAGGTTCACTCCGTGGCGAGGGGCGCGAGCTTTCGCTCTGCTGATACGACCGTTCGACGCGGGGCGGCGGCGGAGACGGCGCACGCGGCGACGAAGGCTGCGACTGCGCCCGAGGTCGTGGCGCAGGCTCACTCCGCGGAGAGGGGCGCGAACTTTCGCTCTGCGGGAACGACCGCTCGACGCGGGGCGGCGGGGGAGACGGCGCACGTGGCGACGAAGGCTGCGACTGCGCGCGAGGCTGCGGCGCCGACTCGCTCCGTGGCGAGGGGCGCGAACTTTCGCTCTGCGGGAACGACCGCTCGACGCGGGGCGGCGGCGGAGTATTCGGCATCGAGGGTGTGATTCCCGCAGCGCCGCGAGAAGTCCTCGGGCTGCCGGCTTCAACATTGGCATCGCCGGTGCCGTTCGTCTTGCCATCGGTCCTGCTGTTGGCCCTGGGGGTCCCAGCAGCCGGGTTGTTCACGAACTTCCGCTCCTTGGGGTCGAAGACGATTTCCCGCTGGTCGTTGCCACCTCCGGTAATCCCTGCCGTGGGCGGTCCCGCTGCGCTTTTCGAGCCTCTGCGCGGGGTTGCCGCGAAGGCTGGCGGCAGATCGCGGACCACTTCAATCTTCTCTTCTCGGCCGATCATCCTGCGCTCGAGCCGGTCAGTGCGGTTGAACGCCCTGGAGCGGGGGAGGATGACTCCGTGCTGAATATTGGCCGACATCTGTCCGGGCTGGTCGTTGGGATGCATGGGAACCCATCCGATGCGGTCGCCGACGCGCACCCAGCTCACCAGCCCTGGGTGCCAGTGGTGTCCGAAGCCGGGAACCCAAACCCAGCCCAGTGCGGGCGAGAAAACCCAGTTGCCGAAATGGTATGGCAGCCAGCCCCAACGCTCGAAGCTTACCCACGTCCAGCCGAGACCGGGGAAAAAGGCCCACCGGCCAGACCAGAACGGCGACCAGCCAAACCCCACGCCGAAAGGCCGCCAGCACTGACCGTAGCCGGAGACCCCATACCAACTACCGTAGGTTGAGAGGTCCGACAGGCCATAACTGTAGGGCGAGCTGACATATTGCAGAGCAGTTGTGCTGCCGGTGCGGATCACTTCGTCACGGTCGACCACCCAACGGTTCCAGTCATCGGACTTGGAGAGGCGATCGATGGAGACGCGATCGGGATCGCTGGTGCGGTAGGTCAGCTCGCGGCCTTTGGTCAGCCGGTTTGTGCCGGCCCGCGAGTCCACTTCCACTTCGCCCTTCAGCGCGCCCACCGTGCTGCTCTCCTGCGTCACGTCTAGGCGGAAGGTAGCCCTCTCCGGAACGACCACCTGCAAATGGGGTGTGGCGACAACGAAGGAGTCATCCCGCGAAAGATTGGCGTAGAAAGTTGCGGTGCCTTGCGTCAGGGTGAGCCGGGTGATACGCCCGCCGCTGGCCAGCGCCAGCTCGGTGAATTGCAGCAGCGAATTCTCAGCCAGGCGCGCGGTGGCTCCGCTTTCAAACTCGATTTCGGCGCGGCCCTGGCCGGTGGCCAAACTGAAGCCTTGCTGGATGGGCAGGTTGACCTCGGCCTGCTCCCAGACCGCTTCCTTGCTCTGCTCGTCGTTATCCACGCGAGGCCGGGCAACTTGCACGTCGCCCTCGACTCGGCTCAGGCGCACAACGCGGGCGTAAGTGTAATCGTAGGCCGGCGCAGCCGGCGGAATGGCGAGCAGAAGGCTCACCAAAGTCAGAATCATGAGCGGACCCAGGTGGCGGCGATGCATAAGACCCCCTTTCGGGGACCATCCCTAACTATGGGATGTTCGGGACGGCGCCGGGGTTGCGCGCCCCTGTTCGAAACCATCGTCCGCCGGCGGGCGGGCGTGGTCAAGCGGAATCCTGCGGCCGCCGGTTAGCGCCCTCGGGGGTTGCGTATGCGCTCAGCCAGTGAGCGGGCGCGCTGCCGGGCAATTTCCACAAAGCGCGGGTCGTTGGCGATCTGTTCGAGCACGGGCAGTAGGCGCTCGGGTTCCGGAAGAGCCTTGCGGTTCAGGTCGGCCTCGAGCTGGAGCAGGGCCTCGTTGACGCCCAGCCGGTCGTAGCGCATGCGGCGGCGGAGCTTGGTGAGGTGCTCCTGTTGGCGCGCCAGCCCCTCGAAGATCTGCATCAACTGGTTGGCGGTGGCGTTGATGGTGTAGTTGAAGTTGACTTCGTGGGCCTCGCCGCCGCGCTCGTACCGGAACCTCTTGGCGCCGAGGTAGGCGCCGCGACGGCGGATGTCGAGCTGGAGGTTGCGGAAATAGTCGAGCTGCGCGGCCAGCTCAAAAATTCTCGCCCGGAGCGGCGCGCCGGCCTCAAACGGCTGCGGGTTGGCCGCCTCGTCGAGTTGGCGAATGTCGTAGCTGCCCGTGCCGTCCTCGCAGAGTTTGATCTCGATGTACTCCGGCAGGCTGGACTTGAAGATGCGGCGATAGGTGAGCGTGGCAACGGAAGAGGAAAACAGAGGCAGAGGAAGCAGGGGAAGTAAAGCAAACAGCCAAAGGAATGCGCGCCAGGAACACCGCGGTCGGTTGCTCATCGCACAACAGGGACGCGCGGCGCGGCCGGGCGGCTACGCATTCCGGGCTTTGCGGGGCGCGCCGGGTTTGGCTGGGAAGCGTCGCCAGCGGCAAAGCGTGCGCGGACCTGCGCCGCCTGGATGTGGCACAACGCGACCGCCAGGGCGTCCGCGGCGTCGGCGGGCTCGGGCGTCTCCCTCATCCCCAGCAGCGCGCGCACCATGAGCTGCATCTGTTGTTTGCTGGCCTGGCCGTAGCCGGCGACGCTTGCCTTCACTTCCCGCGGCGAATAACTGTGCACCGGAACGTTGCTCTGCGCCGCCGCCAGCAGCACCACGCCGCGCACCTCGGCGAGCCTGAGCGCGGTCTTCATGTTCAGCGCGGTGAAGACCGATTCCAGGGCCAGACCATCGGGGGCGAACTCGTCGATCAGCCGGGAGATGAGCGCGTGGATCTCGCGCAGGCGGGCGGAAATATCGCCGCCGCGGCAGGCGCTCAGCGCGCCGAAACGTAACATCCGGCAACTCCGGCCATCGGTTTCCACCACGCCGTAGCCGGTCGGTCCGGCCGCGGCGGGGTCAATGCCAAGCACGCGCATCTTTCTTCGCTCCGCGCGAGGGGCGCGGCCGTCGGCTCGCAGCGCGAATGCCCTCATCATCGGCACACCATCGGCGCGACCCTCCCAAGCGGCAACAGTTTACGTTGGGTCAAAAACGCGTCGCCAGCCTTTTTTTCAGCGAAGGTGCAACCAATGGCTGCGGAGTGCGGCGGCTTGCCGACGCCGCGCGCGGCTTGCGCGCATATCGGAGCAGCGGGATTCAAGAAGCGAGAGCATGCTCCCGTACTGCAGAGGTCGCCGCAGCGACCGAAGAATCCCTCCGAGGAATGCTTCGCCCGCCGCGGGGGGCTCCGCCGGACACACTTTGCGCGGGAAGGTGGAGAAAGCGGCAGGAAACTACCCGGCGGCCATGACCGCCTGGATCTCTTTTTCGTCGATGTCGAAATTGGCGTACACGTGTTGGACGTCGTCGTGGTCCTCGAGCGCTTCGATCAGCTTAAGCATCTGCTGCGCCGCCGCGCCGGTCAGCTTGACGTAGTTCTGCGGCACCATGGCGATGGCCGCGGAGCTTGGCCTGATGCCGGCTTTCTCCAGGGCGTCGCGCACCGATTCAAACGCCTCGGGCGGGGTGATCACCTCCCAAGCCACGCCGACGTCGCGCAAGTCCTCGGCGCCGGCGTCGAGCACGATGCCCAGCATTTTGTCTTCGCTGGCCTGCTCCTTGGGCACCACGATCTCGCCCTTGCGGTGGAACATCCAGCCGACGCTGCCGGCTTCGCCCATGCTCCCGCCGTGCTTGCTCATCAGGTGGCGGATCTCGCTCACCACGCGGTTGCGGTTGCTGGTGACCACCTGCACCAGCATCCCTACGCCTCCTGGACCATACCCCTCGAAATACACTTCCTCGAATTGCTCGCCTTCGAGCTGGCCTATGCCGCGCTGGACGGCGCGGAGCACGTTTTCGTTGGGCATGTTTTCGGCCTTGGCGGCCTGGATGGCTGTGCGCAGGCGCGGATTGGAGTCCGGGTCGCCGCCGCCGACCCGCGCTGCAATGGTGATCTCGCGGATCAGCTTGGTGAAGACCTTGCCGCGGCGGGCATCAGTGGCAGCCTTCTTATGCTTGATGGTGGCCCATTTGGAATGCCCGGACATGGAGTGGCCTCGATTTGGAAAGATGGCACGAGCCGGTGGCCTGCTCTTGCTGCGACAGTCTAGCACAGGCCAGGCTCGCCGGAAAGCTGCGGCAGGCTTGTCCGCCCCGCGGCACGGGCGTTGCGCGAGCCTCAGGCCAGGCCACCGCTGGCGGACAGCAGCGTATGGCAGCGGCGTTTGGCGTTGCAGATTCGCGTCATCGTCCCCGGGCGGGGTGGATTTCCCGGCGCAGGGGTGCTAACAATCGCATTGCCAGCCTAGGTAGAGCCGATGCCCACGCCCTGTAGTGCGCCGGGTTGCAAGTTCGTAGCGCCGGCGGCCCTGGATTCGGAGAAGCTTTGCGTGCTGCACTTCACGTTGAGCGTCGAGCAGGCTTGCGCGGAGATGCGCCGCGAGACCGCCCTGGGCAAGGCCCCGCATGCGCGGCAGATCGAAATCATTCAGTACATCGCTGACCACGGGGAGCTGCTCGCGCGCGTGGCCACCAGCGGCTTGCATCTGGCGGACGAAATGAAGGCGCGCATCCTGAACACCTTCCTCACACTGATGAACCTGCGGGAGAACTTGGACCGCGCGGCGCTGCGCCAGGCATCGGGCCGCACGGTCCTCCGCTAGACCGCCGGCCGGCTGCGCTTGGCTCGGCGAAACCGTTTTGCGGGAGGACAATGAAACGCCATCCCAGCCTGCATCCGCTCAGCCAGCACCACCACTTCGCGCTGACGCAGGCCTTGCTGATGCGTCGAGCAGCGCAGGTGCCGGCGGCCCGGCGCGCCGCGGCGATGCGGCAGGCGGCGCAGGCGTTCCTGCGCTTCTGGAAGAAGGCCGGCCAGCAGCACTTTCGTGAGGAGGAAGAAATCCTGCTGCCGGCCTATGCCCGGCATACGCGTCTCGACGAGGATGCGGGCGTGATGCGGATGCTGGCGGAGCATGCCGAGATCCGCGGCCGGATCCTACAGCTCGAGAGCTCGCAAGAAGCTGAGGCGCCGGCGGAGGACGATCTCGCGGCGCTGGCCCGCGCCCTGCACGACCACATCCGTTTTGAAGAGAACGAAGTCTTCCCGCGCATTGAGGCGGCGCTTGGCGAAACCGAGCTGTTGTCCATGGGCCAGCGCCTGACCCGGCTGCACGCCAAGCGGAGTTGCGAGATCTAGCCGTTTACGCGCCGATATAGCGGGCGTAGAGCGAGCGCGCCACGCCGGGATCGCGTGTGCCCTTGATGATGGCGCGGCCATCGGCAAACACGGTCAGCTCATACGGAGGCACGCGGAAGCGCAGCAAGAAATCGTTGTTGCGCACCTCGGCGACGGCGGGCGCGAGGCGCCGGCCGAGCGCAGCGAGGTCGAGCCGCCGGCCGCGCTCGTGGATCTGCACCGAATCGCGGCCGCACAGGGTCAAGTGTGGCTGCGCTTCGCCTTCGAGGTAAGGGAACTCCCGGTGGGCGCAAGCGCGACAGCGCAAGTTGCGTTCGACGCGAATGGCCTGAAAGCGGTTCGACCAAACATCGAAGCTCAGGAGCCGGTCGTGCAGCGCCTCGCGCTTTCCAACCAGCAGCTTCATCGCTTCGGCGGCCTGGATCGAAGCCATCACACCTACCGCGGCGCCCAGCACACCTACGGTGTCGCAGGTTTCTTCCAGGCCCGGCTCGATGCGCGTCTCCAGCAGGCACGCCAGGCACGCCGTTTCTCCGGGCCGGATGGTCATGGTTAGTCCATAGCTCGAGACCACCGCGCCGTAGATCCACGGCACGCCGAGCTTCACCGCAACGTCGTTGAGCAGAAAGCGCGTCTCGAAGTTGTCCGTACCGTCGAGCACGAGCGGAAAGCCCGCGAGCAGCTCCTCCGCATTACGGGGGCCCAAGTCGGCGACCAGACCTTCGATTTCGACGCCCGCATTGATCGCGCGCAGGCGGCGCTCGGCGGCGACAGCCTTGGGCAGCGCGTCGCGCGCGTCCGCCTCATCAAACAGCGTCTGGCGTTGCAGGTTGGACGGCTCGACGAAGTCGCGGTCAATCATGCGGAGATGCCCCAGGCCGGAGCGCACCAGCAGGTTGGCCAGTGCGGTGCCCAGCGCGCCGCAGCCCACCAGCACCGCGCGCGAGGCCAGCAGGCGCTGCTGCCCGGCTTCGCCGATTTCGGCGAACAGGATCTGCCGGGAATATTTCTCGTAGTCCTGCGGGTTCATTCTCCGCCCGGTGAATCGAGTCTCATCCGGTGCGACCACCGCGCGTGGGCGCGCCATTCATCTCCATCATAGCGCCAAATCCGGCTTGCCGCGCTGGAAGCGTCGGGGAAGAATCCGCACGAGCGGGCAACGCCGCTGTGCTAACCTTTCTTCTACTGTGGGCAATGATGGCGAGTCATCTTCGCGGCCCGGCGGCGAGGGCGATCTGCATGACGGCGCTGTGTCTGGCGGCCCTCGGAGCGCGCGCGCAGGCGCCGCCTTCGCCCGCTCAAGCGCTTTGGCAAACTGAAGACCAGCGCGTCGTGGCCATCCGCGTGGTGACCGAGACCGGCCAGGTCCTGGAAGAAAACCCCGCCAACCTCCTGCTGCAGCCCGGCCAACCGCTCGACTCGGAGGTGGTGCGCGAGAGCCTGCGGCAGCTTTACCGCACCGGCCGCTACGCCGACCTTCGCGCCGAGACCTACCCCGCCGCAGGAGGCATGCGCGTTGATTTTGTGGTCCGGCGAGCCTTTTTTGTGAACCTGGTGAGCGTCGTCGGCCTGCGCGAACCGCCCGGCCAGCCGCTGGCGCTGGTCTCGATGCGCCTGGGTCTGGGTGAAGCGTTTCGCGAAAGCGATTTGCAGGAGGCTCTCGAGCGGCTCCGCCAGGCCCTGCAGGAGGAAGGCCTCTACCAGGCGCAACTTTCTTATGAACTGACGCCCCACGAGGACACGCGCCAGATGGACATCGTCGTGCGCGCCGTGCCGGGGCCGCGGGCCCGCCTCGGCACGCTGAAGCTGCTCAATCACACCGAGCTTGCTGACGCGGACTTGCTCGGCCGGTCAAAATTGAAGCCGGGCCAGGAAGTGACCTCGGCGCGCCTGGAGCGCGCCACCGACCGCATGCGGAAGCTCCTGGTGCGCCAGGAGCACCTCAGCGCGCGCGTGACGATTCATCGCGGCGAGTACGACGCTAAATCCGCCACGTTGCCGATTGAAATCGAAGTGGCAGCCGGACCGAGAGTGCGGGTGGAGGTGGCCGGTGCCAAGATTCCCGCTAAGGAACTGCGCAGGCGCTTGCCGATTTACCAGGAGGCGGCGGTGGACGAAGACCTGTTGCAGGAAGGTCGCCGCGCCATCCGCGATTATCTGGAGCGCCAGGGCTACTTCGGCGTCGAAGTGAGCTACACCGCCTCGGTGACTCCCGCCGAGGGAACCCCGAGCGGCGCGCGGCCCGCCGAACAGGTGATCACCTATCAGGTCAAACGCGGCGCGCTGCACCGGCTGATCGGCGTGACGTTTGACGGCAACCAGTACTTCAGCCATGAGCTGTTGCGCAGCCGGCTGCGTCTGCAGCCCGCCGCGTTTGCGTCCCGCGGACGTTTTAGCCGGCGGATGGTCCAGGACGACGCCGCTTCCATTCGTGAGCTTTACGTCGCCAACGGCTTCCGCGAAGCCGATGTCCGCACCGAGCTGCTCGACAATTACCGCGGCAAGGAGGGCGACGTCTTCGTACGCTTCCACATCCAAGAGGGTCAACAGACGCGTGTGGCCGAGTTAAAGCTGGAAGGCAATCGGACGCTCCGCGACGATGACCTGCTTGCCGTAATCGGCTCGACCGCCGGACAGCCCTACTCCGAGTTCAACGTCTCCGGCGACCGCGACAACCTCCTGGCGTTTTATTTCAACGAAGGCTTTCCCCGTGCGCGCTTCGCCGCCACGGTGGTGGAATTGCCTGCGGAAGGCTCGCCCGGGGGAAGCGCCCCGGCCGGCTCCCCGCGCGTGCGGCTCATCTATCACATTGTCGAGGGCCCGCAGGAGACCGTGGCGCGCGTGCTCATCGGCGGTTACCAACACACTTTGCCTCACGTCGTCGCCCGCGAGGTACAAGTGAAGCCGGGCGGACCGCTGCGCGAAGGCGAGTTGGTCGAAACGCAGCGGCGCCTGTACAACCTGGGCATCTTCAGCCGGGTCACCATTGCGCCGCAGAATCCCGCCGGCACAGACCCCGAGAAGACTTTGGTCGTGCTGGTGGAAGAAGCCAAGCGCTACACCTTCGCCTACGGCTTCGGAGTGGAAGCGCAGCGGCTGGGCAGCACTGCCAACCCGGTGCGCGGGCAGTTCCGCGCCAGCCCCAGGGGGATCCTCGAAATCAGCAAGGCCAACCTCACCGGGCGCGCCGATGCGCTCTCCTTCAAAGTGCGCGCCAGCACGCTGCAAGGCCGAGCGCTGATGAGCTATACGGCGCCGAATTATTTCGGCCGGCCGGCCTTCAGTTTGCAGTTGACCGCCCTGGCCGACAAGACACGCGACATCCTCACCTTCACCTCCACGCGCTACGAGGGCTCTTTGCAGCTCGCCCAGCGCGTCTCGCTGGTCACCTCGCTGCTCTACCGGTATTCCTTTCGGCGCGTGCTGGTCGGCTCGTTGCAGATTCCGCCGCAAGAGGTACAGCTCTTCAACCAACCGACTCGCGTGTCTCTGTTTGGGGCGACGTGGCTTCGCGAGCGGCGCGACAACCCCGCCGACGCCACGCGCGGCGACTTCAACAATTTGGACGTGAGCATCGCCGGCCGGCCCATCGGCTCGAGCGCCTCCTTTTTCCGTGTGCTCTTCCAGAACTCCACCTACCATCCGCTTGGCCGCCGGTTCTCCTTTGCGCGCGCCACTCGCTTCGGTTTCGAGCAGCCCTTCGGCGCCAGCACCGCCAACAGCATCCCCTTGCCCGAGCGCTTCTTCGCCGGAGGCGGCACGTCGCTGCGCGGCTTCGGGCTGAACCAGGCCGGCCCGCGCGATCCGGTCACCGGCTTTCCCGTCGGCGGGTTGGCCATGCTCATCTTCAATCAGGAGTTGCGCTTTCCGATGCGGCTGCCGTTTGTGGGCAATCGGCTGGGCGGCGTGCTGTTCTATGACGCGGGAAACGTCTTCACGAACGTCCAGCGCATCAGGCTGCGCGCCGCTCCGCCCTCTGCCGGCGATCTGAATTACTTGTCGCATACTCTCGGCTTCGGCTTTCGCTATGGGACGCCCATCGGGCCGGTGCGCGTGGATCTCGCCTATCAACTGAATGCGCCGCGGTTTTTCTTGCCCCGCGGGGCGGCCTTGTGCCCGAATGGCTCGCCGACCCCTCCGACGTCGACGCCGTGCCAGCGGCTGCCGCGGTTCCAGATTTTCGTCAATTTGGGGTCGGTGTTCTGATGCGGCGCGCGCTCATCGTTCTGGCGCTTCTGATGGGACAGATCATCCCGCTGGCCCCGTATGTCGCAGCGGTTTCGGCGCAGCAGGTGATGGACCGGATTGTGGCGCGCATCGAAGATGACATCCTCACGCTCAGCGAGGTGCGCGAGCTGGGCCGCTACCAGCAATTGGTGGACGGGCGCGCCGCGAGCGACGACCGCCTGCTCGCGCAGCTCATCGAGCAGTGGATTGTAAACACGGAGGCTTCTGCGGCGCGCTATCCGCGCCCGACGGAGGCTGAAGTGGACCGCGAACTCGAACGACTCAGACGTCAGTTCGCTTCGCCGGAGATCTACGGCGAGCGCTTGCAGCGGCTGGGGCTTTCCGCGGCGGTCGTGCGCCGTCTGGTCGAGCGGCAGATATATCTGGCTCGCTACCTCGACTACAAATTCCGGCCGGCGGCACAGTTGGGCGCTGCGGTGATCGAAAAATACTATGCCGAGGAACTGGCGCCGTCGCTCGCGGCGCGCGGGCAGGCGGCGCCGGCGCTGGAGACTGTTCAGGATCAGATTCGCGAGCTCCTCATGCAACGCGAAATCAGCCGGCGGGCAGCGCAGTGGCTCGAGGAAACGCGCTCGCGGCTCAAAATTGAGCTGGCTATGCCGGGCAGCGGGTCATGATGGTCTCGCCAGCGATGCCAAGGAAGACGCCCTTGCGGAAAATGCTGGTGCGTGCGGTCAAGGTCACAGCGCTGGTGGCGCTGGTGGCAGCCCTGACGCTGGCGCTGATGGTGTGGACGGGCTTCGCTGAGCGATGGGCGCGCCGCGCCTTTGTAGCCCAGCTCGAGAAAATGACCGGCGGGCGCGTCGAGCTGGGAGGATTTCGTATTCAACTGCTCCGTTTGCGCATCGAGGCCGCGAACCTCACCCTCCACGGGCTCGAGCCGGAAAACACTCCGCCGCTCTTCCACGCCGATCATCTGCTCGTGGATCTTCGCGTGGACTCGCTCCTGCGTCGCAAGATTTCACTCCGTGAACTCCGGCTGGACCGCCCCGCGGTGCACGTCCGCATCGAGGCCGACGGCGGCAGCAACGTCCCCGCGCCAAAGACCGCCGGCAAGCCAGGGCGCCCCGGGAAGCCCCTGCGCGAGCGACTCTTCGAGCTAGCCATCCGGCGAGTGCGGCTCGAGGATGGCTACCTCCTCTACAACGACGTGCGCGTGCCGCTGGTGGCCGAAGGCGGTGAATTCCGCTTCGCGCTCGATTTCCAAGCGGCCGATGCGGGAAAGGAATCTTACGCGGGCGAGTTGAGCTGGCAGCAGATGGTCCTGGCGGCTCGGCGGTACCTCCCCTTCGCCTCTGACGTGGCGCTGAGGTTCACGCTCGATCGGGGCGCATTCTCCGTGGAGCAATTGCGCTGGAAGCTCCCGCACTCGGAGGTGGACGCCCAGGCCAGGGTAGCGAACTTCCTCCAGCCGGAGTGGAGTTTTCGCTACCGCGGCCGATTGAGCCTCGCTGACTTCCGCGAGATTCTACGCAAGCCCAACACGCCCCTCGGTGCAGTGGAGTTTTCCGGCGAGGGCCGCTATGCCCGGGAGCAACTCAGCGTCCGCGGGCGCTATGCGGCACGCGAAGTAGCCATGTCCTACCGCTGGTTTCACGCCGCCGGGATGGAGAGCCGCGGAAGCTACGTGGCCGACAGCCGCACGCTCGCTGTGCCCGACTTCGAAGCGCGGGCGCTCGGCGGCATCGTCCAGGGCCGTGTGGACCTAAACTTCCGCGGGATGCAATTCCGCGCCGAGACTCGCGCCCGCGGGATGCGCCTGGCCGCGATTCTGGCGGCAGTGGATAACCGCACGCTTCCCGTGGCCGCGTTGCACTGGGCCGCCGAAGTGGACGTAAACTCGGTCACCTCGTGGGTTGCGGACTTCCAACACGTGGATTCCCGCGGGCTTTCACTGTGGGCCCCGGCCACGGAGACGCGAGCAGGCCGAATTCCCGCTTCGGCGCGCATCCGCTATCACTATGTGATGGACCGCCGCGAGGTGGAGCTCCCGCCGAGCGAAATTTCCACGCCCTCAAGCCACCTGGCATTCAACGGCGTGCTGGGCATCCGGGATTCGGCGCTCGAGGCCCGGGTCGAGGCGCAAGACATCGAGCCGTGGGACGACTTCATCAACCGTTTGCGCGGCGCCCACGCCGCGCCTAAGCGCCTTGCCGGCCGCGGCACCTGGGAAGGACGCGTGCTCGGGCCGCTCGAGAGGCCCACCTTTGCCGGTCACTACAAGGGCTTCCAGGCGCGCTACGGCGGGCTCTACTGGGACGAAGTCGAAGGCGATGTCACCTATTCGCCGGATGAGCTGCGTTTGGTGCGGGCGCGCGCCCGCCACGGGCGTTCCTCGGCGCAGCTCGAGCTATGGCTTGAACTCGACCACTGGAGCTTTCCCCTGGCGAGCCGATGGATCTTGGAAGCCAGTCTGGAGCGCGCCGCCACGGATGATCTCCAGGAGTTGTTCGGTTGGTCTTATCCGGCACATGGCCTGCTGACCGGGCAGTTCCGCGGGCGAGGCACGCGGGGCGAGCCTGAGCTCACCGCGCTGTTCGATATCGCCGAGGTGGAAGCGTGGGGCTATCGCTTCGACCGCTTCCGCGGTCAGCTCAGCTTGCGGCGGGACGAAATCCGCATCTCCAATGCTGAGCTGCGCACGCTTCCCGGCGCGTCGGGGCAAGCCGCGCGCCCGGCCGGCGTCATTACCGGAAGGTTCTTTTACCGCGTGGCGGACCAGGCGATTGGCTTCGACCTGACTGGCGCCGTCATCCCCATCGATGCCATCGAGCGCATCCAGACCGCCCGGCTGCCGCTGGGCGGCCAGTTGAGCTTTCAGGTGAGCGGCAGCGGTTCGCTGCATGCTCCGGTGTCGCAGGGCACTCTGCGCCTGGTGGACTTGCGCGTGGGTAAGGAAGTGCTAGGCAGCTTCGAGGGGCGACTGCGCTCCGACGGTCGCCGGGTACACGTGGACTTGAACTCGGCGATGTCCGCCGGGCGCTTGCAAGGCCAGCTCGACCTGACGCTCGGCGGCGAGTATCCGCTCGAAGCGGAGGTGACGCTCGAGGCCATCGACCTCGACCCGTTCCTTCAGATGGCGCTGCGCCTGACCGCGCTCACGGGTCACAGCAGTGTGGACGGCCGCTTTGTGATCCGCGGGGCTTTGGCGCGGCCGGAAACGATTGCCGTGCAGGCAGACATCTCGCGGCTGGTGTTCGATTATGAGTTCGTGAAGCTGGAAAACGTCGGCCCGCTGCGCCTAGCCTACCGCGGCGATGAGGTACGCATCCAGCAGGCCAAGCTGCGCGGCGCGGACACGGACTTGAGCGTCACCGGCTTCGCGCGTTTTGCCGGCGACCGCCGGCTGGGTTTGTATCTCGACGGCAGCGTCAACCTGCGGCTGGCTGGGGGATTCTTGCCTGGCCTCGACGCTCGCGGCCCGGCGCAGGTGAAGGCCGCGGTGGAAGGCACGCTTGCGAGTCCGCGCATTACCGGGAAGGTGCGCGTCGAAAACGCCGCGGCGAACTACGACGACTTTCCCGCCGGACTCAACCGGGTGACCGGCGAATTCGTCTTCGACAGCAGCCGGCTGCTCTTTGAAAACGTCACGGCGGAGACCGGCGGGGGCGAACTGCTGCTCGGCGGCTCGGTGACCTTTGGGGACGGCCCGCTGCGCTACGACCTCACCGCGCGCACGGCGCGAGTCCGCATCCGCTATCCGGAAGGCATGAGCTGGCTCGCCGGCGGCACGCTGCGGCTTTCGGGCACGACTCAGTCGGGCTTGCTCGCAGGGCGCGTGGTGGTCGAGCGGCTGCTGATGGCGGAAGGGTTCGACCTGGCGTCGTTGATCATGGCGTCGAAGGAGCCTGTGCGCGCGCCCCGCACCACGTCGCCTTTCCTGCGCACTCTGCAGTTCGATATCGAGGCGGTCTCCAGCCCGGATGCCCGCATGGAATGGACCGGGGCGCGGTTTGAGAGCGAGGCCAGCCTGCGCGTCCGCGGCACCTGGGAGCATCCCATCTTGCTGGGGCACATCCACCTGCTCGCTGGCGAGATGACCTTTCGCGGCAACCGCTATCGGCTGAGCCGCGGCGACATCAACTTCGCGAATCCCTTTCGGCTGGATCCGCTACTGAACGTCGAAACCACGACCACCATCCGCCAGTACGAGGTCACGCTGAATTTTACCGGGCCGGCCAGCCGGCTGACGCTGGCCTATCGCTCCGACCCGCCGCTACCGGCAAGCGACATCATCACGCTGCTGGCGCTGGGGCGCACGGGCGAGGAGAGCGAGCGGCGCTCCACGGCCGTGCAGACGCCGGAGCTGGGAGCGAGCGCGCTGCTCTCCGAAGCCATCTCCAGCCAACTTGGCGGGCGGATCGAGCGGCTATTCGGCATCAGCCGCTTCCGGGTGGACCCGTTCCTCGCCGGCACCGGCGCCGAACCGAACGCCGCGGCGCGCATAACCATCGAGCAGCAGGTCACCCGCGACCTGGTGATCACCTACATCACCAACGTCACCTCGACGCAGCAGCAAGTCATCCAGGTGGAATACAACGTCAACCGCAATGTCTCGATTGTGGCCCTGCGCGACCAGAACGGAACCTTTGGCCTGGACGTCAAGTTCAAAAAGCGATTCAAGTGACGCGCCGCGCTAACGCGCCAGGCCGGTGAGTTGACGCTTCAGCAGGTGGGCCACTGCGGTGCCGACAACCAGGCCGAGGACGTAGCCATAGGGGAGGCCGACGCACATCAGTCCCACCAGCAAGACCACCGCGAAATCCGCTATTGACGCCGCCATGTCCCGCACCAACCGCATCAGCACCAGCCCCTCGAAGGCCAAAATCACGCCCAGAATCGGCCGGGGAAAAATCTCAATGGCGACCTGGAAGCCCTGGCTGAAGAACAGGCCGAGAATAAGATAAATCGAACCGTAGATCACAAGCGACCCGCCGGTGCGCGCGCCGAATGCGTAGTGCCCGGCGAGCCCGCCGGAGCCGTGGCAGGTGGGCACGCCGCCGAAGAACGGATTGATGAGGTTCATCAGCGCATAGGTCAGGCTGATCTTGCGCACGGTGATGGGCCGCTGCGGGAACAGGTCCTCGGCAATCTGCCGCGTGGCCAGGATCGAGTTGCCGAGTGAAAGCGGGAGTTGCGGCAGCGCCAGCACGATGAAGCCGGTCAGAACGTCCTGCAACGACGGCCGGTAGAGATGCGGCAGGTGGAAGCTGACGCTGCGGGCCAGCACGCCCGCGTTGAGCTTGAACGCGAAGGCGTAGGCCACACCCAGCAAGATGACCAACGGCGCGGGTGGAAAGCGGCGGTTGCCAAGCAGGAGAAGCGTGGCCACAAAGGCGACGGCCGCCAGCGCGTACCCCCAGCGGCCATCGGCCGGCACGTAGTCCTTCAGCGCCAGCAGCGCGAGCTGCATCCCCAGCCCGAACTGGATGCCGCGCACCACGCTTTTGGGCACTGCCCGCGCGAGCCGGTCGATCAGCCCCGAGACGCCCAGCAGAAACATGGTGATGCCGATGGCCAAGCCGCCGCCGTAGAGGATGTTGCCGCTGAGCTTCTGCGTGATCACCAGCACAGCCATGGCCTTGAGCGGCTGCGCGGGCATGGGCAGGCCGTACACGAGACCGGTCAACACCTGCATCGCGCCGAACATCACCAGGACGCTCGCGGCATCGAGCCTGGCGATCAGGATCATCCCCACGATCAGTGGGAAGTCTGTGCCGATGTCGCCGAACGCGCCGGAAAGCTCGTTGCGGTCAAACCGGATGCGCGCGTGTTGCTCGGGCATAGCTACGGCTGAGCGGGCGCGGGCTTCAGTCCCGGCTGAAGTTCGGGGAATGCCGCCTTCCTCTCTTGCGGAATCTCCCGAAAGTTCATCTCGCCCCAATGCTTAACAGCGATGGCAGACTCCTCCGCCGCTGGAGTGTTTCGACATCCTGGCTGGCGCGCCCGGCGCGCGTCACCACCGGAAACCTCGTCCGCGTCTTGGCGGCTGGAGTTTGCTTGATTTCGGTGTGCGGGACAACGGGAATCGGCATGCTGGCCTCGGCCGAAGGGGAGCGTTGCGAATTCTGATAGGATGGCGGGCCGTTGCGACTATGGCTGCGCCAGAACCCCCTTCCGACATTGCGAGAGCGCCCGCCGGCTCGGCCGCTGCGGCCATCGCTGAAAGCGAAGCCGGCCTGCGCAGAAACCTGAAGCCTCGTCAGCTTTCGATGATCGCCCTGGGCGGAGCCATCGGCACCGGACTTTTTCTCGGCAGCGGCCTCTCGGTGCGCCTGGCTGGCCCGGGGGTGATCCTGAGCTATGCCGCGGGCGCGGCGATTGCTTTGGCGCTGATGGGGGCACTGGCGGAAATGGCCGTGGCGCATCCGGTGGCCGGGTCCTTCGGCGTTTACGCCGAGATGTATCTGCACCCCTGGGCCGGCTTTGTGATGCGCTACTCCTACTGGTTAGCGCAAGTGGTGGCCATCGGCAGCGAAGTGGTGGCCGCGGCGATCTACTGCCGCTACTGGTTTCCCGGCGTGCCGGCGTGGGTGTGGATGACGACGTTTTCCGTGGCGCTGGTGTACGTCAACGCGCGCAGCGTGGCCAGCTTCGGCTGGTTCGAATACTGGTTCGCGCTGATCAAGGTCCTGACGATTGTGCTTTTCCTATTGCTCGGCGCGGCGCTGCTTGCGGGCGTCGGGTTTAAACCGCTGGGCGTGGCGAACTACACTATCCACGGCGGCTTCTTGCCGCACGGCTGGCTGGGCGTGGGCCTTGGCGTGGCCATGGCGATTTTCAGCTACCTCGGCATAGAAATCGTTGCGGTGACCGCCGGCGAAGCCGAGCATCCGGAAACGAGCGTTCCGCGAGCGCTGCGCCGAACCCTGCTGCGCCTGGCGATCTTCTACATCGGCGGCGTAGCTGTGCTGGTGGGCGTGATGCCGTGGGACCAGGCGGGCCTGGCCGAAAGCCCGTTCGTGCGCGTGTTCCAGACCGTCGGCATTCCGGCAGCGGCCGCAGTGATGAACTTCGTCGTACTGACCGCAGCGCTCTCCAGCGTGAACTGCAACCTTTACCTTACGACGCGGATGATCTTTTCCCTGGCGCGCGGCGGTTACGCCCCCGCGGCGCTCGGGCGGCTCAGCCAGCAGGGCGTGCCGCGTGCCGCGCTCGGGGTCTCCAGCGCGGGGATGGTAGCGGCGCTGCTGCTTGACTTGCGCTATCACGAGACCACCTACCTGTACATGCTCGGCGCGGCGTTTTTCGGCGGGCTATTCGTGTGGATGATGATTTTTGTGACGCACCTGGCCTTTCGCCGACGCAATCGCGGCGCACCTTCGCCGCGGTTCGCGCCGCGAGGGCCGTGGACTTCGCTCGGAGGGCTGCTGGCACTCGCGGCCGTGCTGGTCTCGACGTGGTGGATTCCCGGGATGCGCATCACTCTCGTGGCCGGTTTGCCGTGGCTTGTCTTTATCTCGCTATGCTACCTTGTCTGGGTGTTCACCTGGCGCCGGGCGACCTAAGGGCCGCAAAGGCACACGATGGACGAACTGCTGAAGTGGCGCGACGACTTTCCCATTCTCGCGCGCTCCACCTACCTGATCAGCAACTCGCTCGGGGCCATGCCCCGAGGCGTGTACGACCGCCTGCGCGAGTATGCCGACGCCTGGTCCACCCGGGGCGTGCGCGCCTGGGAAGAGGGCTGGTGGGAGATGGCTGTCTCGGTGGGCGACCAGATTGGGGCGCTGGTGGGCGCCGCGCCGGGCGACATCTCGCTGCACCAAAACGTCACCCTGGCGCAGGGGGTCATCGCCTCGTGCTTCGATTTTCAGGGCCGGCGTAACAAGATCGTCCTGGTGGACATGGAGTTCCCGTCCGTCCTCTATTTTTATCAAGAGCAACAGCGGCACGGCGCGCGCATCGAGATCATCCGCAGCCCGGACGGCATCCGCATCCCGCTCGAAAAGCTCCTCCCCGCGATTGACGAACAGACGCTGCTCGTGCCCATCTCCCACGTGCTGTTCCGCAGCGCGTGCATTCTGGACGCGCGCGCCATCATCGAGCGCGCTCACCGCGTCGGCGCGCACGTCATCCTGGACGTTTTCCAGGCGGCCGGAACGATTCCGGTAAACCTGCGTGAGCTGGGCTGCGATTTTGCCGTCGGTGGCGTGCTGAAGTGGCTCTGCGGCGGGCCCGGCGTAGGCTACCTCTACGTCCGCCCCGACCTTCGCGCCGAGTTCAAGCCGACCCTCACCGGTTGGCTGGCGCACCGGCGGCCGTTCGAGTTTGAGGTCGGACCGATTGACCGCCGCGACGATGCCTTCCGCTACCTCAACGGTACGCCGCACATCCCCGCGCTCTATGCTTGCCAGCCCGGCCTCCAGATCATCCGCCAGGCCGGAGTGGAGAACATCCGGGCGAAGTCGGTGCGGCAGACGTCGCGGTTGGTCGAAGGCGCCCTGGCCCGCGGCTGGCACGTCAACACGCCGATGGAGCCGGCCGAGCGCGCCGGCACGGTTTCGGTGGACTGCCCGCACGCCCGTGAAGTCACGCGCGAGCTGCTGGCGCGGAACGTTTTGGTGGACTACCGCCCGCAGGCTGGCATTCGCCTCTCGCCGCACTTCTACAACCGCGACGACGAAATTGACTTCGCGCTCGCGCAGATCGAGGAAATCCTCGCCACGCGCGCCTGGGAAAAGCATTTGCAGCCCGCCTAGGCGGGCTCGCCCGCCATGGAGACGAACGACAAAGCGCCCTCGCGTAAGCTGGCCCCCGGCGAAAGGTTTGCGGCCGAATTCGCCGAGCAGCGCCAATCCATGGTGGCGGCGCAAATCCGCGAGCGCGGCATTGACTCGCCGCGCCTCCTCGCGGCCATGCTGGCTGTGCCGCGACACCTGTTCGTGCCCGAAGAATACATCGCCGGAGCGTACACCGATCAGCCGCTGCCCATCGGCGAAGGGCAGACCATATCGCAGCCGTTCATGGTGGCGGCGATGACCGAGGCCCTCGAGCTCGCGGGCACGGAGCGCGTGCTCGAGGTCGGCACCGGCTCGGGCTATCAGGCCGCGGTGCTTTCCTTGCTTGCCGCTGAGATCTACACGGTCGAGACTCACGCCACGCTGGCACTGGCGGCGCGGCGGCGGCTGGCGCGGCTCGGATACTCGAACACCCACGTCCACACCGGCGACGGCACGCTGGGCCTGCCCGCAGCGGCGCCCTTCGACGCCATCGTGGTCACCGCGGCCGCGCCGGGGGTCCCTCCGCCGCTGGTCGAGCAGCTCGCCGAGGGCGGCCGGCTGGTCATCCCCGTGGGCCAAGCGGACCAGCAGGAACTGCTCCAGGTGCGCAAGATCGGCGGCGAAACCGCTTCGCGGGTGCTGCACTATTGCCGGTTTGTGCCGCTCGTGGGCCGCTACGGCTGGAGGCAGCCGCTCCACGGATGAGCCCGACCGCGCCAGATCTTTCCGTCGTCATTCCTGCGTACAACGAGGAGGGCCGCCTGCCTGAGACGCTGCGGCGCGTCCGGGAGTATCTCCAGGCGCGGCACCCCGGCGCCGAGGTGATCGTTGTGGACGACGGCTCGCGCGATGGCACCGCCGCGCTGGTGGAAGCGTGGCGCGGCGAGCTCCCCGGCCTGCGCCTGGTCTCAAATGGCATCAACCGCGGCAAGGGCTTCAGCGTGCGCAACGGGATGCTCGAGGCCCGCGGCCGCATGGTGCTGTTCACCGATGCCGACCTCTCCGCGCCGATCGCAGAGGCCGAGAAACTCCTGGCCGCGCTGGCGAACCACGATGTCGCCATTGGCTCCCGTGGGATGGACCGCCGCCTGAACGAAATCCACGACTCGCGGCTGCGCGGGCTGGCCAGCACGACCTTCAATCGCTTCGTGCGCGCGGTGACCGGGCTGAACTTCGTGGACACGCAGTGCGGGTTCAAGGCCTTCGTCCGCGCGCCCTCACGGATCATCTTCGAACAGCAGCGGGTGGAACGGTTCGGCTTCGACCCCGAGATCTTGTTCCTGGCCAAGCGGCACGGGCTGCGCGTCGCGGAAATTGCGGTGCACTGGACGGACGACCCGGGCACGAAGATCCACGTGCTCCGCGATAGCCTGCTCATGTTCGGCGAAGTGCTTTCGGTGCGCTGGAACTGGCTGTGCGGTCGCTACCCGTTGCGCCGGGAGCGGGGGCAAGGGGCCTGAGCTTTATATCATAAAGTACTTGACAAAAAATCAAGCGAGGGTATCCTGCCCCTATGTCTTCGGCTGGACCGCTGCGCTCCCGGCAACCGCAACCGGTGGCACTCGACGCCCGTGCGGCCGATAACCTGCGCTTCATCCGCGAGACGATGGAGCGCGCCGGATCGTTCACCGCCGTGCCCGGCTGGGGCGGCGTGGCCATCGGATTGACGGCCATCGCCGCAGCCCTGGTGGCCGCGGGCCAGCGGACACCCGTCGCCTGGCTGGCGACTTGGCTGGTGGAGGCGCTGGTGGCCGTGGTGATTGCGGGCGCCGCAGCGGTCCGCAAGGCGCGTCAGGCAAGGATGCCGCTGCTCTCGGGGCCGGGGCGGAAGTTTGCGCTGAGTTTTGCTCCGCCGTTGCTGGTGGGCGCGCTGCTGACCGCAGTGCTCTTTCATGCCGGATTGGTCAGCGTGCTTCCGGGGATGTGGCTGCTGCTGTACGGCACCGCCGTGGTGACCGGCGGTGCTTTTTCGGTCCGGGTGGTGCCGGTAATGGGTCTCTGCTTCATCTGCGCAGGCGCCGCGGCGCTTTTTGCACCGGTCGCTTGGGGCAACTGGTGCATGGCCGCGGGCTTTGGCGGCTTGCAAATCGTCTTCGGGCTGGTGATTGCGCGGCGCTACGGCGGCTAGTGCCGTTGTGACTATCCCGGCTTATGAGCAGGGGTCGGCGCGGAAAATCTTCGGCGTGGGGTAATCCCCGAGGACCGGCTCCGAGAAGTTGGAACGGCAGTAGAAGGCGGTCGATCGGAAAGGAGTGAAGGTGGCCAAATCAAGCGCCTTGGCGCACGAGCGAACGCAGAAGGGCCGCGCCGGGCAGGGCTTGCGCTCGCTGCGCGGCCTCGCCCGGGAGAACGTACCGCCCGCGCTCGACCGGCTAATCCACGAGCGCATGCGGCTGGGGATCGTCAGCGCGCTGGCCGTGAACGATTCGCTGACGTTCAACGAGCTGAAGGCGCTGCTAAAGACCACCGACGGCAACCTGAGCGTGCACGCCCGCAAGCTCGAGGAAGCGGCTTACATCGCTTGCAGCAAGTCGTTCGACGGGCGGCTGCCCAAGACCGAGTACCGGCTCACCGGCGCCGGTCGGCGAGCGCTGGAGAGGTATCTGGACCACATGGAGGCGCTGATCCGGGCGACGCGGGAGCGTTAGCGGGGCAAATTTTTTTGCCGCTATACTTTGCAGTGCAAAGTCCTTGGTGAGCCGTCGCCCCGCGGCTCAACGCCGAAGAGGAGAAGAAGTGAACGACGGGGAGCCCACACGCTTGCACGTGGCCATCATCATGGACGGAAATGGGCGCTGGGCCCGCGCCCGCGGCCTGCCCCGCTCCGCCGGCCATCGCGCCGGCGCTGAGGCCGTGCGCCGCATCGTGCGTGCGGCGCCGGATCTGGGCATCGGCACGCTGACTCTTTTTGCCTTTTCTGCCGCGAACTGGCAGCGGCCGCAACCCGAAGTGGCCAACCTGCTGCGGTTGCTCTACGAATACCTTCTGGCGGAGACCAACCGTTGCGCCGCGCATGGAATTAGCTTAAGCGTCATTGGACGGCGCGACCGGATGTCGCGCGCGCTGCGCGAGGCGGTGGAAGCTGCCGAGTCCGCGACCGCGGCGGGCCGGGTGCTGCACGTGCGTTTGGCCGTGGACTACTCCGCGCGGGAGGCCATCTTTCGCGCCGCAAGCCGGTTCTACAAGGTTACCGAACTTTCCCCCGAATCCTTTGCGCGCGTACTTGGAGAGGTGAACCACGATGGCGCCGGCGACGTGGACTTGCTGATCCGCGCGGGCGGCGAGCAACGCCTGAGCGATTTTCTCCTTTGGGAGTGCGCGTATGCGGAACTCGTCTTTACCGAAAAGATGTGGCCGGAATTCGACGCGGGGGACCTCGCCGCAGCGGTTGGGAAGTTTCACGCCCGTGAGCGCACCTTTGGGCGCCTGCCGGGCGCAGCTGCAAGCTGAGAAACGCGAGGTCTTTCGACGGGGACATCACTGCCTGTCTGGCCTTTTTTTCGCAGGTTCTAGTCCGCGGCGCGGGCGCGGGCCATGGCGAAGGCCTTCCTGAGAATGCGGGTAGCGGTGGGCGTGAGGTTGAAGCGATCCAGCTCCTCCTCGCGCGCCCAGGCAAGGTCGGTGACGTCGCCGCCGGGCCGCGGCGCTCCGCCGATCGCTTCGCACAGGTAATCCACGATCACAAAGTGATACCGCGGCCGGCGGGGCGCGTCAGAGGCGTCCGTGCTGTCCGCGAAAATTCGCTCGAAGACTTCGATCAGCTCCAGCACGCGCACCTCAAGCCCGGTTTCCTCGCGCAACTCGCGCTGGATGCCCTCGACCAACGTCTCGCCCAGCTCGAGGGTGCCGCCGGGAATGGACCACTCACCCTTGAGCGGCTCGCTGCCGCGGCGGATGAGCGCGGCGCGGCCGTCGCATATCACCACGCCGCCTACGCCCACGACCGGGCGGTCCGGATACTCGCGTTTATCCGCCATGCATTGTCCTGCGCGCCTTGACCCGGTAGCGCCGCACACGGGAAGCCCCGTTATTCTTCTGCCGCGGCGCTCACCCTTGCCGGAGGCGGCGGTATATAATACGCCCACTCGGATCGGGTTCGATCCCTTGGGAAGGAGGTTTCGCCGTGGTTCGGTGTCCGGAGTGCGCCGCCGAGATTGACGTGGACGAAGACGAAGTAGAAGAAGGCGAAATCCTGAGTTGCCCGGAGTGCGAGGTCGAACTCGAGGTGGTGCAAGTCCACCCGGTCCACCTCAACGTCATCTCCGAGGAAGAGGAAGAAGAAGAGGAAGCAACGGATAAGGACAAGGATAAGGAATTGCTGGGTGAGGAGGAAGAGGAGCTCGAGTAACTTCCCTGCGGCTCTCCCGGCATCTCTTCCCTCGCTTGAACCATCCTACCGATTGGATGCGGACTGGAGTGGTCGCTCTGCGGATCGTCCTGATGGGCCTGGCCGTGACCGCCGGAGCATTGCAGACGGTTGCCGTGCGTGCTGCGGCGCCTCCGGTGCCGGCCGACCAGGGCAAAAAGGCCGCCCACCAGGCCGACTTTCTGCTCCTCGGCACGGTGTTTACCGGTACCGGATTGGCGCTCCCTGGGGCCGAGATTCGCGTGCGTCGCGCCGGTGAGCGCAAGGCGCGCTGGGAAGCCCGGACGGACCTCCGCGGGGAGTTTGCGGTGCGCGTGCCGCGGGGCGCCAAGTACGAGTTGAGCGTCTCCGCACCGGGCCGCCAGACCGAGACGCGCAATCTTGACGCGAGCACCGGCAGCCGCGAGGACCTTGTCTTCCGGCTGGCACCCGCGTCCGGAGGCAAGCCCAAGTGAGGAAACTCTGGCTCGTCGTGCCGCTGGCCATGGCCCTCTGCGCGTCCCTTGCCGCGGCGCAGGGCTCAAAGCGTGAAGCGCAATTGCGCACCGTCCGCGGCGCGGTGGTGGACAAGAAGGAGAACCCCGTCGTTTCCGGCGTCGTGTATCTGAAGAATCTGCGCTCGCAGATCGTGAAGACCCACATCACCGACGACGCCGGGCTCTACCGCTTCAGCGGCCTCGACCCCAACGTGGACTACGAGATCCATGCCGCGCGGCGAGAGTTGACATCCGCCAAGCGCACCATCTCCAGTTTCGACAGCCGCAAGGAAATCGTCATCAACCTGAAAGTGGACAAGAAGAAAAGCGAGAAGTAAGCCGGACGCCGCGTCCCGGCCCGGCACTTCATTTTCGCGGCGGGGCCACCACCTGAATCGCTCCGGGCAAGTTCTCGACTTCCACCGGGGCTTCCCCCAGTACATCGCCATCGCCATGGAACTGTGCCGGCCGAGCCGTGCAGAGCGAGACGCGGCGGGCGCGGGAGCGCCGGATCTCCGGCCGGCGCACGTCTCCGGTGCGGAGGATCACCGGAATCACCTCGAGCACACGCGTCCAGTGGAGCTCTCCCACGAGGACAAGGTTCAGCCAGCCATCATCGATTTTCGCTTCCGGAGCGATCCTCACGCCCGCGCCGTAGGTCGGCGTGTTCACCACCGCGGCAAACATCACCGGGCCGCCCGCCCGGATGGGCTTGCCGTCAAGTTCTGCCTCGATACAAAAGGGCTCAAACGTCGCCAGCGCGCAGAGCGCGCCCGCAACATAGCGCGCCGCTCCCGGCAGACGGCGAAACTTCCCGTTGGCCAGTTCTGCGGCCTGCGCATCGAGCCCCAGGCCCCCACCGCCGACATAGACGCTCGTGTTGCCCCCAACGAAGCGCGCTCGCAGCACGTCCATGCGGCGCGGTGGAGAGTGCAGCAAGTCGTGAGCGGCGGCGACGGGGTCCTTGGGGATGCCCAGTGCTTCGGCGATATCGTTTCCGCCCCCGGCAGGCAGAAACCCGAGTACGGCTTCGGTTCCAAGAGTCCCCTCGACGATCTGCCGAAACGTGCCGTCGCCGCCGAGCGCCACGATGCGGGTGTAGCCTGCCGCGACGCCCTCCGCCGCCAGCCGCTGCAAGTGGTCGGCACTCTGCGATTCGGCGAATTCTGCGAGGAAGCCCTGTTGATGCAGGAAGTCCGCCACCTTCGGGCGGGCTTTCCTGGCGCGGCCGCCTCCGGCAATCGGATTGACGAGAATCAGTGTTTTTGTGCGCGTCTTCACGTTTGTGGAAACAGATCGAAGGGCGGGCTATCCTGAATCAGGCTGGGGGGAGGTGTCAAATCGCTGACCCGCGTAAGTACCTGGGGGACGGGCTGCGCCCACCGGGCCAAGCGCCTGGGTCGTGAGCAAGCGTAAGTGATTGACGGGATTGGTGCCGGCGGTGGGACTCGAACCCACGACCTAGGGATTATGAGACCCTCGCTCTACCCCTGAGCTACACCGGCACGCGGCGCTTCTGGCATGGTAAGGATAGGCGCGCAACACTGTCAAGCCAAGAAGAGATCGCCCGAGGCCGACTTCAGCAACTGCCTTGGCCATGGGGGGCTTGGACCCTCCAGCACGAAGTGATAGTACTGTTGTACCGTTGACTCGGTTGGTTTGGGGCCGTAACATTCCCCCGGAAAATCGGAATTGGCAGGCGCTGCCGGGGGACTAGTACCCCTGGTTGGCCGGCGTACGGGGGTGTTTACCGTTTAGACACAAACCCATCATATTGGCCCCTTAGGGGGGTCCAACCGCCTATACTCCCTCCGCGTTAGTTTCCCACTCGGAGGGTGCATGAGTAAGTGGTTGACGGTGGTTGTGTTAGTGCTTCTGGTGCTAGCAAGTGCGATGGGTTTGCGCAACTCGGCTACGGCGAAAGCTTCGGCACCGGTTGTGATTGCAAATGGGGTCGGGCCGGTTCCGCCATCGCCGTGGATGAACGGAGTTGGCCCCGTTCCACCATCGCCCTGGAGCAGATAGCAAGGCGCTAGCAACGCCTCGTTGCTGACGGGACCAGGGCGCCTGGAGAAGAAGGCGTGCTTGGTCCGATTGATTACGTTCTTTGGCTTGCGGGTTGGGTATTGCAGGCCATCGCGTTGGTGTGCGTCATCCGCGCCAGATCGTTTAGCCGCTATTTCACTGTAACATCTTACATTTTAGCTGCGGTAGTACTGAGCGCGGGACGCGTATTTATGTTTGCCCGCTACGGTTTCACTTCTGCGCAGTATTTCTACTTCTACTATTTTTCCGACGCTTTGCTGACTGTTTTCTTGTACTTCGCACTGATGGGTCTATATTTCCTCGTCTTTCGGGAGATGGGAGTGCACCGGTACCTGTGCGTCGGCGCAATCCTTCTGCTCGGACTGACGGCCGGGGTCTCCTACCAGATGGTGGTGAGCTCAAGCCACAAGCTGCTGACTCGCTTTGTTGTCGAGCTCTCGCAAAACCTTTACTTCGTCGGCGTGGTCCTGACCTACTTGCTGTGGGGCGCCATCATGAAGCTGCGCGAGACGCGTACACGCCTCATCCAGCTCGTGCTGGCGCTGGGCATTTATTTCAGCGCCTTTGCCGCGAACTATGCCCTGCGCAACCTGTACCCCACCTTGAATGTAGTTTGGCAGTATGTGCCTCCCTTGATGGGGCTTTGGCTGCCCTTGGCGTGGGCCTACACCTTCTGGAAAATCCCTGAGGAGTCGCGGCTGGCTACAGCCCGTGTGGTTGCCCCGAACCGATGATTGCCGCGCTCATCTTCGCGATCTCGCTGGCGACCCTGTTCCAATTCTTTGTCTCCTATTGCCGCTCGGTGATTGCTGCGTCCAGCAAGAAGGGTCTCTCTGACCAGGCGCGCGAGCTCACCGGGATCGAGAACCACCTCGTGCGCGGCGACGAGTTCGAGCGGCTGTTGCAGCTTGTGTGGCTGTGCCCCGAGCCCGGCGATGACACAAGGGACCTGCGCGCCGTGCGCGGCTATTTTGGCCTTCTCGGCGTGCTGCGCGGCGCGTTCAGCGGGCTGGCGCCTGCACTGGCCCGCTGGGCGGAACGCGAGCGGGAGGGCTGCGCGTACTTCGCCGCGGTGGCGCTGGACCACCGGATCGCCTACAGCCGCGATTTGATGGCCCAGCAGATCTCCAACCGCCTTTAGGCGCGGCCCGAAATAAAAGCCCGGTGGCCCGACGTAGCGGCCCGCCGGGCTTCTTGCATTTTTAGGGATTTTCTCGGGCCGCAGACAGCGCGCCTAAGTTGGGGGGTCTCGCCGGCATCCCTGGCTCGAGTGCGCCCGTGCTGCGCGTTGTGCCGTGCGGCGCGGCGCTGCTAACATACGGGGTACGACCGCCGCACCGGGCGCGACGACAGTGAAATCCAACCTCCTTCAACGCGTGCGGGAAACCATCGAGCGGCAGCGCATGCTGCGCCCGGGCGAGTCCGTGGGCGTGGCTGTTTCCGGCGGCGCCGATTCCGTCGCCCTTCTGCGGTTGCTCGACGCGCTGAAGAGCGAGCTGGGAATCCGTTTGTTGGTCTTACACTTTAATCACCAGCTTCGCGGCGCCGAATCCGACGCTGATGAACAGTTTGTCGCAGCTCTTGCAGCCGAGCGCGGACTGGAATTCCTCGCCGCGCGCGAAGATGTTGCGGCACAGGCGCGCCGGCACGGTTGGAACCTCGAAGACGCGGCGCGTCGATTGCGCTATCAGTTTTTCTCGGGCGTGGTGGACTCCGGTCGCGCCACCTGCATCGCTGTGGCCCATTCGGCCGATGACCAGGCGGAGACGCTCTTGGCGCATCTGGTTCGCGGCACAGGACCTGCCGGGCTCGGCGGAATCTATCCGATTGCCGGGCCGGTCGCCCGGCCGCTGCTGGACATTCGCCGTCAGGACTTGCGCGCCTACCTCGCTAGCCTCGGCCAGGACTGGCGCGAGGATCCGACCAACCGGGACACGACCCGGCTGCGGGCCCGCATCCGGCATACTCTTCTCCCCCAGCTCGAGCGCGATTTTCAGCCGGCAGTGGTGGCCAATCTGAACAGGTTGGCAGCGCTTGCGCGCGAAGATGAAGCATTTTGGACCGCACTCGTTGCTGAGCGCTCTCGGGCCTTGGTGGAACGCACACCGGCCGGCCCGGCGATTCGCATCCCGGACTTGCTCGCCCCCCTGGCTTTGGGGACGGAAGCCGCGCACGGAACAAATTCAGCGGGGGTGTCCGCCGCGCTCACAAAAAGATTGATCCGGCGACTGGTCGAGGAGCTGAAGGGAGACCGGCGCCAGCTCACCGCGCAGCACGTCGCACAAGTAATCCATCTTGCGACGTCCTCTCTGAGTGGGCATCGCGTACAGCTGCCTGCGGGCGTGGTGGTGGAGCGGAGCTTCGACCGCCTCGTCTTCACACATTCCGGGGAGAGAAAGCACCAACCGGGCACCGCGGAAACCGAATCTGCCGGAAATACGTACGAATATGGTGTGGAGCTGGGAGGGGCGGGCTCGGCCACTATTTCAATTCCGGAAATCGGGCGTCGCTTTCGCCTGAAAGTGATTGACTGGCCTCCGGCGGCGAGCGACACTAAGATGCAGGCGGAAGCCCTCGACGCAGACCGGCTTGGCTCGCCGCTGATTCTCCGCAGCTGGCGCCCGGGTGATTCCTATCGGCCCCGCGGCCGCCGCCGTGTCCGCAAGCTGAAGCGCCTGCTGCTCGAGAGTCGTGTGGCCGCCCGCGATCGCCGCGGGTGGCCCGTGCTGACCAGCGCCGGCGCGCTGGTTTGGGCGCGGGGATTACCGGTGGCAGAACAGTGTGCCCCTCGGCCGGGCACCCGAGCGGGCCTGGTGATCGCGGAGGAGTTGCTGTGAAGGCCGAACTGAAAGTCGTCTATGCACCTCGGCGGGTGGCATCTCGCGTGGCCACTCTGGGCCGCTCAATTTCGCGCGACTATGCCGGGCGGACCGTGGACGCAGTGATCATTCTGGAGAACGCCTTCGTTTTCGGGGCGGACCTGGTGCGACGCATCTCCCGGCCGGTCGTCTGCCATTTTGTGCGCTCCGAGATGCGGGAAGTGAAGCTGGGCGGCTACGACCGCAGGGAGGTTTATTTCAGCCACCAGCCACACCTGCATGGCCGCCACGTCCTGCTGGTGGACGCGGTGCTACATTCGGGCGTGACTCAGGACTTCCTGGTCAAGCGGCTGCTGGAGAGCCGGCCGCGCTCGCTGCGAATGGCGGTCCTGGTGGATAAGCCTAAGGACCGCAAGGTGGATTTGCAGCCCGATTACTTTGGCTTTGCCGCCGCATCTAACTATCTGGCAGGGTACGGCCTGGCTGGGCGCCGCGGGTGGTACCGCAACCTGCCCTACGTCGGCCTGCTCCCAAATAGCCAGCGACCCGCGGACGTGGCGCGGAAGGCCAGCCATAGGGCCCGGCGGGTGAGGTAACCAGTGAACTCGAACTCAACAGCCAAAACGATCCTGTTCTGGATGTTCATCATCTTGCTGGGCGTGGTGTTGTGGAAGATGGTTTCAGCCGGCGGCCCGGCGGCCAAAGAGGATGAGCTCAGCTACTCCAAGTTCATGCAGCATGTGGATAGTGGGGACGTGAAAGATCTCACGCTCCTGCTTTCGCCCAATAGCTACGAGGTACGGGGTCAATATCTGAAACAAGAGAAGATGTTCCATGTGACGATTTTCAAAGAGTCCGCCCCGGACCTGGTCAAAGAGCTGCGCGATAAGGGCGTAACCCTCAACGTCAAGGAAGTCAGCCGCGGCGACTGGCTGACGTTTCTGCTGAACGCCGCCCCGCTGTTCCTGCTGGTCGGCTTCTGGATTTTCATGATGCGGCAGATGCAGGCCGGCGGAAACAAGGCGCTCAGCTTCGGCAAGTCGCGGGCACGGCTGCTGACGGCCCAGCAGAAGAAGGCCACGTTCAAAGACGTGGCCGGGATTGACGAGGCCAAGGAAGAGCTGCAGGAAATTATCGACTTCCTCAAAGACCCGCAGAAATTCCAGAAGCTGGGCGGGCGCATCCCCAAGGGCGTGCTGCTGGTCGGCCCGCCGGGCACGGGCAAAACACTACTGGCCCGCGCCATTGCCGGTGAGGCCAACGTGCCGTTTTTTTCCATCTCCGGCTCGGACTTCGTGGAGATGTTCGTGGGCGTAGGCGCCAGCCGCGTGCGCGACTTGTTCGAGCAGGGCAAGAAGAATGCCCCCTGCATTATCTTCATCGACGAAATTGATGCCGTCGGACGCCACCGCGGCGCCGGCCTGGGCGGCGGCCACGACGAGCGCGAGCAGACCTTGAACGCCCTGCTGGTCGAGATGGATGGCTTCGAGTCCAACGAAGGCGTCATCCTGATTGCCGCCACCAACCGCCCCGACGTGCTCGACCCGGCCTTGCTCCGCCCGGGGCGCTTCGACCGGCGGGTCGTGGTGCCGCGCCCGGACATCAAGGGCCGCGAGGAAATCCTGCGCGTGCACACGCGCAAGGTGCCGTTGTGCGAAGACGTGGACCTCTCCGTGCTCGCCCGCGGCACGCCGGGCTTTTCCGGCGCCGATCTGGCCAACTTGGTGAACGAGGCCGCCCTATGGGCGGCACGGCAGAACCGCAAGTTCGTCACTATGGCCGATTTTGAGATGTCCAAAGACAAGGTCCTGATGGGCGTCGAGCGCAAGTCCATGATTCTCTCCGAGGAGGAAAAGCGGAACACCGCATACCACGAGGCCGGCCATGCCCTGGTGGCGGCAATGACTCCCGGCGCTGACCCGCTGCACAAGGTGACCATCATCCCTCGCGGCATGGCCCTGGGCGTCACCATGCAGTTGCCCATCGACGACAAGCACACTTACACGAAAGGGTTCCTCGAGGCGCAGCTCGCCGTGCTGATGGGCGGCCGCGTCGCCGAGGAGATTTTCCTGGGGCACATCACCACCGGCGCCGGCAACGATATCGAGCGCGCCACCGACATCGCCCGGCAAATGGTTTGCGACTGGGGCATGAGCGAGCTGGGGCCGCTTTCGTTCGGCAAGAAGGAAGAGGCCATCTTTCTGGGCCGCGAAATCGCCCAACATCGCGACTACTCGGAAGACACCGCCATCCGTATTGACCACGAAGTGAAGAAGATCGTCACCCGCGCCTACGACAGCGCCCGCAGTATCCTGCAAATCAATCGCGAGGCGCTCGAGCGCATCGCTCAGGCGCTGCTGGAGCGCGAGGTTCTCGACGCCGCCGAACTCAAGCTGCTGCTCGAAGGCAAGCCGCTGGGGGAGAAGTCCCGGCCCGCGCCGCCTTCGCCGCCGCAGCCAGTCCCCGGCGCCGAACCCAAGCCCGCACCGCGGCCCGAGCTGCGGCCCGCCCCCGGCTTCACCAAGGGATAGTCGCTTCACCCCGAGAGGTTTTGCACGGGTCCCGCGAGCGGTATCAGATCCGACCTGCCCGCATGCTTCTCTATTCGCCTCGCCAATCTCTCATTCATTTGGCGTAGAATAGCTTTTTATGGCCAAGAAGTCGGCACCGCTGGTCGAGGTTACCTGCCCGTGTTGTCACGCCAAGTTGACGATTGACCCGCAACTCGCCGTGGTGCTCTCGCACGAACCTCCGCCCAAAACGGCCCCGGACGTGGACATCAGCGACGCGGCGCGCATCCTGCAGGAACAAGCGCAGCGGCGTGAAGATAAATTCCGCGAGTCCTGGGAAGCCGAGAAGAAAAAGGAAGACGTGCTGACCCGCAAGTTTGAAGAAGCGCTGAAGAAGGCCAAAGACCAGCCGGTCGAAAAGCCCCTGCGCGACTTCGACCTCGAATAGTCCTGCCGGAAGGCGCAGCGCCCCGCACGCTGAGGCGCAAGAGCGACGGCCATTGCAGTGGGCATTTTCACTTTCCTGCGGCGACGGCGACGGCGGTCCTCCGTTTACATACTGAAATGGCCTGACGGAGTTAATCCCTGCAAGGTCTAGGACTCCATCACCGACCAAACCAGAGTGATGCGCTTCGGCTTAGGGCCTGGATCGGAGAGGAGTGCGCCGATCCTGGAAGGCATGCGCTTGGCCTACCCAATTTCGTGACCGCCAGGCACCACGCACCGGCGCGCTGCACGGGGTGCGCGTCGCAACTCCTAGGCAGGATTTTGACGACGCTAGCCTTTGCCGGGCGCGACGAGAATGACGGCCACCGGCGTGGAGGGAATCCCGTTGGCGACGACGAACAGATCCGAGTCACCCAGCTCGATGTCGCCGGGAATGGTGACCTGAGTAGTGACAATGGTATTGCCGGTGGCAACGCCCATGCTTGGCTGCGTGCCGTTCTGCGTTTGGATGGAGTGATTCGAGGTGCGGCAGTAGCGAATGCGGCCGCTCTGCCGGTTGCGGATGCGGACAATCGGATAGTTGGTGGCGGCAGTGTGATCGTCGCCGTACGCGGTGGCATGCGAGAGTCCGTTGAACTGCGTCCCGGAAACGTTCACCGTGGTTCCCGGCGCCAGAGCCGCAGGCGCCGCGGTCACCACCGGACGCCAGGCGTCTTTGGGCGCGTCGGTGCTCTGGTATAGGTAGATGCCCGAATCATCTTCGCGCGCCCAGAGGATCTCGCCGGACGGCAGCACGAGGAGACGTCCGACGTAGGTCGGGCAATTGGAGTTGGGCGGGTCGCTCACCCGCGTAATGTTGGTGCCGTCGCATTCAAAGAAGGAGCACGGCGAATTGTAATTGTTTCTCTGGCCGTCTACGGGCGCCACGGGGAATAGCACTTTTCCGCCCGGCTCGAGCGCACCGGGGCCATCTTTGCTTCCCTGCGATTGGCGATTTCCCTGCGTCGCCGGAATCGCCGGACCGGCGCTCCAGGTTCCCGCCGACGTAGGCGTATTTCCGCTGGTATAGAGCGCTGTATTGCCGGCGTTGGATCCGACAAAAAAGGCCCGGCCGTCGGGGAGCAGAACTCCCGGGCCAATTTCAGACGAAGCATTTTCTACGATGTTGGCAATTAGGGCTCCGGCCGAAACCCACTTGTCGGACGCGGGGTCGTATTTTTCTGCGTTGGGCGGATTAGCGCACTCCGGTGTGACCACGGTGCCGTCGGCCATCAGCACCCAGGACTCCTCCTGGGGATTCATGGTCTTGGCACCGTTGGCCGCGGCCGCCGACCACTGCAGGTTCGACGGATTCAAAGTGAACGTCTTGGTGCTGTTGATGTCGGCGATGAGCAATCGTCCGTTGGCGAGCATGCAGCACGCCGCATCGCCCACCTGCGCCAGATTTCCCGGCGTGGCGATCTGCGTCCAAGTATCTGCGACCGGATCGTAGATCTCGCATCTAGGCGACTCATCCTGCTGATTGCTGCCGCTGGTGTCGCTGTACTCGCCTCCGGCCACCACCAGGCGGCCGTCGGCCAGCACCGCCGAGGCGAAATACTTCCGGGCGTTGATGCTGTCGGCCACGCGAATCCAGGTTCCGCCGGCGTAATTTCCTGCCGCGTCTGGCGAGAGCTTCCACCAGCGCCGTGTGCCGTAGCCGGAGGCGCACTCGTTCAGGAGGATTGAGCCGTCGGTGAGCAGAAAGGCTGGCCCGCCGTTTCCGTTGATGCAAAAGATATAGAAGATCCAAACAGAAAACAGGCAGACCCAGCGGGCTACCCAGAACCATGCCAGGCAGACCCATTTAGCCACCCAGTACCACGCCAGGCAAACCCACTTGGCCACCCAATACCAGGCGATGCACACCCACTTGGCGATCCAGTAGAAGGCGTCGCAAAACCAGGAGCAGGGCCACCAGTCGCAGCACTGTTTGTGTCCCTGATCGGCCCACTGGGCGCACTGGTTCTGTCCTTGGTCGGACCACTGGCGGCACTCGTTGCTTCCCTGATCCGCCCACTGCCTGCACTGATTGGATCCTTCGTCGGCCCAGGAGTTACAAACGCGGTAGGCGACCGTGCGTCGAGAGGAGCAGAGGGTGGGCATGGCGATCCACGTACCCGGCATGTTCACACCTCCGGTGCAGGAAAAGTTGCGTGGGACGCAATGAGGTTTTCGATCTCCTGGCTGAGCCGTGTGCGGGCACGCGCGATGGCGACCCATTTGCCGAGCCCCGCCGCCGTAAATGCACACAGCAGCGCCCACGGAAGCCGCCAGAGGAATTGCCAGGTCCAGACTCCAAGGCCAAGAGCCAGCCACACCACAGCGAAGCCGAAACCGGCGGCCATGCACTTTGCGCCAAAAGAACAGCCGCACTCGTGGCTGTAACTCACGATCCGCTCACTGGCGGCATGCGCCTCCTGAGGAGAAAGTCCAGGAAGTTCCAGAACCAAAGCGCGCGGGGAGAGAAGGGCGCGTGTGGTCGACAGGGTGCGCAGTTGGACGGCATCCCGGATGACCAGGAGCGTATCTGTCGCCGATGTCTGGACAGCCACTGGCGTTGAGCTCCTCCGTCCCAGCTTCTCGCTCACCCGTGAATCTTAAATACCTATTCCTATACGATACTTATCTCTAAAATACTCCGGTACTCCTAGAGAGTCAAGCTAAGCTGACTGCAGCCACGGTTAGGTAGCCATCGCCGCTCGTTTGGTGGTTCCCCTGGCCGGCTTGGTCTGTTGGTCGCCTCCAACTGCCCGCGCCGCTGGCACTTGTCCCCAGGGGATGACTTCGGAGCGCTCGATTCGCTGTTTCTCCGGCTGCCCTCTCCATGCTCATCGGTTTGCATCGGTGTTCATCTGTGGTTTACTTTCTGCCGTGTTCCGGCGCAAGAAATTCCGTCTGCGGCTGAGGTCGCGCACATTGGCGCTGGGGGAGCGCACGCTGGTCATGGGCGTGCTCAACGTCACGCCGGACAGCTTCTCCGACGGCGGGCTGTTTGTGGATGCGCGGCTGGCCATCGCGCGCGCCTTCGAGATCGAGCGCGCCGGCGCAGACATCCTTGATATCGGCGGCGAGTCCACTCGCCCGGGCTCGGAGGGTGTCTCGGCCGAGCAGGAGCTCGAACGCATTCTGCCGGTGATGGAAGGGCTGCACGGCCGGCTGAAAATCCCCGTCTCCATCGATACGCAGAAGGCCGCCGTGGCGGAAGCCGCTGCGGCTGCCGGCGCGGAGATGATCAACGACGTCTCTGCGCTGCGCTCGGACGCGGCCCTGGCGGAGGTGGCGCGGCGACACCGTCTGCCGCTCGTGCTGATGCACATGCGAGGCACGCCGCGCACGATGCAGACCGGGCCGTTTGCCCGCGACGTCCTCGTGGATGTCGCGTCTGGCCTGCGTGCCGCGCTCGCTCGCGCCCGCAAAGCCGGCCTGGCGAAATCGCAGATCATCCTCGACCCCGGCATCGGCTTCGGCAAGAGCTTCGAGCAGAATTTCGAGCTGCTGGCGTACCTGCCCAAGCTCGCTGCGCTGGGTTGCCCGCTCCTCGTAGGCCCCTCGCGCAAGGCGTTCCTCGGAGCGACGCTCGCCCGCCAGGGCGTCCCGATGCCTCCGGAAGCGCGCCTGTGGGGGACTGCCGCGGCTGTTGCGGCTTCGATCCTCGGCGGAGCGCACATAGTGCGCGTCCACGATGTGGCCGAAATGGTTCAGGTCGCACGCGTTGCCGATGCCGTCCTGCATGCCGCTTGAGCCGGATGTGGGGAGCACTGCTCGCGGCGCTCCCGCAAGACCGCTCGGGCTATAATCCGCAGGCCACAGTTGCGCGTGGATAGCCTGCTTGTGACCATGTAATTTTCCGCAAGGGAGGGCTGAGAGAAATGTTTTTGCGCCGATCGCTGTTTCCTGCTTCTCTTCTTGTTTGCCTCCTTGTCGCTCTGCTTCCTGTCATTGCCCAGCTTCCGCCGGCCAAGCCCGATCCGCTCACGCTCCGGTCTCAGCAAAGCGCGGGCTGCTCGTCCGACCCTCTGGCTTCGCTGTGCGAGGAGGCGAATCCCAAGATCCTCGCGAATGCGTTGGGGCCGTCGCCGCTCGAGGCGAACCTGCGGCGATTGACCGACGATGTGGGCGGACGGATGACCGGCTCGGCGGCGATGGCGCGGGCGGTGGCCTGGGGAATAGATGCATTTCGTCAGGCGGGCGTGGATGACGTGCACACGGAAAGGTACACCGTCCAGGTCACCTGGAGCGAGGGCGCAACGCGGCTCGAAGTGCTCGAGCCAGTGTCATTCCCAGTGCGCCTGGTCGCGGTGGGTTGGTCGCCGCCCACCCCGGCCGAAGGCGTTGCCGCGGATGTAGTGGACGTCGGCGAGGGGAGCCCAGCGGATTTCGCTGGCGCGGGCGCCGCGGTCAAGGGTGCGATTCTGCTGGTGCACTCGGAGCTGTTGCGCACTTGGGACGACCTGTTCAACGAATACCTGCGCGCGCCTGCGATCCTTGACCGCGCCGTGCGCTCCGGCGCCGCAGCCGTCCTGTGGATGTCTACTCGCGAGCGCGGGCTGCTCTACCGCCATCAAAATACACTCACCGGCGAGCTTGACCGGCTGCCGCAAGCCGTGGTGGCGCGCGAAGACGCGCAGCGGCTGGCGCGCTTCCTGGCTGCGGGGCAAAAGGTGCGCGCGCGACTGGCGATGCCGAATCGTGTGGGTGGGCCTGCCGAGCAGGAAAACGTCGTCGCGGAGATCCGCGGGCGCGAGAAGCCCGACGAAGTCGTCCTGCTGGGCGCGCACCTGGACTCCTGGGATCTGGGCACTGGCGCGCTCGACAATGGCTGCAACGCGGCGCTGGTGATCGAGGCGGCGCGCGTTATCAGCGCCACCGGCCTGCGCCCGCGCCGGACGATTCGCTTCGTGCTGTTTTCCGGCGAAGAGCAGGGCACGCTGGGCTCGTGGGCTTATGTGCGCGGCCACCGCAGCGAGATGGATCGCTTCGTGGCCGCAGTGATCTTCGACGAGGGCATTGGCCGCGTCACCGGCTATTCGCTCGGCGGGCGCCGGGACATCGAGGCGGGCGTGCGCGGCATCCTGAAGCCGGTGGAGGCCTGGGGCGCGAACCATCACACTCCGGACGCGTTCCTGGGCACCGACAATTTCGACTTCCTGATCGAAGGCGTGCCCACGCTGGTGGCCAACCAGGAAGAGGCGAACTACATCGTCAACTATCACGCCTTCTCCGATACGTTTGACAAGGTGGACATCCGCGAGCTCAAGCTGCACGTGGCGCTCGCTGCGGTCACTGTCTTTGGCATCGCCGAGCGCCCCGAGCGGCTCGGCAAGCGGCAGACGCGCGCGGAAGTCGAAGCGCTGATGAAAGAGACCGGCCTCGACAAGCAGATGAAGGCATCCGGCCTGTGGCCGATGTGGGAACAGGGCCGGCGCGGCGCGTCGCGATAGATGGAAATCGCGCAGAATCGCTTCGCGGGGTTCCGTTGAGGAACGCTCTTTCACGGTATAATTCTGGTGCATGACTGTTTCCCTGCGCGCTTCTCCCGCTCCCGCGAACTCTCACGCCGGGCGCGTTCTGGCCATTGACTATGGTCGGCGACGCATTGGGCTGGCGCTATCGGACCCGCTCGGGCTGACGGCGCAGCCGCTCGCCACGCTTGAGCGCACGAACCGCCGCGAAGACCTACGGCGGCTTGGGGCTGTCGTCCGCGAGCACCACGTGCAGCGAATTGTGGTCGGCCATCCGCTCCACCTCGACGGCAGGGCGGGCGAAATGGCCGAAGAAGCGGCGCAATTTGCGGCGCGCATGGCAAAGCAGCTGCGCCTGCCCGTGGAACTGGTGGACGAGCGGCTGAGCAGTTGGCAAGCCAAGCAGATGCTGGCCGCCGGGAGAGCCGTTTTCGGGAAGCGACACGGCGGCGACACGCATCCGCTCGCTGCTGCGGTGGTCCTGCGCGATTATCTGGAACGCGAGCGCGCCCGGAGCGAGCCCGCCAGCTCGGGGAATCTCGGCGCCGCGAAGGCCCGCGCTCGCCGCAAGCGGAAACCGGCGAAAGGCTGAGATGCGGCGCGCCGTTGTCGTCATTCTGCTGGGGTTCGTGCTCGTTGCGGCATGGCTCGCCTACGCGCTCTACGCGCCGTATCGTGGGTTTCCGCCGGAGGGAGTCTTCGTGGATGTGCCGCGGGGCGCTTCCGGCAAGGCCGTTGCGCGCCTGCTGGCCGAAAAAGGAGTGGTGCGCAGTCGCGTGGCGTTTGAAGCGCTCTGCCGGTGGCGCTCCCGGCGCGCGTTGCAGGCGGGAGAATATTTCTTCGACCGCCCGATGACGGCATTCCAGGTCTTCGACGCGCTCGCGCAGGGCCGCATTTACGAGATCTACGTCACTGTGCCCGAAGGCTTCACCATGTTTGACATCGCTGCCCTGGTTGCCGCCCATGGCCTGGCCAGCCGCGAGGCGTTTCTTGAGGCGGCTCGCGATCCGACGCAGATTCGAGACCTCGCGCCCCGTGCGCCGAGCCTGGAAGGTTTTCTTTTCCCGGCGACGTATCCGTTTCCCCGCCACATCCCCGCGCAGGAGATCGCGGCGGCGATGGTGCGGCGCTTTCGCGGGACGTGGCAGCCGCTGGCTGAGACTGGTGCGAGCCGCGCTGCGCCTTCCGCGGAGGCGGTGGTGACGCTGGCCTCACTGGTCGAGCGCGAAACATCAGTCCCTGAGGAGCGCCCGCTCATCGCCGGTGTTTTTACCAACCGGCTGCGCCGCGGCCTAGCCTTGCAATGCGACCCCACAGTGATTTATGCGCTCGCACTTGCGGGCAGGTACGGCGGCACGCTGACCTCCGCCGACCTGCGGTTCGAGTCGCCGTACAACACTTATCGCCATCCTGGCCTGCCGCCGGGGCCCATCGCCAATCCCGGAGCGGCGGCGCTGCGCGCCGCGCTCGACCCGCCTCCGGTGGACTATCTCTACTTCGTCGCCGATGGCAACGGGGGCCACGTCTTCAGCAAGACCTTGGAAGAGCACAATCGCAACGTCGCGCGTTACCGCCGCCAACTGGCGCAGAACGCCCAGGAACGAAACGCCGGTGAGGCCGGCGACGCGCCACTTAGGAAGCACAACGGCAAGAGGTTTAGATGACGCCCGCGGCGCAGCCCACCAAGAAACGCTTGATCCTGGAGATTGCCCGCGAACTGGGTGTCGCGCGATTCACTCCCGCTGAGGTCGAGCAGATCCGCCGGCAACTCGTTGCCCGGCTGGGGGCGGCGGGCAAGACCTCCGCTGACTACATTGCCGGGGTGCTGGAGACGGCCGGGCTGCGCGTCGTGTGGTCCACGCGCGCCGACACCGAGGGGCGCTACGAAGAGGAATTCCGCGACCTGCTGCACTTCGCCAATCTCGAGGAGGCAGAGATGTGTCTGGTGCGGCTCGATGAGCTACTGCGAAAGTTCCGCGCCGAGGGCGAGCGCGCCGCTGCCGAGCGCGTCCTGGAGGTGGCTCGCCTGGGCCGCCGCCGCGCCGAAATGATCGCCCGCAACCCCCGCGTCGAAGCCCCCAAGCGCGCCGAGAAGGAAGAGGTGATGCAATGGTTCAAGATCTGGCTCGAACAGCCGGATGCCTTCTTCGATTGGCTAGAACTGCGCAAGCACTCGCCGGAGTTCCAGCAGCGCTTCGCGGGGCTCGAGGAAGCGGAAGAATAGCGCGAGGATGCCAAGGCACGCCTATCGGCTCGAAGTCGAGCCACTCGACCTGGGCGCGGACGTGAAAGCGGTCGGGCTCGACCTGCTCGACCGCGAAAGCGGCGAGCCGGTGCGCGGCGCTGACGCGGCGCGCATCTGGGGAGCAGTGTTGCCGGCGCTGGCCGGCGCGGAACCCTGGGCGCTCGATTTCTTCAGTCACCTCGACCGCCTACGCGAGTTCTGCTGCAGGCACGGCATCGCCTATCGCGAAGCCGTCCGGCGGTGCATCGTGGTTGCGGCGCCTCTGCCCGAGCCGCTGGTCGCGCTGCTCGGACGATTCGAGGGAGAAACATTCGGCGCGCGCGCCGGAGCGTTGCTGGTTTCAGGCGACACGGCGGTGGAGGGCGACCTGGCGCGTCGCGGCGTGGACGCCTATCATCCCGTCTTCGCCAATTATTTCTTTTGCGCCGTGTGCGACTTCGAGAACGGTTTCCTCACCTTGCTCACGAACCGGCTGTGGACCAGCGAGGTGATCCGACGGATCCGGACCGTGCTCGACGCCCTGCCGGTCGAGGTCGCCCGCCCGCAGTAGCTCGATTCGCGCCGCGTCGTTGACACTTTTGGAGGGTGGCTGCTACATTGGCCGTTTTCTCTTTGCGAGGAGGAGTTCACTGAGCGGTTGGCGTTCCATCTGGGTGGTTTCGCTGGCGGCGGTGGCGTTGTTCGGCGGCGGCTGCGCAGCGAGCCGGAGGCGCGCTGTGCCGCCAGCACAGGCACGGCGGGCTCTGGAGGCCACCGCCAAGCAGCTGCTCGAGAAATACAACCAGCTGGCGCGCCCCGTGCGCAGCCTGAACGCCGCCGTCGAGCTGCTGCCCGTGACGGGATCGTCCTACACCGGCGTGATCGAGGAATACCACAACGTCCACGGATTCATCCTGGCGCAGAGGCCTGCGAGCATCCGCATGATCGGCCAAGCGCCGGTGGTGGCGAAGAACATCTTCGATATGGTCAGCGACGGCGAGACATTCCGCATCTTCATTCCGTCGAAAAAAAAATTCATTGTCGGTCCCGCGACGTTCGAGCGCCCCGCAAAAAAGCCCATCGAGAACCTTCGCCCGCAGCACCTGCTCGACGCGATGTTCTGGCCCGAAATCGACAGCCGCCAGCAGGTGCTCTTTGAGGAGTTCAACGCCGAAACAGAACGCTACTACATCCTCACCGTGCTGCGAGGGATGTCGGCGCTCGAGATTGTGCGCAAGGTCTGGTTCGACCGCGCGGACCTGAGCGTGGCGCGCGTGCAACTGTATGGCCCGGGCGGCCGGCTGGTCTCCGACATCCGCTACGCCGACTGGCAGCCCGCTTTGCCCGGTGGAACGGGGCCCGCCCCGCCGGGCGACACCAGCTATCCCCGGCACATCTGGCTCGGGCGGCCGCACGATGACTACCAGCTCGAGGTGCGCATCACGCGCTTGACGCTCAACGAAGAGATCGCCGCGGAGCGCTTCCGGCTCGAACAGCCGCCGGGCACCGAGCTGGTGCGCGTGGGAGAAGGCGAGGCCGAGGCGCAGCCGTGATCCGTCAGATGATTTTTCGAAACATCCTCCACCGGCCGATGCGCACGATTATCAGCGTGCTGGCAGTGGGCGTGGAGGTGTCGCTGGTGATCGTGGTCGTCGGGCTTACCAGCGGCCTGTTGCAAGAGACCGCCAAGCGCATCGAAGGCATTGGCGCCGACATCATGCTCCAGCCGCCCTCGGCATCCGTCTTCCTGGCGTTTAGCGGCGCGCCCATGCCCATCAAGATCCGTGAAAAACTCGAGGAGATGAAATACGTCCAGGCGGTGGCGCCGGTGCTGCTCCAGTTCAGCTCCACCGGCGGGGTGGACGTGATCTACGGCATCGACCCGCCCAGCTTCCGCGCCGTCTCGGGCGGGTTTGTTTTCCACGAGGGGCACGACATGGCCGGGCCCGACGACATCCTGGTGGACGACTGGGCCGCCAAGGCCAAGCACGCCCGAGTGGGGGGAACGCTGCGCGTGCTTGACCACGACTTCCACGTCGCCGGGATCGTCGAGCACGGCAAGGGCGCGCGCCTGTTCGTCCAGCTACCTATTTTGCAGGAGCTTTCCGGCGCCCGCGACAAAGCCTCGGTCTTCTTTATCAAGTGCTCCCGGCCCGAACACACCGCCGCCGTCATGGACCAGATGCGGCAGGTCTTCCCGCGGTATGAGATCCGCCCTCTCAAGGATTTCCTCTCCTTGATGACTTCCTCGAGCCTGCCGGGCCTCGACACGTTCATTCACTCGATGATCGCGCTCGCCGTGGCCATCGGTTTCCTGGTGATCTTCCTTTCCATGTATACCACCGTCATCGAGCGCCCCCGCGAAATCGGCGTGCTGAAGTCGCTCGGCGCGTCCAAAGGCTACATCGTCTATGCGCTGCTGGGCGAGACTTCGCTGATCTGCGGGCTCGGCATCGTCGCAGGCATCGCTATCAGCTACGCCGCCCGCGCCGCGTTCCTTGCTCTCTTTCCCACGCTCTCGATCCAGATCACCCTTGGCTGGATTCTGCGCGCCGCGGCCATCGCCGTGGTCGGCGGGCTGCTTGGCGCGTCCTACCCGGCATGGCTGGCCAGCCGCAAGGACCCCATCGAAGCCCTCGCCTACGAATAAATTAACGGCTTAGAAGCAAGACGCCGTGAGCAGAGCAGCGTCCGCGCAGAGGCGTCGCTTGAGCTCGGCGAGAGGCGGTGCCGCTGGCCTCAACCGGCGGATTTTTCCTGCACCCAAGCCGCGCCCAGTGCACGTCTAAGAGTTGTGATGAGCCCCCTCAAGTCGTTGAATTGGCGCGGCCTGCACGGGAAGCGAACCAGCGGGGCTGCGGGCGACGGCCGTGCAACTTTGTCCTGGCCTGCGGGTTCAGGCTAGGCAGAATAGCGATTCGCGGCTACAATCTTTTGGCCTTCCGTGGCTGGCCCTGAGCGCGGCGAAGGGGCTCGCCCTGAAGTCTCGAAGCTTGGAGATCGCAGGGTCGAAGCGGCAGGCTCACCACCCGAGGCAGCACTCCCCACAAGGGAAGCGGGCGTGGAACCGATACTCAAAACCGAAAACGTGTGGAAGGTCTATCGCACCGGCAGGCTCGAGGTGCCGGCCCTGCGGGGGGTGGACTTCGAGGTCTTGCCCGGCGCGTTTGTGGCCGTGATGGGGCCGTCCGGCTGCGGCAAATCCACGCTGCTTTACGTGATCGGCGGGCTGGCTCAGGCCACGCGGGGACGCGTGCTCGTGGACGGAAATGACCTGGTGACCATGAGCGACGCCGAGCGCACCAAGCTGCGCCGGCATAAGGTGGGCTTCGTATTCCAGCGCTTCAACCTGCTGCCTACACTCGACGCATACGGCAATATCGCCATCGCCCAACACATCCACGGCAACGGCTTCGACCCACACCGCTTCAACGTGGTCACCAAGATGCTCGGCCTGGGCGAACGCCTGCACCACCGCCCGGCTGAGCTCTCCGGCGGCGAACAGCAGCGCGTGGCCATCGCTCGCGCCATCATCAATGAACCCAAAATCGTTCTGGCCGACGAGCCCACCGGCAACCTGGACACGAAAAATTCTGAAACCGTGCTGGGGATGCTGCGTCAACTGAACAAGGAGCTCGGCCAGACCATCGTGATGATCACGCACAACCCGGAAGCCGCCGCTTATGCTGATCGCGTCGTACACATGCGCGACGGCGTCATTGTGGACGGCATTCCCTCCGACTGACATGCGCACGATCTGGCGGGTGATGGTGCGCACCGTGTTTTGGTCGTACGAGCGTGGCACCTGGCCATATGACCTCGCCGTCGCCGCCATCGTTTTGTTCGTGCTCTTCTCGCCCCATGTCATCCACTTCAACGACCGCCCGCAAGTCGGCCCGGCGCCCACGGCCGCGCTGGTGGCACTGCTCGAAGAAGACCGCGCAAGCGGGAGAAAAACCTACCGGGTGGACGCGCGCCTGCTGGCCTCGCCGAAGGGTACGCCGGAACTCGAGCACGAACTCCACGAGGCGGTCAGCAAAAACGTGAGCGATCTCCAGCGCCGCACGTTCCAGATCGTGCGCATCGAATCCATCCGCGGCGAAGACGGCACTATCGTGTACTACAACGTCTCCGTGAAACCCTGACACGCTATCGGAGAGGATGTGATTCGAACACCCCCCGCCGGGGATGAAGTTTTCCTCCTCACCCGGGACGCTATGACGCAGGGCTGCGCCCATTTTCAAGGCCCATGCGGCGGTTCGAGCTGCAGTGGTTTGTTTTTCGGCGCACGAAACGCGCGCACTGGTCTGGGCATCTTACGGCTATGGTAGGATGCGCGGGCCATGGAAGCCTAGCGTTCCTCGGAGCGTAGGGGCAAGAATTTGAAGCGTGATTGGCCAAAACGGGTGGTGAGAGCGGCGATGGCCCTGGCGTTTGCCGGGACCTGGCTGAGCGCTGGCGCGCGGCCTTCCGGCGGGAAGGCGCAGGCGCAGACCAGTTGGACATTGGAGAATGTCCTGAAGCAGCTCGACATCGAGGCCAAAGATTTCCGCAGCCTTACGGCCGACCTCGAACGCACGAAAGTCACCGTGGTGGTGAACGACCGCTCGACCGAAACCGGCCAGATCCTGGTTCGTCACGACAACAAGATGCGCATCGAGCTGACCCAACCCGCCCCGCGCACCATCCTCCGCGACGGCAACGAGCTCTACATCTTCAACCCCAAGATCAAGCGAGTCGAGCAGTACGACCTGAGCCGCCATCGATCCCTGGTGGACCAATTTCTCCTGCTAGGCTTCGGCACATCAGGTACGGAGCTGAAGAAAGGCTATCTGGTGACCGTTTTGGGCGAAGAGAGGCTGGACAACCAGAAAACTATCCTGCTGGAGTTGACGCCGAAGTCCGACGAAGTGCGCAACCAGGTCTCCAAGATTCATCTATGGATTGATCAGGCTACCTGGCTCTCGGCGCAGCAGAAATTTTTCGAGACCGGTTCAGGCGACTACTTCATCATTCGCTACACCAACGTTGCGCGCAACGTCCGCATCGCCGATTCCCGCTTCAAGCCGCACTGGCCGCGAGGCACCAGCAAGATCAAGCCGCAGGGCTAGCCGCCCGCTGCCACCAAGGCAACGCTTGCGGTAGAGCGCTCGTTCTACTGCGCTTTGCCGTGCGCGGCGCTCGACTTCGCCGCCAGGCTCTCCCGCTCGAGCAGGGCGCGCTTGCGGTCGAGGCCCCAGCGGTAGCCGCCGAGGTGGCCGTCTTCGCGCACAACGCGGTGGCAGGGGATCACCACCGACGCGGGATTGGTGGCGCAGGCGCGCGCTACGGCGCGAGTCGCTCTGGGCCGGCCGATGGCGCGGGCAATTTCGCTATACGAGCGCGTCGCGCCGTATGGGATGGCGCGCAGTGCCTGCCAGACGAGCCGCTGGAAGGCTGTGGCCTGGAGGTCGAGCGGCAAATCGAGCTTTGGCTGGCGGCCATGCAGGTGATTCACCAGGGCGCGCACCCAGTGGCGCAGGCCGTTCGTCTCGCGGCGGACCTCGGCGTTGGGGTACTCACGCTGAAGTGTTGTTTCGATCCGGGCGTCCGAATCGCTCAGGTATACGGCGCAGATGCCGCGAGTGGTTGCGGCAACCAGCAGCCGTCCCAGCGGCGAATCCACAATGGTGTAGCCGATGCGCATGCCGCGTCCGCCGCGGCGGTAAGTCGCCGGGGTCATACCGAGTTGCGCGTCGGAGCGCTCATACAGGCGGCTCGAAGAGCCGTATCCGGCTTCGTAGAGGGCGGTGGTCACGTCATCTCCTTTTCGCAGTTGCGTCTTGAGCCGGCGCAGGCGGAGCGCGTCGGCGTACTGCCGCGGCGTAATGCCCATGGCACGCTGGAACGCACGCAGCAGTCGGTGCGGGCCGGTGCCGGCCGTAACCGCGAGTGCTGCCAGCGTCAGCGGGCCGTCGAGATGCGCCTCGATATTACGGCAGACGCGCTGGATTAACTCCGCCCGCGGGCCTCGCGTCGCCCGCTCGGGCTGGCAGCGCCGGCAGGGACGAAAACCCTCGCGCTCGGCGGCCTCCGGCAGCGGAAAAAATCGCACCTGATTCCGCCCGGCGCGCCGCGCAGGGCACGATGGCCGGCAGTAAATGCCGGTCGAGCGCACGGCATAGACGAAACGCCCGTCCATGCGCGCGTCCCGCGCCAGCACCGCGCGCCAGCAGCGCTGCGGATGGAGCGCCGAATTCATCAAAGCCTGGGTCGCTGGCCTCATGCTTAGTCCTTGCTACCTCCACTCAGGTAGAAGATAGACGGAAGTGGGCCTGCAAATCTATCCGAATCTTGCGGCCAAATTTGGAGAGCTGATTCTACGCGTTTCTGGTCAAGCTGAGTCCTCGGCTCGCGGTGCACCGCTGGCGGACGAAAAAGCCTTCCAAGCGATGCGTCGTCTCTGACAAACTTCGTCGGCATCTCAGTAGGACACCACAGTAGGCCAGGCAATGACCACAAAGTGTTGTAGCTCTTGGTGGCGCGCTGCGTGTCGCGCTCAGACCTGCGCTTTTTCGGGTGCTGCAACGGGCGTCTCGACCGGGGCGGCGGTCCGCTGTCGCGCGGTAATGACCAGCACAACTCCGGCGATGATCACCGCCGTGGCCAGGAGCATGCGCGGCGTGATGCGTTCCCCGGCCAGCGCCCAGCCGAGGACAACCGCCACCACGGGATTGATATAGGCGTACGTGCCGACGCGCGCCGGCGAGGTCACGCCCAGCAGCCACGTGTAGGCGCTGAAGCCCAGCAGCGAGCCGAAAACGATCAAGTAGCCGACCGCCAGCGCTGAGCGGAGCGACACGGCGTTCCAGTCGAGCCGCGCTCCCTGGCCGGTCAGCAGGCCGGCGAAGATCAGCAGCGCGCCCCCCGCCAGGCTTTGCATTGCTGTGCCCAGCAGCGGAGCATGCGGAAGAGGCAGACGGCGCGAAAAAACCGAGCCGGTCGCCCAGGAGAGCGAGGCCAGCACCAGCACGGTCGCGCCGATGGGATCCACCCGGCCGCTTCCTGCGAGCTTGGCCGGACCGACCAGGAAGGCTAGCCCTGAAAAGCCCAGCACCAATCCCAAGATCACCCTCCCCGTGGGTCGTGCTCCGCCGGGCCGCAGCCAGTCAATCATCACCATCCAGAGTGAGACGCTGGCCACCAGCAACGCCGCCACGCCTGACGGGACAATCTGCTCGGCCCAGCTGACGCCGCCATTGCCGCCGAATAGCAGCAGCGCGCCCATCACCGTTGCCGCGGACCAGTTTGCGCCCGTGGGCCGCTCGCCGCTGCGCAGCCGCGCCAGAGGGTAGAGCACAGCTCCCGCGATCAGGTGCCGCGTACCCGCCATAAGAAACGGCGGGAGCGTCGCGACGGCAAAGCGAATGGCGAGGTACGTCGAACCCCACAGCACGTACACCGCCGCGAATGCCGTTACCAGCTTGGCCCGCGACGGGCTGGGCCGAAGCTGCTTCCACGACGAGGCTGCCGAGGCGAGCGGAACTTCAGGCGCAGCCATGCCGCCTCCGCCTGTTCGCTCGTCGGCGGTCAGGCCGCCGTGCACTGTACGGCTTTGAGTCCGCGCCCATCGCGTTGTTCTCTTGCAGAAGTTACCTTCAGCCCGCAGACTCTACATCGGATGCTGCTCGATCCAGGCTCGACTCCAAAGATAGGCGTGTGTCGCCGCTGGGTCGAGTGCCATATTGGCTGGCGGGATATGGCTCAGCATCTGATTTTGCTCTGTCGTTTAAGAATTTGGCGGAGTCAATCCGCTCGCACAATAGCGCACCTGTTTCCGCATCGGGGCAGTCTCATGAGTGATCGTGTCCTTGCCGCGGTGTTGCTTGCCCTGCCGCTTTCTTCGTGGTCTGCTCCTGCGGCTGACTACGGCAATCGCTGCCCGCCCAATCCTCGCACCACCTTGGGGTAGGTGTTTAGGACGCTATTCTGATCCGTGTTGGGACAGCCCTACAGGCCTCACCGATAGGCATTTGCGGGACGCCAGTTGTCCAATACAGCACGCTGGTGCTGGCTCCGATTGACGCAGGCCGGACGCGGAGACGATATTGGATGGCGCAGCGCCAGAAGCGTTTGAGCGGATAAGGGGGAACTTTGCGCGCTGCGCGTAACCCGAAGAAGATGAAAGTAGTTGATTCCAGAAAAGCCAAGGCGGGCGCTTCGCCGGACCCGCTCGGCCCGGGCCCGAAGGACTGGGAAGAGCTCATCGGCAGGCCCGTGGGGACCGCTCCGCGGGGCTTTGCGCGAGTGCCCACGCATGCGGTCGGCGCGGTGGAGGAGCGGCGGGCCTACCCTCGCGCCGCGCTCAGCCTGCCCCTGCGCCTGAAGCGTGTGGCGGGCCAGCGCGAGCCGGAACGTGTCACCCTGCTCACCAAAAACATCAGTTCCAGCGGGGTTTTCTTCCTGTGCCCCCGATGGATCGAGCCTGGCACGCCCATCGAACTTGAAGTCGGCCTGGTGGACCGGCCGCTTGGGCGGGGCAGCGTGCGGATGAGCACCGCCGCTCACGTTGTACGCATCGAAGCGACCGATACCCCGGGCTGGCACGGGCTTGCCGCCAGCTTCGACGACATCACCTTCCATCGCGACGAGCCCATTCCGCCGCGCTACCAGCGGTCATAGCAGCGTCTCGCGAGCGCGCTGGCCCCGAACCCTTCCACCCTGGTCAGGACAAGCGCGGCTAGATAATTTTTCCCGTGGCGTTCGCGCTCTCCCACGGGCATCCCTGCAGCGCCCACTTATCCACAGGCTTATGAGTTGCATTTCCGGCGGCGGCGAATATACTCTAGCGCTCGCTTCCAAAGGCGGGGGGTGCGGAGGAAGTGGAGTTCCTGCCTGTCCATCTGCAACGATTTTCCCGCGGAGGAGTCCAATGAGCAAATTCTGGGGAGTGGTGTTGGTTGGAGCGGTGTGCCTGGGCGCCATGGCGCTGGCGCCCTCTGGGGCGCGCGCGCAAGCACAGATCACCACCGGCACAATCCAGGGTGACGTCTTGGACGAAAAGGGCGGCCTCGTGCCGGAAGCCACCGTCGAGATCAGGAATATCGATACCAACTACACGAAAACCCAAACCACGAGCCCCGACGGGCGATTCACCTTCTTGCTGCTGCCGCCCGGGCGCTACACGCTCACGGTATCCAAGGCGGGCTTCGCGACGATCGTACAGGAAAACGTAAGCCTCACCGTCGGCCAGTCGCTTTCCCTGCCCGTCAATATGAAGGTTTCGGCGGTGGCGGAAAGGATCGTGGTGTCCGCCACGCCAACCGTCGAGGTGACGAAGACGGAGTCCAGCAGCACCCTAAACCAGTTGACGGTGACTAACACGCCCGTCCTGGGCCGGAAGTTTGAAGACCTGCTCACGCTCACGCCCGGGGTGAGCATCGTGCAGGGTCCGGACGGCGACGAAGTCAACTTCAACGGCCAGCGCGGCGTCTACAACAACGTCAGCCTGGACGGCGGTGACTACAACAACAGATTCTTCGGTGAGCAGCTCGGCGGCCAGCGCGCCGCCATTGACATCACCATGGAAGCGGTCAAGGAATTCCAGGTGGTGGCCAGCGGGGCTTCGGCCGAATTCGGGCGCACCGCCGGCGGCGTGGTCAACGTTGTCACCAAGTCGGGCACGAATGAATTCCACGGCAGCGCCTTCCACTTCCAACGGCTCGGGGCCCTGGCCTCAAACACCTCCGACGGCAAGCCGCTCCAGGATTTCAGCCGCGAGCAGTTCGGCGGCTCGCTCGGCGGACCCCTCGTGAAAGACAAGATGTTTTTCTTCGGGGCGGGGGAGGGAATCTTCGAAACCCTGACCCGACCGAATCTGAGCGCCCCCATCGGCACGCCGTGCTCGGTTGCGGCCCCCGTTTTCAACAGCGGCAATATCACCGAGGCCCAGATCAGTGCTAGTGCAGACTGCCAGCGCCTGACCCTGATTAATTTCTTCAAGTCAGGCTCACGTTTTCCTGCACAGGATGAGGGCCAGCCGGTCAAGCGCCCCGTGCGCAATGCGGCGTTCCTGGGCAAGTACGATTGGAACGTCACGCCGGCGCACGCGCTTGCCGTTTCCTACAGTTTCGATTACTCCAAGAATACGAACCAGACCTTTGATGTGCCTACCTACGGCAACTCGGCCAATGGCATCGAGGGTCCCTCGAAGATCCAAGTGGTCAACGCTAATTTCAACAGCACCTTATCGGCGACCAAATTGAATGAGGCTCATTTCACCTATGCGCGAGAGAACCGGCCGCGCGCCGCGGCGCCCGGAACAGTGCCCGATACGGACATGGGTTTCCTTGTGCCAACCCCCACGTTCCGATTTGGCATGCCCTACTTCCTGGAGCCGACTGTCGATGAGCTCCTCTACCACACCGAGGTTCGGGACAACTTTTCCATTGTCTCGGGGAGGCACACCATCAAATTCGGCGGCGAGTGGCTGCACACGCGCAACACCCAGATCTTCCGCGGGTTCTTCAAGGGTCGCTACATCTTTAGGGACGTGGCCGGTTTCCTGCACTACGCCTCCCCGCAGACTCCCTTTGTTGCCGGCTTTGGGCCCACGGCGGCCGAGTGTCCGGGGAACGTTTTTGTGGACCGCACGCAAACTTGCCCCGGCGGCGGAGCACCTGTCAGCATTCTCTTGCTGTACCTTCAACAGGGCGCTACCAGCGGGCCAACGACCGACGCCACCGGCGCCTCCTCTATTAAGAACGAGGACTTTGCCCTGTTCATTCAGGACAAGTGGCAAGTCTGGCCCGGGTTTACCTTTAACTACGGCCTGCGGTGGGAAGCAGTAATCTTCCCGGATCCGGTGACTCCTCCGTCGAAAACGGCCTACGGGGTCAATCTTAGCAACCCGGCTTTCCCGTCCGACGGGACGATCCACAACCAGAAGAAGCAATTTCAACCCCGCGTCGGGTTTGCCTGGGACCTGTTTAACAACCACAAGTCGGTGTTGCGGGCGAGCTGGGGAATCTACAATGCCTCGCAAAATATGTTGGCACAGGTCGGTGCCATCACTACCAATGGGGTCCAGCAGCAAGCGATTGCTGCCGGTACATTTTTCAATACGGCGGGCGGGCCTCCACCAACCTATCCGGGAGTGGTCGTCGCGCCGGCGATTCCTCCGGGAACGTTTCCGCCTGGCTCAGGCGTTACGGTTTTCAGCAAGAACTACGCCAACCCGCGCATCTACCACACCAACGTGGCCTTCGAGCAGGAGATCTACCCCAACTGGTCTGTGTACGCAGATTTCGCCCTGGCTAAGGGTGTTCACCTCACTCGACAGGTCAACCCCAATGTGTCGTGCGTAGGGGCGCCACCACCCTGCCCGAACCTCGGGTTTGTCGATCCTCCCGGCGTCCTGGCGAGCTACGGGCCCACACCGCCCTTCCCCAATCTGGGTACCATAGACGACACCGATAGTTCGGCCAAGTCGCTTTACCGGGGCGTGACTTTTGGGGTGCGCAAGCGCTTCAGCCAGCGCTTCCAGATGGAAGCCAACTACACCTACTCGAGGGATTTGGACGACGATTCGAGCGAGCGCGACCCCTTCAGTTACCGCTACGTCAACTTTTTCAATCTTGGAGCGGAATACTCCAACTCCGACCGCGATGAGCGCCACAAATTCAACTTCTATACCTATGCAGAGTTGCCCTGGGGATTCCAAGCCAGCGTGCGCATGCAAGCGCATTCGGCGCAGCCCATCAGTATCAGCCCGCGGGCCGTGGGCGGGGTAGATCGCGGCCGCAACAAACTGCGCAAGGACAACCAGTTTTTCTCCTTTGACTGGCGTGTCTTGCGTCCGTTCAAGTTCGGTGAGCGAATGCAGTTGATTCCGATCATCGAAATGTTCAACACCTTCAACAACAAGAACAACGTGAACCCGCTGATTTCGCCCGGCGCATTCAACTTCGACGGCTTCCTGCGGCAGGGCGTGGGCGATCCAAGGCAAGTCCAGCTCGCGGTCAGATTTACCTTCTAGGGCGTAGAGACCAGCTTCCGTCGCTCATTTCTCATCCCGGTGGCCCAAGCGGGGTCACCGGGATGATTTTTTCTCTGCTACCATCCGAGTCGAGCGATGCGCGTCCTCCCTGGAAATTCGACGCTTCGCGGCGTGCTGTTCGACTGGGACGGCACGCTGCTCAACTCCTACCAGGCCGACTCGCAAGCTTATCTGGCTATGTTCCAAGCGCTGGGCATCGACTGGGACTTGACGGATCTGGCGCAACACTACTCACCCGACTGGTACAACGTCTATCGCGCCGCAAGGCTTCCGCGGGCGCGCTGGGAAGAGGCCGGCCGGCTGTGGAACCGCTACTACCGTCGGCAGAAGCCTGTGCTGCTGCCCGGCGCGCGGCGCGTGCTGCGCCAGCTCGGCCGGCGGTTCACTCTGGCGCTGGTCACCAGCGGCAGCCGCGCCCGCGTCAGCCGGCAGCTTCGCCGCTTCGGTTTGGTCGAGCACTTCGCGGCGCGCGTTTGCAGCGAAGACGCCCGCCGCCGGAAGCCCCATCCGGCACCGCTCGAGCTGGCGCTGCGCCGGCTGCGCCTGGGGCCGGAAGCCTGCGTTTACGTGGGCGACGCGCCCGAAGACATCGAGATGGCGCGCCGCGCCGGCGTCCGCGCCATTGCCGTGCTGGGCCCCTATCCCACGCACGCTCGCCTGCGCGGGGCCTGCCCGGACGCGCTGCTTCCCTCGATTGATCGCTTGCCGAGCCTGCTGGAACGCTATTGACGCTCGGGCTGCTTCGCGGGGGGCTGCGGAGTCTGCCCCGGCGAAGCGTTTGCGGGTGCGGCAGCGCTGCCGGCCAATTTGTAGTCGGTCCAACGGATGGTCAGGCGGATGGGCACTTCACCGGTTTTGCTTCGCAGCGCATCATCGGAGCGCGTATAGGTGGGGAACCAATATTTCCCGTCGATGTTTTCGCGGTAGGTTTCAAACAGCTTGAAAGGTAATTGAGGGGAGGTGACGTCGCCGGTCTCGGTCACCCATCTACCGTAGGTCTTGACGACGATCAGGTCGCGGTCGTCCACCCAGATCAGGCCTTCGAAATAGGCGCGCGTGCGCTCACGCTGCTTGGGCGTGACGCGGAAGATGTAGGTGGAGAGCTCGTCGAGCTGCTGCTTGCCCTCGTAGGCGAGATCATACTTGCTGAGCTGGTTGGTGGTCAGCGCAAACAAGGGGACGCGCGCCACAATTTCAAGGTCCTCGGGCGCGAGCGGCACGCGGCGCAGGGTTGATGGCGGCTGCGCGACCACGCGCTCGTACCGACTTCCGTCGGAGGCGACCGCGGGCTCGGTGGTGAGCTGGAACTCGCCCGCGGGCTTATTGTCCTCGCCGAACTCCTGCACTCGGATGGTTTTTCGGTAGGAGTAGGCGGCGCGGGCGCGCTGGAATTCGTCTTCCTTCTGCGCAAAGCGGCGGATGATTTCTTCGACAGGAATGGGCGGAGGCTCCGGCGTCGCATTCACCGGGATGCGTTTCACTTCGTGCTTCGGCGGCGGGGTGATCGGCCCTTGCGCATCTTGCGCCGCGGCTCCCGGCGCGCCCCCGTGGAGCAAGGCCAGGAGCAAAAATGCCGCGCCCGCCGCCATTTCCCTGCGACTCATCTATGTTCCCACTCTCGGTTAGATGCATTCACCGGATTGCCGCGTTCCGCGGGCGGCAGTCCAGTGTACCGCAAGTGCTCCTGCCCCGACCTGACGCCGTGGCGCACGGCGCCATTCTCCCTATCCCGCCGCCGCGGAGGCTCTGATAGAATCTCGCGTCGGCTGTGCCCCAGACGCTTCAGGCCAGGCGGTTCTTTGTCTCCGGGATGGTGCAGGGCGTAGGGTTTCGCTTTTTCGCCCAGCGCGTCGCGGAGCGCCTGGGGCTCGCAGGGTACGTGAAGAACTTGCGCGACGGCCGGGTCGAGGTGTACGCCATGGGCTCGGGCGAGCAGCTCGGCGCGCTGCGCGAGGAGCTCGAGAGCGGGCCCCGCGGCGCGAGCGTGGACGCCGTCGCCGAGGTAGAGGCGGAAGTTCTGCAGCGCTACGCCGGCGGATTTTCCATCGAGCGCGACTGGCCCTACTGATTTCCCGGGCGGAGTGACGTGAATGGACGAACTGAAGAAACTCATTCGGGAAGTCCCTGACTGGCCCAAGCCGGGCATACTGTTCTATGACCTGACTACGCTGCTGAAGGACCCGAAGGGCCTGCGCACGCTGATCGACAAGCTCTGCGAGCACTACGCCGACAAACATGTGGACGTGGTCACCGGCATCGAGGCCCGTGGCTTTATCTTTGCCCCGGCGCTCGCCTACCGGCTCGGCGCCGGATTTGTGCCCGTGCGCAAGCCGAAGAAGCTGCCCTGGAAGACGGCGCAGGTGTCTTACCAGTTGGAATACGGCACCGACACGCTGGAAGTCCACCAGGACGCCGTGCGCCCCGGCCAGCGCGTGCTGGTCTGCGACGACCTGCTGGCCACCGGTGGCACGGCTGCGGCTACGGTCAAGCTGATGCGTCAGTTGGGTGGTGAAATCTCCGGCGCGGCCTTTGCCGTCGAGTTGCTCTTCCTGAACGGCCGGGCGAAGCTTCCGGGCCTCGACGTCTTTTCGCTGATCCAGTACGACAAGTGAAAAATCCGCATCGGCGGCGTCGCGGCGCGCATCTCTGTGACTACGGAGGTAAACCATGGGCGAACTGGTGCACACGGCGAGAATCAAGATCGTACAAAAGCAGCGGCCGCTGCGCGAGGCCTATATCGAGGGCTTCGCCGCGCCGCTGCGCTTCGGCGTGCACGGCGGCTACGCCGCGTTTTACAAAGTGCAGCCGGCCGAGCCCCTGCCCGCCACGTTTGACCATCTGATTGCAGCCCTCGCTGGTTGACTCACCGGCACGCTGGCCGGCGCGCTGGAAGCGCGCGGAATCCCCACGAAGGATAACCTCGAGACCGACGTCGAAGGCCGCATCGAAGGCGAGGAAAAGCTCATGCGATTGACCGGCGTGAAGCTCCGCTATGGCCTGAAAATCCCCCACGGCAAGCGCGCCGAGGCCGACCGGGCGCTCGAAATCCACGAGCGCAACTGCCCCGTCCATCAAAGCATTCAACGCGGATTCGAGATTTCCTGGTCCGCAGACATCGTGGAGAGCTGACGAAGACAAGAATAGGGAGCAGGAAAAATAGGAAATGGGGACGGATGCAAAGCCGAGCGAAGCAGCAACCTTCTGCCTGTTTTCTATTTTCTCTTTTCTAGTTTTTGCTCGTGTCGCTGTCGGACGGCTTCAAACAGCACCACGCCCGCAGCGACGGAAACATTGAGCGCGCGCACTGGACCGGTGGTGGGGATGGCTACCAGAAAGTCGCAGCGCTTGCGCACCAATTCGTGCAGGCCCTTGCCTTCGCCGCCCAGCACAATGCCGACCGCGCCGGTGAAATCTGCCTCGGTATAGCTCTTCTCGGCGCGTTCCTCGAGGCCTACCAGCCAAAAGCCGGCTTCCTTCAGCTCCTCCATCGCCCGCGCCAGGTTGGTGACCCGCGCTACGGGCAGGTGCTCGAGCGCGCCGGCCGAGGTGCGCGCCACGCTATCCGTCAGCCCGGTGGCGCGCCGCTCGGGGATAACCACGCCATCGGCGCCGGCAGCGAGCGCCGTGCGCACAACGGCGCCCAGGTTTCGCGGGTCTTCCACGCCATCGAGCAGGACGATCAGGCCTCTCGACGCTCCCTGCCCGGCGCCTTTGCGCAGCAGGTCTTCGAGGTCTGAAACTGGCTTTGCTGCGCCGAGCGCGACCACGCCCTGATGTTCGCGGGTGCCGGCCAGGCGGTCTACCTGCGCGCGGTCCTCAAACCGCACCGGCACGCCGCGAGTGCGGGCGAGCTGCGCCAGGGTCTCCAGGCGTTCGCCGTGACGCCCGCGGGCAATGACGATTCGCTCCAGAGCCCGGCCGGCCTCCAGCGCCTCGCGCACCGCATGGATACCCGTCACCCGAATCACGCGCTGCCTGCTCCTTCCTCAAGGCTTAACACAGAGAACCCAGAGGGAAAACGGGAAAGGTAATGTCTCGGTGCATCCTCTGAGCCTCTGTGATGAGCCCGTTCTGTCATTCCAGGGAGGCGCAGAATTCGAGCATGCGCTGTCGCGTGCCCTTCACCGGCACACGAAACGCCAGCCCCGCGCCGCGGTCGAGCAATAGGATCACCCGGTCGAGCTCGCCCTCGCCGGCGCGCCCGGCCAGCGCCAGCCGGAGGGGATGAAAAAGCTCCCGCCCGCGAAACCGCAGCCCCGTTCGGAGCGCGGTGACAATCTCCTTGAATCGGTCGGAGTCCACCGCGGGGCTTTCCAGCACGAGGTGCGCCAGCTCGCGAATCACGTCCCGACATCCTTTGCTCGCCAGAACCGCATGGCTTTCGGGGCGTCGGAGGATGGCCCGCGCATCGTACTCGAAGACCAAACTCAACAGATCGGCCAACGCGTTGCCATCCGCGGCGTGCGGCGACAACAGCGCGGCCGCATCCTCGAGCCAAGCCCCCAAGTCCTGTGCAAGCCGCTCGGGGCCGTCCGGGGAGGGCCTTTGCCCTGAGACGCTCTTGGCATCCAGCCAGCCGTGCGTGTGCAAAATTGCCGCCACATCCACCGCCTTGAACGGCTGCGCCTCCGTGGGACCGAGTGCGGTCGAGCCTTCGGGAATCATGACCGAAGGATTCTACCGCAGCGGCGACTCGTTTCGCTGCTCGAAGCTGCTCGCTTTCCGAGTTTCGCTCTGCGAGTTTGCGTCTTTAGGCTTCGAGCGTAGCGATGGCTTGAGCGGCAATGGCCTCGCTGTGGCCAATGGAGTCCATGCCCTCGTTGGTCTTGGCCTTGAGGTTGATTTGTTCCGGCTGGATGCCGAGGGCTTTGGCCAGCGCCGCGCGCATGGCGGGGAAGTGCGGGTTAAGCGGGGGCTTTTCGGTGATGACGACGGCATCGATGTGCACGATGCGGAGCCGCCGCTCAGCGAGCAGGCCGCGCACGCCCTCCAGGAAGAGCAGGCTCGAGGCGCCCTTCCACTTCGGGTCGGTGTTGGGAAAATGCGTGCCGATGTCGCCGAGGCCCGCGGCGCCCAGCAGCGCGTCGCAAATCGCGTGGCTGAGCACGTCTCCGTCCGAGTGGCCCAGAGGGCCCTTCGCGAACGGCACGTCTGTCCCGCCCAGGATGAGTTTGCGGCCGGCCGTCAGCCGGTGCAGGTCGTAGCCGATGCCGGAGCGGATCATGGATGCAAACCTCGAGCCCGAAGCGTCGGGACGAAACGCGAAATTCGACACGTTGCGCGCGGCGTCATTTGCCCTGGCGCTCCTGCGCTAGGTAGAAGCGCGCCAAGTCCATATCCGCCGGGCATGTGATTTTGATATTGCGTTCGGAGCCGAGCACCACGTGCACGTCGTGCCCGAGCCGCTCGACCAGACCGGCCTCGTCGGAAGCGCTCACGCCGTCGCGCCGCGCTTGCTCAAATGCTTCCTTCAGCAGCTTCGCCGAAAACGCTTGCGGAGTCTGCGCCAGCACAACCCGCTCGCGAGGGATCGTGCCGGTAATCAGCGCCATGTCTTCGGGCAGGCAGGCGCGCTTCACTTCTTTCACTGTGTCCATCGCCGGGATGCCCAAAATGGCGGCATGGCGCGCGCGCGCTTCGGCGATGACCCGTTCGACTTGCTCGCGAGTGACGAACGGCCGCACGGCGTCGTGCACCAGGACGATTTCCGTGTCCGGGGGCACTTCGGCCAGGGCGTTGGCCACCGATTCCTGGCGGTGCCCTCCGCCGCGCACCACGCGCACCGGCCGGCCGATCTGCTCCCGGGCGACGCGCTCTGCGAGCGAGGCCACTTCTTCGGCGCGGGTGGCAATGAAGAAATCAGTGAGGGCCTCGCAGGCCGCCAGCCGCCGCAGCGTGAGAACCACCAGCGGCACACCGTCCAACTCGAGGAACTGCTTGGGCGTTTCCGAGCCCATGCGGGTGCCCAATCCGGCGGCGGGAAGGATGGCGGCAATGCGACTCATTTTCGACTCAGCAGGGGTGCAAGAGCTTACACCAAGAGAGAGTCCAGATAAACACAGAGAATACAAAAAGGATAGTGAACACGGTGGGACAAAGGGGACCACAAAAGAACACAAGGGAAGGACCCTGCCCAAAACAATTGTCGTGCTTAGGCCATCCCGCTTCGCGGAACGGACGAAGAATCTCTCTTCATCTAGGCGAAATCAAGGTTACGGACCGGACGTTTCCCCGCTGCGACTCGCCGTGAACCGCGGGTCTGCACGACGGGGTGTTGTACACGCTTTGTAATTATTCGCGGCCGGGCTCGGGGAAGACGGGCCGCGGGGAGCGCTCGCTTGCGTGTGGGGTTTCGCCGGCACGGGGGCCATCGGCCTCCGCCGCGCTCGGTTGGCGTGCCTGCTGCTCACCGCGCTCGTCGTAGCGGCCGAAGATCATCTTGCCGGCGGTGGTCTGATGGACGGAAGTGACGGTGATATCGACCGTCTTATTGATCATCTTGCGCGCACCATCCACCACGACCATCGTGCCGTCGTCGAGGTAAGCGACGCCCTGGTTGTACTCCTTGCCCTCGCGCAGGACGAAGACACGCATGGTCTCGCCGGGCAGCACGACCGGCTTGAGCGCGTTGGCGAGTTGGTTGACGTTGAGCACGTCGAGTCCCTGCAGCGTGGCCACCTTATTCAAGTTGTAGTCGTTGGTGATGATTTTGCCGTCGTAGCGCTTGGCCAGCTCGATAAGCTTCATGTCCACGTCGGGGATGCTGGGGAAATCGTCCTCGGCGATTTCGACCTCCAGGTGGCCCATCTTCTGGATGCGTTGCAGTACTTCGAGCCCGCGGCGCCCGCGCTGGCGCTTGAGCGGGTCGGCCGAGTCGGCCACCAGTTGCAGCTCGCGCAGAACGAATTGCGGAATCAGCAGGACGCCGTCCAGAAAGTACGCCTCGCAGATGTCGGCGACGCGTCCATCGATAATCACGCTGGTATCGAGCACCTTGAACAGCCTCCGCGAACTGCGCTCGTTTCCGAACAGCCCGCCGAGCGCCTGCAGGTTCAGCATGTCGCCCTTGTTGGCGCCGACGATCAGGCCGATGTAGGCCATTACCAGCAGCACGGCCATGCCCAGAAACGACCGCGAGGCCTCCGGGATAGAAGTGTGCGCCAGGACAAGGTTGATCAGATAGGCGCCGAGGATGCCGAGGATCGAGCCCACCGCCGCGCCGATCAGCCGCCGCAGGCTGGCGCGCCGCAAGCGGATCTCGAAGAGGACAACGGCGATGGAAAACGCCAAGCCCACGATCGCGGCGTTGCGCCCGCTGAGCCCAAACGGTCGGAAATAGTAGCAGGCGGTGACGCAGATGGCGGCGAAGATCCCGCGCACGAGCACAACGTCCCCCCAAGTGCCCAGGCGGGGGTTCGCCATCGAGTTCAGGTCCACCGACTTTCTTGTGGCTGGTTCACTCCGTTCAAGGCCGGCGGAGCGGCCGGACCGGGTAAGAGGGCTTGCCATATGAACCTCGTATAAAGAGATGCGCGTTTATGAACCGAAGGAAATTCCCCGGGAGTATGAATGCGAGTATGACCCGGGACAAACCCTACTCTCCCATTACCAAATAATGTACCAGCAGAGTATACCAGCAGCGTCAAGCGATGCGGGAGCGGCTACGGCAAGTAGAACCGCGGGACGCGCTGGCCCAAGGCGCAAAGCAGGTCTGAGGTGACGGTGCCCAGGCACTTCGCGACTTCGGAGACAGATTGGCCGGTCTTGCCGTCAGCGCCGTAGAGGGTGGCCACGTCCCCCACCCGCGCATCCTCGATGCCGGTGACGTCGGCCATGGAGAGGTCCATGGAGATGTTTCCCACCAGCGGGGCGAAGCGCCCACGGACGATGACGCGGCCGCGGCTGCTGAGCGCGCGCACCAACCCATCAGCGTAGCCCGCAGCCAGGACGGCGATGCGCGAGGGCTGGCGAGCGACGAAACGCGCGTTGTAGCCGACGCCTTGGCCGGTTCGGACGTCGCGCAGCGAAATGATTCGAGCGCGGAAGCTCAGCGCGGGTGTGAGCGCCAGGTTGGCTTCCATTTCCACTTTGCGCCCGGGCGGATCGTAGAACTGGTGGTAGCCATAGAGCACCGCGCCGGGCCGCACCATGTCCGCCCAGGTGCTGGGCCGCGCCGCGAGCGCCGCGCTGTTGGCCATGTGCACGATCCCCGGACGCAGGCCCAGGGCGCGCAGGCGCTCGAGCGCGCCGGCGAAAACCTTCTCCTGGTCCTCCGTCTGCTCGGCGGTGAACACTTCCGAAGAGGCGAAATGCGTGAAGGTTCCTTCCAGGCGCAGGTGCGGGCAGTCGGCCAGCGCGCGCGCAAGGCATTCCATGTCGCTCGGAGCGATCCCCAAGCGGTTCATTCCCGTGTCAATTTTCAGATGGAAACCGACCGGGCCGCGGCGCGAGCGGGCGGCCACTCGCTCCAGCAGGGGAAGCTGCTCGCAGCGGGTGACTGCCGGCGTTAGGCGATTCTCCACCAGGCGCCGCTCTTCGCCGGGCCAGAAGCCCGTCAACAGAAGGATCGGCTTGCGGATGCCCGCCGCACGCAACTCGGCGCCTTCGGCCGTGCAGGTCACACCGAACCAGTCGGCCCCGGCTTTCTCGAGCGCCTTGGCCACCGGCACGGCGCCCAGCCCGTAGGCGTTGGCCTTCACCACAGCCAGGACTTTGCGCCGGCGCCCGTCACGCCCGGTGGGCGGGGGATTGACATGCCGCTTGATGGCGCGCAGGTTGGCTGCCAGCGCGCCCAGCCGCACCTCGGCCCAAACCGGGCGGCCATCGAATTTAACCTCGCGACTCATCGCTGGTAAGATGCCAGACTATTCCAACTTACCGCAAGTGCACACCGACTTTGCCGCGCTTAAACCCGGTTAGTAAACAGCGCCCGTCCGCGATGGAGCAGGCCGGCTGCCGAAGGGGCCGCACATCGCCAAGCCAGAGGGCAGCCGCAACTCGTTGACGCCATGGGAATACCGTCTTCGAGCGGAAAAGTAAGGTGCGTGCCAGTCCAGGGCTAGGCGGCCGGGCGCGGCCTGCCCAACACATCTGTGGCCCACCGCAGACAGCGCTCTCGAAGTGCCCATCAGCCGGCGCAAGAATGCCTGCGGTTCCCGTTCAAGCAAGCAGGGAATGGTTCATCAGGAGGCGTTGGGTGGTCGGAGTTCCAGTCGCGGTTCTAGGATTCCGGCCCCCAAGCTTCGGGCGCGGCTTCTTCAAAGCGCGTGTACGTGTTCAGGAAAACGAAGTTGATGCGGTCGGTGGGGCCGTTGCGCTGCTTGGCGATGATGATCTCGGCTTTGGCGCGCTCCTCGGGCGTCTCGTCCGGCTTGTAGATGTTGGGCCGGTAGATGAACAGCACTACGTCGGCGTCCTGCTCGATGGAGCCGGATTCGCGCAGGTCGGCGAGCTGCGGCCGGCGCTCTTCACGCTCTGGAGCGCGGGTCAACTGGCTCAGTACCAACACGGGCACCTTCAGCTCCTTGGCCAGGCCTTTCAGGCCGCGGGTAATGCTGGTGACTTCTTCGTTGCGGTTGGCGAAGCGCCCGCGGGCGGCCACCAGTTGCAGGTAATCCACAATCACCAGGGAGAGGCCTTTGTCGCGCTTCAACCGGCGCGTCTTGGCGCCCATTTCGACCACGGTTGAGGAGCCCGAGTCGTCAATCCACAGCGGGGCTTCGGCCAGGCGCCCGAGCGATTCAGTCATCTTGCCCCAATCGTCGCGGCTCAAGTGGCCGGTGCGGAACTTGTGCGCATCGATGCGCGCGTGCGAGGCCAGCAGGCGGAGCAGCAGCGACTCCTTCGACATTTCCAGGCTGAAAATGGCCACCGGCTCTTCGGTGCGCAGGGCCACGTTTTCGGCGATGTTGAGCGCCAGGGCGGTCTTGCCCATCGCCGGGCGCGCCGCCAGGATCAGCAGCTCCGACGCTTGCAAGCCCGAGGTGATATTGTCCAGCAACTGGTAGCCGGTGGGTAGGCCGGTGATGCGCTTGCCCTCGGTGAAGATGCGCGCCAGGCGGTCGAAATTATCACGCACCAGCTCCTTCACGCCGATGAACCCGGCGCGCACGCGCTCCTCGGCAAGCTGGAAGATGGTGGACTCGGCGCGATCGAGGATCACGTCGGCGTCCTCGTCGGCCTCGAGCGCTTGCTGCTGGATGGCGTGCGTCGAATGGATCAGGCCGCGCAGCAACGCCTTCTCCTTGACGATGCGCGCGTAGTGCTCCACGTTGGCGACCCGCGGGACGCCGTCCACGAGTTGGGCCAGATAGGCGGCGCCGCCCGCGGCCTCGAGCTCCCCGCGCCGGTAGAGCTGATCGGTGAGCGTGACCAGGTCAATGGCCTGCTGCGTTTCGCCGAGCGCCATCATCTGCAGGAAAACGCGCCGGTGTTGGTCAAGGAAAAAGTCCTCGGGCCTGAGTTTCTCCACCACTATGTTCAGGGTGTGGTTGTCGAGCAGGATGGCGCCCAGCACGCTGCGCTCGGCCTCGAGGTTGTGCGGTAGCGGTCGTTCGAGTGTGACTTGTGTGGCCATCGTTGTACTTCGCTTTTTGTTCGCTGATTATCGCTCCGCGCCCCGCGCCCGTCAAGGCATTCCTGGCAGCAGAGTGAGGATTGTGCGGAGAAGATGCAGCGGCGTCAAACCAATCGGCGGGCGATTGCTGTGGAAAGTTGAGGACGACTGTGCGAACAGCGGAAAACCGCGGCTCTGGAAATCCTGTGAAGAAACGGTGCACCCCTGCGAATCCCAACAACAAGCGGCGCCCGGGCTGGCCGGGACGCGGTCGCGACATCGACGCGGGTGCAGCGCCAGGTCACGCCTCGCGCTGGACAGTCACCTTGATCGCGGCGGTGACGTCGTGGTGGAGCTTGGCGGTCACCTGGTATTCGCCGATCAGCTTGATAGGCTCGGGCAGCTCGATCTTGCGCTTATCCACCTGGTAGCCCTGCGCGGCGAGCGCCTCGGCGATGTCCGCGGCAGTCACCGAACCGAACAGTTGATCGTTCTCGCCGGCCTTGCGCGCCAGCGTGACGCTCACCGCGGCCAGCAGATCGGCCTGCTTTTGCGCGCCTTCTCTTTCGGTGGCGGTGCGTTTCGCCAGCGTGGCGCGGATTTTTTCCAGGCGCTTGAGGTTGCCCGCGGTGGCGGCGATGGCCAGTCTCCGCGGCAGCAAGAAATTGCGCGCATACCCATCGGCCACGTCCACCACCTGGCCGCGGGTGCCCAGCTTTTCGACGTCTTCCTGCAAGATGATCTGCATCGGTGGTCCCTCGGCCTAGAGCTCGGTGGCAAAGGGCAGCAGCGCGATGTTGCGGGCGCGCTTGATGGCCTCGCCCAGCCAGCGCTGGTGCCTCGAGCAGGTGCCGGTCATGCGCCGCGGCAGGATCTTGCCGCGGTCCTGCACGAACGGCTGGAGCATCTCGACTTTCTTGTAGTCAATGAAGTCCACGCGTTCCACGCAGAACCGGCACACCTTTTTCTTGCGGAAATATTGTCGCTTGCCACGGCGCGGCCCGCCCGGAGGCCCTTCGCGACGCACGCCGGGCGGCGCAGGCGAGTGTTGCCTGGGTTCTTCTGCCATGGTTCTCCCTTTCCTCGATCGGCTCGATTAGCTGGCTGCGGCGACCTGCTCGCCGGTACCCGCGGACTTCCGCGGGCGCCGCGCCGCCTTGCGTTCGCGCCGCCGGACGAACTTTTGTTGGCGCTTGAGCTCCTCGTCCAGGCGCACGGTGAGGTATTTGATCACCGGGTCGGCGACCTTCAGGCGTCGCTCGAGCTCTTTAATCATCTCGCCCTGCGTGGCGCGCAGTACCAGATAGATGTAGAAGCCTTCGCGGTGCTTGTGCACGCGGTAGGCCAGCTTGCGCGTGCCCCACTTTTCCACTTTCTCCACCTTGCCGCCGCGTTCGGTGGCCGTCTGCTCGAGCGTGGCCACCAACTTGGTGATTTCTTCCTCCGGCGTATCGGGCCGGCAGATGAAGATCAGGTCATACAGGCGTTCTTCCATGTTCCCTCAATTCCGCGCCAGGCGCGGGTAGACTCGAACTGCCCCGGCTCTAGATCAGAACTTCGCCGGGCGGCGGTACACGCCGGTTGAATCGATTCATGGCGCGCCGCGCGCCTTCGGTCAGGACCGTCTCCACCGCTTCCGCGGCTTCCGCGACCATCTCCGCGGCGATTTCGAGCTCGCCCCGGCGCATCGGGCAGAGCACATAGGCGGCCAAGTCGGCGACCGGGTGCTCCGGCTGGACGCCCAGCCGCACCCGGATGAACTCGTCGGTCTCGAGCGCCCCAATCAGCGACTTCAGGCCGTTGTGGCCGCCGGCGCTGCCGCGTTCCCGGATGCGGATCATGCCCCAGGGCAGTGCGACATCGTCGTAGATCACGATCATCCCGCGCAGGTCGCACTCAATCCGGCTGGCCAGCTCGCGCACCGCCAGGCCGCTGACGTTCATGTATGTCTGCGGCTTGGCCAACAGGACTTCCTGCCCGGCCAGTTTGCCCCGGCCGATGTACGCTTTCGCCTCGGGTCGTTCGATGCGGATCCCGCCGCGCTCCGCCAGCCGATCCACCACCAGAAAGCCCAGGTTGTGCGGCGTCCAGGCGTATTCCGGGCCGGGATTGCCGAGGCCGACGATCAGCCGCATCAGCGCGGCCGCCCGCTGGCGCGCGTCCGGTGGCCGGCGTTCGCCGGGCCATCCGGCCCCGATTTGATCCGCTCGAGCACGCCACCCACCCGACGCCCGGCGCTACTTCTCTTTCTCCTTGGGCTTGGGCTTGGCCTCGACTTCGGCCGCGGCTTCCTCGCCCTCTTCGGCTTCCTTCTTGCCCTTCTTGATGACCTCGGGCTCGGCGGGAACCGCTTCGGCCGCGACCGCCGCCTCGGCGGGCTTTTCCTCCTCGGCGCGCAGCGCCACGACGTGGGCGATCACGCGCTGCGGGTCGCTGAGCAGCTTCATCTTCCGCGGGTCGAGCGGCAGGTCACCGGCGCGGAGCTGCTTGCCGATCATCAATTCGCTGATGTCCACCTTGAACTCGTCTGGGATCTCCGTGGGCAGGCACTCGATCTCCACTTCGCGGGTCACCATCTCGAAGATGCCGCCTTGCAGCTTGACGCCCTGCGGTTCGCCGAAGGTGTGCACGGGCACTTTGACGCGCATGCGCACGTCCATGGCCACGCGCAACATATCCACGTGCAGGAGGGCGCCTTTCACCGGGTCCACCTGCCAATCCTTCAGAATGGCCTTGTGCTCGCCGCCGGGCAGCTTGACGGTAAAGATGGTGTTGTGCCCGGACTCCGAGCGCAGGATGCCGGCCACCTGCTTGGCGTTCACCGCCACGGCCAGCGGATCGCCCGCGCCGCCGTAGAGCACGGCGGGGATCTGCCCGGCCCGGCGGATGCGCCGCGCCGCGTTTTTCCCGCGTTCCTCGCGGGGAGTTGCTTCAATCACGATTTGCTGCATGCATCCTTCCTTCGCACCGGCGTGCCAGGAATTGCCCGCACGCCGCCGCGCTGCCATCGGCCGGGGCGTTCCGCCGTCGCGGCGCTAGATAAACAGTTCGCTGATCGACGTTTCTTCGTGGATCGAGCGGATGCCCCGGGCGAGCAGGTCGGCCACGCTGAGCACCTTGATCTTCTGCACCTTCTTCGCCGCCTCGGAAAGCGGAACCGAGTCGGTCACCACGACCTCTTCGATGGCCGAGTGGCAGAGTCGCTCAACCGCCGGCCCCGAGAGCACCGCGTGGGTGCAGGCGGCATAGACCTTCTTTGCGCCCTCGTTTAGCAGCGCCTCGGCCGTCTTCACCACGGTGCCGGCGGTGTCAATCATGTCGTCAATGACCAGCGCCACGCGCCCCCGAACCTCGCCGATCAGGTGCATCACTTCGCTGACGTCCATGTCCACGCGCCGTTTGTCCACAATGGCCAGGGGCGCATCCAGCTTCTTGGCGAAGAAGCGCGCGCGCTCTACACCGCCCGCGTCCGGCGAAACCACTGTGAACGCGCCCAGGTCCTTCTTCTTGAAATACTCGACCAGCACCGGCGAGGCGTACAGGTGGTCCACCGGCACGTTGAAGTAGCCCTGAATTTGCGGCGCGTGCAGATCGAGGGTCAGAGCACGGCTGGCTCCGGCTGTCTCCAGCAGGTCGGCCACCAGCTTGGC
>OBEQ010321327.1_pt1 | contig 123159 bp, 110 predicted proteins | sample 1670901 | NCBI WGS metagenome assembly OBEQ01 (sample SAMEA104232315, study PRJEB22302) | groundwater metagenome | biome: forest; feature: aquifer; material: groundwater | place: USA | collected 2011-08-07 | depth 5.4 m
CCGATTCGCAGTTTCACCACTACGGCTTCCGTAACGGACGCCGTTCCGCCCACCATCACCCATCGTCCGGTGACTCAAGCGAATGCGAGCACAGATTTAATAATTATCGCTCGCGTGGTTGATAATATTGCAACGCTGTTGACCACCCCGGCCTTGACCACCAAGTTATATTACTGTGCAGGAGCAAGCTGTACGGCTGATACATTGAATGTCACGGGAGTTTCCCTTGGAAGCGGCTATTTCAGCTACACAATTCCAAGTGCGACGATTGGAGCCGCCACAACAGTCACGCGGTATTACATCACCGCATCGGATGGCACCAATACTTCCAATTTCTACAAGACGGCAACGACGCCTTTCTCCATTACATCAGTCACGGCCGGTTCTGCCACAATTACTGGTTCTATCAATGATTCGATTGGTATGTGTACGGCGTCAACAGTTCAGGGCGCAACGATTTTTGCGGATGGAACCGGATTTAACGCCACTTCTGCCAGTGACTGCACATTCACAATAAGCGGCATGACGGCCGGGAACTACGACCTCATCGCTTTCAAGGATACCTTTGGAGAACGCAAAATGTTTGGCATGCGAGCAGGATTAACCAGCCTTTCCTTCTCTTTGTCCGCCGCGGGCACGGCAGGCGGCTTTGGTGGGGATACGGTCGCGCCGCGCATCAATTCCACCGGCCCCATAGACGGGGCAAAAAATGTGGCAGGCGGGAATGTGGATACCAAGATTTTCCTCACCTTCAGCAAGTCCATGAGTCAGTCATCAGTCACAGCGACGGGCGCGCTTAAAGTGTATAGTGTCAATCCCGCCGATGGTGTCAAAACGGACATCACTTCGACGAAAGGCGCTTGGGCATTTTATTCAACTGCTCCAAGCACGCCCATTCCGGGCGTTCCCTCGAATGCAAACATGGCTGTCTATACCTTGTTACAGCCAATTGGAGACGGGAAAACCATTTCCGTTGCCATTGCTTCAACGGTAAGCGATACGTCCGGCAATGCGATTCAGGGCAATCAACCGGATGGTTCCTATAGCTTCAGCTTTAATACGGGAACAACCGTCAGTTTTGACAGCACGGGCGCCATTACGGGCGGTGGCACATTCGGTTCCGGCGCCAATGTCGCTCCGAAGGTGAATGGCACAACACCGACATCAGGCGGGTTCAATGTCCCGAAGAACACCAAGATTATTATTAATTTTTCAACGCCGATGGCGGATGATTCTTCTTCGTATGTGTTGAAGAATTCCATCATGCTCTTCACGGTTTCTGGCACCACAGAAACCAATATTTCGAGCATGATAAGCACGGTAACTCTGGATGCGACAAAAATGAGCGCAACTGTCGTGCTCACAGCCGATTTGTCTCTTAGCACCAAATACCGCTTGAAAGTATTGGGTGCGGTCAAAGCCGCGACGGGCATTACCGCATCAACGACGGCAACGATCGCGAGTTCGATTTGGACCACGGATTTTTCCACGGGAACGGCAACGCAAAGCAGCTCGGATGCCGTTGCGCCGATTATCGTCGGTTCCTATCCGGACAATAATGCCACCAGCATTCCCGTCACTCTTTCGGCGGCGAATGTCAGTTTCAGCAAGGACATGGACCAGTCCACCATCACGACCGGTTCTGTCTATCTCTCGATCGGTTCAACCATTGTAAATGCAAACGTTGAGTATCACTCGCTTGAACGCACGGTCTATGTCCTTCCTTTGGCCGCTTTGAGCCCGAACACAGCGTATACGCTGACCGTTACGGGCGATGCCAAAGCATTGAATGGCACGGCCTTTGCCGCCACGACGCGCACATTTACCACAGGCGTCGCGGATACCGTTGCCCCGAACGTGAGCTTCATGAATGCGGATGATTATACGGTTACGATTACCTTTTCACGGCCGATGAATGCGGGTAAAGCGACAGACACAATCAATTTCCCGACCAGTGTGCTGAAGTCGGCGAATTATGCCATGAAATACGGCGCACTTGGAACGGATTTCTCCTCGGGCGGCACGGCCATCACCATTCCGGCTACGGCCACATTCAGCTATAATGCGATTTCAAATACCCTTACCATTGCCGGTTACAGCAGTGTGGCGGCGGCAACCTTGCAAGGAAAAGAATTGTACATTGCGGTTACGGGAGTGACCAGCATTTCCGGCACGGCCATCGCCACAACGGGCACGGCGCCAAACACCGTGAATACCGCTCGCGGCACTGTTCAAAATAGCGCGACGACGAAGGGCGAATTGGGGCCTGCTTCCGGAAGTGGAACCACGACAACCAGCACTCTTGGCACATTCACGCCGAAAAATTTCGCCAAAGACACATTCGGTTTCGCGCCGGCCGTCGACGTAAGGCCTTTCAATAAATTGCCTGGTCAAACAACGATTTACAGCATAAACATCCCGATTTCAAAGCAAATCCCAAGCGGAGGAACCATTCTTCTCACCTTCCCGGCGGGCTTTGACGTGTCGGGCGCCAAGCAAGATGTAAACAGCCCGCGCCGAAAAGATATCAATGGCCCAGGCACTGGCACGGTCACATTCCTTTGTACTTCCGAGAGTGCTCCAACAGGTGCTTCCTGCGCCGGAGCGACGAATACCGATGATTCGACCGCCGCAACCCAAGGAGGAGCGGCCCATGACGGCGTAACGGTGAATACCTCTTCCAATACCGTCACCGTTTTCCTTTCGGGAGTCACAAATGCGGAAGGACATGATTTCATCGGATTCGATTTGGGTGGCATTAAAAATACGAGCACGCCTCTGGATTTGAACACCACAGGATACACAGTCGATGTCAAGACAAAAAACGGCACCTCCGTTCTTGAATCTCTCACCTCTTCCTCCTTCTACATTCAATCTGGAGCAGTGGCGGGAGCTACGAACTATGGCATTGACGGCACGATTACGCTTACCGGCAACTCGGCAAGCGGTACCATGAAGGTGTATCTGATGTCCCCGCAAACCGGCGTGCTCGAGGCAACAACAACCAATTTCAACAACACGGCGAATGCAACCTATTCCTTCTCCAATTTGCCGCCGGGAGATTATTTCCTCTATACCGACCAGACCATTACCTTGAACAGCACGGATTATTATGTTGGCAAAATGGTTCCGGACCGCATTACCATTGTCAATGCGAGTTTCACGGCAGGAACAGCCAAAAACTTCACATTCGCCAATGCCACCACCGGCACCACCGCGGTAACGGTAAATATCACGGGCGGCCCGACCAATGAACCTGTCGACGTATTTGCCAGCTCGCCAAACGGTTTCCGCGTAAAGCAAGATACATTGAGCGCCGGCGGAGCGAAGACCGTCACCTTGAATTTGCCGGACGGTCAATGGAATATCGGCATTGGTCCGCAAATGCCGAAAGGCCCGATGTCCGGCCCTCCTCCGGCGCCGACCTATCTCATGCCAAAGCCAAAGAATGTTTCTATTGCCAGTTCGGCATGCAAGGTTGACGGAGTAACCACATGCACGGCCGCCTTTGTCCTTTCGGTATCGGGCAAGGACATTAAAGGCGTGGTGAAAGACGGGTCCGGCAAACTTGTCGCAAGCGCGCAAGTGTATGCATATTCGCCGACAGGAGGATTCGGTACCCACGCGACAAGCGATGGCGTGGGCGCATTCGACTTGAAAGTCGTTGACGGCCGTTACATTGTCGGCGCCTTCGTGCCCGGCATGCCACCGTCAAAAGAAGTCTCGGTTATTGTGACAAGCGCCGCATCAAGCTATCTCCAAATCGACGGTTCCACGACGACCAAGACGGCTGATGAAGCCCTTGCCACCTTTGTGCTCAAGGTTGCAAAACCCGATTTCACCATTACCGGTAAAGTAACGGATGGAACAAGCGTGGTCGGCGGCGCTTCCGTCTTTGCCTATCGCACGGATGGCCCAGGCGGCGGTGCCAATGCTCTGACAGATGCAACAGGCGTTTATACGCTCTATGTTTCAAGCGGCACCTGGAAAGTAGGGGCATTCTTGCCTCAATATGGCCGTCTCACGGAACAGGTGGTAACCGTCAATGGGGCGAATATTACGGATCAAAACTTCTCCCCGTCGCAGACAAATGAAAATTTCTATTCAGTTGACGGAACGGTGACCAATGCGGGATCAAATGTCCAAGGCGCCTTCGTAAGCATTAGCGGCAATGGCCAATTCAACCAAACCGTAACGGCAAGCGATGGCAAATTCACATTCAAAGTGCCAAAGTGCAGTACAACGGGTTGCTATACGCTCAAAGCATATATACAGAACTTGGGAGAATTGCCGGCTCTTCCGACCTTTGCGCTGACGGCCGATGTCACGGGTAAGGATTTCACCGTAACAACGGCGCGCACGGTTAATGTGACCATTGTAAATGGTCCGGTCGTGAAAGGACTTTTGAGCTTTATCAGCAATTCAGGAGCACGCACAACGGTTCCGATGAGCAATGCTGTATCGGTTTCTACTCAATTGCCCGATGGTGCCTATCGCGTGCAAGCGGATGTCCCTGGTCTTGCGATCGGACTTACGGATTTTGCGGGAACAGGGTATGCATCTGGCACGGGCATATTCACCGTTTCGTCAACCCAGACAGCTCTCACTCTCACTCTTCCAACTTCCACATTCCGCACCATTACCGGCACCGTTTCTGACGATGCAAGCACGCCGGCGGCGGTGGCCAATGCCTGGGTTGAATTGGTGAACCCGACTCTCGGGACACATAAGGGCGGGCAGGCGGATGCAAGTGGCGTGTATAGCATCAAAGTTGCCGACGGAACCTATTTCATCAATGCGATGAAGCCCGGGTATTTCCGCCAGTCAACGCAATTGGTCGTTTCGGCGGATGCGACCCAGAACCTTACCTTGAACGCCGCGACCCTTTCCATTTCGGGCCAAGTCTTGCTCGGATCAACGGGTGTGGCCAATGCCATCGTTCGCGCCGATAAAATCGGCGGCGGCTTTACCGGTACGCAAGCGGATGCTTCTGGAAATTACAGTTTGCCCGTAACGGCGGGTACGTGGAAACTCTATGGAATGGCAGACGGCTATAAAGAAGTAGCCTTGTCGACGCCGGTTGTCATCACCACCGCATCGGCAACCCTGCAAAACATCACTTTGTCCACAACCGTTTCCGTTCGTCCGCCGAAATCAAGCCCGATTACCCCCGCTTCCGGCGGCACGCTTGAAGATTCAACCGCAGGCGTGAAACTTACGCTTCCGCCCAATGCGCTCGGCACTTCGAAATCCGCCGGCAATGTGCAGGTGGATGAAACGAACAATGTGCGAGCCACTTCAACGGCAAGCCCGCTGAAAGTCGCGGATACGGCGAATGCGGGAACTTATGTGAGCGCCGGAAAGGACATCACTGCAACCGATAGCGAGAAAAATCCCATCACCAACCTTGGAGGTGATGCCACGATTGAAATGGAATACACCAAAGCCGAATTAGCGGCTTCCAAGTCGGGGACAGATTCTTCCGTGGACAGCAAGGCGGAAGCGGATAAACTCAAGATGGCATATTGGGATGCGACAAACCAGGACTGGACCACCATGCCGTCAACCGTGAGCTATAAAGATTCTTCCGGTACCCTCATGGACAGTTCAACAACGGCATTAACGCCGGCCGCTGATCTCTCCAATGTAAGCACCGTGGTCATTGCTACCACCACGGATCACTTCACCTTGATCGCTCCAGTCTCCGCGAGCAATCCGGATGCATCAGGCACGCCAACGGGCCTTGCCGCTGCCGCCGCAAGCTCAACGTCCATCTCTCTTTCTTGGACAGCGGCAACCGGATCGCCTACGGGTTATGACATTTACAGCAGTACGACGTCGGGCGGCACATTTACCCGCATCGGCGGTGAGCCAACCGTTTCCTCCGGCTCAACGCTTACCTATACGGACACGGGGCTTACCGCGAACACGGCATACTTCTACAAGATTTCTTCCGTCAATGGAAGCGGCGAATCCGGCGCATCTGCCGCGGTAACCGCAACCACTTCAGCCGCATCAAGCAGCAGTAGTGGCGGAGGTGGCGGAGGCGGCGGCTATAGCAGTTCAGTCACCGTTACCGCTTCGCTCACGGTTTCCAGCCCGAATGGCGGAGAAACACTCATTGCAGGCAAGAGCGCATCCATTCTATGGACGGACGCAGGAACGCCGGGTTATGTGAATATCCAGTATTCCCCGGACAATGGCGCCACCTGGCAAACCATTGTCAGCAATTACAAGGATTCTCACAGCTACAATTGGACAGTTCCATCGACAGCGACGACAAAAGGATTGATTCGCTTGCAAGCAACGGACTTGCTTACCGCTACGATATCGGATACTTCAAACAGCACGTTTAACATCATCTTGGCAGCACCAGCTGCGCCTCCCGCGGTCATCGCGCCTCCCGCGGCGGCTCCTCCGACAGCCGCACCAGCCGCGCCCGCAACAACATCTCTCTCATCTCCCACTTCCGAAGCCCAGCTTGTCTTCGGCGCAAAGACAGAAAATGTTGCAAAGGCAGCGGGAGCAAAACGAGATGCGAAGTTGGAAGCAAAGTTGACAAAAACACTGCTTGCCGGCCTCTTCTCGAAGAAAACCCCAGCCGATACGAAAGCGTCAATCATCGCCTTCGTTTCATATGGCACGTCTTCCACGTCTGCCCTCACCTCCGCCGCCCGCGCCGATGTGGTGAGAACCTATGCGCGCGCCTTCGGCCATGTGCCGAAGACGGAAGCGGAATGGAAAGACGCCGTTCACATTGCGAGCGGGTCCGCTCCGGAAATGCGCAGTGCATCGCGTGAAAAATCGGTGCAAGCGACATTCAAAAAGATTTACGGGCGTTTGCCAAAAATGGATGTCAGTGCTGATCAGAACGCCATACTCTTTTTCTCCTACGGCTTGCAAGTGGCAAAACCGAATGAGAACGCGGAGAAAGCGGCTATGCGTGCGTACAAAAAAGCCTTCCATTCAAATCCGCATACCGCATTTGACTGGAATATCTTGCGCGGCATCGCGTATTCGGGAGCGCAAAAGTAAGTGTTGAATGCAGAAAAAATCCTGCCACAGGGGCAGGATTTTTTGCCTGTTCACTCTAAAAAATAAATCGTGAACGAAAAAAATCGGCCGCCATTCGCAAGGGAATGGAAGCCGAGAAGATCGCGTTCAGCAAGCTTGGCTAAGTGGCCGCGGTCTTGGGAATGAGGGCATCGAGACGCGCGCTGATGCTGTGTTCATGGCCTTTGACGAAGCCGTTGACCGTGACAGCCACATGTTTGCTTTGCGCGCCCGCGGCAGTTCGCGGGCAAGCATGGTCAGCACCTGGCGGACGGCACGCTCCTGTGCCACGGCGCCCGCGGCAATGTTTTTCAGGACGGCTTCCCGAATCTCATTCATGAGTCGGGCGTGGAACCTGCTGTACGTAGCCGGATCCGATCCCTCGAGCGTGAGTCTGATGCCCGAGAGCGCGAATACCGGCTGAACGGACTCCGGCGGATCTTCGGCGATGGCAACGGACGAAGTGGCCATGTACGTACCTCCTCGGTGGCCGGCAAAGGGTTTGGTTTTTTGGGCCGGCCGAACGATCATAGCAGCAATTAGCGAAGAAAACAAGACCGCCGCCATTCTCGGCGGCGGTCTTTTTGTTTTCTATTTTACGGAATGTCCGCCGAATTGTTCACGCAAGGCGGAAAGAATCTGGCCCGTATAATCCGGATGCGCGGCGGAATCTTTGCGGAATTGCAGGGACTGTTCAATATTGGCGGCATTCACCTTCAGCCATTTTGCCGCTTCCACCGTCCATGCCGCTTCGCCTGTATGGTTTACCGTACCCGAAACGCCATCCAAGTTTTCGCCGCGTTTGGCGAAGGCGTTGAAAAGCCAATGTGTGAGTCGGGATTCGATCACGCTCCCGCGATCATACAATTCGGCCACGTCCGTCAATCGCAAATCGAATGGCGACGCTTTGAGAATATGGAATCCTTCGGCCAGGGCCTGCATCATGCCGTATTCAATGCCATTATGCACCATCTTTACAAAATGTCCCGCGCCTGCGCCTTCAAAAAACCGATATCCTCCGGGTAATGCCGCACTGCGGAAAAGAGGTTCCCATTTTTCGAAAACCCGCCGCGCGCCGCCGATCATGAGACAAGCGCCGCGCCGCGCGCCCGCCGGCCCGCCGGATACGCCGACATCCATGTATGCAATGCCGAGCTTCGCCAATCGTTCCGCGCGCGGCGCGGCGTCCACATAATGGGAATTTCCGCCCTCAATGATCGTATCGCCCGCTTCCAGCATGTGCGCGAGTCCCGCTGTTCCAAAGAGCATATCGTCCACCGCCGGGCCGGCGGGAACCATGAGCCATACCACGCGCGGCGCCGGCAAGTCGGCAACGAGCTCTTTCAAGGTTTTTGCCGGACGCAGCCCCTCTTTTTCCATGGCTTTTGCCGTCTCAAATGTGCGGTTGAATCCTGTGACGCTCCATCCGTGTTCGATTAAATTGCGCGCAAGTCCCGCACCCATTTTTCCGAGGCCGACCATGCCCATGTGCCCGCGGGATTTGTCGGATGCCGTCATGGCGAAATGTGTTTGCGCTTTCTGCGCCACGGCAGACGTGTTTGGCGCATACGAATGAAGCGGTACGCGGTTTTCTTGCCACGCTTTTTGTATGGGATCAACAAAGGCCCACATGGCGCGCAATTCCTCCGTGCTAATAAAAATCGTTTGATCGCCGCCGATGGCGTCCAACAGAACCTTTTGGTATTCCTCCGTATATTGTATGCGCTCATGCGCTTCGCGCAGCAGAAAAGAGAAAGACCGCTTTTCCGTTTCCCACGCATGGCCTGGTTTTTTCGCCCACAGATCAATCGTGATGCCTTCTTGCGGTTCAAGCGTGATCAAGAGTCGATTGCGTTGATGCGCGTTTGACGGACATTGACATGGCAGGGGATGCCGGAACAGGATTTCGATTTCCTTGCGCGCTTCTCCCATGCGCTTGCCGGCTTCGATGGTAAAAGGCATGTTTCTCCATCGCGGGTGGTCAATAAAAGAGGTGGCGGCGAAATAGGTTTCCGTGGACGAATCGGGGGCCACGCCCGCGATCTGTTTATACCCTTCATGCTGTGCCCGGAAAGTTTGTTGGGCCATGCGTTCGGGCGCAATCGGCCGCAGGGCGCGCAATAATTCTGTGCGTTTGGCGCGAATGGCTTCCGCCTCAAACGCGGAGGGACGATCCATCGTAACGAGAGCAAGCATCTGCAGCAAATGATTTTGTCCCACGTCGCGCAAGGCTCCCACGTGGTCATAAAACGCTCCGCGCGATTCCACGCCGATTTTTTCCCACAAACGCACATGCATGTGCTCGATGGCGGTTTGATTCCATCCCTCTTCAAACACATTATTGCCGAAACGGAATACAAGCACATTGCGGAGCATTTCCTTGGCGAGATAATGCTCGATGCGATACACTTGGTCTTCGCGGAACAAACGGCTCATGAGCAAGTCCAGCGCTTCCGAGCTTGCCGCATTCATCCCGATCGGCTTTTCCACAAGCATTCGCGTCCACCCATGTTTGCCGGCGCCATCATTGGCGAAGCCGGCGGCGGCAAGATGCGGAAGAATCGTCTCGTACAAATGGGGCGGCACGGCAAGAGAGAGCAGGATATTCGCGTTTACGCCCCATTCTGCATTCAGGATTTCGAGCTTTTGATGTAATAATGCATAATCCTCGGCACGGTCGAATATGCCATGCGCAAAGAAAAAAAGACGCGCAAAGGCATGTAACTGCTCCTCGGTCGCTTGCAATTCAGGCCGCGCTTTTACCATGTCCGAAACATGCGCGCGGAAATCCGCATCGGACCAATCGCGGCGGGAAAAACCAATGACGCGGAATTTCGGAGGCAGTTTGCCTGCAGTGAATAATTGGAAAACAGAAGGAATTAATTTTTTTGCGACGACGTCGCCTGTTGCGCCAAAAATAATCAAGGCCGTTGGATGCGAAGAAGAGGGGGGGATAGTCATACCTTGTCTTATATATACCCATTTCACCTAATCGCCAAATGCTTCCCGTTTTTGATTGAATTGAGTAGAATGATTTTGCATCCAGGATACGATTTTTCTATGCTTCTTTCCATTGGATCGGCCGCGCCCAATTTCTCTTTACCTGATCAAACGGGCAAGATGCATGCGCTCACGGAATATGCGGGTGCATGGGTCCTGCTTTATTTTTACCCAAAAGACGATACGCCCGGTTGCACGACAGAAGCGTGTTCCATCCGCGACAATTGGTCAAAATTCAAAAAGGCCGGTATTGCCGTTCTTGGGGTGAGCGTGGATTCAGCTAAAAGCCACGCCAAATTCGTGGAGAAATACGAATTGCCGTTTACGCTTTTGTCGGACGAAAAGAAGGAGCTTGTGAATGCATACGGCGTCTGGGCCAGGAAAAAATTTATGGGCCGGGAATACATGGGTACTTTGCGCTGGTCATTTCTCATTGACCCCAAGGGGAAAATAGCGAAAATCTATGAAGACGTGAAACCGAATGAGCACGCAAAGGAGGTCTTGGCGGATGCGTGCGTGTTGACAAAACCTATTTTTTCTGCTTAAATACACATAGAAGTAAAAAGATTCCCCATCAAAAGCGGTGCGGGATCTTTTTTGTTGAAGTAATTTTATTCGCGACGTATACTCATAACATTATGGAGAAGAACACAAGGAAAACGGAACAGCAAATAACTCCCACCAAAAGCCGGGAGGAGTTATTTTCTGATCTTGCGCGCAAGATGAAAAGCCACGATGGAAGAATCACAAAATTAGAGACCGATTCTCGCACGTCTCAGGAGCGGTTTGACGAATTTATGCTGTTTTTGAAGAAAAACATGATGATACGTTCTGATCTTGAGAATTACGCCACAAAAGACGACTTAATAGACTTTAAACAAGAAATTTTGACTGCTGTGGATCGTGTTACAAAGACCTTGGAAATTCACGAGCATGAAATTGTTGCTTGGCGAGGAAAGACGGATGAACTTATCAAAGATATGCGTGTTGTCCAGAATAAGTTAGGACTTGCTTCGCAGATAAGCCAATAGCTCATGCTTGCCAATGTTTAGTTTTCCTGGCATACTCCCGTTTTTAACGGGGCACGAATTTCCTTTCTATGTCATATCCGATTTTGAATCTGCGGGCCGGAAAAGAAGCAAATGTGGGTTTCCGCCATCCTTGGGTGTTTTCCGGCGCCTTGGCGGACAATCAAAGCGCCAAACACGGCGAATGCGTGCGCGTCGCTGACCGCAATGGCCGAATCATTGGCACCGGAACATATTCCAAGACGTCTTCCATTGCCGTGCGTGTATTCGCTTTTAGCGACGTCGTCATCGACCGCGCGTGGTTGAAAGAGAAAATCCTCGACGCGCAGGAAAAACGTACCTTGATGGGCTATGGTTCTGATGCGCACCCTTGGACAAGCTCAGGGTCTACAACCGGTTATCGCGTCGTCTTTGGTGAAGCGGATGGAATTCCCGGCCTTGTCGTCGATCGTTATGCCGATGTGCTGGTGTTTCAACTCTCAACGGCTGGCATCGACGCAATGCGCGCGGACATCATTGCCACATTGAATGAACTTTTTGAGCCGCGCGCCATCGTGGAACGCAGCGATGCTCTTGTTCGTCGCGAGGAACAGTTGGCAAATGTCGTCGGCATGTGCGTGGGTGAGGCGCCGGGCTTTGTCGAATTTCTTGAACAGGGTCGTCGCTGTATTGCCGATCCTTTGCGCGGACAAAAAACCGGCTTCTTCCTGGACCAGAAGGACTTGCGTTCCGCTATTGCCAAGCTGTCGAAAGGCCGCTCGGTGTTGAATTTGTTCTCGTACACGGGCGCGTCCGCCATGGCCGCTTTTGCCGGCGAAGCAAAGCGCGTGCACAATGTTGATGGTTCCGAGGAAGCTCTCGCGCTTGTCGCCGAACACGCGCGGCGCAATGGCATCGCTGCCGATCTGTGCACGGTGCAAAAGACGGACATTTTTCAATGGCTCGGCCAGACGGAAGGATCCTATGACATGGTCATCATGGATCCGCCGGCCCTCATCAAGAGCGCTAAGGACGCGGAAGAAGGAAAGAAAGCTTATCACTTCCTGAATCGTGCCGCGATGAAGTTGGTGAAGAACGGCGGCATTTTTATCACGTCCAGCTGTTCTCGGTTCATGCCGGAAGAAGACCTGGCCTTCGCCCTGCGCCGCGCGTCCGTGCAGGCCGGCGTGGATCTCCAGGTTCTGGAAGTGATACGCCAAAGTTCGGATCATCCGGTTTCCGTATATTTTCCGGAAGCGGCGTATCTGAAAAGTTTTGTTTGCCGCGTGAAAAAGGTGGCATGAAAGGCCTTCGGCTTTAGCCATGTTTTGCCGACTGGCAGGTCTTGACACCAGAGAGTCCCTTCGCTATTATATGTTCATTAAGAAGAGCGTTTTGAAGCATCTGTTGGCCCTCAAAGTCTCAAAGCCCTTCCTCATATGGCTCACAAAAAAGCAACAGGCTCTACCACCCTTGGCCGCGATTCGCATGGCCAGCGTCTGGGCGTGAAAATCGCCGACGGTTCCATGGCCAAGGCCGGACAAATCATCGTGCGTCAGCGCGGCACCAAGGTTCACCCGGGCGCCAATATGCGCCGTGGTAAGGACGATACGCTGTATGCCGCCGTCAATGGCATAATTCGTTTTTCAAAGAAACTCATGCCGAATTTCACCGGCAAGCTTACACGACGGACATTTGCGAACGTCAAAGTGGTGAAATAAAAAAGCACCCTTCACGGGTGTCTTTTTTTGTGGTTTCGTCTAGCGAACCAAGGTTTGCTGTATCAGATACAAATCGGTATACTTGTCCACATGAAAAGAGTCGAGAGACATCTCCTCGGATTCTCCACAGTTCTATGCGCGAACAAATAGAAGCCATTCTCGAGCAGATTCGACCCGCTCTGCGCATGGACGGCGGCAATATTGAATTTGTCGGTTTTGACCAAACAACGGGAGCCGTTCGCGTACGCATGCAAGGCGCGTGCCGTGGATGCCCCATGTCGCAAATCACGCTTAAAATGGGTGTGGAGATGGCTTTGTGCGATGCGGTCCCCGGCGTGAAGGAAGTGATCGCGGTTGATTAAGTATGCGCGCCATCCAGCGTTTTCTTCGTACCGCGCTTGCCGCCTTGCGGGATTTGTTTACACGATCTCCGGCGTATCGCCGGCTTGTGCTTGTCTCTGTCGTCTTGATTTGTCTTACGGCATTCTTGCCGTGGTGGAAGGTGTTTCCCGAAGCGCATCGCGCGCCGTTCATTCCCTTGCACTACAATATTTATTTTGGTGTGGATCAATTCGGTCCCTGGTATCAGCTTTTTGCGCCTGCCGTTTTGGGCCTTGTAATTCTCTGTTTGAATATCGCCGGTGAAGCATTCTTTTTTCAACACGAACGAATTCTTTCCGTTTTTTTCGCCTGGCTTACCGTGCTCATCCAATGCGTCTTGCTTGTGGCGACGGTCTTCATGGTTCTTTTAAATGTCTGATCTCTTTCCCCTGTGACCTTGGAATCTTTTCAATTAGTTCGACTGCTTGCCGTGACAACCATCACCTTCTTGTTGGCATTTTTGTGGGCACCAGCCCTTTTGCATTGGCTGGAGATTCATAAAATGGGCAAAGCGATTCGTCTGGCTTCCGAGACGCCCGTCTTCGCTTCTTTGCATGCAAAGAAAAAGGGAACGCCGACCATGGGAGGCTTGCTTGTCTGGGTGACCGTTCTTTTTGCCGCCGTCGGTTTTGGTTTCTTGGGTCGCCTATTGCCGTCTTCCGTTTTCGCGCAGCTTAGTTTTCTCACGCGTCCGCAAACCTTGTTGCCGCTTGGCGCTTTTGTCGCCTCCGCTCTCGTCGGTTTGCTGGATGATTATTTGAATGTGCGCAAGCTCGGCGCTCACGGCGGGGGCTTGCGCGCGCGGCATCGCTTGCTCATTTATGCGGGCATCGCCGCCGTCGGCGCTTGGTGGTTTGCCGCCAAGCTTGGTTGGGATTTGCTTCATGTCCCCTTCATCGGAACTTTTAGCATCGGTTGGTGGTATGTGCCTGTTTTCTTGTTTGTCATCGTCGCGACGGCATTTTCGGTGAATGAAACGGATGGACTTGATGGACTTGCGGGCGGCACATTGTTTATTGCCTATGCGGCCTATGCCGTAATCGCCTTTGCGCAAGGCAAATACGATCTTTCCGTGTTCTGCGGCGCTATCATCGGATCCCTATTGGCCTTTCTTTGGTTCAATATTCATCCGGCACGGTTTTTTATGGGCGATACGGGTGCGATGTCTTTGGGAGTGACCCTTGGCATTATCGCCATGCTGACCAATGCAGCTTTTCTTCTTCCCATTATTGGGTTCGTCTTTGTTTTGGAAACTGTTTCTGTGATTTTGCAGGTTTTTTGGCGGAAGGCATTCAGACGCAAACTTTTATTGTCCGCCCCCTTTCATCATCATCTGGAAGCGCGCGGCTGGCCGGAAGCGCAAATCGTTATGCGTCTATGGGTGATTGCGTTTGTCGCGGCTGGTTTTGGCGTGGCGCTCGCATTGTTGGATGCGCTGATTTGAATAATCTTGCAGGGTGTACCCTCTCTCCCCCATGTCCTCCAAATCCATCCATGGATTCGATATTCCCCTGCTCACCATCGTGAGTATTCTTTTGCTTTTGGGTTTGCTGATGCTCGCTTCGGCGGGCACGGGCATCGGTTTGGACCGTTTCAATGATGCGTCTTATTTTTTGAAGCATCAAATGGTATTCGGCGTATTGCCAGGCATCATCGGATTGATTGTCTTTTATCGCATTCCATATACGTTTTGGAAATGTCATGCTTTCTGGCTTCTCCTCCTCTCGCTTGGGCTTTTACTTCTCGTATTTATTCCAGGAATTTCGGGAGATTTTAAAGGAGCCCACAGCTGGGTTTCCTTTGGTCCTTGGTTTTCGTTTCAGCCGTCGGAATTTGTGAAACTCACGTTTTTGTTTTATCTGGCGGCGTGGTTGGAAAAACAAAAAGGAGAACGCATGCGTGATGCCTTTTCGGGGCTCATCCCGTTTTTGCTTACCCTGGGCGCGGTGCTTGGCTTGCTCATCGCGCAGCCTGATATCGGCACGATGTGCATTCTCATTGCGCAAGCGCTTACCGTTTATTTTGTGGCGGGCGCTCCTTTGCCGTATGTGCTTGGATTATGTGCAGCAGGCGCGAGCGGCATTGCGCTTCTCATTAAAATTGCCCCGTATCGCACGGCCCGCCTCATGACCTTTTTGAATCCGGAGCTAGATCCGCAAGGCGTGGGATATCATATGAACCAGGCCCTGCTTGCTCTTGGTTCCGGTGGCATGTTCGGTCTTGGCTATGGCCATTCCCGCCAAAAGTTTCAATATCTTCCCGAAGTCGTCGGTGATTCCATTTTTGCCATTATCGGAGAAGAGCTTGGATTTGTGATGTGCATGATGGTGCTGGGTCTTTTCCTTTTGCTCCTGTTTCGTCTCCTCACGATTGCCAAAAAAGCGCCGGACGCTTTCGGGAAATATGTATGCGTGGGCATTGCCGCGTGGATCATCGTCCAAGCGTTCGTGAATATCGGTTCTATGATCGGTCTTATGCCCATGACAGGCATCACCCTGCCGTTCATCAGTTATGGAGGCACGTCGTTTGTGGTGGTGATGTCTGCCATGGGAGTTGTGTTGAACATTTCGCAATTTAGGAAATGACCCAGCATATGAATATCCTCTTTGCCGGCGGCGGATCGCTTGGTCCCGTCACGCCTTTGCTCGCAATTGCCGAAGCCCTGAAACGCCGTGAGACGACATCGCGTTTTATGTGGGCCGGCACTTCGCGTGGCCCCGAGCGCGCTTTTGTCGAAGCGGCAGGAATTCCATTTCATTCCATTCCCGTCGCGCGTTTGCCGCGATACGTTTCTGTTGAATGGATCTTGTTTCCATTTATGGCCATGACCGCCTTTGCGCGCGCCTGGGTTCTCTTATACAAAGAGCGGCCGGACCTCGTCGCGTCCGCCGGCGGATTTACGGGCGTGCCGTTCGTCTTCGCCGCGTGGTTGCTTGGCATTCCTTCCTGGATACACCAGCCGGATCTCCGTCCGGTTTTGTCGAATCGCCTATGCGCGCCGTTCGCGTCGCTTGTCACCGTCGCCTGGCCGGAAACAGCCGTCGCGTTTCCGAAAAAGAAAACCGAGGTGACGGGCCAGCCCGTGCGCGCTTCCGTGCAGGCAGGGAATGCGGAGGCGGCGCGCAAGCGATTCGGCTTTTCCATGGACCGACCCGTCGTGCTTGTTTTGGGCGGCGGGGGAGGGGCGCAGTGGATCAATGAGGCCTTTGAGGAATATGGCAAAAACGTCCTGGATCAGGCAGACATCATTCATGTGACGGGGCGCGGAAAACGCCTGGCGATGCTCGCGGCAATGGGCGCGGGATACGCGGCCGTCGAAACATTGGAAGAAGAATTGGCGGACGCATTTGCGGCAGCCGAGATCGTGGTGGCGCGCGCTGGCATGGGAACGCTCGCGGAGCTGGCTGATTTGCGCAAGCCCGCCATTATTGTGCCATTGCCAGACTCGCTTCAAGTGGACAATGCCCGCGCAGCGGAGGCGCGCCATGCCGTGATCATTGTTTCTCAAGAAGAAGGGAAGAAAACCCTTATAGAAACCGTGCTCGATCTTATTGCTGACAAAGAAAAACAAGGTAGTCTCTCCAAGGAGATTGGTACGCTGTTTGCTTCACATGCGGTCGAACATGTCGTGAACCTTTTGATGGATCTCATCCATTAGGATTCCTCCTCTATCCCCATGTCCGGTCCGCGTTCGGCGGATTCCGCACTGCAAGAGGTACACTGCTCATTCTCATTCAGCTCTACGTCTTCTGCGCCGCAGGAAATGCACGTGCCAATATCGTTCATACGCTTCCGTTGGAAATAATGATTGAGTGAGTACGAATAGTATAACGAGCTGGTGGAAATGAGGAAGAGCGTGTCAAGCCCGTTCTCATGATCTTGATCAGACGGGATATGTCTGATACATTCCCGCTCACGTGGGTCGAGAACGGCAGGGCCGTTGTCCATCCTCGCTCGGAGATCAAATGCCAGCGATGCGCTGTCACTTGCCTCCTTCGCTCGGGTCGATAGCTCAGTGGTAGAGCAGGGGCCTTTTAAGCCCAAGGTCGCGGGTCCGATCCCCGCTCGACCCACCAGAAAACCCTCCTTCATCGGAGGGTTTTCTCTTTACTCCTTGCGCTGTCATACGAAAGTTGTAATTTCCCGTCCCGCGCCCTTGACGCTTCGGCGTTTCTCCGCTACCATTCGCGAGTATTTTCACGTTCTCCTATGCCCACCCGCGACGACATACGCAATATCGCCATCATCGCCCACGTCGACCACGGCAAGACCACGCTTGTGGACGCTTTGCTTAAGCAAAGTAATACGTTTCGCGATCCGGATGCGATGGGCACGACTCTCATGGACAGCAATGAATTGGAACGCGAGCGCGGCATCACCATCTTCGCCAAAACCGCCGCCATCGTCTGGAAAGACATAAAGATCAATATCGTGGATACGCCGGGCCACGCGGATTTCGGCGGGGAAGTGGAACGCATCATGAACCTCGTGAACGGCTGTTTGCTCCTCGTGGACGCCAAGGAAGGTCCGATGCCGCAAACGAAATTCGTCTTGAAAAAAGCCATTGCCGCCGGACACAAAATCATTGTCGTCATCAACAAGATTGACAAACCAGCGGCTCGCGTCGAATGGGTATTGAACAAGACTTTCGATTTGTTCATCGAACTCGGCGCGACGGATGAACAGGCCAATTTCCCGGTCGTGTATGCCGCGGCCATCCAAGGCAAGGCGGGCATGGAACCGAATTTGGCGCACATGAAAGACATCACTCCTTTGCTTGACCAAGTCATTGAGCACATTCCCGCACCCATTGCCGACAAGCATGCGCCCTTGCAAATTTCCGCCGTGAACGTGCAATATGACAATTACAAGGGCCGCACGGCCATCGGTCGCGTGGTGAACGGCATCGTGAAAAAGGGCCAGTCCGTCGCCCATATCAATCGCGACGGAAAAATTTCCCCCGCGCGCATTATCGCCATTCAAATTTTTGACGGCCTTGGCCGCACGGAAGTCGAACAAGCCGCCGCCGGTGAAATCGTTGCCATTGCGGGCATTGAAACGATTCAAATCGGGGAAACGATTGCCGACCTTCTGAACCCCGTCGCCTTGCCGGTCATGGACATTGAAAAGCCGACGGTGAAAATGACCTTCGGCGTGAACACGTCGCCTTTTGCCGGCCAGGAAGGCGCATTCACCACCTCGCGCCAACTCAAGGAACGCTTAGACCGCGAAGTGCAGAACGATGTGGCTTTACACGTGATCCCGGGAACAGGCGATGGGACATTCGTCGTGTCAGGACGCGGTGAATTGCATTTGTCTATTCTCATTGAAAAGATGCGCCGCGAAGGGTTCGAGCTTCAAGTATCACGCCCGCAGGTTATTTTCGTGGAGGAAAACAATGTCGTCACCGAGCCATACGAATACGTATACATCGAAGCGCCGGAAGCCCATGCGGGCATCATCATCGAAAAAATGGGCAAGCGCCGCGGCGAAATGAAGGACATGAAAGTCGAGAACGGCGCTGCTTTTCTCGAATTCGAAATCCCGACGCGCGGCCTCATTGGCTATCGCAGTGAATTCCTCACCGACACCAAGGGCATGGGCCTGCTGAATACCTTGTTGCTCGGCTATCGTCCGAAAGCCGGCGACATTTATGCAAACAACCATGGCGCCATGATTTCCATGGAGCAGGGCACGGTCATGGGCTATGCCATCACCAATTTGCAGGAACGCGGTTCGCTTTTCCTTGCCCCGGGCGCGGAAGTGTATATCGGCCAAGTCATTGGCGAACATGCGCGCGCGGAGGACATCGAAGTGAACCCGTGCAAGGAAAAGAAGCTTTCGAACATGCGCAGTAAGGGCGACGGCGCTTCTGTGGCTCTCGAAACTCCGCGCGATATGTCGCTCGAAAACGCGCTCGAATGGATCGCTGATGACGAGCTCGTCGAAGTCACGCCAAAGAGCACGCGCATTCGCAAGTCCATTCTCGACAGCGGTTTGCGCAAACGCGCGGAGGCAAAAGCCGGCTAAGTTCAAAACCGCGTTCCGTGAGGAACGCGGTTTTGTGCTAATATATAAGTCAAATTGATTTTTTCATGCCATCCTCTTCGCTTGTCCAATCCAAACGCCATTGGCAACAGCCGCACGCCGCGCGTGATCGTGGAAACTGGCGCATGGAAACCGTTCGTATCGGTCTGGTCTTGTTTGCCCTTGTCATTGTCATTCGCCTGGCCACACTTCAAATTCTGGATCACGATGCCTATCAAGCTTTGGCAACGGGTCAGCATTCCCTGTTTCGCCAGCTCTATCCGGAACGCGGGCGCATTTTCGTGCATGATATGAAAGATTCTGCGCTTGTGCCTATTGCGCTCAATCAATCCCTCTCTTTGCTCTATGCGGATCCGCGTTCGATAAAAGATCCCAAAACAATAGCGGAAAGCGTGGGAAAGATCCTTGCCTATGATCAGGTGCATCTTGATGAATTGATCCAACGATTGAGCGATGCGTCCCGTGTGTATGTTCCCATCGAACGCCGTCTCAAGCCGGATAAAGCGGAAGCATTAGGCGCCTTGAAATTGCCGGGCCTTGCGCAAACGGCGGAACCGTCTCGCTTGTATCCGGAAACAAGTTTAGGCGGCCATGTGATCGGATTTTTGGGGTATGCGGCCGACGGCTCCTTGGCGGGAAAATACGGCATTGAAGGGTATTTTGAAAAACAACTTGCCGGGACACCCGGCTCGATTCGTTCGGAGAAAGACATCTCCGGCCGACTCATCGCCATTGGCGAACGGGCGATCAATCCGGCGACGAATGGATCCGACATCATTCTTACCATCGACCGCTCCATTCAATACACAGCATGCGCATCTTTGCGCAAAGCGATTCAAGAACATGAAGCGGAAGGGGGGAGTGTCATTATTTTGGATCCATCCACCGGGCGTATTTTGGCGATGTGCGGGTCGCCGGATTTTGATCCGAATGAATATCGGTCCGTGAACGCCGTTTCGATTTTCAACAATCCCGCCATCTTCGGTTCCTATGAACCCGGTTCCGTGTTCAAAGCCATGACCATCGCGGCCGGCATAGATGCGGGGGCCATCGCGCCGACCACCACGTACAATGACGTCGGAGAAGTGAACATAGGCAAATTCACGATTAAAAATTCCGACGGCAAGGCAAACGGCGTGCAGACCATGACAGGAGCGCTCGAGCGTTCGCTTAATACGGGCATGATTTTTGCGATGCGAAAAATGGGGGCAACCACGTTTGCGGATTATGTGAAAAAATTTGGTTTTGGGGAAAGAACGGGCATTGAACTCGAGAGCGAATCTGCGGGAGACGTGTCCTCGCTTGACTCTTCTTCCGAAATTTACGCGGCGACAGCGTCATTTGGCCAGGGGATCAGCGTGACGCCCTTACAGCTTGCGGCGGCGTATGCGGCTTTGGCGAATGGGGGTTTGTTGAAGCGACCGTATATTGTTGATGAGATCAGGCATGCGGATGGAAGCGTGGACATGCGGCGTCCCACTGATGTGCGGCGCGTCATTGATGCAAAAACGTCCCGTCTGCTTGGCGCCATGCTGGTGTCCGTTGTCGAGCACGGACATGGAAAACAGGCGGCGGTGCCTGGCTATTACATTGCGGGTAAAACAGGGACGGCCCAGGTGGCGCGCAAAGACGGCCATCTTGGCTATGAAGTTGATCGCACGATCGGTTCATTTGCCGGTTTCGGACCCGTGGAAAACCCCCGTTTTGCCATGGTCGTGCGTTTGGACAATCCGAAAGGCGTTCATTGGGCCGAATCAACCGCTGCCCCGCTCTTCGGCGAAATCGCTTCTTTCCTCGTAAAATATTTCAATATTCCGCCCACGCGGTGAAAAGCGTTTATTATACGAAATACTATGAAAGGTACGAAAGGATATTGTCCCCGTCTCTTTTCGTATGCAGCGCTTCGTATTTCGTATAATATGCAGACCATATGAAACGCTTGATCCAAAAACTGATCCAATCCAGGGCAAAAGCCATTCTCGCCAAGTATCGGCCCATCGTCGTTGCCGTAACAGGATCGGTGGGAAAAACTTCTACGCGCAATGCCTTGGCCCTTGTGCTTGACGAGCGGTTTCGCGTGCGCGCGCCGGAAGCAAATTACAACAATGAATTCGGCGTCCCGCTTACCATCATCGGCGCCAAGTCTCCGGGCCATTCGATTTTTGGCTGGTTAAAGGTCTTGTGGAAAGCGCAAAGATTATTAGGGAAACGCGATGCGCATTATCCCACCCTCTTGGCGCTTGAATACGGCGCGGATCATCCGGGAGATATCAAGGCTCTTTGCGAAACGGCCGCGCCGCATGTTTCCGTGTTGACGGCGATTTCTCCCGTACACGTCGAACATTTTGGAACGATCGAATGTTTGACGGAAGAAAAGTCCGCCATTGTCCGTTGCGCGAATCCCGATGGTTTGGTGGTGATGAATGCGGATGACCCCCTGGTTCTCGCATTGAAAAATCGGGCATCGGCTCCCGTATGCACGTATGGATTTTCTTCGCACGCGGATATACGCGCTGAACATTATGAACTTCTTGTGCGGGAACAAGGGTCATTTGAACCAAGGGGACGATTCGCCGAAATCCATTTCGACATGGTGCATGCCGGCGATCGAGCCTCCGTGGTGATTCCCGAAACCATTGGCCGCGCGCAAGCAAGCGCTGCCCTCGCCGCCGCCGCGGTCGGTTTGCATTTCGGCATTTCCTTGCAGGAAGCGGCCAAACGCCTTGGAGCATTGCGGCCGCAGGCGGGGCGTTTGCGCGCCATTCCCGGCATCAAGGGCAGCCTTATTTTGGATGATTCATACAATGCGGCTCCCGCTTCCATGGCGGCCGCTCTTGACGTGCTTGCGAAATGGCCGGTGGCGGAACAAAGCCGACGTGTGGCCGTCCTGGGGACCATGGCTGAATTAGGGACATATAGCGAACGGGAGCATCGCATGATAGGCATGCTGGCCGCTACGTCCGCAGATCTATTGGTGGCTGTCGGAGAACCCGCGCGCGATATCGTGCGAGGAGCTTGCGAAGCAGGAATGGACGAGTCAAAAACACATTGGTTTGCACATGCGGTTGAAGCCGGCCGCTGGCTTGATGCATGTGTGAAGACGGGAGACATTGTTCTTGTCAAAGGTTCGCAAAGCGCGCGCATGGAAAAGGCGGTGAAGGATATTATGGCTGAACCCGCCCGCGCCGCGGAATTGCTTGTGCGGCAATTTGGAAAATGGCTGGAGGAAGCAAGCAGTTAGGAACAGGAAAAAAGTGAACACGGATTAAGTATCCGGCAGCGGAACGGAACCTTGACATTTGTTACTTTTTCTGCCATATTCTCCCCTTAGTTCCTTTTATCCAAGTTCCATTGAAAGCAGCATTTTCCAGCCAAATAAAGCCTTTTGGTTCTAGGCTGCTGCTTTCAAGACTATTCTCGACAAACCGGGATTCCCCGGAGCGAGACCGTCGGCGGCAAATAAGAGGCTACACCATCATGGCACGCCTTATCGAGATCGGTCAGCACGAACTGAACCCCACCCTCCGCGCGCTCTCTGACGCGGGAGCCACCACTCAGGATGCGGACTGGATCCGCCAGGGCAATGCCGGTCGCGTCGTCGCTTTCATCCACGAGCAGATGGATATCGCCAACCGCAATCCGTTCCAGCTCTCCGTCCCGGAGATCCTGAAGCGGCTGCGCGAGGCCTCGGAGAAGATGAAGTGCAAGATCGGCGAAGATGTGTACGAGCATCTCGAGAAGACCGCTCCCGCGTGGCCGAAGGGACGCCTGAACTTCCTCTCGCTCCGCATCCGCTTCGGCGAAGGCGACGAGGGCGTTGCGAAGACATTCGAGGCCCACGCGGATATCATCCGCCAAACCTTCGAGCCGAAGTTCTGCCGCTGGGAACTGCTCCTCTCCGGCAAGGCCCCGCACAAAGGCAAGGACGTGGAGCGCCTGCGCCTCCTCGGCGACAGGAACGCGAGCCACAAGCCCGTGATTGAGTGGTGCACGTTTGACCTTGACGCGAACCGCAAGCGGAAGAGCATCACGGCGGTCCACGGTTCGAAGCCGCTCGCCGATGAAGGCCTCGTGTTCACGTGGCTGTTCCGGGAATATGCCCCCGCGATCGACTACGACAAGAACCCCGGCATCTTCTTCGCCGGATATGAGTCCAATGTCCCCGAGTTCGGCGGCGAGTCGTGGCAGCGCGTGCCTTGCGTGGACCGTAGCACCGATACGGTCGAGGTGGACCTCAGCGCCGACTGGCGCCGCAACGACAGCTCCGGATGCTCGGTCCCCACCCTCGAGGAGTGACGGGGCTTGGAACTTGGAAGGCTTTGCGCTTGGGAGTCTTGGTTCCTCGGACCTTGGCTCTCGGCGCGAAGACGGAGCCGACCCTTTTCCAGGTGCGGCTCTTTCTTTTTCAAAACATTTTTGCTCTTGCCACCCGAGGAATGGATTCGAAAGGGTCGTCAAACAATCGTCCAATCGGAAACCCGCATCGGATGAGGAATGCGGGTTTTCTTGGTCACCCCCTGTTCCGGTCTGTAGGAACAGGTCGTGATGGTTCCGGGACGTGGATTCGAACCACGATTAAGAGATTCAGAGTCTCTCGTCCTGCCTTTAGACGATCCCGGAGTCTTGCATTTTCTTTTTGTGCAATTGCCGCGAAAATATATCAATTCTTTGCATGAGCGTCAATGGTTCTCGAAAGAAAAAACCCGCCTTCGCCCCAGGTGGGATATGGCGGGCAGGCGGCGCAGGCGGGTGTCAGAGAATGCCTTGCGCGCGCAAAGATCAGGCTGCCTGGCGACGGCTTCCCGAGGGATGCATCGCACGCTTTGCAGAAACCGCTTGGTCATTTTCCTCGTTTGCGCACGTGGGATCAATCTGGTTTCTGATGATCTGAAGCGATCGCACTATTTGCTCGAACAAGCTGAACGTGCGGCCAGCCCTTTCATCGATCACGACATCATCGGGGAACATCTTTTCCACCTCCCTGATGGCGACGATGTTATTCGTGATAGCGCCCGCGATTCTGCGCTGGCGCTCGCGCATCTGTTCCTCTGTCCTTTTCTGCCTGTGCCGCTCGTAGAGAGCGAGAAAAAGGAAGGTGAAGCCGAAGAGACATTCGACACTGGCGCGTGCCACGGGTCCTCCTTAGCATCGTTGCGATGCGTCATTGATCCGGGACGAAACTGGATCATACGCGAAAAAAACGAGAATGTCAATGCGCGAGAATGGACTAGGATAAGACGCTTGACTTCGTTCATGTTTCCATGTTAGGTTTCCCAGTCCCTTGTTTACATTTCCGTGAGCAAGGAAGCACGTTCCCAATTGAATGAGGAAGAAAGGAAAACGAGGTTTGCATGAAGCCCAAGACATTTGCGGAAGCGCTGACCCAGCGCTTGCGAGAAGATCCGACGGCACGCGCCAAGCTTGTGAGTGCAGGCATGAGGCCCGGTGTCATCGAGTATCTCTGCTCACCGGCCGAAGAGAGCATCGTGGCCACGCATGCGAAAACGGTGAAGGCCACACTCGGTATCGACGCGAGCGCCTTCACCTTCATGCAGGCCAAACGGGAACTGTGGTCGGAAGGGGATCGATTGCCTGACATACCCAGTCGGCAGGAACTCGGCAAGGCCGTCTTGGCCCTTCTGGATGTTTACCCCGCGCACAGGTTGTGCATGAGTGTCGGATTGACGGAAGCGAGGCCATTGCGTATCGCGTGCGGCGCCCATGCAAGCCCGAGACTCAAGACCGTGAAAGCGATGTTGATTGCGTTGTGGACGCATCGTGAAACCGGAACTTTGCCCGAACCCATCCAGGCCAAAAGCGTCGAACCCAAGCCCAAGTTGGCGTGGAATCCATGGTTCCGTTTGCGTATGCTTGCGCAAGACGATCCGGCGCATTACAGCTCCACCGCCGTTGGCAATCGCATTGGCGTAAAGGATCGTTCCGTCCGCGCGCGCTGGAAAGGGAAACAGAAAGTCTCTCTGAACGACGTTTACACGCGGCGTCTGCTCGAAGCTTACCCCGAGCTGATCGCGGACATGCCCGCGGTTCCGGAACCAGTGCCGCTTCCGCCGCTCCCCGACGCGACACTTCCCGCCGTGCGGGAAATCCCGATGTCCCCGTCCTTGGTGAGCGCCGCGCTTGCTTCGTTGCACGCCTCCGTCGAGATGCTGCGAGCTATCGGCGAAACCAATGTGCTCGTGGACGGAGATCGCCTGAACGTGCTCAAAGAACTGCGACGGCTTCTCGAAGGAGTCAGGTTCGACAGGGGTATGCTCACTCGTCTGCAGTCGGAGGTTCCTGTCACTGAACAGGACAATATCCTGTTCAATATCGTGCGCGGGCTTGCCTCGCGCAGAAAGGCACGATAGCCATGTCAGAAACGCATACTCAACGCTGGGCACTCCGCATTACGGCGGGGCTCCTGATGGACAATCTCGGTACCAATCTTTACGCGAATCCGGGAGCCTGCTTGTGGGAACTTGTCCGCAACGGCGTTTGCGCCAGCATGCCGGGCGGGAACTGGGTTCCAAAAACGGGAAAGGTGGAAGTCTATCTCGTGAAAAACCATCCCATGAATCCGATGCCGAAGGGGAATACCCTCGTGATCCTTGATCACGGCTCCGGCTTCACGGAGCCGGCCATCCGGCGTTTCTGCGACATTGGAGCTAGTCTGGCCGATGTTCGACGCGGAACCGGCTCCCACGGTGGTGCCGCCCAAAAGCGTGTGGGTCGCTTCGCCGGTTTGGCTCTCAACAAGGATTGTGTCGAAGATCAGGACCCAAACGCCGGGTTCTATATCTTCACGCGGACGACGTCGCAAGGACCCGTGCGCTTCGTGCGCATGATCCCCGCTGAAATCGAACGCGACCAGGGCATGTCCTATCAGGATATCGAACCCACGGCGACCGAACTTGGTCCCCAGCGCGGGATCAAGGGATCTTTCACGGCGGTTGTGATTCCGAACCCCGTGTTCGAAGATCACGACGAGATCGCCGAGGCCCTGTGTTGGTTCGTCCCGCGCAAACCCGAGCTGATGTTCTCACTCACGGTGGGTGACAAAAAGCTCGCTCCGCCTCCGTTGCCAACCAAACTGACGGTTGTACAGGAAGGTGGGCCGATCGAGGTCTACATTGACAAGCGGTTGAACAATGATGGTCGCGGAGGGATCTGGCTCGCCGATGCCGCGACCGGCCTGCGCGTGGCGCGTGCTCCGCGGCTGTCGGCTTCTCTGCCCTATCCTCTGTGGCGGGCGGATCTGGATGGAGATATTTTCCTTCCGGATCTGCTGATGAATCAGGATACGGCGCGGGGGTCGCTCACGGCACGTTTTCTGAAAACCGCTGCGTGGAAACGCTCGATACTGTATCTGATCGGGCAAGTCGTGCCCAAGGTCAACAATTTGGTTGGCGGATCAGACACATTCGGTCGCAACTCGATCGATCAGATCGCCAGACATTTTGCGGAAGGGGCGAACAGGAGGTATGGGGATCCGGATCCGGTCAATGCAAAGCCGTGGGAGTTCGGCATCGACGTTTTCCCGAAGCCTCCGGGTCCGCCGCGACCGCCCAAGCCCCCTGGTCCGCCCAAGCCTCCGGGTCCGCCGCGGAACCCGCGTCCTCGCTACCTGTTGTTTCGTGTGGACGACGAGTCTTACGCTCTCAGCCCGCTCGCGCTCAATCAGTACGAGCTGGCTCAGGTCGATGCCGACAAGCCGTGGCTCGTGTGGCTCAATCGGGACACGTATGTGGCAATGCCGAAGGGTTCCGGTGCGCAGGCCGAGCACTTCATTCTCGCCGTGCTCGGGGCCATCGGCCGGGCGAAGCACCCGAACGATCCACTAATGGTTCAGCACTTCGTGGCCAAGCATCGGGCCGAGTTGCTGAAGTACGAATAGATGCTACGACGGCGTCCTCCTCTCGCGGAGAACGCCGTTTTTTCTTTTTCCGCCGGCAAAAAAAGAAAAAACGCCGGTATGCATAACCGGCGCCGTGTTATTTCATGGATTCTTTGATGACGATATGCGCCTTAAAACGGGCGCATTCTTCCTCTGTCAGAATTTCCTTCACGTTCCAGGGCAGAGGAATTGTGTTGCGGCGAAACGTCATACTGTCCACGCCGGGATTGGGACTTCCCGCGTAGGTAAGGTATGTCGCCATCTTTAGGCGATTGTCTTCATTCGTCCGCCATGTATTGACAGCACCGCGGAACGTTTCGCCGGACCAGCCGAATGCCTGGAAAATGCCCGCCTGTTCGGCCGCGCTCGCGACACGTGATATACCGATATGCGGAACCAGGAGGGCTTCTGGGTTCCTGTGATGGGGACGTTTGGGTGCCATTTCGTACAAGGTGATCAGGAGAACGAGTTCCGGGATGAGCCCGCTACGCGCCGCCGCTCCTTCCAGGAGGCGGAATCGCGCGCCGTCCGGTTCTTCTCCAATCAACCCTTCCGTTTCCTCCAAGGCCTGCAATGCTTCGAGGTCGACGTCCGGCAGCGTCGCGCCGATCATGCCGTTTGGCACGCCGGCCGAGATCACCGCGTGAGCGTCGACGATTTGGCGCAAGGTCTTGATCGCCTTCATCTGATCTTCCCGACGCTGGACATGGTCCGTCAGAAGTTCCTTGAGGCGCTTCTGCCGAGTTTCGGCATGCCGGAGCGACGCGCGGCATGTCCGTTGTTCGGCGCCCTCCTCGGCCAATTCATAGGCCGCGCGGGCTTGATCGACGACCTGTTGGGCCATTTCATGGGCTTGGTTGACGATGTCGACGGCGGCCGTCAATCGCTTCAGGTATTCCGTCCGCCGCGTGATTTCGGCGTTCAAAGGAACGAGATCTTGCGGGGGTGTCGCCACCGATCCAGCCGCGGACGGGACAAGCTGCCTGGCCAGGATTTCCACGCGTCCGAGCTCATTGGCGAGGTGGGCGCGGGTTTGCGCCAAGGCCTGAAGTACATGAGTCCGCGCGTTTTCTCCTGCCGCCTTCCGTTCGGCCTCGTACGCGTTTTCCTTGGCCTTGAGCCGGTGAATTTCTATGTCCTGATCCGCGGCCTTTTCCTCCGCCTTCTGACGGGCCTGTTCGGAGACGTCCGCATCGCGTTTCAGGCTGTCGAATTCCCGCGCCACGTCGCTCCGGGCGCGTACCACTTCCTCTTGCAGGCGATCGCGCAGTTCCTCGAGTTCGCGGACGCGCGCATAGGCGGCATCGTCTTTCACGGCCGCCTGGGGAGGTTCCGCGAGACCGGCCAGGGCGTCGAGAAATGCCTGGGCCTCCGGGAACAAGGCCTCCGGATTTTCCGCCGTCAGGAGTTTTTGTATCAGCGAAAGCAGCAGGCGGTATACCGGCTCCAATCGCGCTTCGCCTTGAAACAGTTCGGCATTCTCCAGCAGAATCCGATGGACCCTCTGCACCGCTTCGACGATCCGGCGGAATTCGCGGGGCGGAAGCGAAATAACCACGGCTCCTTCGCTCATGTCCGAGTCTCCCTTTATGGTTGATGAACCGCGGACTGCGTATCAAAACAAAAAAGAGCGAGATTGTCAATGGCGATTGAGAGTTGAGAAGATCGGAATGGATTGATGACAAAACACTTGACGCGGGGGGAGAATTCGTGATGACATGCCGAGTTCCCGACCCCCTGTCGGGATGTTCCTTTCCACGGAGAAAGCCCATGACCGTTCCAGCGGAATTCGGCCTCAAAGGCCGCGCGCTCGAAGGATTCCTTGCGTTCACGGCACGGTACAGAGATGTGAAGGACATGCGCATCGCCACCATGGGCGGCGCCGGATACGAAGCCGAATTGTGGCAGCGGGCCGGCATTGCCAGCAAGAATGGCTGGCTCATCGAACGGAACAGGAGGGCCGCACACGCGCTGCTCGCATCGTCACTTCCGTATCGGGTGTCTGCCAACTTAAGCACTCTTCCGCGCGTCTTCGCCGCCGCGTACGGCGCGAACATCGGCCTGGACGCATTGCATTTGGACTTGTGCGGCACGCTCGAGGCCCAGCTGGACGCCGTCCGTTCCGTGTTACCGCTCCTGTTCGCGAAAGACGGCGCGCGCTGTCTGGCCGTGACCGTCGCGGACGCCCGCCGTCATGCGGCGCTCGAGGACTTTCGCGCGGTGTGGTATCGCGCGTTCCGCCTCATTGGCGCGCACCGGGCGCAGGCGTTCTTGCACCTGCTTGAGAACGAGCAACGGGCCATTCCGCCCGCAGTGCCGAGCGCGTCGCAGATCACGTCGTCGGACCCGCGCAAGGCGGCGCGACGGGAATTCTCCCTGTTCGTCCATTTGGGTGAGCTGCTGCGAAAATTCCCGTTCATTCCCGACGCTGTCGAGCGATTCGTGTATGTGTCGCGTAGCAACGGATTCCCGTTCCGCATGCGCACGTATTTCTTCCACTTCGTTCCAAGTGTGGAGGAAGCGTCGGCATGCGCGCGCATCGCCTTGGAACGGTGGTCTTTGTCGCCGTTTCATCAGCTGACCGAGACGGGCATGGCGCCCGTACGGATCAACCCTTGTCCATCGAGACAGGGAGAAAAGGAGAGCAAGCCGATGTCGAATGATCCTTACGCCAACCTTCGCCGAGTCGTCGGGGACATGAGCCCGTCGGTGCAGGCCGAATTCGTCAAGCTCGAGCAGGAGGCCGCGGCTGCGGCCGTTTCCCGCGTCGAGGCCGCCAAGCGGATGCAGATCGTCGAGAGGTTTCATCAGCACATCCAGGATGCGTTCATGGAGATGGGCATGGAACTGAATCCCTTGCCCGCGCCGAGCAAGGACGAAAAGCAGGCGTCCGTTCTTCCACTGCCCCATTCGGAGGATTTGTGGAAAGACACGCAGATTGGTACGCAGCTCATCCTGTTGCGTGGCAAGGCGGGGGGCGCAAGTGCGCTCGAAAAGGCCTATTTGGCCGCGCAGATTGACCTGGGAATGATGAACAAGAAGAAGTGGCGGCCGACCGTCGGCTCATTGCTCGCCCGTACCCAGGGCAAGCACCGCGGAAACTTCATCAAGCGCGCGCTCGCAGGCATGACTGCGGGACAGCGTCAGCACTGCGCCCTGGAGTTGGCCGGGCTTTACAGCCAGATCAGCGGCCAGCCGGTGACCGTCGAGATGCTCGAGCGCGAGGCCCACTCCGCCTAGCCGCTCATCCCTTTTCTCTCCCCGCATGCGCCACGCGCGCCTGCGGGTTTTTTCTTTTTTGCACGTCTCATGCAGAATTTGTTTGAGGAATATCCGTCGCTTTTTCAGATGTCTCCAAGATGTCTTCGAGAATCGCGCGGAGATCCCTGAGCGTTGAGACGCGCACCAGGCGCTCGCGGAAAAGTTTTGCTCCGCGCCCCCCTTTGAAATACCAGGAAAGATGTTTGCGGAAGGTGACGAGACCGCGTTCGCCGTATTGCTCCACATGCAGATCGGCGTGACGCAGAACAATGCGGATACGTTGGTCGAGTGTCACGGGTGTTGGAATTTTTCCCGCGAGCGCTTCTTGAGCCTGTTTGAAAAACCAAGGATTGCCCAAAGCGCCGCGCGCGATGAGCACGCCGTCACAACCGGAAATGCGCAAGGCTTCCGGCACAAGGGCCGGATCATGGATATCGCCATTGGCCAAGACGGGAATCGATACGCGTTTCTTCGCTTCCGCGATCACGTTCCAATCCGATTTTCCGGCATAGCCTTGGACTTTCGTGCGACCGTGAATGGTAATGAGCGCGGCGCCGGCTTCTTCCACGACCTTGATGAATTCCAAGCATTCGCGCGGATCGCTCCAGCCGGTGCGGATTTTCACCGACAGCGGCACGGTGATGGCGGCTTTCATCGAACGGATAATTTCCGATGCCAATTTCGGATCTTTCATGAGCGCGGCACCGTTGAAATTGTGCACGATTTTGTACACGGGACAGCCCATGTTTATGTCAAAGCCTTCCGGATGATGCTCGGCTTCGATGATGCGCGCGGCTTCGGCCATGGTTTTCGGATCGCCGCCGAAAATCTGCTGTACGAGCGGACGCTCTTCCGGATGAATGTCGGTCATGTCGAGCGTTTTTTCATTGCCGCGCACAACGGCTTCGGAGGAAACCATTTCGCGGAACATGACGAGCGGCACCGAACGTGCCGCCTCCGATCGGAGACGGGATTCGACCTCCTGAACGTCGGCCGATCCCTCAGGTCTCGACATCCTCCCGGCGTCGGGGACGTGCGAGGATGTCTCCGACATGCTCCGATCTGAGGCGGCACGTTCGGTGCCGTCATTGGTAATCTCGCGCACGACACGGCAAAAAGCCGAATCCGTCATGTCGGCCATGGGAGACAGCGCCACGATGGGGCGGGGGAGGGAGGACCAGGAGAGAGGAGGGGGCATAGGAAGAAGGCTTTGAGGGGATGAGACAGCACAGCCTGTGCTTCAAACCCTTTCTTATAGATACGGCAGGATAGCGTGATTGGGCGGCGGGATCAAGGGCTTTGCCATTCATCTCGTCATTGCGAGGAGCCGGCTCCAAACATTGGCGACGAAGCAATCCTGTTCCCGTGGGCGGCAGGATTGCTTCGCTCCGCTCGCAATGACGGGAACGAGAAAAAGGAGCTCATTGACATTTCGAGTTGGTTTCTGTCCCTCGGACTGGGGTGTATGCCGAACTCGAATTCAGAGAACAAAGGCTTGACGGCCTGCCTGTTTTATTGTAGCTTGAGCGGGCTTCCCCAAATCGGGGTTGCCGTCCAGAGGACGTTCTCATGGGAGAGACAGAATGCTCCGTCGTCCGCCGAGAATTCACATCAGTCACCGAGGCGCCACGCGTGTCAGTTCGCAGGAGAGGGATCGTTTTCGCCATGACGACAAAGGCAAAGCCCAGCGGCCCGATCCGCCGCGCTCGAAGTTCGTGCCGGTCACCATGATCGGTCCCGCGCCGGGGCTGGAGGAGATTCGGACGGCTCTGCTCACGACCCCCGCAACGTTCGACACGGTCGGGCGGGCCGCCCTGGGCATCAAGGTGATCGCCCATCGGTGTGCCGCCGACATCCCGACCGAGATGTACAAGGCCTTTGTCTGGGTCGCCGTGCCCAGGCTGAGGCAGCCGCCGTACAGGCACTCGGAGCGCGACCTGATCAAGGTGGTGGTGAACATGGCCGTGCACCATCTGGCTCATACGCTCCCGGCCTCCGCTCGGAGCGAGCTGGAAAATTTCCTGCGCGCCAACAACTTCAGCGGCACGGTGGACGCTCACTTCGGCCGAAACGTCCCCTCGGCCGCCGCCAATTCCTAGATCGTCTTCCTCGTTCGCCCGCCACGTCTCCGCTTTCTGGAGGCGTGGCGGTTTTTTCATCTTGTCGATTCGTCTAATATAGGTGATTCATATACCATGCGCTCCATGTCCCGCCCCATCGTTACTCCCTCCATGTTCTACAAGCATGCGGCCTGTCCGCACTGGCTTTGGTATGACTTGTATGGCGATCCGTCCCGCAAAGGCGATATGCCCGAGCTGGCGCAAAAACTGCTGGAACAAGGCGTCGTTCACGAGCAGGAATACATCAAAGGCTTGTCCGTGCAAGCCGTGCTTACGGTCGATCCGACGCGGGCCGCGCAGGAAACTCTAACTCTCATGCGCGCCGGAATGCCGCTTATTTATCAAGGTGTCATCGAGGTTGAAATAAACGGCGTGCTCTGGCGCGGGCGGCCGGACTTGTTGGAAAAACGGCCCGGACTTTCGGCGTTCGGCGATTGGAAATACGTGCCGTGCGACATAAAATCTTCGCATTCCATCCATGACATGCAGGAATTGCAGTTAGCGTTTTACGCCATCGTCTTGAAAGCGATGCAGAACGCGGCGCCTGAAACGGCGTCCATCATCAATGTTGACCATGTGCGCGTGCCGCTTGTATTGAACGCGCATTTGTTCGCGAAAACGCACAAAAAAGTGAAAGAAATCGTGGCGATTATCGGGGGGGAAAAACCCCCATTGCGTTTGGGAAGCAAATGCAAGCACTCGCCGTGGTTCAAGGAATGCGTACGCGCGGCGGAGGAAGCAAATGACATCGCGCTCATTTACGGCGTCGATGCGCGGGCTTTGGAGGCCTTACGTGTGGAGGGCATTCGCACCGTGCAGGATGCCGCGCGCATGAAAGTATTCATGCTTCCCGACATTCCCTTTGCGCCAATACCCAAACTCGAACGCATCAAACTGCAAGCGCAGTCCCTCATCGATCGAGAACTCAAATGGATAGGGCATCCCCGCATTCCCGACGCGCCGCTCAAAATCTATTTCGACATCGAAGGCGACCCACTGCTGGATGTCGAATACCTGTTCGGTTTTTGGATAGTCGGCGATCCAATGCGTCAGTACGCCAAAATCGGGCAATGGCGCGATGCCGGCAAGGAAGGATACTTTCTCTATTTTCTTGCCGAGAAACCCGAGGATCAGGAATCTCTGTGGCGGGATTTTCTCGCTTGGATTGAATTACTGCCGCACGATGAGTATGCGGTGTATCATTTCGCCGATTATGAACGCTCGCGCACCCTGCGGCTCGCTTCTACCTATGGGGACACGCCCGCCTTTCATCGTTTCGCCTCACACTATGTCGATCTCTTTACCATCGTGAAAGCATCCGTCATTTTCCCCCTGCATTTCTATTCGATCAAAGACATCGCCAGGTCGAAATTTCTGAATTATGCCTGGCGACATGATAAGGCGGGAGGAGCGCAAAGCATCTTTTGGTATGAAAAATGGCTGGAGACCAAGGATCGCGCCGTATTGAAAAACATTCTGGATTACAATGAAGATGATGTCATCGCGACGGAATCTTTATGTCGCTGGTTGACGGAAGCACATCGTGGAACCTGAGAACGTGGAACGTGGTATTATATCTGCCTATGGCATTGTCCAAGTCCGACCGAAAAAAGGGGGCTCCGAAACCGCGCGTCCCGCTTCCGAGCGGGGAAGCGCCGCCGCATTATTCCGCCGATATCCCCAAAAAGCTTTCCGATATCACCTGGCGCATTTTCCGCATCATGGCGGAATTCGTTGAAGGGTTTGAATTCCTTTCCACGTCTCAGCACGAAATAAGCATTTTTGGTTCCACGCAATTTCACGCGGGGAATGTCTGGTATGAGCAAGCGCGCGCGCTTGGGTACATGCTTGGGAAAAAGGGCCATACCATTGTTACGGGCGGAGGGCCCGGCATCATGGAAGCCGCCAATCGCGGCGCCTATGAAGCGGGCGCCGAATCCTTGGGGATCAATATTCAGTTGCCGCGCGAACAGCGCGTCAATCCATACGTCACGCGCGGCCGCGGCTTTCATTATTTTTTTACCCGCAAAGTCATGCTGGCGGCCGCCGCGCGAGCTTATGTCTTTTTTCCCGGCGGCTTCGGCACTTTGGACGAAGTGACGGAACTCGTACAGCTCATTCAAACCAATAAAATGCAGCGCATCCCCATTATTCTTGTCGGTAAAGAATTTTGGACGCCCTTATTGGAATGGATGGAAAAAACCATGGTGAAAAAATACAAAACCGTGCCGGCGGCAGACATGCATATTTATCAATTGGTGGATACGGCGCAGGAAGCGATGGAAATCATTCGCGCTTCCCCGGACCGGTCTTTCTTTTAGCTATGTCGGAACATCTCCACAGGTCGGAGCACGGCGCCAAGCAGGCTTGGGTTATTGATGTTGATATGGGATATGGCCATAGTCGCGCGGCCTATGCCCTGCGCGATTTGAGCAGCGGGGAGATTATCACGGCAAATGCATACAAAGGCATTCCCGCGGCGGATCGAAAGGTATGGCGCAATACGCGTCATGTGTATGAGTTTATATCGCGGTTGAAACCCATTCCTTTCATCGGCTCTTCGCTTTTCCGTTTCATGGATCATGTTCAGCGCATTCCGGATTTTTATCCGCGACGGGATTTGTCCGCTTCCAATCTTCAACTGCGCAGTATCTATCATTCCATCACGCGGGGATTGGGCCGGCATCTTGTCAGCGCATTGGCGAAAAATCCTTTGCCGTTCGTGACAACGTTTTTCGTGCCGGCATTTGCGGCCGAAGTTCACGATTATCCGGGGGACATTTATTGCATCACCACCGACGCCGATATCAGCCGCACCTGGGCGCCGCTTGACCCCAAACGCAGCCGCATCAAGTACATTGCGAGCAATGGCCGCGTGCAGGAGCGGTTGAAATTATATGGTGTGCCCGAGAGCCACATCACGCTCACGGGGTTTCCGATGCCCAAGGAACTTATCGGGGGAGCAGAGGCCGTGCGCGCCAAGGCATTGCTCATGGCCCGCATTTGCAATTTGGACCCGCAAGGGATTTTTCTCACGCGCTATGCAAAAACATTATTGACAGATTTGGGCGAAGAGCATTGCCGTCCTCCCAATGATCGCCACCCGCTCACCGTCTTGTACAGCGTGGGAGGAGCGGGGGCACAGCGCCGGCTGGGAGTTGAAATCATGCAGGGGCTCAAGCACAAAATCGCCCGCCGCGAAATGCGTTTCATTCTTTCGCCGGGTACGCGCAAAGACGTCGCCCATTATTTTCACGAAGCGGCCATTTCCTTAGGTCTCGCTTCCGCTCTCGGCGAGAGTTTGCATATCCCCGTCTTCCATACGCGCGAGGAGTATTTTGCCGGGTTCACTCATCTGCTTGAAACAACCGATATTCTTTGGACCAAACCCAGCGAATTATCCTTCTATACAGGTCTTGGTTTGCCCATTATCATTGCACCACCCATTGGCTCACAGGAAGAATTCAATCAAATTTGGCTGCAATATGTGGGCGGCGGCGTTTGTCAAGGAGATCCGCGCTATGCAAGCGAGTGGCTCTTTGACTGGATTCATTCCGGCGGCTTGGCTCGCATGGCTTGGAGCGGATATGCGGAAGCTCCCACTCACGGGACCTATCGCATTGAAGACCTCGTGCTCGGCAGGACGAGCATGGTGCCGACATTGCCATTGATCGTTTAGGGCTTTGAAACACGGACGCCCCCATTCCAGCCCTCAAGGCCTTCAAGTACCTTAAAGCCTTTTTATGCCCACTCCTTTCGATGCTCTTCTTGCCACGATCCATACGGTGCGACATCCTTCTTCCGTTCCGGAAGGAGAATCCATTGTCGTCAGCGAAACGATAGCCGTGGCGGCGTCGGCTTATGAAGCGATACGCAATACGCTTGAATACGATGAGGAGCATCTCATGCGGCGAAATGCCTTGCGCCGCATTATCAAGCGTCGCGTGCAGGAGGAAGCGTCCCAGCCGCTTGCGATGGATGTATTGCGCGAGCTCGTGTGGGCGCGCTATTTGCCGAACAAGAAAGTGCCGGAAGCGATGATTGGAACTCTTGCGGCCGTTTTTGAAAAATATCGGCCCCTCTTTGTTCGCGCCCAAGCGGAACAAGGTCGAAGCGACATGCTTTTTGAGTGGTTGCTCGATCTTGTCTCGACGGAAGTTGAATGTGTATTACAGCCGATGCCGGTGGACGAACTATTGGCCAGCACCGCCTATCGGGAGCTCAAGCAACGTATGGTATGGGCGAACCCGGCCATGGCTGACGCGGATCGCGATTTACAGCTGTACATTGCCGTGCATCGGGCCGTTCTCAAGTCCAATGTGCCTACCCTGCGATTCCGTGTGTTTACTTTGTACTATCCCGGGTGGCTCCATGCTTTTGCGGCCGATCCCCTTGTCGCGGAAGTCGCCACTCAACTTCCAACCGTTGTCGATGCCATTGAACGCCAATTGCGCCATCCGGCAGCGGATTCCGTTTTTCGACTGGCCCGCCAGCACGCCATCGTTTTTCATCTGATACGGGATATTGCGGAAGCTGATCCCGACGCCTTTGCGGCGGCGATGTCGGCGGGAAATATGGCGGCGATCGATGAGGCGATTTCCAAAGCCGCCGAGCGTCGATATGATCGATTTCGCTCTCGTCTCAAAACCAGGGTTGTGCGCGCCGCGCTCTTCTTATTTCTCACAAAAATGGTGCTCGCGCTTATTTTGGAACTCCCTTATGAGCAATTCGTTTTACAAAGCCCGGATTTCCGTCCGCTCTTGGTAAACATCATCTTCCATCCGCTCCTCTTGTGCGTGATCGGGCTTTCCGTACACATTCCCCAAGCAAAAAACAATAAGAAAATTTTGGATGAAGTCCACGCTCTGCTTGGCATGGGCAAAGATTTTACCATTACCTTGAAACCGGGTCATTCCAATGGCGGTTTGGGTCTTGCGTTTCGCTTATGCTATGGCCTGATGTCCCTTCTCACGATTGGCGCCATCGCTTCTCTCCTCCGCGTACTCCATTTCAATGTGTTTTCCATTGCGCTTTTCCTGTTCTTCTTATCCTTGGTCATGTTCTTCGGGTTAAAAATTCGCAATAGTAAGAAAGAATTGGTCATGGTGGAAAGCGGCAGCCATGTTTTCGGATTTCTTGCCGATCTCCTCTTTCTTCCCATGATCCGCGCCGGTCGATGGATTGCCTTGCGAGCCCCCCGCCTCAATATTTTCTTGTTCTTTCTCGATTTCATCATTGAAGCGCCGTTCAAAGCAACCATTCGCGTTATCGAAAGCTGGCTGGCATTCTTGCGCGAGAAAAAAGAGGAGATTTAGATGGCCACCGCCGGAGGCGGGGTCCCGCCGTGGATCATGGGCGGGATAGTTTGTAGGGTTATGAACAAAAGATTGAAATGGATTTTATCGTGCGTAGCCCTGTTTTTTGGCGTCGTCGCGCTTTTGTTTTGGCTGGCCTCACTGCTGCCAAAACCGCATCCTGCATGGGGCGTGACGTTTTCGCCGCGATACGCGCGGTTTCTCGGACTGGATGCCGGCGAGGCCTATCACTGGATCATCGGCGATTTGGGTGTGAAACGTTTGCGTCTTCCTTTGTATTGGGATGATATCGAACGTAAACCAGGCGTAGATGATTTTAGCGAAGCGGATTGGTATCTGTGGGATGCGCAGGCGCATGGCGTAGACGTGACCTTGGTCATCGGCGAGCGTTCGCCTCGCTGGCCGGAATGCCATATCCCGCTTTGGCTCGCCCATGACGCGACAACGCGCGACAAGGCCTTGCTTGCTTATGTCAAACGCGCGACGGAGCATTTCAAAGATGCGCCCGCCGTGAAGCGTTGGCAGGTGGAGAATGAACCTTTCTTTTCGGCTTTCGGGTTATGTCCGGACATGAGCCGCGCTTTGCTCGATGAAGAATTGGCCGTCGTGCGCCAAGCGGATCCGACGCGTCCGATACAGCTGACCGCAAGTGGGGAATTGGAATTCTGGCTGCCCTTGGCGCGGCGCGCCGACATACTCGGCATTTCCGTCTATCGTGAGTCTTGGAACAAACGCTTCGGCTATATCCATTACCCGGTCCCCGCCGCCTTTTATCGTTTGCGGGCTTTGTTCGTGAAACCGTTCATCAGCCGCGTCATCATCTCCGAGTTGCAAGCCGAACCGTGGTTCCCGGATATTTTCGACATCGGTAATGTACGGGATCATTATGATTTGTTCACCGCGGATGATTTCAAGGCGAATGCCGCGTATGCGAGCAAAATGGGCTTGTCCGAAGCGGACTTCTGGGGCGTCGAATGGTGGTATGCGATGAAGAAAGCGGGAGATGCCCGTCTCTGGGATGCGGCGAAGGAGATGTTCAAGGCGCAGAAAACCACTCCTTGACCGGAGGGGTTTTGACTTGACCAAAAGTCGTTTTTCTTTTTCACCTATCTGCTAAGATACCCCCCATCGCCAGTCGTCCTTGATTGTCACCGCCATGAGCCTCCAGACTTTTAGGTTTATGTCGTCTGCCATCTTTTTTCTTCCGTGCTTTCCTGAGGGAGCCATCGACCGAAGGACGGCATCGCGATGCGATCCTTCGCCGATGCGGCTCGGGAAAGCACGGGTAGCCTGCCCCTTATGTCATCCAAGGAAATCGTTCTCGACATCGAAACCCAGAATACGTTTCAAGATATCGGCGGCTATGATCATACCAAGCTCGTCATCTCGGTTGTTGGCGTTTATTTCTACGAGACGAACGAATGCCGCTGTTACGAGGAACATGAGCTGAAGGATTTATGGCCGCGTCTCGAGCATTGCGATCGCATCATCGGCTATAATACCATCAGTTTCGACATGCCGATTTTGAATAATTATTATGCCGGTGATTTGCTCAAGTTGCCCCAGCTCGACCTATTGGCGGAGATCAATAAAGCATTGGGTTTTCGGTTAAAACTTGATGACGTGGCGGCGGCTTCCATTGGGCATCGCAAGTCAGGTCATGGATTGCAGGCAGTGGAATGGTGGCGACAAGGGGAAAAGGAGAAGGTGAAAAAATATTGTCTGGATGACGTAAAAATTACGAAGGAGCTGTATGAGTATGGATTGAAATACGGAGCCTTGGCCTATGAAGACCGTTTGGGCATGCGCAAGGGTATTCCCGTGGATTTCAACTTGAAGCAAGGAAAACAGAAAATTAATTTAACGATGCCATTTTAGAAGAAGGAAAGAACAAACTTATCCACACCCATATTGATCAACGAAAATAGCTCTTTTATTTCGCTTGCTGTCACCTTGTCTCGGTTCTATAATTTCTTCATGCCGCTTATGCGGTCATGGCTCCGTCGATGGTGAGGATAGAATGCGCCTGCGTTTTGTTCTCTCGGGATAATCTCTCTTTGTTGGGGATTGTTTTTTGACTGTTCAAAATGGCGCCACACTCCTGTTTCACTTTCTTCTTGCCTATGAATACAAAGGGTTTCACTCCGGCTTCAGCTGAAAGCCACGCGGGTCGCCTCTATTTCACGTCGGTGAAAGAAATTCGTGCGCGCGATGGCCACACCGAACCATTTGATCCGTCTCGCCTTGAACGATCCATCCGCACGGCATTTGCCGCCGCCGGCATGATGGATGAGCGCGCCGAGCCCATGGTATTACATGTTGTGGATGAAGCCATTGCCAGACTGTCTTTGCTTGCAAACGGCGTACCGGATTCCATTGAACTGCGTCAAATTTCCCATGCCGCCATGCTGGACAGCAATCTTCCGCTTGTGGCCGCCGCCTATGTCCGTCAAACGGAAGAAGAACCGAATCCGGGTCGATCCTTTGGGATTGCGCTTACCCAGGAACAATTAAGCGGCAAGCGCATCGGTCCGCCGCTTGCTTCCCGTCGCCGCTTGCCTGATGAGCGCCAATCCATCACTCACAAATTTCAAATCGGTTCGCACAAGGGGTATATCACTGTCGGGCTTTATGGGGATGGTTCACCCGGCGAGATTTTTATTTCCATGAGCAAGGAAGGGAGCACCATGGCGGGGTTATTGGCTTCGCTCGCGCTTTCAGTATCCATCGGCTTACAGCACGGCATTCCCCTGCGCATGCTCGTGGAAAAGTTTTCCCATGTTCATTTCGACCCATCCGGCTTTACGGAGAATCCCAATATCCGATATGCAAAATCCGTCGTGGACTATCTTTTCCGCTGGCTCGGCACCAAGTTTCCGGAAGCCATGAACCATCAGGAAGTATTGGATGCCGATGTGGTTGAACTTGTGCCACGCCGCCAGGCGGAAGAAATGGCCCTTGCCAGTCCGCTTTCCGGCGCTTGTCCCATGCTCACGCCGCGCAAGGTGTACAAACCATTCGAATATCCGCAATTTTTTGACGCCTTCCAAAAGCAAAACCAGGCGCATTGGCTGCCGATGGAAGTGAATATGGAAAGCGATATCACGGATTACAAACACAAGCTTTCCCCGGCGGAAACGGCGCTTATTACCAATATCCTGCGTTTTTTCACCCAGGGCGATCTGGAGGTGAATAATAATTACAATGCGCAACTCATTCCGCATTTTCCGAAACCGGAAATCAAAATGATGCTGTCGGCTTTTGCGGCCATGGAAGGCGTGCATGTCTGGGCCTATTCTTACTTGAACGATTCCCTTGGTCTGCCGGACACGGAATACTCGGCCTTTCTTAATATCAAGGCCATGAAGGAAAAATACGATTATATTCAGAATTTCGACGTGCGTACGGTGGAAGATTTAGCGGTGAATCTCGCGGTATTCGGCGGGTTCATGGAAGGCGTGTCGCTCTTTTCCTCCTTTGCCATTCTCATGCATTTTCCGCGCATGGGTCGTCTCAAGGGCGTGGGGCAAATCGTCACCTGGAGCATTCGTGACGAATCCTTGCACAGCGACGGCATTTGCCGCCTTTTCCGCGACCTCATCTCGGAAAATCGCCATCTCTGGACGCCGGAATTGCAAAAAACTTTGTACAGCGCCTGCCAGGATATGGTGAATCTCGAAGACGCTTTCATCGATGCATGCTTTTCTCTCGGCGATATCCCCGGCCTCAAGGCCGAGGATGTCAAGCAGTACATTCGTTATATCGCGGACCGTCGCTTGAATAATCTTGGTCTGGATGCGCTGTACAGCGCCACCAAGAATCCTTTGCCTTGGCTGGACGCGATGATCAATGCCAAGGAACACACCAATTTCTTTGAAAACCGCGCCACGGAATATGCCAAGGGCGGAGTGATTAATGATTGGAACTAGTATGTCCACGTATTCCACCGTCATCGATGCCCTGTCTGCCGGCGATCTCCATGCCGCCAAAAATTTATTGCTCGCCGACATTTTGCGTGAAACCGAACATCTGCACAGTTGGGATGCCCCGTGGTATACCGCGGACCGCAAGATACAGGAGTCCATCAAACTTGAGCCGGAGCGCAATAAGCTTTTTTCCTATTTTGGTTTGGAAAATTTGCGCGACCGTTATATGTTGCGCGACGCGGAAGGCAAGCTCCTGGAGAATCCGCAGACATTTTATGCGCGCGTGGCAACGGGTATGGCTCGCGGGGATGCCGCATTCGCGCAAAAACTTTATGACATCATGAGCAAGCATTGGTTCTTGCCGGCCACGCCCGTCTTGATGAATATCGGCACGAATAAAGGCCTGCCGATTTCCTGTTTCCTCAACACCGTTCCAGACACCTTGGGAGGCATTTTCGATCTCTATCGCGAAAACGCCTTTCTTGCCAAATATGGCGGCGGCATTGGCACCAACTGGTCAGATTTGCGCGGGCAAAACGCGCCCTTGCAATCAAGCGGGCTTGTTTCTTCCGGTCTTATCCCTTTTCTCAAAATAATGGATTCGGAAACACTCGCCATTTCCCGCAACAGCATACGTCGTGGGGCCGCCGCCGCGTATTTACGCATCGATCATCCTGACATCGAGGAATTTTTGGAAATACGCAAGGTGACGGGCGGAGATGTGGACCGCAAGTGTTTAAACTTACACCAAGCCGTTGTGGTAACGGATGCCTTCATGGAAGCGGTGGAGAAAGGCGCCACCTATAAGCTTGTTGATCCGCATTATAAAACAGTCACCAAAGAATTGGATGCGATGACGATGTGGCGCAAAATTCTCACCATTCGCGCGGAGACGGGGGAGCCCTACATCATGTTTGTGGACACGGTGAATCGCGCGATTCCCCCGCATCATCGTGAAAATGGCCTGTTCGTAAATCAGAGCAATTTGTGCTGTGAAATCGTTTTGCCGACGAATGAAAAACGCACGGCCGTGTGCTGTCTGTCTTCGGTGAATATCGAGCATTACGATGAATGGAAAGACCAATTTGAAGAAGTCATGGCGCTTGTCTTGCGCGGCGTGGACAATAATTTGGAGACTTTTATTGAAATGGCGGATCCGGTGGAATTCAAAAAGGCAATCAATTCCGCCAAACATGAGCGTTCGGTTGGTATCGGCGTGATGGGCTATCACGGCTACTTGATGAGCAAGAACATCCCGTTTGAATCCGTGGCCGCCCGCGCATTCAACAAAGATTTCTTCTCCAAGATGCAGAAGCACGCGAACGCCGCCTCCGAAGCGCTCGCCAAGGAGCGCGGTCTTCCGCTCGACGGCGGTACGCGTCGCAATAGCTATATGCTGTCCATTCAGCCCACGGCTTCCACATCCTTTTTGTGCGGCGATGCGACTCCGTGCATAGAGCCGATCACGGGTAATTCATATCTGCACAAGACGCTTTCCGGCAGTTTCCTCGTCAAGAACAAATATCTCGACGCGCTTTTGCGCAACAAGGGTGTGAACGTGGAAGAAGTTTGGAAATCTGTGACGGCCGCCAAAGGGAGTGTCCAGCATTTGGATTGCCTTACGGAGACGGAAAAGAATGTCTTTCGCACCGCGACGGAAATGAATATGCGCGAAATCGTCCAGCAAGCCGCGGATCGTCAGGTATTCATTTGCCAGGCCCAATCCTTGAACTTGTATTTTTCGACGCCCATCAGCGGCAAGTATTTGCATGATGCGCATTTTCTGGCATGGAAGCTCGGCGTCAAAACCTTGTATTATCTTCGCTCTGCATCACCAATCATTGCAGACAATATCAACATTAAAGTAACCAAACGCGATTTGGCGACGGAAGAATGCGCCGTGTGCCAATGACGAGATGATGATGGGACCCCAAATCCATGGACACAAAAATCGTCCCGTTTCAATGCGTGTTTTTCTGGTTGCAATTACTGAACGCTGCTTCATGTTCTTGCTTCGCAGTTTCCGTTTTTCAAGAAAATGGAACTTCGAAGAAAAGAGCACATCATAAACAACAGTTGAGAGGAGGCACCGTGCGCTTCTCTCTTTTCTTAAGCGGCAAAAGTCGCTACAATCAAGAAAAGAGAACAGCACTATGAGCAACAAAATCACTGAAAAATACTTTACTCAAGACGATTTTTCTCAACGAGAAGCTGATGTTCTGACGCAAGTCACAGCCAAAACGGGATTTGTCGTGGAAAAAGAAATTTTCCGCGGCATGATTTACGGCAAAAACAAAGTCGGCAGTTTAATCTACAAAGGAACACGGAAAGGCGAACCGGCAGTACTGAAACTTCAGGGGTTAAAGCCGGAAGTGGACGAGGGAGAAATCGTCAAGCACTTTACTGCTCAAAGCCAAAGCAACCTTGTTCGTGTTCCGGTCCTCTATGTTCATAAACCATGGACAAAGGAGCTCGGATACGGTTATCTCATCACTGAATATCTTAACGCTCCTAAGATTTTTGAGATGCCGTTTGCAAGCGCAGAGCACATGCAAGACTTCGCTCGTTTCTATCAGGAGTATCGCACTTCCGCGCTTACTCGCTCATGGACTGAACCGGAGACAAAAGACAGCTTGGCATTTACTGTCCACCGTGTTGACCACTGGCGCAAAATATCTGAACACAAGAAACGGTTAACCTTGGAAGATTACGCGCCGTATCTTGTCAGATACTATCCTGTGGCGGTAAAACATCTTCCAACAATCCCGATGGTTTTCTGCCACGGTCATCTCACCGCAAACGACATTTACCATTTGCCCGATGATTCTTTCGTTGTGCTCTCCAATCTGTTCTGGTCATATCGCCCCCAATGGTACGACCTTGCGTTCAACGTCTGGAGCTGCTTGATGCACATTCGTGATACGAGTTACACCTTTGAGCAACTTTTGCGATATGTTGAGGAGTGGTTTGCGGTATACCGTACCATTCCCACTGTGCAACAAGACAAGGATTTTGAGCGCAAGATCACCGTTCTTCTTCTTGAACGAACGATGGGAGCGATACTGGTTGACCTTGGAGCAAATGATTTTTACGAGAAAGAGCAAAAAAAGCCATACCTCCGGCATCTTCTCGATCTGCACCAGAGGTTATTCAGCCACTTGGCCCAAAAACTCGAAACCGTCCTTCAAAGACCGATTGATGAGTTTTATTGATTCAGTCTCACCCAAAAATGTATAGTGCTCTTTCATGTTATTTTGTATAACCGATTAAATCATCAACGCTAACCTCAAGGGCTTTTGCTATTTTCTTGAGGGTATCAAGCGTTGGATTTTTATTTTCCCCTGTTTCCATTTTAATCAGGATATTATTGGGCGACATCGGCAATCTCGCCAATTTTTCTTGCGAAAGCATTTTGGCTTCTCGCAACCTCCTTGTCCCCAACTAAAAATTTGACTTGTCTTGTTTGGTCGGGCTGGTGGGACTTGAACCCACGGCCTCTACGTCCCGAACGTAGCGCTCTAGCCATCTGAGCTACAGCCCGTTGATTATTTTTCGCTTGATTGCCCGGGCATGATAGGCCGCGAATGCATAAATGACAAGGGATCAAAAGGTAATGGAAGCTTGCATGGCCGCTTTTGCATCATCTACGGATTTTTTATAAGCATCATTGGCCGCTTTGATGGCAGTATCGCGAATGGCCTGTGCCGCTTTCACGGCAGCAGTATACGCAGGCATGGCCGCTTTTGTTGCCGCCTCTTTGGCCGCCCGATCCGCGTCCTGTGCATTTTTCAATAAGGCTCGGGCATCATTCACAATGTTCTTATACGAGTCATTTGCCGTTTTTATCGCAATCATTTTTATCTCCTGCGCCGCTTTTACCTTAGCTTCATAGGCAGAAGTGGCGTTTTTTGCGTCCAACTCATAGGCCGCATGCGCGACATCGAGGGTTTGTTGAAATGCTTTTTGCGCGGCTGTCTGGGTGGCCGTATCACCTTGGCAATTTGTTTTCCAAGTTTGCAGAGCGGCATCGACGGCCGCGTTGCGCTTTGCGATCGCCGCCGTCATTGCCTCGCGATGATCCGCAAGGGGTTTATTTTGGGCATCGCGAAACGCTTGATGGGCCGCTTTGATGTCCGTGGCGCGCGCGTCGGCCGCCCGTTTGATTTTTTCTTGGCCTTCCGATACGGCGTTTTTCACGCGATTGCTTTCTTCTCGTTTTCCCAAAGCCGCAAGGGTAGCGTCTGCCATTTTTTTATCCTGATCGAGGGTCTGATTAGCGCCTTTGACATCTGATTCGAATCGATGATCCATTTGCTTTTGGATCTGCGCGGTTTTTTCATCCGTCGTTTTTGATTGAATTTTTTCCCGATCCGCCGCTTTTGTAGCGACGCGCTCATCGCAAAGAGAGGCGGGCGGTTTTGCGGCCACGAAATCCGTGGCAAAAGCGGAAAAAGGAACAAGGGCGAGACTAGCGAGGGCAAGCGCGGCTGGAAATTTGAATGACATAAAATGATGAGAGTATAAGGAAAACTCCTTTCCAAATTATCATCTCTTCCTACAACGTACAAACTTCATAACCTATGCTAAACTTCCGCCATGTTTTGGTTTACCTTCATCTTATTTCTGCTTCTCGCCTCTTTTGCCTATGCCGCCATCCAGGGGGCGCCGTGGGTGCCGACGCGCAAACCGGACATCGATCGTCTTTTGCGTCTTTTGGATTTGAAGCCCGATCAAAAATTTGTTGAGCTCGGTTGCGGTGATGGGCGCGTATCGCTTGCCATTGCAAAAAGGACGCATGCTCAAGTGACAGGCATTGAACTTTCCTTGGCGCAATGGCTGATCGCAACCATGCGCGGTTTTCTTTCCCCCTCGTTTCGGAAAAGCGGCCTTTTCATTTTTGGCAATGTCTTTTCGCAAGATCTCTCAAAATACGACGCGGTCTATTTGTTTTTGATGCCGGACACCTATGCCAAGCTCCGACCAAAGTTTGAAAGGGAATTGCGTACAGGATCGCGCGTTATTTCCTATGTGTGGCCCATACAAGGTTGGGAGCCGGACAAAGTGGATGAACAAGAAGGGAGACAGAAGCTGTTTTTATACATACGCACATAAAAAAACACCCCCATTCGTCCAGAGCGGACTGCCTGGGGGTGCATAGAGTCTGTCGTCGGGCCTTAGCCTTCGACGACCGCGGCGGGCGTCTGAGCGAATCCACGCCGGACCGCGTCGATCACTTGCTCGAGCGTGAGCACGGTTGCTTCACGCTCGTGGGAGGACGACCCATTCAACAGGGTCACTCCCCCGTGCTCGGATCCCGTGTGGATATACCACGGGACTTTGCCAGGAAAGTCATTCGACTTTTTGCACTTGCCGTCGAATGATTTCATGGCCCCGACGATGTCACGCTCGCTCATGTTGCGGGTGAGCATTTCTGCCGCCAGAATAAGCTTGGCGACGGTAAACATCTCCCTTTTCACACCCGGCGTCGAGTACAGCCGGATGTGACCGGTCTGGTAGCGCTGGACCACCACAGTTGCTTGCGTCTGACTACGCGCCCAGGCATTCATGCCATAGGCGTCCGAGGTGACAGATGCCAAGCGGCTGTTGCCCGCCAGCTCTTCCACTTTCCCGTTATTCTCGAAATCGCGGGGGCAGCGGACATGGAACTCGTAACCGCGCTGGCGAAAAGCGACCACGACGCGCGTGACGATGTTCTCCATCGCCTCGTCGTCCATATTGCCGAATTGCTGGACGACTCGGACGATGAGCGCGAGGTCGAGCGGTCCCTCGAACTTCTGTCCGCTCCGCTGAAATGCCGATACGACCCGGCGCACGAGATCGAGCCAGATATTCAGGCTCTCGCCGTCGTATGCGCCATACTCCTGGACGACCTTGAGCACATTGCCCAAGGTCATGGTCGTCTGACCCGCCTCCGTGTCCCCCTCCACGACTTTCTGGATCAGCCACTTGAGGCTGGTGGTGTGGAGGCCGAGTTCCTGCGCCATGAGCTTGGTGGCGCAGGTACGAACCAGGCGGCCGCGGGCGCGGTGCTCGTCGATCACCTCGGCTTCGAGGTCTTTTTCCGAGCCGGCGATGCCGACGAAGAGCACGTCGGGCCGTCCGCCATACTGCTGGATCGCCTCGTCCTCGTCATTCGCAAAGACGATGGACGGCTCTTCGGTCCATGACCACTTGCGGCCACGGCCATAGAGCAATGCGATGGCGATTGCCACGAACTCGTCGGCATGCGCCAATCGGTGAGTGACGATCTTCGTCAACACCGGCTTGTCGCCGTTCTCCGGCAGGGAAAGATCCTCTCCTGACGGCTCGTCGAGCTCCATGGCATCGACGAGCTTTTGGCTTTCGCGAACCGCTTTGAGCAGACCGCGAAGCTCAGGCCGCTTGTTGATCCCCAGAAACTTGGCCACCAAGTCGGCGGCCGTTTTGGCATCAACGGGCTTTTCCTTGCGAGCGGGGTCGAACTCTCCGCCACCGAAGCCGATGGTCGCGATGTCACTTCGCGACAGATCATATCCCGGTGCCCTCGGGTCCACGAAGTACGTCTTTTTCTCGACGTGCTTCATAAACCACCTTTCTCGACCAAACTGCCGCGCGATTATCGCCGCGACCATGGTCGCGAGAGATGCTTTCATTGGCGCCGCGATTCCCCGCAATTCGGGGAGCTTCGCGGGCCGCAATCTTGTCTGCATTTGTGCTTCTTTCTCGCCGCCACGCGGCGCCGTTGAGACCCTCCCTAGGGTCTCTTTTGTGTATGCGACAAGCGAACACTTTTGTGTCGCCTGCTTAGCAATTCTGGATGAATGCTAAGAAAACAAGATATCACAAAAATTCCATTTTGTCAACCAATTGCAGACAAAACAAGAGGATTTATGCCCATTTGGCATAGGTGTATGTTTGGTAGGGACGATAGGCAACAAGAATGGATAAGACAGACAAGGATGGATAAAGAGAAGCAAGAACCGTTTGCATGTTCTTCGTCATGATGCTTATAATCCTTCCGACTTCCCTTTACCGTCTTCAAACCCTCAAAGCCTTCCCCCTATGACCATCGCCGAATTGCTCCGTCTCAAACCCGCCACCTCCATTACCGTCCTCAACAAGCCGTTTAGCTATGTTGGTACGCGCGCATTGGCGCTTGACGGCGACGGGGAATTGTCCTGGCTCTTTGAAGAGGACGGCAATGTACTCGCCGTTTTGGCCAAGGATGAGGAAATTATTTTCTTCGAAGGCATCGATGAAGACCTGGACCCGCAAAGTGGCATGATCCTGTATCGCGGCAAAGAATTCGAATTCAGCTATGAAGATGCGGCCACGGTGACCAAGATTACGGGCGACGCAGAAGGAGAAGAAGGCGACCGATACAGTTTCAGCGATTATGAGGCCGATGACGGCAATGTGGTGCGATTGGTCACGAATGAGAATACCGGCGAAGTGCGTTCGTATTATGGCGTGACCATTGTGGAGGAAGATATTTTGCCGATTGCCTAATTATGAAATCTTCGGCCACATTCGCCAAAGTGAAAACGGCATTCGAGGCGCGCGGTCTTGCCCGCCGCGAGTTGAGCGGGACGTCGACGGAAGCATTGAACGCGTCCAAGCGCGCTATTTTCGCTTTGCATCGTGAAGATGCCGCAGGAGCCGATGCCCGTCTGGCGGAAGCGTCCACGGCGCTGGCCCATTGTGCCAAACTGTTGCGGGGATTTCCGGATTTGGACGGCGAAGGCGTCTTTCGCGCGGCGCTGGAGGAATACGCCGAAGCGCGTCTGTTCGCGCAGTACGTGGAAAAAGGACTTTTGGGATCGCTCGAAAAGCGTCTGATGGCGCCCGGCGTCTATTTGGCCGGCCTCTCCGACACCACGGGAGAAATCGTCCGCTATGCCTTGCGGCGCGCGACGGAAGGCGATCGGCGCGCCGTCGAGCACGCGTTCCGCACCGTGGAAGCCGTCATCGCTTTTCTCTACGAACTGGATTTGACGGGCTATCTGCGCACGAAGTTCGACCAAGCGAAGAAGAATCTTCGCGCATTAGAGCAGATGCGTTATGATTTAAAAATGAGGAGGTAAGTATATGGAACCTCCTCTCTGGCTTTTCCAACGCGATGAAATAGACGTGCTTGAAACCGAGATTGACCATCTCTGGGATCTTTATGTAGGTCGCCACAAGGCGGACGGCGAGGAGGGACGCGTGCTGAAAGAATATGCCGACAGCGAAGCGTGGGCAGAAACGGATGTCTTGCTTCGCATCGGCCCTCCCCAGGACACTCCTTGTTCGCACGCGGAAGAGCATCAGCGACACATGGAAGAATTGCCCCTTGGCCACGTATTGCGCCAAGGCTTGCAACGCGATGTTCTCTATGCGCAGACCTATGCATGGTCTCGCAAGATGGCAGATTGGGTTGAGACGCGCGCCGCATCGTATGGAGGCGCATACGATCTTTTTCGCGTCTATGTCAATGTGCTTCTTGTGCCCGTGAAACTCGCCTTCGCCTTGTCGGGAGAAGCGCATGAGGGCCGGTACGCCCAAGAAATGGCCCTCTCCGATTTTGGATTGGCGCTTCTCTATTTGTCTCGCGCCGCCGAATCGCTTCGAAGATTGGGCGCAACCGATCAGGCACGGGAAGCCGATCAATTATCTCAAGCCATTCTCGCGCGCCGTACTCGCTTAAACGGGTCTTCGTATGCCTGACGCCGACGTGATTATCCCCGCTTTCAACGAAGAACGCACGGTTGGTGGCGTTGTGCGTACCGCATTGCGTTCGCCGCTCATTGGTTCCGTCATCGTCGTTGACGATGGATCGCGGGACCGAACTTCGACTCGGGCGGCGGAAGCGGGCGCACGCGTCATCCGCCATGCCCGCCGCCGCGGGAAAGGAGCCGCATTGCGCACCGGCGTGCGCGCGTCTTCCGCTCCGTTTTTTCTTTTTCTGGATGCGGATTTATTCCGGCTTACGCCCACGCACATTGCACGCATCCTCGCTCCTGTTCTCGCAGGCAAACTCTCCATGCATGTGGGTTTGCGCGATCATGGCCCTTTCGATTGGCTTGTCACGCATTTGCCCATTGTCAGCGGTCAGCGGGCCTTGCGGCGGGAAGTCTTCGAAGCCGTCCCCGCTTCCTTTATCCGAGGCTATGATGCCGAAATTGTCCTCAATGCCGCTTGTCGCTATCGGAAATTTTCCCATGGATTTGTAGGTTTGTCCGGGCTGTCCGTTCGCCGAAAATTCGATAAAATCGGCATTGGGCGAGCCGTATTTCAATATGCCCGCATGTGGTTTCAAGTCCTGTCGGCGATGCGCCAAGTTCGCGTGGCACACAAGCGAGGAGAATTCTGATATACTGCGAAAAAGGCTGTGAAGCACCGGCCGCGCTTCGTTACAGCCCTCACCCCGCTATGCCCATCGATCTCACCGATATCAAGGACATCCAGGACAAAATCGTCACCGTCATGGGTCTTGGCAGATTTAAACAAGGCAGTGGTGTTGGGGCGGCCAAATGGTTATTGCGACACGGGGCGCAAATCGTCGTTACGGATCTCAAGAGCGAAACAGAATTGAAAGCGTCCGTGGATTTGGTCATGGAATGGTATTCAACATATCGCGCACAATACAAAACTCGCGAGATTTACGCGCCGGTATTTATTTTGGGCCAGCACAGGGATGATGATTTCACCAATGTGCAAATGGTGGTGAAAAATCCGGACGTGCCGAAGGAATCAAAATATGTCGAGCTTGCCCGCGCCCATCAGGTGCGCGTGGAAAGCGACGTGTCTTTGTTCTTGCATTTTTATCGCCACCCGTATGTCGCTGTTACCGGCACGCGTGGGAAGTCCACGACGACGGCTCTCATCGGGGAGATGTTGAAGCATGTGCATCCGAAAACGGTCGTGGCTGGCAATATCATGCATTCGCCGCTGGAAGATTTAGATTGGATGTTGGAAGAAAAAGGCCCGGTGCCGGTGGCACTGGAGCTTTCTTCCTGGCTCTTGGAAAGTCTCGAGCATCTCAAAGGCAAAAGCCAGGGTCCTCACGTGGGCGTGCTGACCAATGTTTCGGAAGACCACCTCGATCGCTACAAGTCTTTCGACGAATATCTCCACGCGAAGGAAATCATTTTCGAGTTACAAGACGAGCATCAAAACGCCGTCTTGAATTTCGACCATCCCGTCGTCCTGCGCGTGGGCGAGCGGGTGAAGTCCAAGCGATTCTGGTTTTCGTCCAAGCCCCTGCCGGCCGAATTGAACGGCGCTTTTATCGACGGAAACGGCGATATGCATTTGCGCCTGAACGGAAGCGAACGCACACTGTGCCACGTAAGCGAATGGCCGACGCTCCAAGGCCAACACAATATTGAGAATGCGCTTGCCGCAACCCTTGCCGCGTCTTTATCGGGCGTTTCGGACGCCGACATCTGCGAAACCTTGCGTGCGTTTGAAGGTTTGCCCGGCCGTCAACAAACGGTGCGTGAATTAAACGACGTCACCTATATCAACGACACGAATGCGACGTCGCCAGACGCGGTGGTCGCGGCATTACAGCGATTTGATCCGGAAGGGAAAAAGAATGTCGTGCTCATCATCGGTGGCAAAGGGAAGGGTGCGAAATTCGACGCGATGGCGGCGGAAGTCGTCAAACACGCCAAGCATGTCGTCTATTTGGAAGGCACGGCCACGGATGAGATCGAGACGCTCATTGGCCCGATTGTCCCCGCGAGTTACGCCGGTTCCATGGACGAAGCCGTCAAAGCGGCGGGCGCGGCGGCGAAGTCTGGCGACGTTGTCCTCCTGTCTCCCGGCACCGCCAGCTTCGGTATGTTCAAGAACGCCTATGACCGCGGCGGCCAGTTCGTGGAAGCGGTGAAGAATTTGGAATAGAGATTCCCATGCCAGTCAACCGTAGGTCACGACGAAGGCGAATTACGTTCCATGCGTTCAGCATACGGGTTCTTTCATTTTTTTATCGCTCGCACGGCGAGAAACATCGGAATTTCCTGGCGTGCGGCATTCTCGGCGCGCGAGTGGCCGCCGGGTTTGCTCTCGCGGTTAGATATCCATTCTTCCATCGACTCGACGACGAAGCCGTGTTTGGCGAGCGCGGAAAGATAGGCGGAGAGCGGGCGATGATACGTGTATGTCTTCGCGCGGCGGTCGGCGCCCGGATGCGCCAGGATTTCCACGCCATAGCTCGACAAATATTTGTCCACGCGCCGGTATTGCAATTTGCGGCCTTGGTCCCAGCCCCAGCCGCTTTGGCGGGGAATGCGGAAACACGGATGATTCAGGACGAAGACGAATGGCGCGCCTGATTTCAGCACGATGGACGCGTCGCGCATCGTCTGTTCGAACGGTTCGATATTTTGCAAGGCAAGCGTGCAACTGGCGCTGTCAAAACTGGCGGGAGCCAGGGTCTTCGCAAAATTCGTCGCGGCGCCAACAAAGTACCGCGCCTCGCGCGGCGCTTTTTTCTCCGCAATCTTGATGAGGGACGGTGCGGCATCGAATCCCGTGACGTCGACGCCATGCGCGCTAAGCAAACGGGACAAGGCTCCTTCGCCGCAAGCGATGTCGAGATGTTTGGCGCCGGATTTCAACTCGAGCATGCGCGCCGTACCCGGGTAAATCACATCGCCGACAAGAGTGCCTGTTTCCGATAGGTGTTCGCCATACCATTCGGCCACGGGTTCCCAACTGGTGCCGATGGCTCCGGCTGGAGTCGGCGCCATCCTGAGTCCAGCAGGACGAAGGATCCTTGAAGGCTTTGAGGGCTGGGGATTATGGAGGGGTTGGCGTTTGGAAGCGAATCGACGAAATGGCTTATGCATATGCGCCCTAGTATAACCCAGGGAAGAGGCCATTGCATCATGCTCGCATCATTCTCTTTTTTCGATCGGCACGGTACAATCGTCCCGCTATGATCAAGTATTTCTTGCGGAAATGGATGCCTCAACCGATATTGAAGGCATATCATTTGTTGCTCGCCTTGGGCGCAGCTTTTTGGTACGGTCGCCCATCGGAACATCTTACCGTCATCGGCGTCACGGGGACGAAAGGGAAGAGCACGACGGTGCAATACGTCGGTCGCCTCTTGGAGCACGCGGGATACAAAGTCGGCTGGACTTCCACGGCCGGGTTCAAAGTCGGCGATCGCGAATGGGCAAATGCCAAAAAGATGACCATGCTCGGCCGCTTTCAGACCCAGAAATTATTACGCGAAATGGTGGACGCGGGTTGCACGCACGCCGTCGTGGAAACGTCTTCGCAAGGCGTGGACCAGTTCCGGCATGCGGGCATCAATTACGACATGGCCGTGTTCACGAATTTGACGCCGGAACACATCGAAGCGCACGGAGGATTTGAGAATTACAAAAAGGCGAAGGGGAAATTTTTCGCGCATGTCGCCGGCATGGGGAAAACCTGCGTCGTGAATATCGACGACGAACACGCGCCGTATTTTTTGTCATTTCCGTTCGAGAAAAAATTCGGTTATGGTTTCGCGGGAAAAACACCGGCGATGGACGCGGTTCGTCAGAATTTCGTTCCCGTTCTGGCAACGGATCTCATTTTGTCCGGCCAAGGTTCGACATTCTCCGTCGATGGTCATGCCATGCAGGTGCGGCCGATTGGACTGTTCAATGTGTACAATGTGCTGGCCGCGATCTCGGTTTGTCGCGCGATCGGGTTCTCCTGGGAAAAAATCGAAAAAGGCATTGCCGCGCTTTTGCCGGTGCCCGGCCGTTTGGAATTCATCGACGAGGGTCAGGATTTTTCCGTGGTCGTCGATTATGCGTATGAGCCGGCGGGTTTGCAGGCCTGTTTCGACGCTTTGCGTCTCCTAAAGCGTCATCGCATGATTCACGTGCTTGGGTCTGCGGGCGGCGGACGGGACGTCGCGCGTCGCACGGTGCTTGGGGCCATGACGGCAAAAGAAAGTGACATCGTGATCGTGACGAATGAAGACCCGTACGACGATGACCCGCGCATCATCATGGATCAAGTCGCCGAGGGGGCAATGCGGATGGGAAAAGAGGAGGGGATACATGTATTCCGCGTCTTGGATCGGCAAACGGCGATCGATCAGGCTGTCGCTTTGGCGAAGCCGGGCGATCTCGTTCTTCTCACCGGCAAGGGTTCGGAACCCGTCATGGCAGTGGCGCGGGGGAAATACATTCCGTGGGATGAGAGAGCCGCGGCACGTCGTGCGCTTCAAAAACGCATGCATGCGGTATAATGAAGATCTCTTGTTTCCAAAAACCACCGTCATGGCCCGAACTTCTTTTCTGCGTCGCGCTTTGCATTCCCGGCTCTTGCTCGGGCTGATTGTGATGATCCTTGCCCTGCTTGGCATGGCATTTGGCCGGCAGATTCTTCGCAATCACGAGATTGAAGGAGAAATCGCCAAACTGCAATCTCAAGAAAAAGAATTGCGCGCGCGGAATTTGCACCTGGGCGATCTTCAACAGGCATTGCAAACGGAATCTTTCCTTGAGCGGGAGGCGCGGTTGAAACTTGATTTGAAAAAACCGGGAGAACAGCTTGTGATTATTCAGGACAAAACATCCGCATCCGAGCCATTCAAAACTTTGGAAGAATTGATGGGAACGGATGCCGCATCTGACGCGCAGGGATCGACGGCATCTCACGGGATGAACCCGAGGCATTGGTGGTGTTATTTCTTTGATCGGTCCTGCTTTGCCAATCTTGTTTCCTATGCCACCCATTCCTGAACGGCGCACGGGCATACAAAAGATCATCCTTTCGATTTTCCTGTGTGTTTGCATCGGCAGTGTCATTGCTGTGTATGCGCTTCCGCCGAATCATCCGGCCGCGCTTGCCCTTGCGCGCGTCTTGCCTTTGCCGGCCGCCTTTGTCGGGCGCGATATGATTTCCATGCGTGAGTATCTGGAGGAGCGTCGCGCCTTTGCGACGTCCGTGCGTTCAGCAAGCAATCCTTCCCTCACGCCAGACGCCCATGAAATCAATCGAGCGATTCTTGAAAGTATGACGAATCGTGTGCTGGTTCGACGCATGGCGGCAGAATTGAATGTCTCCGTTCCTGCCTCTGCTATTGAAAAAGATTGGCAAACAGCCGCGGCGCAAGCGGGCGGGGAAATCAAATTCATTGCGCGATTGCATGATACCCTTGGCTGGACGCCGGAACAATTCCGTCATCGCGTGATCGAACCGGTGGCATTGGCGGATCGGTTGAATGAACGCATGCGTATTGACCAAGATCTCCAAGCGCAGGTAAAGGGGAAAGCGGAAGAGGCCTTGCGTCGTGTGCAGGCGGGAGAATCGTTTGAAACCGTTGCCGAGGCGGTGAATGATCCGCGCGGCGCCTTGGGGTCCGGGAGCGATATCGGCGAACGCGGGTTGGCGGAATTGCCGCTTGAGTGGGCCGAGGCCGTGCGCACGCTTTCACCAGGGGATACGACGATGATCGTGGAAGATGCCGCGGGCTATGTCATTCTCCGTGTGGTTGATCGTCGTCAAGAAAGCGGAAATGCGCGTCTGCGGCTTCAAGTGATTTTGGTGCCGAAACTCAACTTGTCCGATGTCTTGAAAGATCGACAATCAAAAACGACCATTCGTCGCTTTGTCCGCGTTTCTTAACTATGCCCATCTCTCTCGTCCGCAATCCGCTTCCCATGGTCTTCTTCACCATCTTCATCGATCTTCTGGGTTTCGGCATTCTTATTCCGGTGATTCCCCAACTCTTGGCCAATCCGACATCGTCATTCTATTTGCTTTCCTCATCTACGCCATTGTCGCACGGATATCTTCTGCTCGGATTATTGCTTGCAAGTTTCCCCCTTGCCCAATTTATTGCGACACCCATTTTGGGCCAATTGTCAGACAAGCACGGCCGTCGAAAAATTTTGGCCCTGTCTCTTTTTGGCACATGCGTGTCCTATATGTTGTTTGCCGTGGGTATTGTCTGGAAAACCATCCCCCTTCTTTTTGCCGCGCGGATTTTAGACGGTATCACGGGCGGAAATGTTTCCGTCGCGCAAGCGGCCATTGCAGATGTAACCACGCCGCAGAATCGGGCGAAAAATTTTGGGCTGGTCGGCGCGGCATTCGGTTTGGGCTTCATCATCGGGCCGTTTTTGGGGGGCAAGCTTTCGGATCCGGCTCTTGTGTCCTGGTTTGATGCGACCACGCCGTTTTGGTTTGCAGCCTTCTTAAGTTTTTTGAATGTGCTTTTCGTCTTCTTTTATTTCCCAGAAACATTGAAGAACGCCAAAGCCGGCTTGGATTTGCGTTGGCATGAATCCCTGGTCAATGTGAAAAAATCTTGGCAGTTGAAATCCCTACGGGCGCTTTTCGGCACCCTATTTCTTTACAATATGGGTTTTTCGTTTTTCGTCACCTTCTTCGGCGTGTTCTTGCTTGACAAATTCGGGTTCAGTCAAGGAGGCATTGGCGATTACTTTGCCTTTGTTGGATTGTGGATCGTGTTCAGCCAGGCGATCGTGACCCGTTTGGCGTCCAAGCGTTTCACCGAAAGACGTACTTTGCGTGTGGCCATGCTTGCAACCGGTGTCGGCATCCTTCTTCATTTTCTCGCGCCAGCTTGGTGGATGCTCCTCGTCATCACGCCGCCTTTTGCCGCATTCGTCGGATTGACGCAGGCGAATGCGACCAGCCTCATCAGCCGCTCTGCCGACGCCAATGTCCAAGGCGAAATCCTCGGCATCAATGCCAGTTTGCAAGCGCTTTCCCAGGCCATTCCTCCCGTCTTTGCGGGTTTGGCCGCTTCCGTGTTTTCCGCAGAATCGCCCGTGCTGATCGCTTCCGTCATGATCATGGTTTCTGGCATTGCGTTCATTTTTTTATCACAAAAAATGCCGGATCGCCCTCGCTTCAAGCTTGGCGTAGATTGGAATACGAGCTGAAATAAAAAAACCGAACAAAGCTAAAGACAAGTGGCTAATTTCAATACGCTCAATGTTGCGATCGATCACTTTTGAACAACCTTCACCCACCTCACTACGGTGATGGTTCCGGTTTTCTTGTCGAAAACGCCAAACACTTTCACCTTGTCTCCTGATTTTATTTGTTTCAATAAAATGGCTTTCCCATTTTTGGTGACGGTTGTCTTATGGTCTACACTGATGGTCTTGTCCTTATTGTCGAATCGTTTGGCATTCTTGCTGGTGTTCGTGATGTGGAGGGTGAGGGTATCGACAGTAATAGACGTAACGGTTCCTTTCAAAACAAACTTTGCCATCCCTATTACTTTTAATGGTTGAGTTGCCCTTGTGGCGGCAAAAGAAACATGAGAGGGAAGGATAGCAACACCTACGGCAAATACACCGAGAATCGTAAGTATGATTAAGCTTTTTTTAAAATACGTCATTTTATTTAAAAACATAATTTAAACTCTGGGATCGTCTCCCATTGATGTATAAGTTCATGGTATAGGCTCCTTTGGGATAATCTCCGATTCCTTTTTCAAAAGCGAAGTAGAAAGTAGTGATACCGTCTTTGCTCGCCAAAGCAACTTTTGAATCAATATACTTGCCGTCTAAGTTTCGCACATAGGATAACTTGGTGTCCTTTGTCACATTTTTGAGAGCCATGACCGCATAAACTATTTTGTCGGTCTTTGTGTTGAATGTTGTTGCCACGCCCGTAGCATTTCCTTTGGCATCAATACTGCGGGACATTACCGCTTTTAGAATGATCGGCGCGCTCGTAGGGACTTGTGCAACTGATGCGTTTGTTGGTACTTGGGCCGATGGAGAAAGTTTTGACGGTTGAATTGCCGTTGGCTTACTATAATTTCCGCCAAAAAGAAAACCCCCTGCCACAATGATGATCACGACCGTACTGATAATGTAAATCGTTTTTTTATCCATAAGCTTACGGATTACCGCTCGAACCCTCTCGTTGATCCTGTTCCTGGCTGGAATTTCCATCTTGGTTTGTTGAAGATTCGTTTTCAGATGTAACTTTTTCATTTTGTTGTTCATTTTGCATTTCTCCTTCTTCCTGCGCCTGGTGTTCATTGATAACTTCCTGTGATTGTTCGTCGAGATTATTTGCATCACCAATCTCATCAATACCAGAGTTGTTTATATCCTTATTATCCTCATTGACTCCCTGATTATTTTCGGCATTTTGTATATCGCCATATTCATCAACTCCTTGCTGGTTGTTTTGTCCATCTCCTTCACCGGCTTCCCCGTCCTCGCCATCGATGACTTCATTTTGGTGTCGTTGAGCTTCGGGATCACGATTGAGCTCATTCTTGCCTTTCTGTACATCGTTATCAAAATCTTTATTGCTTCCATTTTCTTCATTCACGCCCTGCTCGTGAGAAGTGCCGGGAGATGGAGTTGTTTGTGCAAAAAGAGGATGGGCAATAAACACGAAAGCCGCTGTTAATGAAACGAGGGTCGAAGAAAGAAGTTTTTTATTGTAATCAGGGAATTTGAACATATTCATAGGATAACATAAATCTCTGACAAGAGACAATAGACCTGAAAGAAGAAAAAAGAACCCTCGCGCGAGGGTTCTTTTTTGGAGCCGGTGGTCGGGATTGAACCGACGACCTCTGCTTTACGAAAGCATTGCTCTACCACTGAGCTACACCGGCACATACACCTCTCTTACATCGCGAGCTTTCGGTTTGCTTCTGCGCTCCTTCCGTCAATGTACCATCGAGATACGCTTCCTTGAGTGCTGACGCGCGCCGGAATCTCATCGAATTTAGAGGCTCCCTGGAGCGGGTAGCGGGAATCGGACCCGCGACTACTGCTTGGGAAGCAGTCATTTTACCATTGAACTATACCCGCCTGTTTGCGTGCGCTATAATAGCCGACGACTTCCTCTAGAGCAAGAGCTCTCCTGTCTATGATCCGGTTTAAAAATGTTTCCAAAACCTATCCGCCGAACATCATCGGCCTTCGGGATGTAAGCGTACACATTCAGGCTGGCGAATTTGTGTCCGTGGTGGGTCAAAGCGGCACCGGCAAGACGACTTTGGCCAAACTGATGTTTGCCGAGGAGCGGCCCACGTCGGGTCATATCGTCATTGGGGGTTGGGACATCACCCATATCCGCGAACGCGACATCCCTTTGCTTCGTCGTCAAATCGGCGTCGTCTTTCAGGACTTCAAACTTCTTTCTCGGAAAACCGTGGCGGAAAATGTCGCGTTTGCGCTCGAAGTTTCCGGCGCTTCCTCTTCTCGTATTCAGGAAGTCGTTCCGCAAGTCTTGCGCATCGTGAGTCTCCACGACAAAGCCGATCGATTTCCGCGACAGCTTTCCGGCGGGGAACAACAGCGTATCGCCATGGCCCGCGCCCTCGTGCATCGGCCAAAAATCCTTTTGGCCGATGAGCCTACGGGCAATTTGGATACCATCAACACACATGAAATTATGGAACTGCTGAAAAAAATAAATGAATTTGGCACAACGATTATCCTCGTAACGCATAATCGCGAATCGGTGAATGGGCTGAAGAAACGCGTCATCACATTGGATGGCGGGCGCATTGTGTCAGACGTTGAGGAAGGCCGGTATAAACTATAAACATCCTATGTTCACCTCCGCGTCCCGTGCTCTCACCTTTGCCCTGCGGAATTTTTGGCGGAATTTTTGGCTCTCGCTCATTACGGTGAGCATGCTTACCTTGACCTTGCTGTCGGTCAATGTATTGCTGGTGCTCAATCATGTCACGCAAAAAGCGGTGGAGGCGGTGGAGGATCGCATAGAAGTCTCGGTATATTTTAAGCCGGAGATGTCGCAGGACCGTCTTGTTTCGGCCGCCGCTTCCTTGCGTCTTTTGTCCCAGGTGCGGGACGTGGAAGTGGTGACGGCCGCGCAGGCGCTTGACCGTTTCACACGTCGGCATGCGGGAGAAGACGCCATTTTGAAATCGCTGGAAGAAGTGGATCGCAATCCGTTCGGCCCCTCGCTTGTGGTGAAGGCGCGTTCAGCGGCTGATTTCCCGTTCATTTTGGATGCGCTCAAAAACCCCCAGTTTCAAAATGATATTCGCGAAAAGGATTTTGGCAATTATTCGCAGATCATCGAACGCATCCGTTCCATCACGGATCGGGCCCGCCTGTTTGGCATGGGCATTGCCGTTCTTTTTCTGCTCATCGCCGTGATGATCGTGTTCAATACGGTTCGCATCGGCATGGTTATTCATCGCGAGGAAATCGGTATCATGAAACTCGTCGGCGCGACGGATCGTTTCGTCAAATCGCCGTTTCTCATTGAAGCCGTTCTTTACAGTTTGTTGGCAACGATGATGGTCGCGGCGCTTGTTCTCCCGTCGATCGCCATCCTCGAACCAAAATTCGATCTCTTCATGGGCGCGGATCACCGTACGGGTTTAGTACAGGTCTTCCGACAAAACGGCCTAAGTATTTTCGGCGGTCAATTCTTGTCCATGGCCTTGTTGAACGTGATTGCCACGTCATTGGCGATGCGGAAGCATTTACGGGTTTGACGCGGGTGATTGCGTAATCACCCAGACGCAAAATTTCGTGTCTGTGCATTACAAGGCATCAATATCCGCTTGGTATCGATCCGCCAATTTCAGCACGTCGTCGCCGTAAAAACGAAACCGTCTATTTGTCGAGCCGCTAAAATAACGCATCGCGGCATTCCATTCACCTTGTCGCGTGCCTTCCGCGGCGCCGTCATGGGCGACTTTGAGCGCCGTCGCGGCAAAAGCGTCGCCGATATCCCATGGGTCCGCGGAAGTTTTTCCGGTCAGCGCCATCACGTTGTTGCGATAGCCAACCCATGTGGACGGAATAAATTGTGCCGGTCCCATGGCTCCGCCCCAGCCGATGCGCCGTCCGCGCGCATCATGCATCGGACACGAAACGGGCGTGATGTCCGGATCCCGTTTTAACTCCTGCATCAGGGACACAAAAATTTCTTGGTCGCGATCGGGCTTCATGACGATTCTCCAGCTTTTTGTTGCGGGGTCGCCGGGACGATTGCAGGTGCCGACATTGCTCCCAAGATTGGATTCTTGCGTGAGAATGGCAAGCAGAAAAGCCGGCCGCACGCCCGTGGCAGGCGCGACACGTTGAGCGGTTTGTACGGCTTGGCCAAAGGTTACCTGGGTTCCGATGCCGAGCAATTGATACATGCGATTGCGCACCTCCGCGGCCCGCGCGCGACGGTCTTTCAACACCGCCTGGTATTCCTGTTCCTGCCCGCGGGTTTTGGCAAGCAGGGTTTTTTGCTCGGCGTCGGCGCGTTTCAATTCCTGTTGTTGCAACAGACGAATATTCAACAAGTTCTGCGCTTCATCTTCCTGCGCCGCCAGCGTTTGTTCTTCTTTGTCAAGACGCATGCCAAGTTGCACGGCTTGGTCCACCGTCTCATTTAATGTGTGGGATACTTGCATGGTTTCCTGCAAATCGTTCAGGGTGTCAAATATATTTCCCGTGGTGATCAGGGCATAGAAAGGCGGGCGGGAATCCAGACGAGCCATGACATGGAGCAGATCCGCAATGCGAGAGCGCAAACGCTCCCGATCTTTTTCATTTAGGCGAATATTGGCTCGTGTCTTTGCAAGATCCCGTTCAATGGCCGTGATACGCAGATCAGAAGCCTTGATTTGCAAATTCAGCGCATGCTGTTGCTTCGCCAGTTGAGAAATTTTATTCGTCAGTGTATTTTTTTGTCCCGTAATTTTTTCAAGTTCCGCTTCCCCTTGCGCAATTTGTCTTTCGATTTCCTGTAATTGCTGTTGAAGCACATCGGTTTCTTGGGCGCGGAGGGGAAGGTGGGGCGCGCCAAACGCAAAAATAAGAACAGCCGCCAATAACATGAACCGCTTGTATGAGCGATTTCCGTGCATGTGGCGACAGTATACCATTCATTGATTTCCTCCAAAGAATCGTCTACACTCCTTTCGTTCACGCCTTTCGTTCGGGGGTCGTCTAACGGCAGGACAGCAGCCTTTGAAGCTGTGAATCGTGGTTCGATTCCACGCCCCCGAACCAAATGCGGGAACAAAAAATACCGGCCGGACGAAGCAGGGCGCTTCATTCTGGCCGGCGTAGTGTATGGACGCGGGCGCCTTGCGCATATATCGCGTCAGAAATGGTCAATCGTCGCAAGGTCGTCTATCCTATGAGTGTTCCTTCCTCTCCTACCGCCTCCCACTTAATCCCGCCCATGATCCACGGCGATGGCAATTTTCCCTTATGCCTTCCCTCACCTGTCTCTTCGTCGGACGCTTCCAACCCTTTCACAATGGCCATTTGCTTGGCGTCAAAGGAATGACCAAGGTTTGTGGCCGCATCATCATCGCCATCGGCAGTACGGATAAGCAGGGGACGGCCGACAATCCATTTTCAGCCGATGAGCGGCGCGACATGATACAAGCCGCTTTGCAGGATGCCGACATCATTCCGTCTTTTGACATACATTTTATCGAAGTGCCGGATATGCCGAATGATACGGCATGGACAAAAAAGATTTTGGAACTGGCGGGGACGGTACATACGGTGTGGACGGGAAATCCCCAAACGAAAAAATGTTTTGAAGACGCCGAGATCGAAGTGAAAACAATCAAGGAAGTTCCCGGCGTCAGCGCGACGGAAATTCGCAAGCGCATGAAAGAAGGCGGGGATTGGCGTTCATTGGTGCCAGAAGCCGTCAAAGAATTGATCAACGTGATCAAAGGCGTCGAACGGGTGAAAGAGGTTTAGTCGTCCATTCAATATGTACGAGATTCCATTCATCGCCGCGTATAAAAAAGTTTTCGCTCGGTCGCGGGCTTTCATCGAGACAATTTTGGTCACCCTGGCCATATTCGCACTCTTCGTCCTGGTGCCTGTTTGGACGACGCCGGGAAATGACGTGTCGTTTCAACTTCACCTCATTTCTTGGCCGACATACGTGCTCATGGGTGCGCTTTCCGTTCTCAATGGTGTTCTCATTCAAATGCAACTCTATTTGCGTCGCCATCGCCTAGTGGAAGCGGGCGTCAAACAAGCCACGACCTTCATCGGCATTTTGGGGACATCTTTTCTTTCCACCCTTGCTTGCGCCTCCTGTTATTCATCCCTTCTTGCCTTTTTCGGTCTCAGCGGCACGGTTTTTATTGTGACGAATCGCTGGTGGTTCGCCGCCGCCGCTTTGGCATTGACGGCTTTTGCGCTTGCCCACACATCTCGTCGCGTGATGGGGCTTTGTGCCGCATGCGAAGTGAAAGCAAGGCCGGTATTCAAGCTTTGGTAAAAGAAAAACCGGATCGATTCCACGAGGGAATGATCCGGAGACAAGCGACGGGTTTCAGAACAGGTTCCCGATGCGTTCGAAGATGACAGCGGCAAGGGGCAGCAGCACGCCCGCGACCACCGCGTCGCCCGCCACGAGACCGGCGCCGATCGGCGGGCAGTAGAGCTCGTGCGAACCCCCGGTCGTCGGCGCGAGTTTTTTCCATCCGGCCGACGCGACACTGCCGATGGCAAGCGCGATGGTGAGCGGCGGAGGCAGGATGAGAGCGAAACCGAGGGCGGAAGGCACCGGCACCCAACCGAAGCGCTGGCGAGACTTCCCGTCCGGCCCGACGATGCGCGAAGCCATGAGCAGCTCGAGCGCGATGCCGATGACGGCCGCGATGATCGCGGCAAGCAAAGCGCCATGCGGCAGGGCCTCTTTGCCTTTTTCCATCACGATGGCCAGAGAAGCGATCTTCAGCGCCGTCGGCGCGGAGAGCTGGCCGGCTTGCGTGCCAATGCCGTAGGTCTTCTGCAGGAGATTGAACACCGGCATGAGCAGGAGGGCGGACACGGGCAACACGATGAGCTGGGCGATGATGAGCGACGTGAACCGTCCTCCCAGCCTTTGCGCGACCCAGAAGGAACTGACCGTGCTTTCCGCCGACGCCTGCGGATCGGCGGCAATGTGAGCGGCGTTCAGATTCTGCATCAGACGCGCCGGCCACATGAGCCCGAAAACGAATTGGGTGGCATTTGCCATCAGCGACACCGGACCTTGGCCGGTAAGGCCGAGGACGCGCAATCCGCCGACAATGAGCGGAGGCTGCAATGCCACGGCGAAGAGTACTTGTTGCCACGGCATGGCGAACCAGTCGTCTTGCAGTCGGATCAAGGCAGCCACGCAGACGATGGCGCCCATCACGAGCCAAAAACGCGGTAGCGATTCATCCGCTTTGGACACGAAGGTGTCTTTGTCCGCGGTCTTGTCTTTCGCTTTTTCTCGCCACTGGCGATAGAAGGCGATGAGAATGCTGGCGAGAGCGGCGGCGATCATCATGGACGTCGCCGGCCACATCGTCCAGCGCACCATGTAGTTGAATTGGTATTTGTCCGGGTCTTGAACTGGGGTGGACCCCGTACACTAGACACACATTCTCATTTTCACCCATCATGAAGCCATATGGGTAAATACGTGAGTGAGACGGTCAAAGCAGAAGTGCTTGCCGATATTAAGAACGGCATGAAGGTGTCCGAGTCGTCGGTGAAGTACGGCGTTACGGACAAGTCGATCTATCGCTGGATGCGCATACAGGCCGACAACACCGGAACGAGCAGCTTGGAGGTGGCGAAGCTCAGGCGGGAAAACCAGGAGCTGAAAGAGATCGTCGGCCTCTTCGCGCTTCAAAAGAGGCGTGCGGAAAAAAATACGAGAGGTTCGTGAGCATATGGCATCGCTCAAGATGACCAAGGTCGCGCTTGCGGAGAAGCTCGGCGTCAGTCGTTCCTCCTTCTACTACAAACCGAAAAAGCCTCCGGCGGACGCGGAGGACAAGGCGAAGATCATCGCTGTCATGGTCGAACATCCAGCCTATGGAGCGCGGCGAGTCGGTTGGGCGCTCGGCATGAATCGGAAGAAAACCAAACGGCTCATGCAAGCGCACGGCCTGAAACCAAAGATCCACCGCGGCTTCCGTCCGATAAAGCCGGACGATCAAGGAAGGCCGGAAACACGGGTGGAAAACGTCTTGAAGGTCAGCTGTCCCATCCGGTCAAACGTCGTGTGGGCCGGAGACTTCACCTACTTCTGGTTCGTCGATCGTTTCTGGTATCTCGCCACCGTCATCGACGTGTTTACCCGCGAGATCGTCGGCTGGCACGTGGCCAATCACCATACGACGGCACTCATAATGAAGGCATTCCAGGATGCGGTGAGACGAACGGGAACCTCGCCGAAATACTTCCACTCAGATCAAGGAAGCGAGTACGTTTCCGGCGTTTACGAATCCCTCCTTACGAGCTACGGCACGATCCCGTCCCACAGCCGCAAAGGAAGCCCATGGCAAAACGGCTTTCAAGAATCCTTCTACTCGAACTTCAAACTTGAACTGGGCGATCAAAAGCGTTTCAACCACGTCGGCGAACTCATCGAGGCCATCCACCGCCAAATCCATTATTACAACACCTCGCGGATCCACTCCGCTCTCAAGATGCCGCCAACTGCGTTCAGAGAACGGCTTGCAAACAAAACAACGGCCCTGACGGCCGCTTAATCCGACAAAATTATTAACGGGATGAAATGAGAAAGTGTGTCTGAAAAACGGGGTCCTTGCCAAATCATCCATGTGCCGGCGAGGCCGGACAAGCTGACGGCGAGCGGCAGGAACATGCCGATGCCGATGGCGGCCGTTTCGAGACTGGTAAGCATCTTGAGCGACGGGTTGCCGATCATGGGCGTGATGACGCCCAAGCCGTCGCGCAGGAAGGCGATGAATGCGGAAAGGCAGGTGCTCACCGTCAGCACGGCGCGACGCCGAAGCGTCGTTTCCGTACCCTGCTCGTCGGTCAAGGTATTGGCGACCGCGAGCACGGGTTCAGCTCCCGGCCAGGGGAGGGTCTTGTCCTTGAGAATCTGTCCACGCGTCAAGGCGCCCATGAAAACGCCGAGATTGGCGGAGACGAGAAGCCACACGGCCACTTGCCACCAGGCGGGGTTGAAGCCGATATCTCGATGGGTCAGCGAACCGGCGAGGTAGAAGGCGGCGAGGATGACGCACATGAAACCGACGCCGCCCGCCGCGCTGATCATGGTTTGGATGATGTTCAGCTGAATGGCGAGCTTATTGCCCGTGGCCGCGCGGCCGAGCACTGCCGCGGCGAGGAACATGCCGGCATAGGTGAGATCCACGCTCATGCCGAGCTTGAGCGTAACGTACGGTGTTGCGGCCACGCTGACCGCCGCGAGAATTGTCCCGAGGACAATGACCCGCCAATTCAATTCCTGCCGCATCCCGTGCTCCGATCTTTTTCTGCGAGTTGTGAGAGAGCGAAATCCCTAGTGGACGCCGAAACCTTACGCGTGGCTTTTGGCTATGTCAAGGTAGGCATCTATTTCCTCGACAAGAAAAAATACTCTTGTTATTCTTGCTTGTGGAAACCCTGCATACCCCCTAGAGAACGGTCTCTTGGGGAGCTTGGGTATGTCTATGAACTTCATCCTAAAATCCGATTACAAACCCGCAGGCGATCAGCCCAAGGCCATCGACCAACTCGAGGCCGGACTTCAGGCAGGTGAAAAACATCAAACATTGCTCGGCGTCACGGGCTCGGGAAAAACGTTCACGATGGCAAATGTGATTCAGCGCATCCAGCGCCCGACCTTGGTCATCGCGCACAACAAAACGCTCGCGGCCCAGTTATGCAATGAGTTCCGCGAGTTTTTTCCGGACGCGGCGGTGGAATATTTCGTTTCCTACTACGACTATTACCAGCCGGAGGCCTATATGCCCCGCACGGACACGTACATCGAAAAGGAAAGCCAGATCAATGAGGAAATCGATCGTCTTCGCCATGCGGCTACCCAAGCATTGCTCTCGCGCCGCGACGTCATCATCGTGGCGTCGGTTTCGTGCATTTACGGCTTGGGCTCGCCGGTGGAATATGAACGCACCGTACTACATATTAAGACAAGTTCACATGCCGACTCATCATTGCGAGGAGGCAGGATTGCTTCGCCTTCGGCTCGTAATGACGAGGTTTCTCTGTCCCGCACGGAATTGCTCCGTCGGCTTATCGACATGCAATTCCAGCGCACGAACACGGATTTAACGCGCGGGCATTTCCGCGGTCGCGGCGATGTGCTGGAACTCATGCCGATGAATGAGGAAAAAATCTACCGCCTCATTTTCGACGGCGACAGTATCGGGGAAATATTCATCTTGGATCCCGTCACACGCAAGGAACTCGGTCGCATCCAGGACGCCTGGATTTTCCCGGCCAAGCATTATGTGGTATCGCCAGTGCGCAAGGAAACGGCGATGAAGAATATCAAGGACGAATTAGACGAGCAGTTGAAGAAATTCGATGCGGAAGGGAAGGTGCTGGAAGCCGAACGGCTTTCTCGGCGCACGCGATACGATCTCGAGATGATCAAGAATATCGGCTTTTGCAGCGGCATTGAAAACTATTCGCGTCATTTTGACGGCCGGAGCGCCGGGGAGCCGCCGTACACGCTCATGGATTATTTCCCCCGCCGTCCAGATGACAGGACGGGCGGGCAAGTCGCGGATTTCCTTACCATCATCGATGAATCGCATGTCACCGTGTCTCAAATCGGCGGCATGTACGAAGGCGACCGCGCGCGCAAAACCACGCTCGTGGACCACGGCTTCCGCCTGCCGAGCGCCAAGGACAATCGCCCGCTCACGTTTGAAGAATTCGAAGGCGTGGTCGGTCAGACCGTGTATGTCAGCGCCACGCCGGGGAAATATGAAATGGCACACAGCGCCCGCATCGTGGAGCAAATCATCCGTCCAACGGGCCTTGTCGATCCGGAAGTGAATATGCGTCCGGTGATCTCCGGTCTCGTCCCCATTCCGTCATTGCAAGGGGGCGATAAGCCGACGAAACGAGCTTCTTCGGAAAAGATTGTTTCGCCTGCGGCTCGCAATGACGCGGGGGAATGGGCCTTCTTCCAGCGCTTCAACGATCCGAAATATGCAGGCCAGGTCGCGGATCTCGTCGCGGAAATCAAGGACCGCGCCAAGAAAGGCCAGCGCTCGCTTGCGACCACGCTCACAAAAAAAATGGCCGAAGATTTGACCGAGTATCTTCTCGAGCAAGGCGTCAAAGTCCAATATCTGCACTCGGATGTTGAGACGCTTGATCGCATCACGATTTTGTCCGATTTGCGCAAGGGCACATACGACGCCATTGTCGGCGTGAACCTCTTGCGCGAAGGTCTCGATTTGCCGGAAGTGACCCTCGTGGCCATTCTCGATGCGGACAAAGAAGGCTTCCTGCGTTCGGAAACGTCCATCATCCAGACCATCGGTCGCGCCGCGCGCCATGTGGAAGGCCGCGTCATTCTCTATGCAGACAATGTGACAGGCTCGCTCGCGCGCGCGCTCAAGGAAACAAATCGCCGCCGCAAAATCCAGGTCGCTTACAATGAGGAGCATGGCATTACCCCAAAGACGATTATCAAGTCCATCAAGGACATTCGCGAAATGCTGGGTGGGAAAGAGGGAGTGGCGCGCGAGATTATGAACATCGAAATGACGGCCGAGCCGCATGAAATAGCCGAAGTCATCGTCGAGAAGACATATGATATGAAGGAAGCCGCGCGCAAGCTCGACTTCGAAACGGCGGCTATTTTGCGCGATGAACTCGTCTTGTTGAAAAAGGAGCTGGGGGCGAAAGAGAAGCGACGGCGTGTATCCAAACCGGAGACGCCGGAGTCCCGAGGCCAGCAGGCCGAGGGAACTAAGAAGAGTCCGGTGCCTAAGAATGCGCTTCCTTGACGGAAACGCGCTTTCCTGACCATGAGGCATCCGAAGGGGAAGGACCTCAAGAGACGAGAGGTCCTTCGGTCGATGACTCCCTTAGGAAGGCGCGCGAGTAAGGAGGTCCTTCGGTCGGTGACTCCCTCAGGAAGGCGCGCGAGTAAGGAGGTCCTTCGGTCGGTGACTCCCTCAGGAAGGCGCGGAAGAATGCGCTTCCTTGGCGGAAACGCGCTTTCCTGACCCTGAGGCATCCGAAGGGGAAGGACCTCACGTTAGTCCGATCAGCTTCTTGAAAAGATCCTCTCGTCCTGGATTCGTGGTCGTAACCAAAGCCTCCTTCTTTGCCCGCGTCCAGCCCTTGATCTGCTTCTCCCGCAGTTTCGCCCCATCTAGGTAATCCGTATGCTCAAAATGAACCAACTTACGAACATTGTACGTGCTGGTAAAACCAGAGGTCAGATGTTCGCGATGTTCTCGGACACGGCGCAGTAAGTCATTCGTGACGCCGACGTACATGACGTTTCCACGCTCGTTCGTGAGAATGTATACGTAGAAGTTTCGTTCCATATAAATGAGAGGTCCTTCGGTCGGTGACTCCCTCAGGAAGGCGCGGAAGAATGCGCTTCCTTGGCGGAAACGCGCTTTCCTGACCCTGAGGCATCCGAAGGGGAAGGATCTCATCCATTCTATGCACCATAAAATCATCATCAAAGGCGCGCGGGAGCATAATCTCAAGAACATTTCGCTTGAGTTGCCGCGCAACAAACTTATTTGCTTCACGGGCGTGTCCGGTTCTGGCAAGTCGAGCTTGGCATTCGACACGATTTTTGCGGAAGGACAAAGACGCTATGTGGAATCCTTGTCGGCCTATGCCCGCCAGTTTCTTGGCCAGATGGAAAAGCCGGACGTGGACGAAATCGAAGGCTTGTCGCCGGCCATTTCCATCGATCAAAAGGCGCACTCCGCCAATCCTCGCTCAACCGTGGCAACCATCACGGAAATTTACGATTATTTGCGCGTGCTGTACGCGCGCGTCGGCAAGCCGCATTGCATGAAGTGCAAGCGTGAAATTACCAAGCTGACGAATGAGGAAATGGTGGACGTGGTATTGCGTGGGGTGAGGGAACATGGGACAGCCTCCGCTTCCACCCCCTCCAACTCCCCCTTGGAAAGGGGGAGAGGCTCGAAGGGCTCCGTTGACATTCTCGCTCCCGTCGTGCGCGGGCGCAAAGGTGAATATTACCAATTGCTGTACGACCTTTATAATTCCGGCTTCGCGCGCGTCCGCATCGACGGAAAGATGCATGCGCTGAATGAACAGATCAAGCTCTCGCGCTATCAACAGCACACCATCGAGGTGGTCGTGGACAGCATTCCCGCGTCCTTGATGCCGCCGGTGACCAAAGGAGAAGGAACCGATACGATCTTGAAAGACGTGCGTCAGCGTCTCGCCGAAGCTTTGGAAACCGCCGTTGATCGGGGGGAATCCGTGGTGACCATTGTCTATCCCGACAAAACGGAACACATGCTTTCATCCAAATTCAGCTGTCCGGATGACGGGTTTTCATTTCCGGAAATCGAGCCGCGTCTGTTCTCATTCAACTCGCCGTACGGCGCCTGTCCGACCTGCCACGGTTTGGGAACGGCCGATTTGTTCAGCGAAGAAATTTGCGCGGCGTGCGAAGGGAAGCGTTTGCGTCCGGAAGCGCTGCATGTGTGGTTGCCGGGAGTTGTGGAACGCGGAATGCATCATGCGGTACATCAAAAAGAGAAGAATCCGGATCCTTCATCCGATCCACGCTCTACGATACACCCTCCACAAGGCCTCTCCATCGTCGAATTGTCGTCCTTGTCCATCGAAAAAGCGGCGGAATATTTCCTGACCATTCCGTTTACGGAACGCGAACAGGAAATCGCGGGGCCGGCCATGAAAGAAATTTTGAACCGTCTTCAATTCATGTTGGACGTCGGCTTGCATTATCTGACCTTGAACCGCATTGCGGGGACATTGTCTGGCGGGGAAGCCCAGCGCATTCGTCTCGCGTCTCAAGTTGGTTCTCGCCTTGTCGGCGCCATGTATGTTCTCGATGAACCGACCATTGGCTTGCACCAGCGCGACAATGACCGCCTCATCAAAACCTTGCTCGATTTGCGCGACGCGGGAAACACGGTGATCGTCGTCGAGCATGACGAAGACACGATTCGCGCGTCGGACTACATGGTGGAATTCGGTCCGGCCGCCGGCGTGCATGGAGGTCATATTGTGGCCGCGGGTCTCGTCCCGGAGGTATTCGATGATCCCAAATCGCTGACGGGCGCTTATCTGACGGGCCGCGCTTCCATTCCGGTGCCGGAACAAAGACGGTCAGCGGGAAAAGACATGATCAAAATCCGCGGCGCCTGCGAAAATAATTTAAAGAACGTGAACGTGGACATTCCGTTGCGTCGTTTTGTCTGCATCACCGGCGTATCCGGCTCGGGCAAATCCACCCTCGCCTATGACACCATGTACAAAGAATTGGCGCGGCGCCTCTACGGCAGTTCCGCCACGCCGGGCCGGCATCGGGCGCTTCTGGGCACCGAGTACATCGACAAGGCGATTCTCATCGATCAGTCGCCCATCGGACGCACCTCGCGTTCAAACCCGGCCACGTATACGGGGGCATGGGGGCCGATACGCGAGCTCTTCGCCGCCACGGCGGAAGCGCGTTTTCGCGGATATAAGCCGGGCCGCTTCAGCTTCAATACGCCGGGCGGCCGCTGCGAGAATTGCGAAGGCCACGGCGTCATTGCCATCGAAATGCATTTCCTGCCGACGGTATACGTTTCCTGCGACGTTTGCAAAGGCCGCCGCTTCGACCGCGAGACATTGGAAATCGAATTCAAGGATACGAACATTTTCCATGTGCTGGAAATGACGGTGGAAGAAGCCGCCGCATTTTTCAAAGACATACCCGCCGTTCACGACAAGCTGTTTACCTTGAACGAAGTGGGCCTCGGCTATCTGAAACTCGGTCAGGCCGCGCCGACGCTTTCAGGCGGCGAAGCCCAGCGCGTGAAGCTCGCCTCGGAACTTTCCAAGCGCCAAACGGGCCGCACCTTGTATCTCTTGGACGAGCCGACCACGGGCTTGCATTTTGAGGACGTGAAGCGCTTGCTCGAAGTTTTGCAGACCTTGGTGGGCAAAGGAAATAGCGTGATGGTCATTGAACATAATTTGGACGTCATCAAGACGGCCGATTGGCTGATCGACATGGGTCCCGAAGGCGGCGACAAAGGCGGCATGGTTCTCGTCGCGGGCACGCCGGAAGAAGTCGCACGTCACAAGGGCAGCGCCACGGGGGAGTATTTGCGGCGCATGCTGAAATAATATCCTTGACCAGCCCCAAAGGATAAAAAAAGACCGTCGTCAACCCAGGGGGTTGAAAACGGCCAGTCAAGCGTGTCGCACAGGCCCAGAAAGGGCGATCATCGGAAAGCGCCTCCAATGAAACGCGCCTCTCGGGGCTGTGAAGGAGAAGGGGTGTTAGGCTGCGAAGAGCCCCATTCGAACGATCCACATTCGAATGGCCAACAGGTATCCGTGGCATCGCTTTTGGGTTTCCCCATGGTCAATGCGCCTGAAGGAACTTCGTTAAGAAGCTTGAGCTTGAACCGATGTCACCATCGGTCTTGCTGCGATGTTCAGGAGTCTGAACATCTGGGCTTCTCAAACATGTCTTTGTCGAATTTGGCGAGGGTGAGCTCGTCAAACGCTTCATTGACATTTGCCAGCATAGCGATTTATCCCCGGTTAAGGACTATATCGTTATGCATGAGTGCATGCATTGCCGCTCTGAAGCCCGGGAGTCACACCTTATCCCGGTTCTCTTCATCGTTCGTGGTTTCCCAGCCGTCACAGCTCCCAGGGGAAGCTGATTTTGAAGGGTTTTTTGCGAACGAGGGCCTTTCACCTTACTTTTGAACGGCCTTTTCCAAAGGCTGTCCCAAACTCTTGCGCGTCTCCCTCGTGAAAGGGTTAACGTTTAGGAGCTCGGTTGTCCGGTGAAAACATCCTTTCGATGCAGGACGAGGAATGTGAGCCGCAAAGCCCACTTAGACGTTTCCGTCTTATGTCCATGATCCCTCGGGCGAGAGATCATCGGAGGGACATTCCTTATTCCGTATCTTTGGATGCTTCTGCTTGCGACGGTTTAACCTGGTATTGTTCGTCGCTTGCCTATGACTGAATTGATGTATATAAGATGGGTCGGAGTCATAGCCGATTCCACCCACCCCGCAAGGCGAACCCTACGGGCAACTTTGTCGCGTGCAAGCCGCGACGAGTCCATTACTGGCTTTGAAAGCTTGCGCTTTCAAAGTTTTGTGGGCTTTGGGGTCACTCTTGCGAGTGACCAGTGCAGGCCTTGCCTTTTGCAAAGAGGATTTGCACCCAAATCCCCATATGCATAACCGGCTATTGTTTGCCGGAGGGCTTTTCCACATGGAAGGGCGCATTACTGAACCCTTCTTTAACCTTGCGGTAATTTGCTAGGACACGTAGTTACGAAGACCTTTCGGTTTCATGACTCGTTTATCCGTGATCCGTACAATTTCGGATCTTTGCAAATGGTGGAAATCATCCTCATGAGGCGCTTACTCCGCTTCGCGGATTGCCAGTCCGTAGAACGGACTCAGCACCTTGTTGGACGATGTCTTCACTGGTTTCGACCAGTCTCTCGACCGGATGTTCCATGCGAAGGTAATGAGCACTTTACGCGAGACATTTTATCGCGTCAAGCCCGACCTGTGGATAACTTTTAATCAAAGAACTCGTCACGTGTTCCTGCGCGCACATGGGTTGAATCTATAAGAACGAACGGTTAAACTTCCGGCATGATTCCCGCGCATGTCAAGATCAAGAACGGCGAAATTCCGGACGCGCCGGGAGTATATTTATATTATGACGCGCATGGACATCTCCTCTATGTGGGGAAAGCAACTTCGTTGAAGCGGCGCGTGAGCTCGTATTTCATGAAAGCGCATGATCCCTCGACTTCATTCAGGGCGGGCAATCGCATCGCGGAAATGGTTACCCACATCGGCCGCATCGACTATAGCGAAACGCCCACGGTTATCGAGGCGCTGGTACTCGAGGCGAATCAAATCAAGGCCCTGAAGCCGAAATACAATATTTTGCAGCGCGACGACAAAACATATTTGTATCTCGTCATCACGCGCGAAGCATTTCCAAAACCCTTGCTCATGCGCGGATTGGATTTGGAGCATCTCGGCGTATATCCGTTTGCTTTGCGCTTGGAAGGCATCGCGAAGAAGAAATTCCTCGCACTTTTCGGCCCGTATACGAGTGGCCCGTCTTTGCGCAAAGCATTGGACCTCGTCCGTCGCGCGATTCCTTGGAGCACATGCAAGGTTCCGTCGAATACGGGGCGCATCAAGCCGTGTTTCAATGTCGGTCTAAAAAAATGTCCCGGCGTTTGCATCGGGGCGATTTCGCAAAAAGATTATCGACAGGTCATTCAACAGCTTATCCTCTTTTTTCAAGGGAAGAAAACGCAGCTGTTGCGGCAATGGAAAAAGGAAATGAAACGGGCGGCTCACGCATTAGACTTTGAACGTGCGGGACGCCTGCGCAACAGCGTCAAGGCGCTGGAACATATTCAAGACGTCGCCCTTATCACGCACGATGAGCCGCTTCCGTACGTCACGTATCCGGGGAAATTCATCGATTTGAACGGGCGCATCGAGGCTTATGACATCAGCAATATTTCCGGCACATCGTCCGTCGGATCGATGGTCGTGTTTGAGAACGACAAGCCGGCGAAGCATCTCTATCGCAAATTCAAAATTAAAACCGTGGAAGGCGCGAACGATTTCGCTTCCACGGAAGAAGTCCTGCGCCGCCGCCTTTTGCGCGCCAAACATTCACCGAACACCTGGCCCCTGCCGCACATCATGATCATCGACGGAGGAGAAGGGCAGGTGATGCGCGCGCAATCCGTCATGGATGAACTCGAGGTGCATGTGCCGTGTATCGGCATCGCAAAAGGATTCGACCGCAAACAGGATCGTCTCGTCTATGACGTCAATGACAAGGAATTGTCACGCGTCGCCATTGCGGGGAAGGAACTGTTCCAACGCGCCCGCGATGAGGCGCATCGCTTCGCCATCGCGTATCACCGCGTGCTGCGGAAGAAGCGGTCGATGGGGAAATTCGCACGCAAATCTATCGAGATGAAAGATTTTGAGAACGCATGAGTCAAGAAAAGACAGCGTGAAGGTCTATAACACAGCGGGTTGTCTCAGACGATTCTTGCGAAACGCATGGGCACGAAACAATCCGCCATTTCCAGGTTCGAGTCTGGAAGCTACAATACGACCATCGGTTTCCTCTACAAAGTTGCTGATGCCTTGGATACCAAGCTGACCATAAGCGTTTCATAACTCATACCTTACTCCGCTCCTTAGCTCAATCTTATGTCACACTTCTTCAAAGACCCGTTCATTCGCATGACCCTGCACGCCGTTCTCGGATCCCTTCTTGGAATTTTTATCGGTCTTCTGCCCGCATTCTTAATCGGTTGGCTTTCTCGCATCTTTTTGGTTGGGGCTCCCGAAAACATCATTCCATTTCTCGGTATGGGCGCGGGCGCGGTTTTGGGCGGCATTTTGGGCGGCATTGTCGGCATACGTCGAAAGGAATAGCATGTGCATCATAATCTAATCATTTAAAAATATGTTCAACCATTTCTTCCGTCTTCCGTTTGTTCGTACCGTTTTGTTTGTCGCGCTCGGCGCTTGGGCCGGCACGGTGATCGGCTTATTGCTTGCCTTATTCGCCGCGGGCGTGAGCTGGCTTTTATTCCGCGCGTCATTTGGCCAAGTGGACTTTACCGCCATGTTTGCCGGTTATGCCGGCGTCGGCATGGTGCTTGGCGGTTTTGTGACCGGCGTGCTTAGCGGTGTCGCTGCGGTCCGCACCACGTCAACGTTAGAGGAAGAATTTTGGATGGAAGATGGCTGTGGCGAAGATTGCGAAGGATGCGAGGAATGCGAACCGGAGGAAATCATCGTCGATGCTCCGCAGGTCTAATCACATGCAAAGAAAGCCGGTTTTTGTCAAAGACAAGGCCGGTTTTTTGATCGAATATCTTCTTCGGTGATTTTTGCCTGCCGCAGAATAGAACGAAGCGTGCCATGTGGAATGTCTTTGCCATGCAAAGGCACGATCACCGTCGAGGAACCTTTTCGATATTTGGCATGACTTCCTCTTTGGGAAATAAAAAAGAACCCATGGTTCTGTAAGGCCTTTAGAAGCAGCCTCAGAGCCAGAGGTTTAGGCATATTGTAACTTCATTGAAACAATATTCGGGCTCTTCACTTTTCCCGGCCGGTGAGTTTTATGATCTTCAAAATATAATTCCAAGGCCTCACTGAGATTCTTCAGTGCGGCTTTTTTTGTGGTTCCGAAGCTCGCAATATCCACATTTAGACATTGGGAGATGAATCGCCGATCTTCTTTCCAGACGACAGCTTGCAATTCAAACTTGTGCATACTTTTTAAAGTATTACATGAAGAAGTATGGAGGTCAACGCTTTGTTTTTATCATATTACTTATCCACATGCATCACGCCTCCACGTTTTTCTTCAATAGAATCAAGGAAAAAATGAAGTGGTATACGGTGTTGACCTGTGCCACAAGGTGGAATAAAATGGGTGCAGGTGGAAGTAAGTGGGGATCAAGCCTGTCGCTTGGTGCTCACATTTTATTTCCACACTGGACCCTGATGAGGGGCATCTCATCCATCACGCCCTATGTTCATTGGTGAGTACAAACATACCATCGACGACAAGGGACGATTGGCGATCCCTATGAAGTTTCGTGGGGACCTCGCGAGTGGGGCGGTGGTGACGCGAGGTCTCGACGTTTCTCTTTTCTTGTTCCCCAAGGAGGAGTGGGACAAGTTGGCCGCAAAATTGGCCGCCTTGCCCCTGGGGCAATCCAATAGCCGTGCATTCGCCCGCCTCATGCTTGCGGGGGCAATGGACGTCGACGTGGACAAGCAGGGAAGAGTAGTTCTTCCGGATTATCTCCGGAAATATGCCGGGATGACCAAGTCGGCCGTCGTGGTCGGCGTCTACAATCGTCTCGAATTGTGGGATAACGCAAGATGGAACGCGTACAAGGAACAGACGGAAAGCGATGTGGGGAATATCGCAGAACAGTTGGGAGGATTGGGCATTTGATCATGGCTCGTGGCGTGCGGCCTGGGGAACGACGGCGGGTTTAACTTGAACCTTTCCCGCCGTTGCTCGCCTGGGGCCGAGCGCCGCGAACAATCACGGATATGGCAGATGAGATCATGCACATTCCTGTTCTCTTGGCGGAAACGCTTCTGTTTTTGGAACCAGAAGCGGGAAAGACCTTTCTCGACGGCACCGTTGGTCATGGTGGGCATGCCGAAGCGCTGTTGGAGCGCATAGCGCCGACAGGTCGTCTGCTCGGCATTGATCGTGATCCGCGCAATCTTGCTGTGGCGAAAAAACGTTTGGCGGCGGCAGGGAAAAGGGCCGTGCTTGTGGGGGGCAGATATGCGAATCTTCGATCATTGGCGGCCGCAAACGGCTTCCATGCATTCGACGGCATCCTGCTCGATATTGGCTTCTCTTCGGCGCATGTGGATGATCCCACACGCGGCTTTTCTTTCCTCGCCGATGGTCCGCTTGATATGCGGTACGACCCATCAGAGGAAACAAAGGCCGCCGCGATCGTGAATGGGTGGACAAAGGATGAATTGGCAAGGCTTTTCCGCCTGTATGGAGAAGAGCCCCGAGCCGAGCCCATCGCCAAGCTCATCGTCGATGCGCGCAAGCGACAGCGGTTTACTCGCACGACACACCTTGCAGAAACGATCGCCACCGCTTTTCCCCGTCGGGGGAACAGACATCCGGCCACCCTCGTTTTTCAAGCCCTGCGCATCGCAGTCAATGATGAATTGGAAGAATTGAAACAGGCCTTGCCGGAAGCCATTCGTCTCTTGAAACCCGGCGGCCGCCTTGCCGTCATCTCCTTCCACTCGCTTGAAGATCGCATCATCAAACAATTTTTCGCCAAACGGGACGGGTGGGAGATTCTGACAAAACGTCCGATGACGGCGTCTGATCAAGAACGCAGAAAAAATCCGCGCGCACGAAGCGCAAAACTGAGAGTCATAGAAAAAAAGCCTTATGTCCCACACGCGAACAATGTACGGGCATGTCTCGAAAGCGAAGACGATCCTCGTCTCTCTTAGACAGCACATGCTTGCCGTGAATGTGTTGAGTCTCGCGGCGATGATTCTTCTTGCCGCGCTTTATATTGGCCAAGTAAATACCGCCGTTTCAAAAAGTTATACGGTACGGGATTTGGAACAGCGCTTGCATGTCATGAAAGAGGACGGTCAAAAATTAGAACTTGTCGTGAGCCGCATGCAGACATTGGATCATGTGGAGCAATCCATGAAAATCCTGGGATTCATTCCTTCGGGCCATGCTCTGTATCTTACGGCAGTTGCGCCCGTTTTTGCCTGGGCACATTGAGGGTATGAAATTCAGCTTTCCCGCTTGTCTGCTTCTGTGTGCCTCCCTTGTCTTTTCTTTTGCTCCGCGGGTGACGGTGCAGGCGGCGCAAAACAATAAACAGACGGGAGCACATCTTTCAAACGCCCGCTCGATGCAGAAAATACATAAGACGACCTCCAAGGCCGTAAAATCTCCGGCAATGTATCTCGGTACGATTGTCGGGATTGTAGAGGCGGACCGAGTCGTGAATGTCAAGCTTTCAACGGGGGCAACATGGACGGTGATATATACACCGCGCACCAAGCTCACGCGCGGGACCAAGACCATTATGCCAAGCGATCTTGCCGTCGGGGATATTGTCCTCGTGCACGGAGGAAAAAATATTCAACGCTATACCATCGCGGCGACGACCATCGCCGTGCAATCTCCGCGTTCATCGCCCGTTGAAACGCCTGTGAAGGAATAGTGAAGGCGGCCCATTGCGGCTGTTTTCGTTTTGCATTTCGCATGTTACCGTACCGATACCGCACGGATCGTATGATACAGCTCTACAATACCCTCTCCCGATCGAAAGAACCCTTGCGGCCCGTACATCCGGGTGAAGTACGCATATATGCTTGCGGACCGACCGTGTATTGGTTCGCCCATATCGGCAATATGCGCGCTTTTCTATTGCCGGATTTGCTCCGTCGTCTCTTCGTCGAACGCGGATTCAAGACGACCCTGGTCATGAATATCACAGATGTTGGCCATATGACTGGTGATGCGGATGAAGGAGAAGATAAGATAATTGTCGCCATGCGCCGAGAAAAGAAAAGCGCTCGGGACATTGCGGCGTTTTACACGGATGCGTTTTTCCGCGACCTTCAGCGTCTGCATATTGAACCGGCGTCTGCGTATCCGCGAGCAACGGAACATATTTCGGAACAAATCGAGATGATCAAAACATTGGAGAAAAACGGTTTTACGTATCGCATTGCCGACGGGATCTATTTTGATACGTCTCTGTTGAAGACGTATGGCCGTCTCTCTGGCCAAAAATCGGAGGACAAGAAAGCCGGCGCCCGCGTGGACAGAGGAGAAAAGAAACATCCGACGGATTTCGCTTTGTGGAGATTCTCGCAAGGCTCAGGGCCTTTTTCGTCGACGCGACGGGAAATGGAATGGTCATCGCCTTGGGGCGTCGGTTTTCCCGGTTGGCACATTGAGTGCTCGGCCATGTCGAAAAAATATCTCGGCGTGCCGTTTGACATACATACGGGCGGCATCGATCACATTGCCGTGCACCATGAAAATGAAATTGCGCAAACCCAAGGAGCAGAAGGGAAGCCCGAAGCGCATCTGTGGATGCATAATGAATTCATCACGATCGACGGCGGAAAAATGAGCAAGTCCTTGGGCAATGTCTACACCCTGCAAGATCTCATCGACCGCGGGCACGATCCGCTCGCATTCCGCTATCTCATGCTCGGCGCGCATTATCGCGCCAAGCTGAATTTCACGTTTGCGGCGCTTGAGGCGGCGCAGAATGCCTTGAAACGCTTGCGCGCTTTTGTGCGAGGAGCCGGGAAACCGGGGGAAGTGGAACCGGCTTATGCGCGCGCTTTTGATGCGGCGTTCGACGATGATTTGAATACGCCTGAGGCTTTGTCTGTCCTTTGGCAAATGGTCGAAGACAAGGACATGTCTTCGGCTGACCGTTTGGCCACCCTCCTTCGATTTGATCGTTTCTTTGGATGGGGACTTCAGAAAGAAGTCGGGAAGAAAACCGTCATTCCCGCGGAGGTGGCCGCCCTGATCAAACGGCGCGCCGCCGCCCGCGTCGCCAAGGATTGGAAAGAATCAGATGCCCTGCGCGCAGAAATTGCCGGGCATGGGTTTACGGTCGAGGATCATGCGAACGGACAGACGATCAAGGAAAAATAAGATCCAGATATGCTATACTGCGTTTATGCTTCCTCTCGATGAACGCAAGGCGAAACAGGCGCCGGAAGAACCGTCTCCTTCAGCCAGACCCGAAGATCTTTTCGCATCCGTTGAAATCCCCAAGCCCGCAGAATCCATGCCCGAATCCGCGATGTCACCGGAACAACCCTCGACCATCGCTTCGCAAGAAAAACACACGGTTGCATCCAAACCTTTTCCTCTTCCGACAAGCGACAACCTGCACACGACAACCGTTGTTCCCAAAGATCGTCTGCTTCAAGACATTGAATCGGCCATGGAAGAAGATTTGAAAGACGTCTATGCGCATCTTCCCACGCATCGTCAAAAAACATTTCGGAGCCAAGGCGAGCGCGCGGCCCAGACCATACGGGTTCTCGTTTCTTCCACCAAGGTTCATACGAGAAAAATCTTTCAAATCATTCTTGATTGGTTGAAATTGATTCCGGGGGTTAGTCGCTTCTTCCTGGAACAGGAGGCCAAAATTAAAACAGACAAAATTCTTCTCGCCGCGGAGGAAGAACGCCGTCGCGGCACGATTACATGACTTCTCCTTACTATGGCTTGGAAGGGAATGCGCTTTCCGGCATTCCTTCGCCTCTCTCTCTGGATTTTGTCGCGCTCGGCCTTTGGGTTGTGGGCGCGCTTGCGGTTTTCACGGGTGGCTTCATGGTTTTGCGTCTCCTGCGCGGGTTCTTTCATCGCCGCCGCTCACGGTTTCATACCGTGACCCTGCTTGTGACTGTGCCGAAATTTCATTCATCGGAAGAATCGAAGGCTGATGCTACGAAAGAGCGCGTGCAACAAGCCATTGCGGCGGCCGAGACCTTGTTTTCAACCATTGGCGGAGTGAAAGGACAGCATGGCGTGGGCCCCTGGCTGTTCGGGCGCACGGATGAAATGGCATTTGAAATCGTCTGCCTGCATAAAGTCATTCGCTTTTACGTCACCGTGCCGCGCGCCCTCCAAGCCTTCGCGGAGCAGACCTTTTCTTCTTCCTGGTCGGATGTAAATATCGAAGCGGTGGAAGATTACAATATCTTCAGCCCCACAGGCGTGGTGCTCGGGAGCTATTTGAAACTCAAGCGTCTCAATGCTTTTCCCATCAAAACCTATCGTGCATTGGACAAAGATCCTTTGGATGCGCTGACCAATGCCTTGGCAAAAATTCCGGAAAATGAAGGGGCGGCTTTTCAATTCATCGTGCGGCCCGTGCTTTCTGGCTGGCGCAAAAGCGGAATGAAAATTGCCCGCAACATGAAACACGGCATGACAATGGAAGAAGCAATAAGCGGTCATAAAAAAAGCAAGGCGGGATTGGCGGAACTTTCCGGATGGAAGCAAACGCAAGAACAACAAGAACACCGTTTGTCGCCGCTGGATGAGCGGGCCATGCAAGGATTGGAGGAAAAAGCAAGCAAGGCCGGCATGGAAGTGTGCATACGTCTGGTTGCCTGCGGCGCTTCTGCCCAGAGTGCGGAACCCATGCTCAACAATATGCTGAATGCGTTTGGACAATACAGCATGTATGAGTATGGCAATTCTTTTCTCAAGGCCTTGCCGGGCTCCAAGAACACATTGGTGAGCGCCTTTGTCCATCGGGAATTTGAGGAACGCGCTTCCTGCGTGTTAAATGCCGAGGAATTGGCCTCCGTTTGGCATGTGCCAACGCCGTGGTCGGAGACGCCGAATATCCAGTGGCTTCTTGCGCGGCGCGGGCCGGCGCCTGCCCACACGCCCGGGCCGGAAGACGGCGATATCGAACTTGGATACAATATTTTTCGTGGCGTCAAGACGCCGGTATGGATCAAAAAAGCGGATCGCCAGCGCCACATGTACATCATGGGCAAATCCGGCGCGGGCAAATCCGAACTGATTGCCAAATTGGCGGTGCAGGATATTCGCAAAGGTCGCGGGGTTGCGGTGATAGACCCGCATGGCGATCTGGTCGATCAAATTCTTGCGCATGTTCCGCCGGAGCGCGTGGACGATGTCATCTATTTTTGTCCAGCAGATACGGAGCGCCCGCTTGGATTGAACATGCTGGAGGCGCGCGATGAAAGCCAGAAAGATATGGCCGCGCAAGAAATGGTCGCCATGTTCTACAAAATGTTCGGCGCCGAAATGATCGGCCCCATGTTTGAGCACACCATGCGCAATGTCATGCTCACGCTCATGGCCGACGCAGAACACCCCGGCACCATCGCGGAAATTCCGCGCATGTTGACCGACGACGCATTTGCCAATGAATGGGTGGCCAAGCTGAAGGATCCGGTGGTGCGGGCTTTTTGGGAAAAGGAAATGGCAAAGACCAGCGACAATCAAAAATCCGAAATGTTGGGCTACCTTATTTCCAAAGTTGGACGTTTCGTGGAAAACGAAATGATGCGCAACATCATCGGCCAATCGCATTCGAGCTTTGATTTCCGCCGCGTGATGGATGAGCAGAAAATTTTGCTCGTGAATCTTTCGAAAGGCCGCACAGGGGACGTGAACGCTGAATTGCTTGGGCTCATCATGGTTTCGAAATTGCAAATGGCGGCGCTTGGGCGCGCGGACATGCCGGAACAGGATCGCAAGGATTTCTATCTGTATATCGACGAATTTCAGAACTTCATCACGGATTCCATCGCGACCATTTTGTCCGAGGCGCGCAAATACCGCTTGTGTCTCATTATCGCCCACCAGTATATCGGTCAGCTCGTGAAAAACAATGACACCAAAATCAAAGACGCCGTATTCGGCAATGTGGGAACCGTCATGGTGGGGCGCATCGGCCCGGAAGACGTCGACGTGTTTGAAAAAATTTATGCGCCGACCTTCGGCGGGTATGATCTGATGAATTCCGATCGAGCGACGTGGTACACCAAGATGATCATTGACAATGCCCAGCAGAAACCGTTTACCCTGACATTCGATATGATCGGGAAAGGCGATGCGGCCTTCGCGGAGAATCTCAAACAGCTTTCCCGTTTGCGGTACGGCCGCGATCGCGAGCTTGTCGAGGCAGAAATCCTAGAACGCAGCCAATTGGACGGAGGAGAACGTGGAACCGCCACGTTGAGCGAAGCGCATCCATAGACGGCGAAAAAAATAAAACAAAATTATGCATGCAAAACCAGAAGACGAACCGATCGTCTTCGAACCAGAGCCGCCAGTGACTTTCGAGGGGTCCTTTGTGCCATCCAGGGAAGAGCAGATGCGTCTGGCGGGAAAAATTTTACGTCAGGCTCGCGAAAGCATTGGGCTTGCCTTGCGTTTGGTGGAAGGCGGCGATGCGATGGATGTCACGCGGGCATTCACGGATTTGGTTGAAATGAAGCGCGCGGCGCAAACCGCGGAGGGGGGAGAAAGCGTGCGCGTGATGGAAGGCGTGTTTGACGGCGCCGAGTGTATCGCTTCCGACGGTCGGGCCTATGCCGTGCCCCCGAATTACGCGTCCAAGTCCCGTTTGGTGGAAGGGGATGTGCTGAAACTCACCATTCGTTCGGACGGAAGTTTCCTGTTCAAACAAATTCATCCGGTGGAGCGGTCTCGTTTGTTGGGGACGCTTGCTTTTGACCCGTCTTCGCATGGATTCGTCGTTCGCTCGGAGGCTGGTGTGCACAAAGTTCTTTCCGCAAGCGTAACGTTTTTCCGCGGAGCTCCCGGTGACCGCGCGGCTATTTTGCTTCCCAAGTCGGGAAGGAGCGCCTGGGCGGCCGTGGAATGGATCGAAAATGAAGGCGCTGGTCTCGTCGCGTGAGTGTGTTACAGTAAAATGAGACCTCTGCAAAACTGCGTCTTTTCGTCTCACGGGCACCCGTTCACTGCATTCAACGTACATCTTTGTACGTCTCATGCAGTTGAACAGCCCGCTCAACGAAAATCCATCACTTTTTCAGAGGTCTCTTAAAATGACTATGGAAGCCATTTATCGCCGCTATCGCCCGTCGACTTTTGCCGATGTGAGCGACCAAGAGCATGTGAAAACGACCTTGCGCAATCAATTAGCGACGGGGAATTTGGCGCATGCGTATTTGTTCACCGGGCCGCGCGGCGTGGGAAAAACCACGGTGGCCCGCCTGCTCGCCAAAGCCGTGAATTGCCTACAACCTATCTCGTCCGCGAACCATGGCGAAACCCCGCCACCGCCTTTGGTGGGATCCCGCCATGGGTCACAGGCGGGACCAATGGCGGCGGCAAGCGACAATCTACAACCTGAACCCTGCAATGTCTGCGAAGCCTGCAAGGATATTATGTCCGGCACAGCCCTGGACATTCACGAAATCGATGCCGCGTCGCAAACCGATGTGGATAATGTTCGCGAGCATATCATCAAAAGCGTTCGTTTTGCGCCGAATCGATTGAAGTACAAGGTTTATATCATCGACGAAGTGCACATGCTTTCCCCCGCGTCGTTCAATGCCTTGTTGAAAACACTGGAAGAGCCTCCTGCCCATGCGCTGTTCGTGCTGGCAACGACGGAAATTCACAAAGTGCCGGCAACGATCATTTCCCGCTGCCAGCGTTTTGACTTTCATCGCATTCCCGTGGACGCGATGATGAAACGCCTGGGCGCCATCGCCACACAAGAAGGAGTGGAAGTCGACGAGGATGTCTTGCGAGACATTGCGCGTCACGCCGAAGGAAGCGAGCGCGACGCCGAAAGTTTGCTTGGCCAAGTATTTGCCCTTGGGGAAAAACGCGTGACGCGCGCGATTGCTTCGCTTGTATTGCCGACGACGGGGAAGGTGCTCATTGGGGATTTTTTAGAAACGCTTTTGCGTCGCGACACAGCCTCCGCGGTTCGTCTGGTCAACGCCTATCTGGAACAGGGCGTGGATCTGGCCCATTTTAACGAAGCGGTTATTGAGGCATTGCGCGGTTTTTTGTTTACGCGATTGGGTGGGGAGGCGGCGGCGCCGGATTTCGACCCGGCGCTTGGACGGCGCCTCGCCGCGTCTTGCGCATCGAATACGGATCTCACCCAAGCCATTCGCGCCTTGCTTGAGGCGCGGCGCGGCATGAAAACGGACAAAATTCCCCAGTTAGGACTGGAATTGGCGATTGTGGAATTTTGTCTTCCCGCGCAAAGCGCAGAACCTCGGAATTCTTCCCCTGCGCGCGCGACACCCACGCTTCTTTCAACATCTCCTTCTCCGCCTCTTATTGCCATTCCTGCCGCGGATCTGGTGTTTGACACGATTCCTGTGGTGAATCTCGACGAGATCAAACGCAAATGGCCCGAGGTGTTCAATCAGTTGAAAGACATGAATGCATCTTTGCCCTTGGTGGTGCAGGCGGGCGAGATTACCGGAGCCGACGGCGATGCGTTGGAATTCACCTTTCAATATGCATTGCATGCCGAGGTGGTGAATCAAGAGAAGAATCGCCGCATCATTGAAGCGGCGCTGGAAAAAGTCCTGGGCAAGCGTTTGCGCGTGCGCGCACATTATAAAAAAGCGGAAGCGGAAGCCGATGTGGTTGTATCGGATTTGCTTCAGGCTTTTGGAGGGAATGCGACTTAATTTTTTGGTGACCCCACCGGGAATTGGACCCGGATCTGCACCGTGAGAGGGTGCCGTCCTACCATTAGACGATGAGGCCAAATGTGAATGTGAGACGAACCATTATCCGTCATAGGCGAACCAGCCTTTGGCTGGGACGATGAGGCCGTAATGCATTGCGCGGAGGAGCTTAGCACGCATCATGAGGGTACATCAAGCATGGAAGATGGGAATTTGTTATACTATTTCCATGCCTTTGGAGGAACTCTTTTTGCAAATAGCCTTGGTCATCGCCGTCGCGGCCGTGCTGTCATTCGTGATGCACCGCCTGCGCCAGCCGCTCATCATCGCATATATCCTCACCGGCGTGATCGCTGGCCCGGGTGCCTTGGCGCTCGCGCGTTCCGGCAGCGTGTTCGAGACCATGTCGCAAATTGGTGTGGCCTTTTTGCTATTTACGGTGGGGCTCGGCCTGAACTGGCGCAGTGTCAAGGATGTCGGGGGGACCGCGCTCTTTACGGGCGCGGGCCAAGTTCTCCTCACAGGGCTCGGCGCATTCGCGCTGGCGCATGCCGTCGGCTTCGATCCGCGTACGGCGCTTTATGTGTCGCTCGCGCTGACGTTTTCCAGCACCATCGTCATTGTCAAGCTTCTGACAGACAAGGAGGAAATGGACACACTTTACGGCCGGCTGGCGGTGGGCATTCTGCTCGTGCAGGATTTCATCGCCATGTTCGTACTGCTCGGCCTCGCGGCATTCGGCGCCGGCGCATCCTTGCAGGATACCGTCACGCTTTCGCTGTTGAAGGTCGCCTTGCTCGCGCCGATCCTGTGGTTCGTGTCCCTCCAGGTCGCGCCGCGCCTCGTCGGCTATGCGGCGCGTTCGCAGGAATTGCTGTTCATTTTCGCCGTCGCCTGGTGCTTTCTCGTTGCCGCGGCGCTCGCGTGGCTCGGGTTCGGCATTGAACTGGGCGCCTTGGTCGCCGGTATCACGCTTGCCGGCACGGCCTTCGTCCAAGAGGTCCAGGCGCGCGTCCGTCCATTGCGGGATTTTTTCTTGATTATTTTTTTCATCGTGCTCGGCACGCAATTGCAATTCGGCTCCTTGCTCGGCTATGGTGCCCTCCTTGCCGCGTTCTCATTGTTCGTCCTATGCGTCAAGCCGCTCTTGGTCTTACCAGTCATGCGCGCGCTCGGCTATCACCCGCGCACGGCTTTCCTCACGGGGACGACCATGGCGCAAGTGTCCGAATTTTCCTTCATCGTGCTGGCGGCGGGCATGGCTCTTGGGCATATACCCGCCGAGCTCATGTCCGTCATGACGGCCGTCGCCTTGGTCACCATCGCGGTCAGTTCCTATTTCATCGAGCACAACGAAGTTCTGTATGCGTTTTTCCAGCCATTATTCCGGTGGAAGCCGCGGCGCTTGCATCATCATAAGGAGGAAGGCAGTCGCACGCATCCGAAGCTCGTCATGTTCGGCCTGCACCGCGTCGGCAGCGCGTCTCTTAAGACCCTGCATGATTTGGGCCGCCCATATCTCATCGTGGACTTCGATCCGAACGTGGTGCGCGCGCTTACCGAGCTGAACGAACCCGTGGCGTACGGCGATGCGGCGGACGAATCTTTTCTCGCCGAAATAGAGGCGGACCGTGTTCCATTCATCGTCTCGACAATACCAAACGTGGCCGTTTCCCTCGCGCTTCTCGCCTTTTTACGCTCGAAAAAATCCCGTGGCACGGCCATCGTCGGCGCGCGCACGGCGCAAGAGGCGGCTTTGTGTTATGGCGCCGGCGCGGCATATGTCATCGTGCCGAATATCTTGGGCGGGGAGAAATTCCGCGAGTTGTTGGAGCGCAAGGGAATGCGCGCCCGCGCGTGGCGTTTGTTGGGGCGGCAAGAGCGCGATATACTGACGGCTTATGAACGCTCCGCCAATACCTGAGAGCGCCCGGCTCTTCGGCACCGGCGTTGTCCATCACGACCAGATGGACGTTTTTGACCTTGGATAAGGATGCACGAAAGACGAATGCGCCCGCGCCTTCCCGGAGCGCTTTTTACCTTTGATGCGCCGGGTCCCTTAGCCATAGCCTGATCCCGCCTAGCCTCGGGCATGGTCCTACGGGTGAGACTTGACCAAGCACGGCTGGCACTCTACACTTGCGAGTGCTAGTTTTCCACCCCCTATGAACCCTCGTCAAGAACTCATTCTCAAAGCCGTGGTGGAGGAATATGTCCGCACCGCGGAACCGGTCGGGTCCAAGGCCGTGGCCGATCTGGCCGCTATGGACGTCTCGCCGGCTACCGTGCGCAATGACATGACGGCGCTCGAGGAAGCGGGCTATCTTGTCCAACCGCATACCTCCGCCGGCCGCATGCCGACGGAAAAGGCGTATCTCCATTACTTGCAAAAATTCGTGAAGCCCCAGGCCGCCTCGGCTCCGAATGAACGACGGCTTAAAAATGCCGTGGCGGACGCGTCGAGCCCGGAACTTGCCTTGCGCGATATGGCCCGCACGCTCGGCGAACTCTCCGGCGAAATGGCTATCGTGGCCTACGATCCCGTGCGCAGCTATTACGCTGGCGTGTCCAATCTCTTCGACAAGCCGGATTTCCACGACATGGCTTTAATGAAATCCATGTCCCAGCTCATCGATCGCTTCGACGAAGTCGTTGCGGAAGCCTTCGACCTGATCCCGTCGAATGAACCGAAAGTTTTCATCGGCGGAGATAATCCTTTCGGCAAAGGCATGTCCTCCATCTTGGTGAAAGTCCGTTTCCCCAGCGGCCATGTCGGCATGATCGGTCTGGTCGGCCCGCAACGCATGGACTATGCCCGTAATCTCGGTCTCGTTGAGCAGACGATTGAAATTTTAGATGATTCGAATGAATAATTCTTTCCCTCGTCATTGCGAGGAGCTGTTTCCAACCGAGGCGACGAAGCAATCCTGCTTCCATGCGCGCCGGGCTGCAGGATTGCTTGGTCGGATGCCTCCTCGCAATGACGAGAATAGAAAATACTTATGAACGACCAATCACAAAACCCACCTCCTCCCAGCCCTCAAGTTCCTCAAAGCCCTCAAAGCCATCCCAACCCTTGCCCCCAATGTGAGGAAGCCATGCTCGGCTGGAAGCGCGCCTTGGCCGACTATGACAATTTGAAAAAAGACTTGTCGAAAGAACGTGTCGAAATGCGCCGCGACGCCACCATTCGCGCCGCGCAGTCCTTCCTCGCGGTCCTCGACAACTTCGATGCCGCGGTGAAATTTCAGCCGGATATTTCCGCGCTTTCCCGAGCGGAGCGAGGGACTTCAGAAGATCCTTCGCCTTTGGCTCAGGAAAACACGGGAGCGGAGCGAGGGACTTCAGGAGATCCTTGGTCTGATGCAGACTTAGGAAAACGCATGGCTTCCTGGCTCTCCGGCATCCTGTTCATCCGGACACAGCTCGAGACGGCGCTGCGCGACCTCGGCCTTGAGCCGTTCGGAAATGTCGGTGACGCTTTCGATGCGAATTTGCACGAAGCGGTCGACTCTCGTCATTGCGAGGAGCCGCAGGCGATGAAGCAATCTCCGGATTCGTCCGGCACGATCCTCGAAGTCGTCCGCCGCGGCTGGAAGATGGGAGACAAAGTCGTTCGCAGTGCATCTGTAATTGTGAGTAAATAACTTGTATGGATCCAATCACGACTGCAGGTGCTGCCCTCGCTGCTATCAAAGGTGCAATCAAGTTGGCCAAGGATGTAAAAGAGTCGGTAATCATCGAAAAGATGAACGACGCATATGAAAAAGTCTTGACTGTAGTCGAAGAAAAAGCCGAGTTGCAACAGAAAGTCCGTGATCTCCAGCAAAAAGTTTCAGATCTTGAAAAGCAAACGACTACTGCAGACGATCTGGATTTTAAAGATGAAATGTACTTTAAGAAGTCGGATAAGTTGGGTCCGTACTGCACTGTCTGTTTCGATACAAAGAAGCTGTTAGTACGTCTACATCTCTGGAGCCCACGTGAGCATTGTTTTGAGTGTCCTAGCTGCAAGAAAATTGTCCCTCGTCAAAGCGCTCAGGTTATCTATCCGAGACAAGATAGCTATTGATCTCACACTTCTACCAAACTACTTATGCCCAAGATTCTCGGAGTTAGTTTGATGGCTGCGAGTGGTCTCATCGTTTTGATGGGAGCTGGATGCAATACCTCGGGGGAAGAACAAAAGTCTCCACTTAGGCCATATCAAAGTACGACCACTGGAGAGAAAGTTCGCGACTGTGGATTATTGGCACCCAATAATCCCTATGATGAGGGAACGGGACATTTTGCGGGATATGAATGGGCGCAAGAAAATGGCGCTGACTGTAATGGCAATTCGGAATCCTTCAATGAAGGATGTGCTGAATACGAGCGACAGCAAACGGATTACGACAATTGTGTTTACAAGAAGTAAATTGCCCCACTCTATGCCAAAAATTCTCGGAATTGACCTCGGAACGACCAACTCTTGCATGGCCATCATCGAAGGCGGCCAGCCGAAGGTGTTGGAAAACAAGGAAGGAATGCGCACCACGCCGTCCATTGTCGGCGTCACCAAGAGTGGCGAGCGCGTCGTCGGTGTTCCCGCAAAACGCCAGAGCGTGACCAACCCGGAAAATACGCTGTATTCGATCAAGCGCCTCATCGGCCGCCGCTTTGACGACCCCGAAGTGCAACGCGACATGAAATTGATGCCGTACAAGATCGTCCGCAAGGGCGACGGCATCGCGGTGAAAATGGGCGACAAGGAATACACGCCGGAAGAAATTTCGGCCATGGTGCTTGGGAAATTGAAGGCCGACGCGGAGGAACGCTTGGGCGAAAAGGTGAAGGAAGCCGTGATTACCGTCCCGGCCTATTTCGACGATGCCCAGCGCCAGGCGACAAAAGTTGCGGGTGAAATCGCCGGATTAAAAGTTTTGCGCATCATCAATGAGCCGACGGCGGCGGCGCTTGCCTACGGCTTCGGACAAAAGTCCGCGACGGCCGCAAAGAGCCAAAAAATTCTCGTATACGATTTGGGCGGCGGCACATTCGACGTGTCCGTGCTCGACATTTCGGCGGATACCGTCGAGGTGAAATCCACGAACGGCGACACGCACTTGGGCGGCGATGATTTCGATCGCGTAATTCAGGAATGGATTCTCGCCGAATTCAAAAAGCAAGAAGGCGTGGATTTGGGACGCGACGCTTTGGCCATGCAACGCATTCGCGACGCCGCGGAGCGCGCCAAAATCGAGCTTTCCACGGCCCAGCAAACGGAAATAAATCAGCCGTTTATTTCCTCGGATGCCAATGGCCCGAAGCATTTGGTGCTGACGCTTACGCGCTCCAAGCTCGAGGAGTTGGTGCACGATCTCGTCGCGAAAACGATGGGCCCGGTGCGCCGCGCGCTGGAGGACGCCAAGATGGACAAGAAGGACATCGAGGAAATCGTCATGGTCGGCGGCATGACGCGCATGCCGATGGTGCAGAAGGCCGTCGAGGAATATTTTGGCAAGAAGTGCAATGTGTCCGTGAACCCGGACGAAGTGGTCGCGATCGGCGCGGCCGTGCAAGGCGGCGTGCTGCAGGGCGAAGTGAAGGACGTGCTTCTGCTCGACGTTACGCCTTTGTCTCTCGGCATTGAGACGATGGGAAGCGTCATGACCAAACTCATCGAACGCAACACCACGGTTCCCACATCTAAGTCGCAAACATTTTCCACGGCTGCGGACAATCAAAACACGGTGGAAATCCATGTCCTGCAGGGCGAACGCCCGATGGCCGCGGACAATAAGACCCTCGGCCGCTTCACGCTTTCCGGCATTCCCATGGCGCCGCGCGGCGTGCCGCAAGTCGAAGTGAAATTCGACATTGATGCCAATGGCATTCTCTCGGTTTCCGCCACGGACAAAGGAACGGGCAAGAGCCAGAACATCACCATCACCGCCTCCACGGGTCTCTCGAAAGACGAAGTCGAACGCATGAAGAAGGATGCGGAACTGCACGCGGAAGACGACAAGAAGAAGCAGGAACAAATTGAGCACAAGAATCTCGCGGAAACCATGGTGTATACTGCGGAAAAGATGCTGAAGGAAAACGAAGCCAAGATTTCCGCCGAGGATAAGAAGCTCATGGAAGAAAAGATCGAGGCTTTGAAGAAAGTGAAAGACGGCGATGATCACGCGGCCATCAAGAAGGCCGCCGACGAACTCGGCGACGCCGCGCAAAAAATCGGCGCCAAGCTTTACGAAAAGAAACCGGAAGGCGGCGCGGCGGGGGAAGCCGAAAAGGACGACGGCCCGATTGATGCCGAGTTTAAGGAAAAGAAAAACTAGTTGCTCGATTTACCCACCCGCCTCGTCATTGCGAGGAGGCATCCGACGAAGCAATCTCCGTATGGAGCGAACGTATTGGGTTTACATCACGACGAATCCCAGTCGTTCCGTCTTGTACATGGGCATGACGAACAATATCCAGCGTCCCATGCTTGAGCATAAACAGAAACTCGTCCCGGGTTTTACCTCGACCTACAATGTCTCGATCCTCGTCTACGCCGAATCTTCTCCGACTGCCGAAGGGGCAATCGTACGGGAGAAACAAATAAAGGCCGGGTCGCGGGCCAAGAAAATAAAGCTCATCGAATCGTTCAATCCGGAATGGAAAGACATCGCTTTGACGTTTTAACTCGTCATGGCGAGCGGAGCGAAGCCATCTCCGGACGCGAAGAGATTGCTTCGGCCCTGCTGGGCCTCGCAATGACGAGGTCAGGAAGAGATTGCTTCGGCCCTGCTGGGCCTCGCAATGACGAGAAATTCTATGCCCACTTCCCACAAATGTATCATCGCCAAACACTATGTCCCCCATCACGATTGAAGACGAGATTCTCGACTATTTGGAGCATGCGAACAGTTGCGCGGAAGGATCCGTGAACCCGCCCGCTTCCTCATGTTCGACCCAGGTGCAAATGGCTTATGGCTTTTTGAAATACCATCCGTTAAGCGGGCTATTGGTTTTCTTTTTTCTTGCCATCATTGCACGCATGATCTATTCCATTCTGTTCCCGAGCGAGGCGCATCATTAATGAACGTAAATCGTAAATCGTGGATCGTAGGGCTTTTGCTTTGCCTTGATCCCTTCATACGTTCCACGCTCTCCATGTCCAAAGACTATTACAAAATTCTTGGCGTCGAAAAAAACGCTTCTGCGGACGACCTCAAAAAGGCCTTTCGCGCTTTGGCGCACAAGCATCACCCGGACAAAACGGGCGGCGACGCCGAGAAGTTCAAGGAAATCAACGAGGCGTATCAAGTGCTGGGCGACGCGGACAAACGCGCCAAGTACGATCAGTTCGGTTCGGCCGCGTTCGACGGTTCCGGCGGCGGCAATCCGTTCGGTCATGGTTTTTCCGCCGGAAGCGGACCAGCCTCTGGCTGGGATTTCTCCGGCGGAGCCGGCTTTGAAGACCTGGGTGAAATGTTCGGCGGCATGTTCGGCAGTCGTGGGCGGACATCGCGTGGCAATGACATCCAAGTAGATACGGACTTGTCATTTCGTGATGCGGTATTTGGCGTGGAACGGGAGGTAACGCTCACGAAACCAAGCACATGCGCGCGTTGCGGAGGCGCGGGCGCCGAGCCGGGAAGCAAAATGAAAACCTGCGCCGCATGCAGCGGCAAAGGAGTGAAAATCACCTCTCAGCGCACCATTCTCGGCACATTCCAGACAAAAACAAATTGCAGCGCATGCGACGGGGAGGGGGAAGTTCCGGAAAAGCCGTGTACGGAATGCCAAGGTTCGGGCATTGCGCGACGCCGCACTGCGCTGACGGTGAACATTCCGCCCGGCACGGACGACGGCGTCGTCTATCGCGTCCGCGGCGAAGGGGAAGCGATGCGCGGCGGCCAGCATGGCGACTTGCTCGTGCGCGTGCATGTAAATGCGGATCCGCGATTCACACGCGAGGGACATATCATCCGCAGCAGGGCGCGGATTGGCTTTACGCAAGCGGCCTTGGGCGGCGCCATCGACGTGGAAACCCTGGACGGCGACATTACCCTCACCATTCCATCCGGTACGCAGTCGGGCGCGGAATTCCGTTTGCGCGGCAAAGGGGTTCCGATGCGCAATGGTCGCGGCGATCAGATCGTAACCATTCACGTCGTGACGCCGACAAAATTAAGCAAAGAACAAAAGGAATTGATGAAGAAAATTAATTTGAACGAAACCTAAAACGCCTCGTCGACTGATAGATTTGATAGACAGAGCTTGCATTACATCGAAAAAATGAATGTCTCGCCACCGATCTCAATGATCGCCGATGGTTTCAAGACCTGATACAATGGACCGAAAGTACCTATGCCCAAAATTTCGCGGGGGAAAATTTTGGCGGCGTTTTTGCGGCAGATGGCGCCGTTCAAATGGCGCATCGCGCTTTTGTCATCGGTTGTCGTTAGCGCGTACGGCGCCGAAATGATTACCCCTTGGGCAGCCAAATGGTTGGTGGACCGCCTTGCCGCAGGGCCGGCCGTTTGGCAAACCGTGGCCGCGCCTTTCGCCTTTTTCGCCGCGCTTAATGTGGCAGGTTGGATCTTGTGGCGGCTTGGCGGACTCATCAGCATACAGTTCGAGCCGGACATGATCGAATCCGGTTCTAAGCGCCTGGCCTTCGCCTGCGTATTCACCCGGCCGCTCGCCTATTTCGCGGACACGGCTTCCGGTTCCATCGTGCGTTATGTGGAACGGTTCTCGGAATCGTTCAATGAGCTGTTCAATCTGACCCTGCATAATGTTCTTCCCACGGTCATTGCCGTAGCCGTTTCCCTCGTCGGCTTATCAACGCGTTCCTGGGTGTTGGCGGCCGTCTTCGCCGCCTGGATCGCTACGATCATCGCCTTGCAATGGTATTTGGCCAAGCGCCAATTGGCTTTGCGCAAAATGACGGCGGCGGCCGAAGCAAAGGTCAGCGGCTATGTCGCCGATGCCATCGGCAACGCCGTTACGGTCAAGACCTTTGCCGCCGAACCGCGCGAGCGCGCGGGTCTCGGCCGCGTGCTGCATTCCTTCGTCCGCGTCGAAAAACACGCCTGGTTTGTGGAAGAAGGGTATTGGACCTTACAGGCGCTGTTTTTCGTGGCGCTCGAAGTGGGCCTCGTCGGTTATGTCTTGTACGGCTGGACCAAGGGCCGGTTCACCTTGGGAGATTTCATCCTCGTGCAGGGTTTTCTCGTACAGCTGTTCCGTTTTCTTTCGGATTTCGGCCGCGTTTTCCGCCGCATCCCACGCCTCATGGCGAACGCGAGCGACATTGTCGGCATGATGCACGAGCCGCCGCTTATCCAGAACGCGCTTGGCGCGAAGTCATTGCGGGTAACCGCTGGGGAAATCCATTTCGACCATGTAATTTTCGCCTACAAAGAACGCCATTCCGTGTTGAAAGACTTCAATCTCGTCATCAAGCCGGGAGAAAAGGTCGCTTTCGTCGGGCCGTCCGGAGCGGGAAAAAGCACGGTGGTGAAGCTCTTGTACCGGTTTTACGATCCGACCAAAGGCATCCTGCGCATCGACGGTCAGGATATTTCAACGGTCACCCAGGAAAGCCTGCGCCATGCGCTCGCGCTCGTGCCGCAGGATCCCGCGCTATTCCACCGTTCCATTTTTGACAATATCCGGTATGCTCGTCCGAACGCGACGGAACAGGAGGTGATGCAAGCCGCGAAGCGTGCGCATTGCCACGCATTCGTTTCCCGTTTGTCGAACGGATATAAAACTTTGGTGGGGGAACGGGGCGTCAAACTCTCCGGCGGCGAACGCCAACGCGTCGCCATCGCCCGCGCCATCCTGGCCGACACGCCGATCTTGGTGCTTGATGAGGCGACATCAAGCCTTGATTCAGAATCCGAAGCGCTGATTCAGGACGCGCTGCGCGGCTTGATGCGCGACAAGACAGTGTTGGTGATCGCGCACCGCCTTTCCACCATCATGGAAATGGACCGCATCGTCGTAATTGAAAAAGGCAAGGTGGCGGATGTAGGCACGCACGGCGATTTGCTCGAGCGCGACGGAACATATCGCCGCCTGTGGAATTTGCAAAGCGGGGGGTATATTCAGGAATAAAAATACGGCCGCTTCCGAGCATGGGCGGCCGTTTGTGTAGGCATTACTTGAACACGTACCGGCGCCGTCGTCGCCGGCCCGTCGTCGCCCATTTCGTCGCTTCGCCGTCGAGGAGCTTTTCGGCGGCCTTGCGCAGGCAGCGTTGGACCATGTCGACGTTCAGGTATATCGTCGGCCGGCTATTATCCTCCACGACGTCCACCGGGGACCAGATGCTGTCGTCCTTGATCTTCTTGACCGGCGAGAGGGAAAACACACGCCCCGTCGCCCTGCCGAGGGCGCCGATCTTCGCGCGCTGTTCGCGCTTAGGAATCCGCTGCACACAGGCGTCGCAGATGGGAATCGCTTGCGGATGGACGCGGCGCTTGCCCTGTTTGGGCAGGTGTCCGGGCCGGTAGCCATAGGCGAAGGTCCAATGTTTCCGTTCGCACATTCTCTTGCAGTTCTCGCAGGACATGGCTATCCTCTTCAGGCGATTTTCGCCACAAGTTGCGGCACGAGCCCGATGTCGAACGATGACCGGCATCCTAAGCGGACGCGACGCGGCTGTCAACCCTCGACAGGAAGTGAAATTCGTGGCATCCTCGCCCCGATATGTTCGATGTCCTCAAGACGAAAGGGAAGGCCCGGCGCGGGAAACTCACTCTGCCGCATGGCGTGGTTGAAACGCCGGTTTTTATGCCGATTGCCACGCGCGCCAGCGTGAAGACCTTGTCGTCCGCGGACGTGGTGAAATTGGGCGCGCAGATCATCCTCAACAATACGTATCACTTGCTGTTGCGCCCGGGGTTTCCCGCAATGAAAAAGCTCGGCGGTACGCATAAGCTGATGAATTGGGACCGTCCTATTTTGACGGACTCGGGCGGCTTCCAAGTGTTCAGTCTTGCGAAAATCAGCAAGACGGACGAGGAAGGTGTCACCTTCCAATCCCATCTCGACGGGGCGCGGGTGCAGATAACGCCGGAATCCTCCATGGAAATGCAGGCGGCCATCGGCTCCGACATCATGATGCAACTCGACGATGTGGCGGACGGGCAATCGTCCCGCGAGCGTTTTGAGGACGCAATGGAACGTTCTCTGCATTGGGCTGCCCGTTCTAAGAACGCCTTCACGTCATTGCGAGCAACCGAAGGGAGTTTATTGTTCGGGATTGTTCAGGGAGGAACGCATGAAGACCTGCGCGCGCGTTCCGCGAAAGGCCTCATCGACATTGGCTTTGACGGTTATGCCATCGGCGGCCTTTCCGTCGGCGAATCGCGAGCGGACATGTATCGCATCGTCGAAAATACCGCTGGTATTTTACCCGAAAACAAGCCGCGTTATTTCATGGGCGGCGGCATGCCTGAAGAAATCGTGCACAATGTGTTCGCCGGCGTCGATATGTTTGATTGCGTTTTGCCGACGCGAAACGCGCGACACGGGACTTTGTTTGTGTGGAAACAAAATCCTTCGACAATGGATTGGAAAGCGGTTGCGGAGGGTGAAATGTCGGAATCGAAGAGGATTTTTTATGAAAAAGTGAATGTCACCGCCGAACGCGAAGCATTGAATCTCGGCACGATCGACGCGCACTGCGACTGCGAAACCTGCGCGACGACATCACGCGCCTATCTGCGCCACTTGCTCATGGTGGGCGAACCGCTCGGCCAGCGCTTGGCGACGATTCACAATCTTCGATTCTATTTGAAGCTCATGGAAGAGCTGCGGAAATATCTTGCGTCGTAAAGGAGAAACCACCCAAGGTGTGTTAAAATTGCCTTTGCTATGACTGAACGTTTTCTTTGGTTTTTCATCGCTTTTCTTATTGCTTCGCTTATAACGGGTTTCATACGGCGCCTGGCTTTTCGTGCGGGCGTGGTTGATTATCCTGCAACGCGCAAAATCCACACAAAACCCATGCCGCTTTTGGGGGGCGCTGGAATTTTTTTTGCAGTGGCGGCATGCGTCTTGGCCATCCTTTCCGTTTCCGGCACGCTCACGTCCGGATCCATCACTCCCAGGCAATATCTTGGCTTTCTTGTCGGTGGCCTTGTTCTCGTCGCGGGCGGCGCTTTGGACGACCTTTTTGATTTGCCGCCTCACATGAGCATGATCCCGCCGGTATTGGCGGCGCTTGTCGCCCTTGTCGCCGGCATCGAAGTAAGCAAACTCACCAATCCATTCGGCGGTGTCATTTTTCTTCTTCATTGGCAGTCGAATGCCTTGGTGTTTCTCTGGCTTTTGGTCATGATGTATACGACAAAACTTTTGGACGGTTTGGACGGTTTAGCCACCGGCATTGCTTCCATCGGAACCGTTATGATCCTCGCGCTTTCTCTCACTGTTGCATATTTTCAAACGGATATCGCCCTTCTTTCCTCCATTATTTTAGGATCCCTGTTCGGTTTTCTTTTGTGGAATTTCCATCCGGCGAAAATTTTTCTTGGGGAAGGGGGAAGCACATTTGTTGGATATACCCTCGGTATTTTAGCGGTGATTTCTGGCGGCAAGTTTGCGACGGCGCTTCTCGTTGTGGGCATTCCCTTGCTTGATGTCGCTTGGATTGTGTTTCGGCGTTTGCGCCAAGGCGGCATGCGGCGCATGATACAATCTGATCGAAGGCATCTGCATCATCGCTTGGCCGATCTCGGATGGAGCCAGCGCCGCATCGTGCTTTCGTATTATGCCGCGGCCGCAAGCTTTGGCTTGGCCGCTTTGTTTCTTCAAAGTCAGCAAAAGCTCTTTGCCCTCGGCATTCTTTTTCTTTGCATGCTGGGTTGTATCGTCTGGCTTATCCGCTATGAACAAAATCATTCGTAATTTTTCCGTCACCGCAATTGCGATCCCGATTCTGCTTGCATTGATGTATGCGCTTCCGCATTTCGTCCCTCTTCTTTCCCCCCTGCGTCATGAGGCAACCGTCACCGTGCCAGACGGGACAAAATATATGGTTGAAATTGCCGACGATGAAGCAGAACGCGCGCGCGGGCTCTCCAATCTGTCGGCGCTCAAGGAACATGAGGGGAAACTTTTTGTATTTCCTTCGCCCGGTCGATATACGTTTTGGATGAAGGGTATGCGTTTCCCCATCGATATTCTTTGGCTCAACAAGGGCGTTATTGTCGATCGCGTGGAAAATGCTCCGGCGCCAAAACCGGGCGCAAGTGTGAAAGGATATTTACCGGAAGCCGATGCGGACTTGGTATTGGAAATTGCCGCGGGAGAGGTGAAACAGCACGGATTGACCCTCGGGACGCCTGTTGACATTCATTTTCCGGCGGGCTACAGTGCGCCCACTAATTAAGGTGGATCTGTTGATATTCCGTATGATCGCTGTCATCCAAACCGGCGGCAAACAGTATATTGTCCGCGAAGGGGATTCCCTCGAGGTCGAGTGGCTGAAACATGCCGTTCCGGGCTCCACGCTCGAGCTCGACGCCCTGCTTGTCGGGGAAGAGGACGGGAAGAACGTGAAGGTCGGCAAACCTCTGGTTATCGGCGCCAACGTGAAGGCCGCGGTGGTCGAACACGGCCGCGATGAAAAAGTTTCTGTCATAAAATTCAAATCCAAGTCCCGCTATCGTCGTAATGTCGGCCATCGCCAGCCATTCACGAAATTGAAGATCGAAAAAATCTCCGTCTAATGCGGAGATTTTTCTTGCTTTTTGCCATTGCTCCTATGGACATCTTTAGCAATTCATGATACACACAGACCGGCTTTTCACTCGCCACGCCGTCCAAAGGATGGCAGAAAGTTGAGAAAACCATGTTCTTTCCTAATCGTAAGAAAATCGCCTTTCGCTGGATGCTCATATGGGGTTGTAGTGCTTTTTCCGTCGTTTGCATGGGGATGGTGTTCAGCGAGAGGGGCTTCACGATTGCCAGTACATTTGTAGGCAGTTGCTTACTGGCTTTCAGTATGAGTTATTTATACGAACTTGGCCGCCTGAGTGAACGACGCTTACAGGTTCAACTGCGCATGGAACTTGCCCATAAGCTGGCGGACTGCAGGGAACTTGCCTTAAATGTTCTTACGGCCATTTCTTACAGCCAGAAGGCAGTGAAATCTGACGATGCGGGGCTTGTTCTTATGGAGTGGCTTGAGTCCTTGGAGCAAGTTGTGAATCGTCTTCATGTGGCCGTGGAGACCGCTTATCCAACGGCAGAACGTCCACCGCGAAGAAAATCGCTGGACAAGATCATCGCCGCCATGAAACACGCCGCAGGTCAGCGCCTCATGCCGGATGAGCAGAATCCGAGAATGTACACACTCGGCTCCCCCGCATTGGTGGAAAAAGAGCTGTGGAGCGTCCCTCTTTCTCGTGTGACGTCGGGTGAGCTTCAGCGCATGCGTGACATCCTCATTCGCCTCGATGAGATCAGCACCACGATGGGCCTGCTGGTGCCTCCGTCCATCCTGCCTGCGCTGCCAATCTTGGCCGGATTCCCGTCGGAAGCCAAACGGCCACCGCCGACAAAGGCCGCGGCGCCTCAAGTTTCAGCCAAGCTGACGCTTGAGGCCGTCGATCCGATGAAGATGGAAACCTTTTCTGATGCTCCGCCCGCTGACGCATCGCAAACGCCCGCCCCTTCTGAGGAGCCTGAAATCGATCCTTCCTCTCCCTCCTAAAATGCCAACGCTTTCGGCCCGCATTCCCTCGAATGTCGGCCGATTTTTTATCGGGCATCAGGGGTCAGATCTTGAAACGAGAATTTCATGAACCATTTTTTTGGCATCTGGGGTCAGGTCTTGAAACGAGAATTTCATGAACCATTTTTTTATTCATGAAATTCTCGTTTCAAGATCTGACCCCATTACGCGCTTCGCCTTCCCTTCAGCGCATCCCCCAAGGTTACTTCGTCGGCGTATTCGATGCTGGCGCCCATCGGCAGCCCGCGCGCCAGACGCGTGACGGTTCGCGCGAACGGAGCCAACCGTTTCGACAAATACAAGATGGTCGTCTCGCCTTGCATGTTCGGCGAAAAGGCCAAGATGACTTCCTTGATGCGTTCGTCGCCCTTCACGCGTTCCAGGAGTTCGCGCACGCGCAAGATGTCCGGCGTGATGCCTTCGATTGGATTAAGCGTGCCGCCAAGAACGTGATACCGGCCGCGATAGGCGTCGGTGGATTCCATCGTCGCGATGTCGCGTGCTTCGTCCACGACGCAAAGAAGAGACGCGTCGCGCTTGGAGTCCGCGCAAATGTCGCACGCATCCGTTCCGGCCGTATAGGTGAAACAGATCGTGCAAATCTGGATGCGTTCCCCAAGAACGATAAGCGCCCGGGCGACGGATTCAATATCCGCCTTCGGTTGCTTCAACAAATAAAAAACGTATCGAAGGGCGGTTTTCGGTCCGACGCCGGGCAATCGCGCAAGCGCGGCGGCCGCGTTTTGGATTGGTTCAGGGAAGCGCCGCATGGGGAGATGAGACGGCTTAGCCGCCCAAATTTTTCAACAGATCCAATCCGCCCATGTCCTTGAGCTTGCCGGCCATTTGTCCATGGAGTTTTTTTATCGCATCGTTCATGGCTTCTTTGATCGCTTCTTGGCATTTCTCTTTATTTTGAAAAAGTTCCACATCAATCTGCACGTCGAGAATTTGCTGATTGCCGTTCATCTTGATTTTTATTTTCCCCCAAGCGGCCGAACCTTCCGCAATGACGGTTTCCATCGTTGACTGCATGTGCTTGGCCTGGTCGCCGAGTTTTTTGACGGCTTTAATTTTGGAAAACATAGGGGAGGGGAATTGTCGTATTCATGAGGCAACAGGTCTATTGTCTAAGGAATAGGGATCTTTGGCAAGAAGTATTTTCATTGCATGGAATCGATCGGTGGCGGCGACACCGTTCCTCCGGGCAAAGGCGGAGGAGGAGCGGGCGAAACGGCGATGGGAGCAAAGGATGCGTGGGAGGAATTTTCTGCCGCCGATGGCATGTGGATATTTCTGTCCAGATTGCGAAAAGACGTCCGCTTGCTGTCGTAAAATAAACGCATCATGCCCGTGGGGCCATTGCGGTGCTTGGCGATGTGAATTTCCGCGATGGTTTTTTCTTCGGGCGCCAAATCCTCTTCGCGATAATTACGATCGGCGGATTTTCGATAAATAAACATCACGACATCCGCGTCTTGTTCGATGGAACCCGAGTCGCGCAAATGCGAGAGGCGGGGAATCGCGGGTTTGTTCATTTCCACCGCGCGCGAAAGCTGGGCAAGGGCCAAGACGGGGACATTAAGCTCGCGGGCGATTTGTTTCAACCCGCGGGAAATTTCAGAAACTTCCTGGACGCGATTGTCGCTGTTTGCATTTTTATTGCGGCCCTCCATGAGTTGCAAGTAGTCGACGACGATGAGGCCGAGTCCGTGCTCGGTCTGCATCCGGCGCGCTTTGGTGCGCAGTTCCATGATCGTGAGCATGCCGCTGTCATCGATGAAAATAGGCGCCTCCGAAAGCACGCCGAGCGTATGGCCGATGCGCGGGAAATCATCGTCGCGTTCCGACAAATGTCCCGTGCGTAATTTCCACAAATCCACATTGGCCTCGGCGCAAATCATGCGGTCCACGAGCTGTTCCTTGGACATTTCAAGCGAAAAAACGGCTACAGGAAGCTTGTGCTTGACCGCGACATGGCGGGCCACGTCCAGGGCAAATGACGTTTTTCCCACCGACGGGCGGGCGGCGAGAATGATCAAGTCCGACTTTTGCAAACCCGCAAGCAGGGAATCCAGATCCTTGAAACCCGTCGGCACTCCTCGGAGCTTGCCGCGCTCGCGGTGCAATTCGTCGATGCGTTCAAATGCTTCGGCAAGCACGCTGCGAATAGGAACGAAACTATTTTTAAGATATTGTTGCGAAACGGCAAACAGCGCGCGTTCGGCGGCATCCAAGGTGGCGTCGATTTCCTCGGATTCATCAAACCCAAGACGGCTGATGCTGGAAGCGGCTTCGCCCAGCCGGCGCAAGGTCGCCTTTTTTTGAATGATCTCGGCATAATGAACAATGTGCGCCGAGGTCGGCACGGCATTGGATAATTCAACGAGGTATGTCCGTCCGCCAATGCGCGAAAGCACGCCCTTTTCTTCCAGCCGATTCCCCAAGGCCAGCATGTCGAGCGGATCGTGCCGCTCGTAGAGATCAATGATGGATTCGTAAATAATGCGATGCGCGTCGCGGTAAAAATCTTCGGCATGGAGGATATCCGCAATTTTCAACATGGCTTCCTTGTCAATCAAAAGACCGCCGAGCAATCCTTGCTCCGCTTCAAGATTATGCGGCGGAATGCGTTCGGGGGTTGGCATGGGAGAGAAAGTGACTTCATTTCTGAACCTATCTTAGATGTCACAAGGAGCCATCACAAGGGACAACCTGTGCTATACTTGTGTGTAATTTGAGGATACTATGGTTCATCCGAATTTTAAGATGACTCGCGCCATCGGCACCCTGATAGGATCGCTCGTGGGAGCTGGGGTATTTGGCTTGCCCTTTGCATTTTCCCAAAGCGGCGCCGCCATCGGGACGGCCTGGTTATTATTGCTTGCCGCGATGATGCTTGCGCTCTTTCTCATGTATGCGGAAGTGAGCATTCAAACGGCGGGAACGCATCGATTGGGCGGATATGCCGCGCGCTATCTTGGGCCGCGGTGGAATGGCATTGCCACGGTTTTAATGGGTTTGACCTTGGGGGGCGCCATGCTTGCGCATCTCATCGTGGGCGGCCGCTTTCTCTTTACCTTTTTACATCCGTTTTTTGGCGGCGGCGAACTCGTGTACGGATTGGTCCTTGCCTGTTTCGTGGCTATGGTCACCTGGCGCGGCACGCAATTCACCGTGCGCACGGAAGGAGTTGTCATCGGCATTTTATTATTTCTGTTCGCTTTTGCCGTTTTTGCCGCATGGCCCTCCTTCATTCCGGAGAACTTGGCGCGCATACACTGGTCGTCGGCCTTTCTTCCCTATGGTGTTGTGCTGTTTGCGCTTTCCGGTCTTGGCGCCGTGCCAGAAATGAAAGATATTCTCGGCGCGCAAAAACGATCATTGCCATACGCCATCGTCTTTGGACTTTCCTTGGTTGTGGCCTTGTATCTGGTGTTTTCTCTTTCTGTTCTGGGAGTGACCGGCGAACAAACAACCCCCGCCGCCTTTGTCGGATTGGCGGCCGTGCTCGGATCAAGTTTTGGAGTGATAAGCTCCCTGCTCGGTTCCTTGACGGTCTTTTCCATTTTTTCGATGAGCAGTTTACAATTGCAAAATAGTTTGCACGTGGATATGCGCGTGCCTCGCGCGGCCGCATGGGCCCTTGCCTCATTTCTTCCTCCGCTTCTATTTCTCGCGGGCCTGCGCGGATTCATTCATGTCATCGGCTTTGTCGGCGCCGTGTTTGCCGGAGGCATCGGTGTTCTCGTCGTGTGTATCTATGAACGCATGCGCCGCAGTCCGGTTTGTCACGAGCATCATTGCCTCAATGTGCCGTCTCCGCTTTCGTTTTTGATCGCGGCTTTGTTCGCGGCGGGAATCATCGCCGCCTGCGCCGCCTTTTTCTTTTAAGTATGCATTCTCGCATTCCCCTTGGTCGTCTCATCGGTTTTTGGGCGTTGAACTTCGTTTTGCTTTATGTCGCAAGTTTTTTCCTGTTCGCTTTGTCCCGTGCGACCGCAAACCCCCTTGTGGGCGCAGTGACGCAATTAGCGGCTCCGCTTTTTTACTTTTTCTTTGGCTGGCTCTATTTTCGCAAAGCTGGTTTAGCAAATTGGGAATGGCGTTTTGTCGCCATGATTGTTTGGCTCGTCTGTTCTCTTCTCGCGTCGGCTTTCCTCATCAAGCCCGTGTACGGGTATGAGTGGACGCTCGCGATTCACGTGAATGTGTTGAAGGGACAAGGATTGAACATGGCGGCCCTCATTGCCGCGGCGTATGCGGCGCATACAAAAAAAGCGATGTCCGCAAACGTCGCGGATATCGAGACATTGGAAGGGCCGAAGTTTTAAGAGATTTGGATTTGTTTGGCTTTTAAGATATTCAAGAGAAGATAGGCGACCGTAAGCGGGCCGACGCCGCCGGGAACGGGGGAAACCCATCCGGCGACCGTATCGACGGACGCACGGTCCGCGTCGCCGACGATTGTGCCGTTTACCTTGGTCGTGCCAATGTCAATGATGATCGCGCCCGGCTTGACATGGGTTCCCATGAGAAAATGCGGACGGCCCACCGCGACGACGACGATGTCGGCGGAACGAGTCTGTGCGCATACCTCATCCGCGTCGGGCGAAATGATTTCGGCCGTCACGCCGCGCTCCTTCAGAAGGACGACAAGCGGTTCCGCGAAGAGAGAACGGCTCACGATAATCGCGCGCAGACCGTTTACGTTTTGTCCGCTTGCTTCGATGAGCTTCATCACGCTCAGATGCACGGGAGGCGCGAGGCAAGGCTTGCCGACCTTCAATGCGCGGACATTTTCCGGATGGAACCCATCCACGTCCTTGCGCGGATGAATGGCACCCACCACGCAATCCGCGTCCTGGGCGGGAAGGGGAAGCTGGACGAGAATGCCGTCGACATCCTCGCGCGCGTTCAATTCCTTGATTGTATCGATAAGGATGCGTTCGTCCGTTTCGGCGGAAAACAGGAATTTCTCGAAGCGGATACCCGATTCTTCGCAGGCTTTTTGCTTGAGACGGACATAGAGATGGGATGCGGGATCGTCGCCGACCAAAAGCACCGCCAGGCCCGGCGCCTGCGGCATGGCCGCGACGCGGTCTTTTATTTTTGCGCGAATCGCATCAGCCAATTTTTTCCCGTCGAACATGTGAACCATAATGCGTGGGCGAGAATAGCATGTATTCATCGTTTTATCCACTGCTCTCTCATTCTCTCTTTTACGAAAATTGCGCTGTTTGATAAAATAAATTTGGAAAAATGCGCATGAACCAAAACGGTATCACTATCAGCAAACAGGAATGTAAAAGCATGGGCATTGCCATCATCGTTTGCCATGTTGTTTTTTTAACGGTCACACAGGCAATGGCTCAGCGTTCTGATCACACGCCGGACATGACAACTTCAGCGTCTCTCGCCTCATCCGCGTCCGGCAATGCATGCACCAGCACGTATACAGACACGGAGCACATGGACATTTTCGATGCTCACGCCCACATCATGTCCAAAGTGAGCGCTTCCCAGATAATTTCAGAGATGGATAAGGCGGGAGTAAGCATGTTGAACCTGTATCCCATCGATGGCGATAATGATGCGAGTTCGCTTGAAGCCATGTCTCAATACCCTGGGAGATTTATCGCCTTTGTCGATACTCCTGACTCGCCGGAACCCGCTACGTGGTTCAAACAAGGCCAAACCTTCACGGCCTTTGTTGAGGCGCAGTTGAAGACGGGAAAATTCTCCGGCATCGGTGAAACGAATCTACGGTACTACCATGGCGAGAGCTATACCTTGCATCCGGATATCTCTATTCCGCCGGATGATCCGCTTTGGCTTGGACTGGTAGATCTGTCCGCAAAATATCATGTCCCGATTTCGTTTCATTTTGTCCCTGATGATTCTGATGCCAATGCCGCTTTCGAAAGAATGTTGAATCACAATAAAGACGCGACCTTCATCTGGGCTCATCTCGGTTTCAACAATATGCCGCTTAACCACGCTACGCTCAATAACTATCTCTTGCGATATCCTCATCTCTATTTCGACACCGCTGGGGTTCAGGGCATGCACAAAGCTCCGCCGGGCGCCAAGCAATCTAATTGGGACTTGCTCGCCAATCAATCTGACAATGGCCGATTAAACGAAGATTGGAAACAATTCTTTGCAACATGGAATTCCCGCATCTTGGTTGCTTCAGACGCGGGAGGTGGTTCAAATGGTTTGGGAAGGTGGCAGAACTACTCGAGCAATACCGCCGATGATGCGCCGGCAAATGCCATCGGACATTGGCGGGGGCTGTTTGCCAACCTGGAATACAATGCTGCGCGCAATATTTTCAGCTCAAACGCCAGGACAGTCTTGCTCAAAGAACCTGCGCATCCGTATGAGTATTCGGTGAGGTCAGATGGCAGGTGTGATCCCATTTCCATCCGTTCCAATTCCTCCGTTTCAGCCCTGACGTTCAATCCGAGCACAAAAGCAATCACTTTTGCTGTTGCTAGTTCCAATGAAACGACGGGCAAGGCGGCGATCACCGTGCCATCATCGTTTGCCAGCGGAAATTTCACCGCTTCCGTCGATGGTCAGAGCGTGAAATCTACAACGATTTTCAACTCTACCGATACCACCATAAGCTTGGAATATGCCGGCGGCATCAGATCGATCACTCTCAAGGTGGAGGGCAATATCAAAATCAAATCGTCCCCGTCATCCCCAATTTTTGTGCCGACATCAAAATCAGTGCCGGCGGCAATGCCGCTTCCAAAGAAATCGAAAAGAAATCTTCTGTTTACGCCGAAGGCTCATGCTCAAAAGAAACTGCTAAAAACTACCATTAGGAGATAAGCCCTTCGTACAGCGGAAACTTCGCCGTCAGTTTTTTCACTTCTTCCTTGATGGCGCCGAGCTTGGCCGTATCCGCGCGATTCGAAATGGCTTGCTCAATCCACCCCGCAATGATTTTCATTTCCGCTTCCTTCATGCCGCGCGTGGTGAGCGCCGGCGTGCCGAGGCGAATGCCGGAAGGATCCATGGGGCCGCGCGGGTCGTCCGGAATCGCATTCTTGTTCACAGTGATGCCCGCGGCGTCCAGCGCAATCTGGGCTTCCTTGCCCGTTGCGCCCTTTGCCGTGACATCGATGAGCAAAAGATGATTCTCTGTACCGCCAAACAGCAAACGGAAACCGCGGGCGCGCAGTTCTTCTTCCAGCGCTTTGGCATTTTTCTTGATCTGCTTTGCATATTCCTTGAATGCCGGTTCCGACCCTTCTTTCAATGCCACGGCGATGGCCGCGATGACATTTTCATGCGGACCGCCTTGAAGACCGGGGAATACGGCCTTGTCGATTTGTTTCGCGTGCTCGATCTTGCACAGAATCAGACCGCCTCGGGGGCCGCGCAATGTCTTATGCGTGGTCGTCGTCACCACGTCAAACAGCGGCACAGGATTTTTCATTTCCCCGGCGACGATGAGGCCGGCGATATGCGAAATGTCCGCCATGGTAAGGGCGCCGACTTCATCCGCAATGCGTTTTACCTGCGCATAATCGATGTCGCGCGTATAGGCCGAGTAGCCGACGAGAATGAGTTTTGGCTTATGCGCAAGGGCGAGATTGTGAAGGTTCGCGTAATCAATCGCGCCTTCGGGCATCGTCTTATAGCCGATGAAGCGGTAAATGCTTGCGGGAAAGGTTGCGGGATGGCCATGGGTCAGATGTCCGCCATGGGAAAGATCCATGCCAAGTACGACGTCGCCGGGTTTCAACAGGGCGGTGTAGACGGCCAAGTTTGCCGGTGCGCCGGAAAGCGGCTGGACATTGGCGTGTTCGGCGCCGAACAATTGTTTGGCGCGTTCGATCGCGAGGGACTCGATGACGTCGATAAATTGGCAACCGCCATAATAGCGTTTGCCCGGTAGCCCTTCCGCATATTTGTTTGTCGCGACGGAACCAAGCGCTTCGAGGACAGCCTGCGAAACGAAATTTTCTGACGGGATCATTTCAAGCCCTTCGCGCTGGCGATTCAATTCGCCGCGCAAGGCTTCGGCGACGGCGGGATCATAAGAGGAAAGGGAGGGCATAGGGGAAAAGGACTGTGAGGGCATGGAGAGCGTTGAAGGCGGGAATTTGAAGACATGTCGAATTGTACGGAAACAGGCTGGTTGGGGCAAGGGCGCGATTGACGGGATGCGGCAAAACCGTTAGGGTGATGCGTCGCTTCTCTGGCGCAAGCGACGTATGGTCATTGACATTCCCCGCGCCGAAACGGGAGTTTCTGATGAAGCGCACGAAGGAAGTTCGGATCGTCAGTCCATCCGACGCCGCCGCGGAAGAGCTTCACATCGCGGCAAGGCGGTTCGCGCGGGTACACCGGATGGGCAAGAAAGGTCAGAAGCTCGTGGCCTATCTGGACCTGAAGGCCGGGAAATGGGACATGCCCATCGTGGTCAAAGTCGTTCCGCGCTCTGCCAAGGAATTGGCTGGGCTGCCGGTGCGGGTGGCGATGAACTGCCGGCTCAAGAACATCGTCGTGTACATCGCGCGGGACGTGCCGGACGACGACTACCTGGGCCTCGCGGGGCTCATCGCGGCTCGCGTCATTCACAACCTGCTCTCCAACCAGGTTTCGGTGATGGCGATCTTCGAGGGCGAGGGCGGCGGCGCGGAGGTGGTGAGGCGTTTCTCCTACGAAGTCTGGACGGAGGCCATCTTCTACGTCGCGCAGGCGCTCGAGTCGATCCGGATTTTCTCCATTCCCAGCCTGCAGGCTTTCTACCTTGCCTGCTCGGAGAAGAGCGTCCACCCTTCCGCCGAAGCTTTTCTCACCCACATCGTGGGAAGCGGGTATTTCGGAACGCCCGTGGAACATTTTCGGGCGACGGCCATCAGCCTGATCGGGGCTTTCCTCGAGCTCGGTCGTATCCCCGTGGAGGATTTGGAACTCCTTCACAATCGGTACGCCGCCGAAATCAAAGCCGCCTGATCGCTCGCCACGTTCTGCCGCCTTCTCTCCTTCATTTTGGAGAGCGGGCGGTTTTTTGTGCTATTCTTTCTCTCGTATGCTCGACTCCCTTCATCACGTTCATTTCATCGGCGCCGGTGGCATTGGCGTATCCGCCATTGCGAAGCTCTTGCTTGAACGCGGCATTTCCGTGTCCGGTTCGGATGCGCAGGCGTCCGACCTCACGCGCGATTTGGAAAGACGCGGGATGATGATGGCGTATGGCGAGATGGCGGGGAATGTGCCATCGGCAACCGATCTTGTCGTGTTTTCTGCGGCGGTGCCGGATACTCAGGTCGAACGCGTGGAGGCGGCGCGACGCGGCATACGCCAGCTTTCCTATCCCCAATTTTTGGGCGAATGGTCCAAGCTTTATACCACCATCGCGGTTGGCGGAACCAATGGCAAAAGCACGACGACTGCCATGCTCGGTCTCATGCTTGAAGCGGCCGGCTATGACCCGCTTGTTGTTGTCGGCTCCCTCGTGCCCGGGTTTCCGCTTGGAAATGCGCGCGTGGGCAAGGGGCGGTTTTTCGTGGTGGAAGCCTGCGAGTATCGGGCGCATTTGCTCAATCTTCATCCGGAAATGATCGTGCTCACAAATATCGAGGAAGATCATCTCGATTATTTCCGCGACCTTGACCACATTCGTGACACGTTCCAGGAATTTTTGAACAAATTGAAAGGAAAGGGCCTGGCCGTCTTGAATGCGGACGATGTTCAGACGAACAAACTCGTCATGGACCGCGTCATAAAATACGGAACGGGTGCGAAGGCGGATTATCGCTCGTCCGATCGACGCATTGCCCACGGCACGCAAGCGGTCACCGTGTTGCGCGCCCAGCCTCCGGAAACGCTTGGCGATTTGGTTTTGAAAATTCCCGGCGCTTTCAATGTCGCAAATGCGCTTGCCGCGACGACGGCCGCCATGGAACTCGGCGTGCCTTTTGAAACCTGCCGTCGCGTCCTCAAGGATTTTCGCGGCATTTGGCGGCGCTTCGAGCGCGTGGGCACTTGGCGCGGCGCGGAAATCATTTCCGATTATGGCCATCACCCGACCGCCATTCGCGGCACCGTGGAGGCCGCGCGGGAATTTTTTCCCAAGCGTCGCGTCGTCCTGTGTTTCCAGCCGCATCAGCATGCGCGCACCAAGGAGCTTTTGCCCGATTTCATCCAAGCCTTGCGGGAAGCGGATGTCGTGATCATTCCGGAAATTTACAAAGTCGTGGGGCGCACGGAGGCCGAAGAAAAAGAAATTTCCAGCCGCCTGCTCGCCGATCTGGTTCGCGCCGCCGATCCAAGCAAAACGGTCCTTTTTGCTTCCGATCTTCTCGATGCCGAGCGCATCCTCGAAGCATTGATTCGCGAAGGCGATGTGGTGATTATTCAAGGCGCGGGAGATGTCGACGATGTGGCCCGCGCGCTTGTCCGTTAAGGTTTCTTGGCGTGCCCACCTATGACCGACATCACTTCCAGACTCCGCGATCTGTTCGGTGAACGGCTCACCCTCAATGAACCGCTGTCCATGCACACGAATTTTCGCATCGGGGGACCCGCGCGCTGGTTCGTCGAGGCGAAAACCGAATTGGAAATCATGGAAGCCGTGCGTCTTGCGCGCGCGGCGGACATGCCGTATGTCGTGCTGGGCGGCGGGTCAAACGTATTGGTTGCCGATCGCGGATGTGAAGCGCTTGTCGTGAAAGTTGCCCTACGCTCTTTTTCCATCGAAGGCATGCGTGTCATCGCGGACGCGGGAGTGATGTCTGCCGCCCTGGCCCGCGCGACGGCACATGCGGGGCTCGCGGGATTCGAATGGGCCATTTCGCTTCCCGGAACCATTGGCGGCGCCGTGCGCGGCAATGCGGGATGCTTCGGCCGTGAGATGAAAGATGTCGTCACCACCGTGCGTCTCTTGCGGGACGGGCAGGTCGTCGACGCGCCCGCGAGCCGTCTCGCCTTCGGTTACCGCATGTCCGTTTTCAAACGGACGGATGATGTCATTCTGCAGGCAACCCTCCATCTTGAAAGCGGTAATGCCGTCGATCTTCGCAAAAGCATGGCGGAGCAATTGACTCGCCGAAAAGCCGAGCAGCCGATGAATGTCGGTTCCGCGGGTTGCATATTCAAAAATTATCTTATCGTTTCGGACAAGGAAGCGGCACGCCTGGCGCCGGAAATTCCCGAGCCAATGCTCCGTGCCCGCCGTGTCTCCGCCGGCTGGCTCATCGAACAGGCGGATGTGAAAGGCAAAAAGATCGGTCGGGCGCAGGTGAGCCCCGTTCACGGCAATTTCATCGTGAACCTCGGCGGCGCAAAGGCAGACGAAGTCGTCCAACTTATCGCTTTTGTCAAGACCCGCGTGCGTGATCGTCTTGGCATTCAACTGCAAGAAGAGATACACTATCTTGGGTTCTGATCCGTCACTTCATCATCTTGTTCCCCCACTCTTTTCCTCACCCCTATGACCATCGCGATCAAAGGACTCAACATGGAATTAACAGAAGCCATTAAATTTCAGGTAGGAAAAAAGCTCATGGGTGTGGAAAAACTTGTCGCGGATTTTGAACCGGCGACGGCGCGGGTGGAAGTGGGAAAAACGTCGCGTCATCACAACAAGGGCGAGGTGTTTCGCTCGGAAATAAACTTGGATATACGCGGCGGCCTGCTTCGTGCCGAGGCCGCAGGTGAAGATTTGTACGAAGCGATAGACGTGGCCATTGCGGAACTGCGACGCCAGCTCGTTGATGCAAAAGAACGTCGGCAGGATCGCCACCGGCATGGGCGTCCTGGAAAAGAATAAAAAAATCCGCTGTCAAGACAGCGGGTCACGCGCATCAATGGAACATGTCAGACATCGGGGGCATCGGGCGCTCGTCATTGGCATGCCACTCGCGGACGTTTTGATCAGAAGGAGGGGCAAGAAAAAAGCGCATGCATCGGGCTTCATGCAGGGAGCTGACGGTGAAGGAGGAGGGAAAATTGTCGCCCATTTGGGCGATGACGAGGACGGATCCATCGTCAAAGACCAGAGCGTTCATATGCGCATCCGGCTTTTCCACAAGCATGAGCGAACGGCGAATGCAGGAAATCAAACCCATAACTCGATTTGCATCGGCGAGAGCCCGTTTATAGGCGTCTTGCCCTTGAAGCCGTGCGCGTTGAACCTGACGAGGAAGGCCGGCGACCAATTGGTCGCGAAGGACCGACTCAACGGCAACTCCCTCGAAGACTTCTAATACCTTCTTGCCCAAAACGTGACGGACGAGCACGGCGAGTGGACCGGCGGTGCCGGGAATATTCATGATCAACCTCCAAGGGCTTTTATACCCATACACGCCTTCATTGTCAAACGTTTTCTTTCGGTGTTATCCCTTGCCTTTTTGGCTGCGAAGACGCATACTTGAGCGGCTATGGTAAACATCTTTCACGTCCTTTTCGGGGATCCAAATAAAAAAATCATCGATGCTTTGCGGCGCGACGTCGATCGTATCACGGCGCTTGAACCAGAATTTCGCGCGCTGAATGATGATCAGTTGCGCGCAAAAACAAAGGAGTTCAAACAGCGTTTGGTGGAAGGGGAGCGTCTGGAAAAAATTGTTCCTGAGGCTTTTGCGGCCGTGCGTGAGGCGTCGCGACGTGTCCTTGGTCAGCGTCCATTTGACGTACAGCTCATGGGCGGCCTCGTTCTGCAACGCGGCGGCATCGCCGAAATGCGCACGGGGGAAGGAAAGACCCTGACCGCCGTTGCTCCGTTGTATACCCATGCACTGGTCGGCAAAGGATGTCATTTGGTGACGGTGAACGATTATTTGGCGCGACGCGACGGCGTGTGGATGGGCCATGTCTTTCACGCGCTGGGCATGTCGGTTGGCGTTATTACGCATGAGGGCGGTTCGGTGTACGATCCGATCTTCAAGGAAGATGTTCCGCCAAAACCTGATGCCGCCGACACGACCGATGCCTTCAAGGTACATACGGACTTTTTGCGTCCGGCCGGACGTCGCGCCGCCTATGCCGCGGACGTCACCTATGGCACCAACAATGAATACGGCTTCGATTATTTGCGTGACAATATGGCCGGCTCTTCGGAGCAATGCGTCATGCGCCCCACACTGTATTTCACCATCGTTGACGAAGTGGACTCCATTCTTGTCGACGAAGCACGCACGCCGCTCATCATTTCCGCTCCGGCCGAAGAAAGCGACGAGCTGTATCGCCGCATGGCTCACGTCATGCCGTTGCTGAAGGAAAACGAGCATTACAATGTCGACGAAAAAATGCGCGCGGCGACATTCACGGCCGCGGGCATTGCCGCCGTGGAAAAAGCCATCGAGGTGGAAAATTTGTATGCGGCAGGTTCCAATATTCAGTATTATGCCGAAACCGCTTTGCGCGCGCAGACCCTGTTCAAACTCGATGTGCACTATGTCGTGCGTGAAGGACAAGTCATCATTGTCGATGAGTTTACCGGACGTCTCATGCACGGCCGCCGTTATTCGGAAGGCTTGCATCAGGCGATTGAAGCTAAAGAACGGGTGGAGATTCAGCGCGAAAGCCGCACCTTGGCCACCATCACCTTCCAAAATTTCTTCCGCATGTATGCAATGCTGTCGGGCATGACGGGCACCGCCGCCACGGAAGCGGAAGAGTTTTCCAAAATTTACACATTAGAAGTGACGACGATTCCGACGAATGCAAAGCCCAATCGCATCGACGGTTCTGACCGCGTATATAAGAATGAACGGGGCAAATTTCAAGCAGTGATCGCGGACGTGAAGGAACGCCACGCGAAAGGCCAACCGATCTTGATCGGAACAGCTTCCATTGAAAAAAATGAATTGCTCGGATCGCTCTTGAAACGCGAAGGCATTCCGTTCCAGATGCTCAATGCGAAGAATCACGAGAAAGAGGGGGAAATCATCGCGCAAGCCGGACGCAAAGGCGCGGTTACCCTTGCCACCAATATGGCGGGTCGCGGAGTGGACATCATGCTCGGTGGCAACCCCCCGTCGCTCGCCGAAATGGATGCAGTGCGGGCTTTGGGTGGCTTGCACGTCATCGGTACGGAACGCCACGAAAGCCGACGTATCGATAATCAATTGCGCGGTCGTGCGGGGCGCCAAGGCGATCCGGGCTCCACGCAGTTTTCCGTTTCCATGGAAGACGATTTGATGCGTATTTTCGGCGGAGATCGCGCAAAGGGCATTTTGGAAAAGCTTGGCATTCCGGATGATATGCCCATTGAAAGCGGCATGGTGAGCCGGTCCATTGAACAAGCCCAACAGCGCGTGGAAGGTCAGAATTTTGACATGCGTAAACACCTGCTTGAATACGATGATGTTCTCAATAAACACCGCGAAGTGATTTACAAGCGCCGACGCGAAGTGCTGGACGCCTCTGCGTCCGAAAATCCGCATGAACTGAAAGAAGTCATTTTGGATTTGATGGAAGAAGAAATTGAACATGTCGTGTCTTTTCATACGGGGGATTACGCGCTCTCCCCCCTTTTTCCGCGAGAGGCGCCGGGCCGTTTGTCAGACAAGGATGGTGCGGAAATCATCCAGGTGTTTAGCACCATCGTGCCCATGACTCCGGAGAAACGCTCTGTATTGGAAGGTCTTGCGCATGCCGCGGCGATTGCGGGTAAGGAGAAAGGCGTTTTGCTTCATGCGCGCACCAAACTTATCAAAGCGATGATGGAATTGGTGCATGAGGCCTATGAAGCGCTGACCTTGCGTTATCCGGATCGGAGCGTTTTACGCAAGGTGGAACGGGCCGTAATCTTGCGAACCATGGACACGCTTTGGATCGATCATTTAGCCGCCATGGGCGCTTTGCGCGTGGGGATTGGTTTGCGCGGATATGGCCAACGCGATCCGCTCGTTGAATACAAAAAAGAATCTTACGGCATGTATCAGCGATTGCTCGCTTCCATCAATCAAGAAATTGCTTACACATTTTTTGTCACCGCACATCACGCCGCAACCGCGGAAGCCCAGCGTGCATTAGAACAGACCATGTACGAAAACAAGAATGTCACCATGCAGGGTGCTGTGAAAACGTCGGATGAAGCGACGGCACCCGCGGATACTTCTTCAATGCCCTCGCATCCTTCAAAGCCTTTCCTACCCGTTGGCCGCAACGAATTATGTCCCTGCGGGAGCGGGAAGAAGTATAAAAAGTGTCATGGAATCTGAACATATTTCTGAACGGTCCGTCAGATATCCACAGATCGGCGATTGACAAACGCGAAAAAATCTGCTTGAATGGAAGCAGATTTCATCCCCCAATCTAAAACAGATGGGGGATTTTCTTTTGTCGTGACGCGCATATAATTTTTTGGTATCTTTGTGGACAGTATGGACATGCAAGCCTTTGTTGATACCGTCGTGACTCAAGTTGGTCAGCTTCTCGATGAAAAATTCGAGAAGAAGCTCTTTGGTTTCGCTACGAAGGACGACCTGAAAGCCTTACGCATTGAGCATTTCGCCACGAAAGATGATCTGAACGTCTTTGCAACCAAAGATGATCTGAAAGCATTTGCTACGAAAGACGACCTGAAAGCCTTACACATTGAGCGTTTCGCCACGAAAGACGACTTGAAAGCCTTTGCAACCAAAGATGATCTAAAAACTTTTACGGTAAGCGTTGATGGGCGTTTTAAGGACGTGGACGCAAAATTGGACACCATCGCAATACGTGTTCTAGATCTGGATGAAAAGTTAGACCGTTGTGCCACCAAGGATGCTCTCAATGCCGTGCATTCAAACCTGCTTGTATCCATGGATCGTTTCGCTAAGCGATATGAAACGGTTGATCAGGAACTCACAGCTTTGTATGGACGAGACGATCGGTTGGAGAAAAGATTAGACTTCATTGAACGCAGGATTGTAAGAACAAAAAAATAAAAAAACATGGTATTTTGCTCCCGGCCTTCTCATGCTATTGTAGCGCGTACTATGAAGAAAACTACCGCACAACGCCTGTGGTCCGTCATTGCCGCCCTCGTCGTCGTCAGCATGGTTTTGAGTCTTGTCATGTACGGATTGCGATTTTAATCTCCGCCCTATGGCTCCTGTTTGGCGGGTGGCGGACCTCATTCCTGCAGACGTGTCCGCTCAATTTCCGGAATTGCATCCGGTCATTTTGCAATTGCTTTGGAATAAGGGACTGCGCACCACGCAGGAGATGGATGTTTTTTTACATCCCGATTGGAACCGCGACACATTTGCCCCTTCTTTATTCACGCAGATGCCGGCGGCCGTCGCGCGCATATTCGCCGCTTTGGAACGACGGGAAATCATTGCCGTGCACGGCGATTATGATGCCGATGGCGTCTGCGGCTCGGCCGTGCTCATTTCTACCTTGCGTGAGCTCTGTCGCCTGCTCGGATTCAATGAGACCGCCATTATTTTTTATCTGCCTCATCGCGAAAAGGAGGGATACGGTTTTGCCGTACCGACCATGGAATTTTTGGCGCGAGAGCGGAAGGCGAAACTTATCATTACCGTCGATTGCGGCATCAGCAATAAGCCGGCCATTGATCGCGGGAAGGAACTGGGAGTTGATACCATTGTGTGCGATCATCACGCCCTGCCTGTAGTATTGCCCATGGAGGCAATCATTCTTCATCCGCTTATTCCGGGAGAAACGTATCCGAACAAAGGGTTGTGTGGCACGGGAGTGGCGTTTAAGCTGGCATCGGCGCTCATCGAAGAAGCACGCGGAAGAGGAGCGGCGCTTCCCGAAGGGCAGGAAAAGTGGCTCTTAGATTTGGTGGCCATCGCCACCGTGACGGATGTCATGCCGCTTATCGGGGAGAATCGCGCCCTAGAAACATATGGCTTGCTTGTCTTGAACAAAAAGCGGCGTCTGGGCATCAGGAAATTAATGGAAGCGATCGGCACTATGTCCAGTCAATCCATAGATACAACAACGGTCGGTTTCCAAATCGGTCCTCGATTGAATGCCGCCGGACGCATGGATCACGCGAATGCCGCCCTCGCATTGCTCTTGGCGGAAGAGAACGCGCAAGCAATAGCCTGTGCGACCAAGTTGCAACAAACCAATACTGAGCGCCAGCAGGCTTCGGACACCATGTTCCAACAAGCCCTGGCCTTGGTTGGTGATCCGGGAGAACGAAAACTCATCATCGCGTGTGGGGAGGGATGGCCGGCGGGGCTGGTGGGTTTGATTGCATCCAAGCTCGTGGGCGAGTATCGAAGACCCGTGCTTGTGGTCGGGCATATGGATGGACATTATGTGGGTTCCGGGCGCAGTGTTCCTGGTTTTGATGTGACCGAAACCGTGCGCGCCGGCGCGGAACATTTGGATAAATTCGGCGGCCATCCGCAGGCCTGCGGTTTTTCTGTGCGCGGAGCCGATCGCTTTGCCCGCGCCGCCGCCCGCATGAGCGCCTATGCCGAGACGCATTTGGCCGCCGATCAATTCATGTCCGCGCTTGCCATTGAAGCGGAATTGCTTTTGGAAGAGGTTGATTGGGATTTGCAAGCGGCATTGGCGCGATGCGAGCCTTTCGGAGAAGGGAATCGTCGGCCCGTGTTTGCCAGCCGCGGTCTTTTGGTGACGAGCATCGATACCGTGGGAGGCGGCAAGCACTTGCGCCTGACCGTCCGCTCGCCCCGCGGTACATGCGCCAAGACCATCGGGTTTCGTCTCGGCGCGTGGGCGTCCAAGTTGAAATGCGGCGACCGTGTTGACATCGCGTATGAAGTGGGAATGAATGAATGGAAAGGCCGCAAAGAATTGCAATGGAAAATTGTAGATCTGAACCACTCTTCCTTATGACCATACGTATCTACACGGACGGCGGTTCGCGGGGCAATCCGGGCCCCTCGGCTTCCGGCGCCGTTCTCAAAGAGATTGTGGCTGGCAAAGAAGGCAATATCGTCGCGACGGCGGCCAAATGGCTCGGAAAGACCACGAACAATCAGGCCGAATATATCGGAATCATTATCGGGCTGGAGAAGGCAAAAGAGCTTGGCGCGACCGTGGTGCAGATATACATGGATTCTGAATTGGCGGTGAAGCAACTTACGGGAAAATACAAAGTGAAAAATCCGGATATTGCGAAACGCTTTTTTGAAGTGCATCGTCTCATTCTGTTCTTCAAAAAAGTTACCTTCACCCATATTCCCCGGGAAAAGAACGTGGAAGCCGACGCGCTGGTGAATACAATCATCGATGCGCACGTGTAAGCATGCTATACTGAAAGCATCAAAAGACTATGGGCATTTTTGACGCATTCTTCAAACCAAAGTCCGCTGGGTTTTTAGGTGTTGATGTTGGTTCGCGCGGCCTGAAAGTTGTTGAGCTTACCAATGAGAAGGGCCGGGCCAAACTTATGACCTATGGCTACTCGGAAGCGTCTATCGGGGACATTTCGGCGACACCATTTGATGATACAAAAACCGCAGGCGAGCTTCTTGCCAAGATTTGCAAAAAAGCCGGCGTGAAAGCGACAAGTGCCATGGCCGCTTTGCCGGCCGCAAGCGTATTTTCAGCCATTATTGCTGTTCCGCGAAAGGGAAATGAAGGCCCAAAGGAATTGAAACCACTTATTGATTCACAGGTGACCAAACTTGCTCCTTTACCGCTCGCAGACATGGTAACGTACTCGACGTTTATTGATGATTTGAAGGCGCCTCGCCCCTATGTTCGCGTCCTGGTTACTGGCGCTCCGAAAACCCTGGTGCAGAAATACATTGAAATTTTCCGCACGGCAAAATTGGAATTGAAAGCCATTGATTCAGAAGCATTCGCGCTTATCCGCGCCCTTATCGGGAAAGATAAAAGTACCATTGCCCTGCTTGATATTGGCGCCAAGCGGACGAATATCACTATTGTCGAAAAAGGAATTCCTTTTGTCACGCGCACCATTAACTTGGGCGGCGTGATGGTGACGAAACGTATGAGCGAACACATGAAAGTCCCGGAGGATCAGGCCGAACAAATGAAACGGGATATGGCGCTGACGGAGACGGCTCAAAGCGGTCCCCTGCCTGCGGCTTTTGAAGCGATGATTCAACCGATATTAACGGAGATCAAGTTTGCTTTTCAATTGTATGGCAATATGGAATTGACCGAAACAAAGCGCGTGGAAAAACTCATCATTACCGGAGGCTCTTCGCTTTTACCGCGCTTGCCGGAGCATCTCGCGCAGGCATTGAACATAAACGCCTATCGTGGTGATCCATGGGCTCGGGTTGTGTATCCTGCGGACTTGCGTCCGGTTTTGGAAGAAATTGGTCCGCGCTTAAGCGTGGCCATTGGGCTTGCCATGCGTGATATTGAATGAGAAACTGTGGTATATCTTATGCCTTTTGATTCCGACCATATGAGACGCCCGGGACATTCTTTGCTCGAAGTCCTTATTATTCTTGGCATGATCGGTCTCGTGGGTACTTTTGCGGCCCTTGCGGTGAACGCGGCCCGTTCTCGTCAACGTGACGCCACTCGTCTTTCACAGGTGCGGCAAGGGCAAAGTGCATTGGAAGATTATTTTGGCACGATGAATTCTTATCCGCCGGGCGAGCAACTTCCTCTGGGCGATTCCGCTCAATCTTCTTGTCTTGGCACGGGAGGATTCAAGACAGATTGTTCGGGAGACCGCGACGTGTTTCTGCGCATCATTCGTGGCACGACGGGAGCCGGCTTGAAGGGTCTTGTGGCCTGCGGCACGCCCCTGCGCAATGCCTTTTGTTATACGCAACGCAAAGGCGGAGATTCCTATGCCATTCAATTTGAATTGGAAAACGCTTTGCCGGAAGTTGGCATTGTCAAAGGAGTGAATTGCGCCACACCCGATGGGATGGCGGGCGGGGCGTGCAGGTGAAGCAGGACATTGAATGTACGCACAGCTGAAAAACCCTTCGAAACGGGTGGAATATCGGACCTGCTTTGCAACATACGAATATAATAGTTCGGGGGCGTTTTTATCCCAAGCCGTCGTGCTTTTCTGAGGGAGTCACCGACCGAAGGACCTCCTTACTCGCGCGCCTTCCTGAGGGAGTCATCGACCGAAGGACCTCTCGTCTCTTGAGGTCCTTCCCCTTCGGATGCCTCAGGGTCAGGAAAGCGCGTTTCCGCCAAGGAAGCGCATTTTTCTGCGCCTTCCTGAGGGAGTCATCGACCGAAGGACCTTTCGTCGCGAGACGCGGGGTCTCTTTACGTGCGGGGAAGGGGTTCATTATTTTTGGCCCTTTTGTCAACCCTTGGAGCCTGGTACAATTCGCCCATCGCAACCCCTTCTAACCTCCCCTTGACGGGGGAGGAGACTCGTTTATGACTAAGTCCGAAGCCAAAACCCGCATCGTCCAGTTACGCGAGGCCATCGACAAGTACCGGTACGCCTATCACGTGCTCGACACGTCCGAAATTTCAGATGCGGCGCTTGATTCGCTGAAGCATGAGCTCTTCACATTGGAGCAGCAATACACGGATCTCATCACGCCGGATTCGCCGACACAGCGCATCGGAGGCAAGGCGCTTGAATCGTTCAAAAAAGTCGTGCATCGCCAGCGCATGCTTTCGATGGAAGACGTGTTTTCCCCGGAAGAGTTTCAGGCTTGGCATGAGCGTATCGTAAAACTCGTCGCCACACAGCACCAACCCCCTCAGACTCCCCCTTCGAAAGGAGGAGATATCGCGTTATTCTGCATGCCCAAAGTCGACGGTCTTGCCGTGTCGCTGATATATCGTGACGGCATTCTTGAAACGGCCGCGACGCGCGGGGACGGAGTCATCGGCGAAGACATCACGCATAATGTGCGGACGATTGAATCTGTGCCGCTTGCGCTCCGAACTCCTACCCACCCTCATTCCCCCTTTGGCGGGGGAGGGAGCGCTTTGCCAGCCATTGTCGAAGTGCGCGGCGAAATCTACTTGCCCGTGAAGGCATTTGAAAAGATGAACAAGGAACAGGAAAAGCAGGGCAAGCCAATATTCGCGAATCCGCGCAATGCCGCCGCCGGTTCCATGCGGCAACTGGATCCCGCCGTCGCCGCGGCGCGTCCTTTGCATTTCATGGCATGGGATCTCGTGACGGATATCGGGCAGAAAACCTCCTCCGGAGGATCAACAATGTTAAAGGACATGGGCTTCAAATTCGCGACGCATTCCATTTTATGCGAGAGCGTGGAAGCGGTCGAGAAACACTGGCACGCGCTGCAGAAAAAACGCGACGGCTTGGATTTTTGGATCGACGGTTTGGTCGTGCGCGTGAACGACCATGCGACATTTGAAAAATTAGGCATTATCGGCAAGACGCCGCGCGGCTTGGTCGCATGGAAATTTCCCGCCGAAGAAACAACAACCGTCATCAAGAACATTCAATGGTATGTTGGCCGCACGGGGGCTTTGACGCCGGTCGCAGTCGTCAATCCGACCTGGGTCGGCGGCACGACGGTGAAGCATGCGTCCTTGCACAATCTCGACGAAATCGAGCGCCTCGACGTGCGCGTGGGCGACACGGTGATTTTGTATAAGGCCGGCGACATTATCCCCAAAGTGAAAAACGTCTTGGGGGAATTGCGTTTGAACGGAACGCGCAAGATACAAGCGCCAAAGAAATGCCCGGTCTGCGGCTCGCCTGTCAAAAGGCGGGAAGGGGAAGTCGCCATCGTCTGTTCCAATCCACGCTGTTTCGCCAAAGACAGCGAAGCGATTCTCCATGCGGCGCGCGCATTCGGCATCGACGGCATCGGTCCGCAAACCATCGCGGCATTGCTGGAGGCCGGTCTCGTAAAATATCCGTCGGATGTGTTCGCGCTTAAGGTCGAAGACATTTTGTCGCTCGAAGGTTTCGCGGACATCTCTTCCAAAAAGCTCATTGAGGAAATCCAGTGCAAGAAAACCATCTCATTCGACAAATTCATCGCGGGACTCGGCATTCGGAATGTGGGCGGTGAAACGGCTTATGATTTGGCGCGGAGCTTTTCTTC